>OGNF01001349.1_pt1 | contig 22778 bp, 17 predicted proteins | sample 1573321 | NCBI WGS metagenome assembly OGNF01 (sample SAMEA2581911, study PRJEB24529) | metagenome | biome: Human gut stool | place: China | collected 2011
TGCATCAAAAATCGGTCGCCCCTGCATTAACATTTTTTATGGGATGGGGTCTAATAATTATACCAAAACGTTTTTGAATTATGACAACAGCAAAGCATCATGCCTCCTGGCTGGCATTAGTGGTAACGCTTGTTATGTCAATTTTGTGCCTCCCCTCTTGTTCGGGACCCGACTATGCAAAACTCGCCGACCGCGCCTCACACGGCGAAAAACTCTCACAGAGCGACTATTCCGATATGCTCGATTATATCGACGAGGGAGCCACGAAGTTACTCGCCGTGATGAAGGACGCCCAGAAGAAGGGACTCGACCAGGAGCAACTGATGAATGAGGTAGACAAACTCGACAGCAGTTATCCGTATATGGAGACCTTCCTGCAGGCAGTGTTCACATCAACCGACCTCGACGAGTCTAACCGCACCCGTCTCAAAGACCTACAGCAAAAGTTGACAAGCATCCTTCAACCCAATCCCTAAAAAGAAAAAAATCCCGCCGGCAAATCTGCTTGCGGGATTCTATTCTTTGCGGAGCGACCGAGATTCGAACTCGGGATACGCTTTTGGCGTATACACGCTTTCCAGGCGTGCCTCTTCAGCCACTCGAGCATCGCTCCTTAGGTTGTTTTTTGTTTTGACACCGCGAAGTTAATGCTTTTCCGCGAAATGACAATATTTTTTTCTAATTATTTATTAATTTTGTGAAAATTTTTGCGTCTCCCGCTTCTACCCGAGGCGCCGACCATTGAGGCAACAAGCGCCTGTCGCAGGCTTTTAGCCTCTGGACAATAACATTTTACGCTCTATGAAGAAGCTTATATTCGGTGTTTCCGCCATTTTGGCAGCTCTTTTGTGCTCTTGCGGCGGCAACAAGAAAAGCGCCTCCGACTATCCGGAGAATTTCGCGACCATCGGCGATGCCGGCCGCGTGCAGTATCTGATGGCCCGCGTGGAGCCTGATTCCCTCGCCCGAATCATCATCTACGGCGCCCTTGGCGAATCGGAGGGCGTCAAGTTTGACACCCTCGCCATCGCCACAAATTATGCTTACGAACATCTCCAGGGCGATAAGCTCGACAAGTTCGCCCTCGAATATGACGGCCTGATCGAGCGCCTTCCCCTCCCGAAGAAGATGCGCGTCTATGCGCTCGCCGGCTCGGAGGATCCCCAGGGCCTCGGCTATCAGCTCGGCCTCGAATATATCTCCTCCATCCGCGAAGACCATAAGAAAGTGGCCGATGTGGAAAAGGAACTCGCCGAGTTCAAGAAAGCCTGCGCCGCCGACAAGGACACATACCGTCGTTTCATAATAGGCTTCAAGACAGCCCTCAAAGTGGACCACGGCAAGGATGTGTCGGAGGAGATTTACCGCAGATTCATTAACGAACCAGAACAATGAAAAGATTTTCCGATTATACAGTGCTTGCCGAGCAGCGTCTTCGCGGCCTGAATTTCCCCGAAAGCCGCGTAGCCGGCCTATATTCCCCGATTGTCTACGCCCTCTCGGGCGGCGGTAAGCGACTTCGTCCCGCCCTGATGCTGATGGCATGCGAGGCTTTTGGCGGCGACGCCTCCCAGGCGCTCGATGCCGCTGCCGGCATTGAGATGTTTCATAATTTCACTCTGCTCCACGATGATGTGATGGACTGCAGCGACACGCGCCGCGGCCGTCCTTCGGTGCAGGCCAAGTTTGGCGTCAATTCCGCAATCCTTTCCGGAGACACCATGCTCACGCTCGCCACGCAGGCCATGATGAATGTGCCCGACCAGGCGCTCCGCCGTGTGCTTGACATCTTTAATGCGATGGCTATCCGCGTTTATGAGGGCCAGCAGATTGATATGGAGTTCGAGAACGATGACAATGTGACTCTCGACGACTATCTGCGCATGATCAGCGACAAAACGGGAGCCCTGATTGGAGCTGCGGCTCAGATTGGCGCAATAATCGGCGGTGCTTCCGAGCGCGATGCCTCCCTGCTTTATCAGTATGGCATGATGTTAGGACTCGCTTTCCAGATTCAGGACGACTGGCTGGATGTGTTCGGCGATGCCACAACCTTCGGCAAACCGATTGGCGGCGACATCAACAACAATAAGAAATCCTATCTCCTTCTGTCGGCCCTGAGCAAGAACACTCCCGATTCCGAGGCTCTCCGCGAAACAATGAAGATGGCTCCGGGCGCCACAAAGGTGAAGGCGGCCACGCGCATCTATGAGAAGATGGGCATCTCGGAGGAGGTCCGCAATGATGTGACGTTCTATACCTCCAAGGCAATGGCGGCCCTGCGCTCCACATCCCTTTCCGACGAGGCCCGCGAGCCTTTCCGCCTGCTTGCCGACAAACTCAGCGGCCGAAAGAAATAGACAGCGTATCCGCCTGCAGGGCCACACGCATTCCCTTCAATCATAAATACTACATCTTATGACAGACACCCACACCCATATCTATATGTCGGAATTCGAGCGCGGCGGCATCGATGCCGTGGAGCGCGCCATAAAGGCCGGAGTGGGAAGATTTGTGTTTCCTGGAGTCGATATGGCAAGTCTGTCGGAGGTGAAACGTCTGCATGAGTTGTACCCGGAAATCAGCATTGCCGGAATCGGGCTGCACCCTACCGAACTTGGCGAAGATTTTCGCGGCACACTCTCCGCAATGGAGAATATGCTCGCGAAGGGAGGATACGGCGCCATCGGAGAGACAGGCATCGACCTCTACCACGATGACTCTCGCCGCGACGACCAGATGGAGTCTTTTGCAATCCAGGTGCGCTGGGCGGAAAAAACAAACCTTCCGCTCATTATCCATTGCCGCAACGGCCTTGATGAGACGCTCAGTGTGCTTGAGGCTCACAAGGGGAATCTGCCCAAGATGGTGTTCCATAGTTTCACAGGAAATGTGGAGGATGTGCGCAGAATCCGCAGCGTATGCGACCCCTGCTTCGGCATCAATGGTGTGGTTACTTTCAAGAACGCGCCCCTGCTTCGCGAGGCTCTACCGGAGATTGGAATTGAAAAGATTGTGCTCGAAACAGATGCGCCATGGCTGGCACCTGTGCCATTCCGCGGTCAGCGCAATGAGAGCGCGATGATTCCGATGATCCGCGACAAGGTGGCCGAGACGCTCGGCATCTCACCTCAGGAAGCAGAGCATGTCACCGACCTCAACGCCGCCCATCTCTTCACATTCCCCTGACATCAGGAATTCTTCTGACCTCATAACTCTGACCTCTAACCCCTCTGACCTAAACCAATGTTTCCGATTTCCAATCCCGTAGCCATCATCTTCGTGGTTCTGCTGATAATACTGGCAGGCCCGGTGGTGTTCCGTCGGCTGAAGATTCCTTCGGTGGTGGGATTGATTATCGCGGGCATTATGGTAGGTCCTTATGGTTTTGGCTTGCTCGAGCGCGACGCGAGTTTCAAGATTTTCGGCGAGGTCGGCATTCTCTACATCATGTTTCAGGCTGCCGTGGAGATTGATATGTTCCATCTCAAGCAGAATGTGAAGCATGGCGCAGTGTTCGGACTGATGTCGTTTCTATTGCCGATGGTGGCTGGCATCTTCGGCTCCCGCTATGCCTTCGGCGTTGGCTGGGACACGGCGGTGCTCATCGCCTCGATGTATGCTTCCCATACGCTTGTGTCGTATCCTGTGGTGAGCCGTTTCGGTCTTCAGAACACACGCGGAGCCGTGGTGGCTGTCTGCGGCACGATTGTGGCCGTGCTTCTGGCACTTTTCTGTCTGGCCGGAGTGGTGGATATCCGCGTCAACGGTCATTTTGATGTGTCGCGCCTGCTCTTGCTGCTTCTGTGGATGGCTATATATATGGTGGTGACAGGCTATCTTTTCCCGAGGCTCACACGCCGCTTCTTCCGCAGCAACAGCGACCCCGTGGCGCAATACATCTTCATCCTTGCGCTTGTGCTCGCAGCCTCCCTCATAGCGCAACTCATCGGGCTGGAGGCGATTTTAGGTGCGTTCTATGCCGGACTCGTGCTCAATCCGATGATTCCTGCCCGATCGCCGCTAATGAAGAATATCCGATTTATGGGCGACTCTATCTTTGTGCCCTACTTCCTTATTGGCGTCGGGATGCTTATTAATGTAGGAGTAGTGGTGAGAGGATGGGATGTTGCATGGGTGGCGCTCAATATGTCGCTGGTGGCACTCGTCACTAAATGGCTGGCGGCATTCTCGGCTCAGAAGTTATTTGGCTTTGATGCCTGCGACCGCCGGCTGATGTTCGGCCTCTCGAGCGGCAAGGCGGCTGCCACCATCGCCGCAGTGATGCTCGGTTGGCAATATCATATGATTTCGGAGGATGTGATGAATGGCGCCGTGGTGATGATCCTTATCTGCTGCATCGTGGCATCGCTGGTGACGGAAAATGCCGCCAAGCATATCCGTATCCGCATCACGGCCGAGAGCCTCAGCCACGACGAACTCGGAAGCACCGAACTGGCCCGGCAGGTGGTGTCGGTGTCAAATCCCCTTACCTCTGAGGGTCTTATGCGCATGGCCGTTGTGATGCGGGCTCGTCGCAACCGCAATCCCGTCACAGCCCTCTTCGTACGCACCGACAGCGACCTACGCCACACCACCATGGGCCGCAACGCACTTCATTCCGCCGAACTTGCTGCCGAAGATATGGATGTGGAAGTCAATGCCATAGAGCGGTTCGACATCAGCGTGGTGTCGGCGCTGAGAAATGTGGCCATGGAGCAGAATGCCACCGAGATAATCATCGGCTTCCACCGCAAATCAAACATCGTGGATTCTTTCTTCGGAAGTCTTGCCGAACAACTTGTATCCTCCACCGACAAGATGATTTTCCTTTCGCGCTGCTTTATCCCGGTGGATACCCTTACACATATCCATGTATATGTGCCCAACAAGGCTGAATTTGAAACCGGTTTCCATCTCTGGGTATCTCGATTGTCGATGTTTGCCGCAAACATTGAGGCCGCTCTGACGTTTATATCATATAGAGCAACGGAAGATTTCATCCGTGCCGTGATTGCGGAAGACCGTGTGGAGGCCGACTTCAGCTTCAAGACCATGGAGGCTCCCGACGATTTCATCCTCCTTTCAGGGGATATCAGCGACGACGACCTTCTCGTGGTGGTGGGCGCCCGCAAAGGGTCAATATCCCACGACAGCGAGCTTGAGGCTATACCCGGATTCCTTGAAAAACACTTCAGCCGGCAGAATCTGCTGATGCTCTATCCCAAGCAATTCTGACACCCGGAATTGTCCTTTATATTTACTATTCAAGTTTCGCAAATCGCTAAGCGACTTGAAAACTTGAGGTTTAGAATTTACTGTTTAGAGTTTAGAGCACAGGCAAAAGGGTATATAATCTCGGGAATCGGAAAATTAGAATATATCAATACCCCCCTAAACTTATAAACCTATAAACTTCAAGTTGAGCTTGCGAAACTTGAGTCTACTACATATCAATCCCTGAACGTAAGCCTCCCGGCTTACACAAAAACATTATGCTATGAAAAAGTATTTAGCCGAATTTTTCGGCACCATGTTCCTGGTGCTCCTCGCCTGCGGCAGCGCCGTGCTTGCCGGGCCTTCAATCGGCGGCCTCGGCATCGGCCTCTGTTTCGGTCTCGTGCTCGTTTGCCTCTGCTACGCCATAGGCAACATCTCCGGCCCATGTGAATCCAGCCGTATCGTTTGCGATGCTGTGCGCCGGACGAATGAACGCCAAGGATTTCGTGTGCTATGTGATTGCGCAGTTGCTCGGCGCCGTGGTCGGCGCCGGATTCCTCTACTGGTTCTGGAATATGGGCGGTGACGGCTTCGCCTTCGGCGGCGTCACTGCACAGAGCGACAACTATCTGGCCGCCAATGTGTGCCAGCCGGGAGTGAGTCAGGGTATGGCCCTACTTGCCGAGGTGCTTCTCACGATGTTATTCGTGTTTGTGATTCTCGGTGCCACGGATGAAAAGAAAGGCTTCGGCAATTTCGCCGGACTCGCCATCGGTCTTGCCCTCGGTCTGGTAAATATCGTCGGTATTCCCGTGGACAATTGCTCGGTGAATCCTGTCCGCAGCTTCGGCCCCGCAGTGTTCTCGCCCAATGCCTGGCCTGATTGCTGGATCATGGTGGTTGGCCCGCTCGGAGGCGCTCTCATCGCCGTGCTCATGTGGAATCTTCTCGTGAACCGAAAAGGCAATCTCGAATAAAGATATCATGTATGCTGAATAGGGAGTGGTTCATCCCCTAAGAACAAAGATTTTTCATCGGCTGCGCAGATTATTTTGCGCAGCCGATATTTTTGTATATATTTGCAGCGATTCCTGACGCACTCATCTTTTGCCGTCAGTTCTCCTCATTCACAAAATCTGAATCAATCCATGAACACAACAAAATCTCCGGTATTCACACCGGCACAGATTGATGCCGACCGCCGGGTGCTCGAGCTCCTCTCGCAGACCTTCGGCAGCGTACAGGCGGCCAGCACCGAAATCATCAATCTCGAAGCCATCCTTAATCTCCCGAAAGGCACAGAACACTTCGTGGCCGATCTCCACGGCGAGGATGAGGCTTTCAGTCATATCCTCAAGAATGCTTCGGGCAACATCAAACGCAAGGTGCACGAAATCTATGCCAACACCATGCGCGACTCCGAAATCGCCCAGTTATGCTCCCTGATTTATTATCCGGAGCAAAAACTGGAAATCATTCAGGAAGAGGAGGAAAACATCGAGAATTTCTTCAACATCACGCTTCACCGGCTGGTGCGCGTGCTCCAGAGCGTTTCCTCGAAATATACCCGTTCCAAGGTGCGCAAGGCTCTTCCGAAGGAATTCGCCTATATCATCGAAGAACTTCTCCACGAGGCTCCCTCCGGCGAAAGCAAACAGCTATATTACAACCGCATCGTGGAGACCATCATCTCCTGCGGCCAGGCCAGCGAATTCATCATCGCCATCTGCAATGTTATCCAGCGCCTCAGCATCGACCGCCTCCACATCTTGGGCGACATCTACGACCGTGGCCCGGGCGCCCATATCATTATGAATACGCTCGAGGGCTACAAGGATTTCGATATCCAGTGGGGCAACCACGACTGCCTCTGGATGGGAGCAGCCTGCGGCAACGACTGCTGCATCACCAATGTAATGCGCATCGGCCTGCGCTATGGTGACACGCTTACCCTCGAGGAGGGTTATGGCATCAATTTCATGCCTCTGGCCACATTTGCAATGGATGTCTATGGCGACGACCCCTGCGATATCTTTATGCCTAAGGTGCCGGAGGGCACGCTCGACGAGAAGACCGCACGCCTTATCGCCCGCATGCACAAGGCTATCGCCATCATCCAGTTCAAACTCGAGGGTCAGATGATCGAGAGCCATCCGGAATGGGGAATGACGCCTCGCCGACAGCTCCATCTAATCTCCCCCGACCGCTCCACCATCACTGTCGATGGCAAGGAATATCCCATGCGCGATTCGCTTCTTCCCACCATCGACCCCGCCGACCCGTACAAACTCACCAATGGCGAACGCGAACTGATGGACAAACTTCACCGATCATTCCTCATCAGCGATCTCCTGAAGAAGCATATCGACCTGCTCCTCTCCCACGGCGGCCTCTACAATATCACCAACAGCAACCTTCTTTTCCACGCCTCCGTGCCCCTGAATGAGGACGGTTCGCTGAAGGATGTGCCGGTGATGGGAAATCCCGCACACGGCAAAAAACTCCTCCGCGACATCGAGATGCTGATGCGTGCCCCCTACAACCGCGAGACTCCTCCTGATGTCCGCGATTACGCACGCGATTATTACTGGTATCTCTGGTGCGGTCCCGACTCCCCGCTATTCGACAAGTCGGCCATGACCACTTTCGAACGCTATTTCATCGCCGACAAGGCCACTCACACCGAGCATAAGGGCAATTACTATCTCCTGCGCGACCGCGAGGATGTGTGCGACCTGATTCTCGACGAGTTCGGCGTGACAGGTCCACACCGCCACATAATCAATGGACATGTGCCGGTGAAAGTGGGCAAAGGGGAACAACCCGTAAAAGCCAACGGCAAACTGATGGTGATCGATGGCGGATTCGCAAAGGCATACCATGACACCACAGGCATCGCCGGATACACGCTGGTGTTCCACTCGCGCGGATTCGTGCTTGTGCAGCATGAGCCCTTCAGCAGCACCGACGAGGCCATCCGCCTCGGCACCGACATCAAGAGCACCACTCAGCTTGTGGAAATGAGCGAGAGCCGCATGCGAGTGCGCGACACTGACAAGGGCGCCGAACTCCAGGCCCAGATCAACGAGCTCCGCGAGCTCCTCTTCGCCTACCGCCACGGCATCATCAAACCCCGCCATTAAGTATGATCCGCAAATTAGTTAATGCATATTTTGAGTGTATTTTCGAGTGATTTGTGTGAGTCCGAGAAGGAGCGATGCGGGCATCGTGACTGAGCGGAGTCGCACAAAGCGCCGAAAAGACGCCAAAAGATGCGTTGACTAATCAATACATTAAGACAATAACTCAAATAATTTCACAGGCTCATTCTTTTGAAAGAGAATGAGCCTGAATTTTTATATCATTCCCGTTTTTAACACTTTCAGGTTAAAAAGATTGGGACGGGGCGGGGATTTTTTGCAAAATTTGTTATACCTTTGTGTGATAATTAGTGACACACGCTGTGTCTGAAGATATGACTGCTATGAATTGGGAAAAACTGATCAGCGACCGACGCCTCGGCATGGAGGAATTCCATGATGAGCGCCATCACACGCGCTCTGATTTTCAGCGCGATTACGACCGTCTGATATTCTCTTCCCCTTTCCGCCGACTGCAGAACAAGACCCAGGTGTTTCCTCTTCCGGGGAGCATCTTTGTCCACAACCGCCTCACCCATAGCCTCGAGGTGTCGAGCGTGGGTCGCTCTCTCGGCCACGAGATTGCCATCCGCCTCACGGATAAATATCCCGACCCTGCGCTGCGCGACAAATTCGCCGACATCCGCGACATTGTGGCGGCTGCATGCCTCTGCCACGACCTCGGCAATCCTCCCTTCGGCCATAGCGGCGAAAAGACTATCTCCACTTTCTTCAGCGAAGGGAAAGGCCAATCACTGCGACCACTATTGAGCGAGCGCCAATGGGCCGACTTTATCAATTTCGAGGGCAACGCCAACTCTTTCCGCCTGCTCACCCACCGCTTCGAGGGACGTCGTGCCGGCGGAATGGCTATGACTTACAGCACATTGGCCGCTATAGTGAAATATCCCCACACTTCCCTTCACGCTGGCGAGCACGGCAAATTCGGTTTCTTCGAAAGCGAGGAGGAGATCTACCGCAAGGTGGCGGCTCACCTTGGTATTCCGGAAATAGAACCTGGCAGGTTTGCCCGCCATCCCCTCGTGCATATCATGGAGGCGGCCGACGATATCTGCTACCAGATTATGGATATCGAGGATGCACATAAACTCCGGATTCTCCCATCAAGCGAGGTGCTCAATCTGTTCCTCGGGTTCTTCGGCGATGAACGCCGCGCTAAAATGGAACGCGCCATGTCGCATCTTGACGACCCCAACGAACGGGTGGCTTACCTGCGAAGCAACGTGATCGGCGCACTTGTCGACACCTGCGCCGATGCGTTTATGGCAAACGAAACCGACATTCTCAAGGGAGATTTCAATGGCTCCCTCATCGAGCATGCCGACGATTCCCTGCGCCGGGCTTATGATGCCTGCAGCCGCACTGCCTGGAACAAAATATATTGCGCCCGCGAAGTGGTGGATATCGAACTCGCCGGCAACCGCATAGTCTCCTTCCTGATGGAGACTCTCACAGATGCCGTGATGCATCCGGAGAAAAATTATTCCCGCCTGCTGCTCGACATTATCCCCCGCCAATATGCAAAGCGCGACATTTCTGTGTATGGCCGCCTTCAGTCGGTGCTCGACCATGTGTCGGGCATGACAGATGTCTACGCCCTCGACCTTTACCGCAAACTCAACGGACATTCACTCCCGGCCGTGTAAATCACAAGCAACCTCACCAATGTGAATGCTATCCGCAATTAAGATTTATGAAGATATACATTAAAAATATAATCCTGCTCATGCTGCTTTCCATCATGGCTTTTGCAGCCGAAGCGGCAGAAGCTACCCCCGAGCAGATTAAGCAAATTTTCAAGGCCGACCCCAATATGATGGTGGCCGACCCCGAAGGATTCCTTTCGGAGCAGACGAAGCATAATGTGAATCAGCGTCTTGTGTCGCTGCGCAGGCAGACTTCGGCCGAAGTGGCTGTGACCGTGGTGGGCAGCACCGGCGACATCCCGATTGAGGAATGGGCCGAACAGGCGTTCACAAGCAGCAAGATTGGCAAAAAAGACAAGGACAATGGCGTGCTCCTCGTGATTGCCGTCGACGACCGGAAGGCCCGCATCCAGACCGGATACGGTGTGGAGGGAATCCTCACCGACGCGGCATGTTCGCAAATCATTCGCTCACGTATTGTGCCAGCAATGCGCTATGATGACGTTGACGAGGCGGTCAATGGCGCCACTATGCTAATCTCCGAGGCAATGACCGACCCTGCCGTGGCAGATGAACTCAAATCAGAGCAGGGCGAAAATGGAATAAACGCCATCTCCAAAGAGGTGCTGCTTGAATTTATCGGAATCGTGGCGGGCAGCGTGTTCCTTGTGGCTCTCGCCCTATTCTGCTACGACCTTGTATTCACCACCCGACGCCGCCCCGATTATTACGACAAGGCTGAACTTTGGCGTGAACGACGCAAAACATATCTGATTCTCGGCATCGTATCGCTCGGCACCGGCTTGATTTTCTGGCTCCTTGCCTCTTGGATCTATAATATCTGGCGAACTAAACGCAGAAAATGTCCCACATGCGGACATAAAATGCAACGTCTCCCGGAAGACAAGGACAATGAACTTCTCAATCCCTCCCAGGATTTTGAGGAGCGGCTCAATACTGTGGATTATGATGTGTGGGAATGTCCGCATTGCGGCACAATCGAACGCTTCCCTTTCATCACAAAACAGACAAAATATACCGAATGCCCGGCATGCCACACGATTGCGATGTGCCTGAAATGCGACACAGTGCTTCAGCAGCCCACCACGCGCCGTGCCGGCGCAGGCGTGCGGCTCTATGAGTGCCAGTTCTGCCATCACCAGCACCGGGAGGGATACACCATTCCGAAGAAGGAGGATATGAGCGGTGCCGCTGCGATTCTTGGCGCCTCGATTCTCTCCGGCGGCAGTGGAGGAAGCGGCGGCGGTGGCGGCTTCGGAGGTTTCGGCGGCGGTGCCACCGGCGGTGGCGGCGCTTCCGGCAGCTGGTAATCTCTTACCTATTTATTTATCTTTGAATCTAATAGCTTCATATATCAATGAAAAAACTTGTTTTGGCTCTCGGCTTCTTTGCCTTGTTTGCCATCGGATTCTCCTCATGCAGCGGAGATAAGAAATCCAAGGAAAGCGATGGAACGGCTACCAGTGTTAACCGCAACATCCGCTTTGAATCCTACGCCTACGACCGCATCGCCGAACTCAGCGACAGTGATGCAATCGATGCCCCGGGCGCAAAGTATGTCAGAATCACGGCCGAAGGCGTGCTCCCTGCCGACCTTGGAGAAAGCAGTATCAAGCATCTGCGCGACAGCCTGATGCATCTCTCAGGCGTCAAATTCACCGACGATATCCCCGAACCCGACCTGCCTGCCGGGTTTAACCTTACCGACCTCCAGGCCGACACCACCGATGCCTGCGGATATGTGGCTGTGACTCAGTCGGCTTCCCTGGTGAGCACACGCGTGGTCTGCTTCCAGGTTAACACCGAAAGTTATGCCTGTCAGGCCGCCCACGGCAATCAGACGGTGAGATACATCAATTTCAATGTGGAGCGTGGCGAGATTATCAGCCTCCCTTCCCTTTTCAAACCCGGCTACCAGCTCAAACTCACCGAAATGCTCAGAAATGAAATCCGGCGACGTGAGATTCCCATCTCTGTGGCGCCCACCGAAATCGGTATTCCCGAGGCTTTCGCAATCACGCCCGAAGGACTGTCCTTCAGTTATGACCCTTATGACATCACCCCCTATTCGGAAGGTATCGTAACCATCGATATCAAGATGGGCGACCTCATTCAGGCCGGAATCCTGAGCGACCGTGGCCTCTACATCATCACAGGAAACACACCGTCGCCCGGCAGCTGAATAATAAAAATTTGCTTTTTACAGCATAGTAATGTAATTTTGCAATAAAAATATTCGCCTATGAAACTCCCTCAAAGAATATTTGCCGAAAAGCTTCTTCAGATAAGCGCCGTTAAACTTCAGCCCGACCTCCCATTCGTTTGGGGAAGCGGCTGGAACTCACCCATATATAACGACAACCGTCGCATCCTCTCCTACCCTGACGTAAGAAACTTCGTCAAGGTGGAGCTTTCGAAGCATGTGGTGGAAAATTACTCAGATGCTGAAGTGATTGCTGCCGTTTCCACTCCGGCCATCGCCTTTGGCACGCTTCTTGCCGATGCTTTAGGGCTTCCTTTCGTGTATGTGAGGTCCACGCCGAAAGACCATGGCCTCGAAAACATGATAGAGGGCAACCTGCGCCCGGGTCAGAAGGCTGTGCTCGTGGAGGATATCGTGAGCACTGGCGGTGGAACAATCAGGGCTGCCGAGGCTGTGAGCATGGCCGGAGCGGAGGTGATTGGCGCCCTCTGCGTGTTCAATTATGAATTCCCTATGTCGGTGAAGCGCCTGCGCGACCAGAACATCCACATGGAGTCGCTCTGCGACTATAACACCCTCGTGGAGACGGCAATCGACATCAAATATATCCAGACCCAGGATGAGGACACTCTGAAAGAATGGCGCCGCGACCCGGCCAACTGGGTGCCCGGTGACATCGACTAATCCTGATTCGGACAAATAACTCCCGTAAGGGCTTTATTCACAATTAAAAAGAATTATATGGCTACATATAAGAGCGAAGACACCACCATTCCGCAGTCGGCGGAGAAAGTATATTCCCGCATCTCCAATCTGGAGGGTCTGGGAGAAATGATTAAGAATGTTCCCGAGGACAAGATTGACGCCGAGAAACGCGCTATGCTCGAGCAGGTGCGTGTGAGCGCCGACACAATCTCTTTCCCTGCCGGCCCGGCCGGAGAGGTGACCCTCAAACTCGTGGAGGCTGTTGAGCCCAGTCTGTTGCGTCTCGAGGGAGTGGGCACTCCCGTGCCGATCTCTCTGGCTATGTATCTCACGCCGATTGCCGCCGACATGTGCACGGCTCGCGTTGAGATCGACATCAAGATTCCGGCAATGCTGAAGCCTATGGTGGGCGGTCCGCTGCAGAAGATGGTCGACCAGTTTGCCCAGATGCTCCGCAATCTCCCCTACGCATGAGGAAGCTCGCGGCTAAAGCCGCTGCGGGTGTCCTGACAGTGATTCTTATATGCGCTGTCTTTCTTACGGCTTGCCATGAAGTGGACGACGACCGGATACCAAATATGCCGGTCAATATCCAGCTTACACCCGATGCCCTCTGGCACAAATATGGTGTTTCGGGATTCGGCAATTATCGCCGCTTTATCATAAGTCTGCGCGAACCCGCTGATTTCTTCTATACCACCCGCAGCGCCACCGGCTTCGGGGGTGTGCTCCTTATCGAGGGAGCCGACCCGTTCTCAGGCGATGTCCGCCCTCTGGCTTTCGATTTGAGTTGCCCTGTGGAAAGAAAGCCCGATATTCGTGTGAATATCATCAACGATGGCATGGAACCCGTGGCCAGATGCCCCAAATGCGGTTCGGTGTATCGTCTGGTGGAGGGGGGTGGCACCCCTATCGACGGCCCGGCGAAAAAGGAACAATGGGGATTGAAGAGATATGAGGTGCTCGACGCGCCTGCAGGTGGAAAAGTAATTGTAAACAATTAGGTTATTTACCGTTAATGGATTTTATAGAGGGAATATTCTATATGATGTGGCGAGGAATCGCGATCGGCATCATCATGTCGGCTCCAATGGGGCCGGTGGGTATTCTCTGCATCCAGCGCACTCTTGAGAAAGGTCGCCTCACCGGCTTCTTCACCGGCGTAGGCGCTGCCCTATCCGACCTCCTTTACTGCCTGCTAACGGGCTTCGGTCTCTCTTTTATCGAGGATTTCCTGAAGGCCAACCAGAATGTGATTCAGATTGTGGGAAGCGTGGTGCTGATTGCTTTCGGAGTCTATCTATTCCGCTCAAATCCGGCCAGGCAATTGAAAACACCCGACCAACAGCGTGTGTCTAAACGAAAGAATATCCTGAGCGGTTTCCTTTTCACATTCTCCAACCCGCTGATTATATTCCTTGTAATCGGGCTTTTCGCCCGCTTCAATTTCATGATGCCGGAATTCGGCGTGGTGGAATATCTGGCAGGATTCGTATGCATTATCATCGGCGCGTTGCTATGGTGGTGGATGGTGACCTTCTTTGTGGATAAGGTGAGGGCGCATTTCAATCTGCGCTCCATGTGGCTTATAAATAAAATCACCGGTGGAATCGTGATGATTTTCGCTCTTGTGGGCATCATCACGGCAATCACCAATCATGCTACGGCTGCCACACGCACCCAATATCTGAATTCGGCGCGAGGGTTCGGAGATTACGCTCCGGCAGGCGAACCTCTCGCAATAAACAATCCCGGACCGGACACACTGCAGGTGCTTTTTCCTGTGAATTGCACCGGCGATTTCCGGTTGCGTTTCCGGGCCGCCAATGAGCACAATCTCCCTAACCGGGGTGTTAAAACCACAACTTCCGATGGAACGGAAAGGAGGGTTGACCATCCATCCTGGGGTGTCGGAACAATAGCTGATTTCGAATCCACAGTCTTCTGGTTGCACACACAATATGACCATTTCGACGATTTGCGACCGGCCACGGTAATTGTCTCCACCTCCCATTCCGGCGTAAAGGATGATTTCAACGACGATTTTTCAGAATCGCCTCAAGCATATTATGATTCCGGTCTCGACCCCTTCAACGGGTGGAATGCTTTTGAACTCGAGCAACGCGGCACGCGGCTCTCTCTCAAGGGAGGAAACAGAAAATATATTCCGCTTGCTGAAACAGATGCTCCAGCGCCCGTCAGCGTGGGAATTTTTATAGCGCCGGGAAGTGCTGTCGTGCTCGATTATATTGAAATACGTGAACAAAGCCATCATCCGAGGCTCTGCATAACATCCGAGGCAAATCCCGATGTGCTGGCTTCATATCTTCAACGCTCCAAAGATTCTATTGAGGGAATATGGGAAGTGTTCGACTACACATTGGAAGAAACTCTTCTCAAAAAGGGAGGTCAATACAGGTTAGCGATCATAGCCGACGGCAAAGGGAACTATGAGATGGCCTATCTTGATGGTGCCATGAAACTTCCTGCTGAATGGAAGCGGGGGATGTTGAAAGGGCGTTTGATAGCCACACATTTCCCGGGAGTGTACGATGTGGTATGGTATGCACCAGACCGCGAGAAAATTCCCGGCGACAATAAAGCCCAGATTGAGCAGGAGGGAGTATTGTCGCTACAATTTCCCGCCCACACCAGCACTCTGCGCCTCCGCCGCATATCCGACAAATACATCAGATAATTCCACTATAGACATCTTCTAAACTCAACTTTTCAAGATGAAAAAATTTTTATTCACAGCAATGGCCTTGCTGCCGCTGCTGTCAGTTCCGACACTCAATGCTGAAGTGACGGTAGTAGAGAAAAACCAATTCAAATTTTCCGCTTCCGGTCGCATTCTTTTCGATGGCGCCCTCTTCGGGCCTCGTGGCGACACCTTCTCCGACGGCGTGGCTATGCCTGACGTGCGCATCGGAGGCAAGGCTTCATTTGGTAAATTCGCCGCCAATTTAGACATGGGTTATGGCATGCAGAAACTAAGTTTCAAGGATGTATACATTGAATATGCCCCGAATGAACACCACACAATTCGCTTGGGCTACTTCGTGCATCAGTTTGGCCTGAACGCCGCGACTTCAAGTTCAATGAAACCGACCTTCCAACCGCAGACCACTGATGATTTCTTCGGCGCATGCAGCCGCAGAATCGGAGCGATGTATGTTTTCGACAAAGGGCCATGGTTCATAGCTGCAAGCGCATACGCTTCAGGCAAAAGCCTGAGCGAATATGCGAACACTCAGGGTAAAATCAGCGCCGGAGGACTGGGACGCTTTGTGTGGCGTCCGTTTCATACCACGGGCAATGTGATGCAGATTGGTGTGTCGCCTCTCTATCAGGGTGCCGCACACACTCGGCTGGAAAATGGTGAAACCTCTCCCGGCAGTTTTAACTTCTCCGCCAATTTTCCTACCGCTGTGAATAATGTAGACCTGGTGAAGGCTCAGATTCCTGAGGCTCGTGGAGTATTCCAGATCACCCCCGAACTTCTCCTTTCCAAAGATCGCTTTGCCCTGGAATCACAATACTATTACATGAACGTCAATCGCCGCGACGGACTGAAGAATTATACGGCGCATGGCGTTTACGGCATGGGACGTATACTGCTTCTCGGCGACAAGGAGTACCGGTATTCCGACAATGTAGGCTGCCTTGCCACCCCCGGCAAAAACACTCTGGAGGCTGTGATTGGATACAACTACACCAATGCCAACTGCAACAAGGCCGGAATCCTCGGAGGAATCACCAACGACTATTCCCTTACCCTCAACTATTACATCAACAAGTATGTGATCTGTCGTCTCCGCTATAGTTACACCAATGTGTGGGGTTCTCCCACCGGTCTTGACACACATGTCAACATCATCCAGGCCCGCGTGATGTTCAAGTTCTGACTTCCGCAACAATTCAATATCACGCTCAATAACATCAATAACATCAATAACCTCAATAACAAAAGACTGCGCCGTAAAACTTACAGCGCAGTCTTTATCATTTTTAGGGCTTGTCCCTCTATACTTTCTTACCTGAGGACCTTCTTCACGGAACCGTCGGAATAAACCGTTATGTAAAGTCCGGAGCCGGGACGGTCGTTGAGTTTACGACCCTGCATGTCATAATAAGCGGCTACCGTGCGGCTGTTGCCGGTGACATTGGCTATACCACTATTTCCCAACGAGACGGCGTCAGAATTGAGCACCTCGCATTTCAGCACATTGCTTGGCATGTCCCGGTTTACAATGGCCACCACCTCCATATCGTTGAGTTTCCATGTATCTTCAAGGTCAAAAGCGTATTGATAGGTAAATCTGTCATCTTTCCATTCAATAGGCTCTCCCCAAGCCTTGTTCATAGCCCTTGTGACGTGCTGGTGGATATACCCTTCGTCAGCACCGCTCTGGAAATCAGCCTTGATGTTGTTTTCCACAAGGTAAACTGTGATCATGGTATTCTTCTGCTGTTCAGGAGTCTTCTCGCCCTCTACATCCACTGTGACGCGGCCATCCTCCACAGTGGCGGAAACCTTGACGTTTACGGGAGAAGGAATGACAAGTCGTTTGTCAATCTCTGCGCGAATATCCTTCTCAGTCGGCAAGTACGCTCCGAATACAACCGAAGTCTGCTCAAGAGTCGGAACGCGGTCAATCATCAATCCGGGCGCAAATTTTTTATCCGAGTTGTACAACCACAGATACTCCGTATCCTCCGGAAGGGTGAGCCAGTCGGTCAGGAACCCGATATGGTGACAGACTACGAGCAAACGCCCTGCATAATCAGGATGTTGGAGTATGTTATGCACTTTCTCAGCCGCAGCGGGGCAGTTGTTGCACATTTCTGTGGTGAACTCCTCCATGAACACTGTGCGGCTATAACCCTCCTCCGTGGTTTCCTGTGCCAAAAGTCGCGGCATACCACAAGTGGCAGCAAGTGCGGCACATAACATTACGGTATTGATTCTATTCATAAATATATGATTTAGGTCGTTGTTGCAAAAACGCAGGGGAAACCCTATTCGGGGCCTCCCCCTGCGCTATCAATTTGATACGGCAGTCTGATTAGCGAACGTTAACCTTGGCGACATTGCCGTTGATGTTTACGATATAGATGCCGGGGATGACATTGATTCTTGTCATATCCATACACTCGGCATGAGCAATAACCTTACCGTCTACCGTGCAGACATCCGCTGTAAGGCCCTCATATCCACATATGATAATCTCATTTTCGCCGCCGACGATAAATCTACTTGCGTCGATATTGTCCACACCGGATACGTCCACCGTAACGATGTTGGATTCAGCTCCGTGAGAACCGTCGGAAAGCACAGGCAGCACATAGTATCGGTAAGCCTTGTCGAATGAAACAGCCTTGTCGGAATACGCGCAGTCTGAACCCTCTCCAAGCTTGGAGAACTCCTGTGCGCTTCCCTCGGCACGGTAAACTTCATAACCTGTCACAGAAATGTTGCCATTGATGGGAGTGTAGTTCACATTGTCGATGCAGATACCGAACACATCGCGGCTTACATAGTGCACTGCCACTCTCTTCGCGTCCTCCGGAAGTGTTACCGACACTTCCTGCCATTCCACAGGCTGCTCGGAGTCGGAATTTCCAACCTCTACACGCTCAAGCACTTCGAATTCTGACGGGTCAACGGTGTCGTCCTTAGAGTAACAGATCTCAATTTGCTCCATGCCATATTTGTTGATGATGGGGCATGCCGACAAGCTGAAGGTGGTGCCACCCTTTACAAGCGGTGAGATAAGCCAGTCGTTGGCTGAAGGAATGTTACCGTCTGTCTGCGTGCCGGGACAGAAAGCAATCAGCAGCTGTCTGCCATCTGCGGCATATGGAATTGCGCCACGGCCGTAGAGATCATTCATCGTATCGGAATTGTATACATGGAAGCCAGTCTTATACTTGACCTCGCCAAGAACCTTATTAGATTCGGAAGTGCTTTGCAGGGCGTATGCATCGATAGTGTCGTCGTAGATATGGGTGAACTCTCCGATGCGGGAACCGCTGGGAATGAAAGGAAGATAATCCTCGAAGCTCTCTGCACCGTTCCTTACCTCAGGCTCTGACCATTTCAGCGCGATCTCATCGGCTCCAGCCTTTGCAGACAGGTCGTCAATCAATACAGCCCTACCCTTGATTATTTCGCATGAGGTCTCATCACTGTCGTTCGACTCATTCATATCCGAACCATTAAGTTCGAACTTAATCTTGCACTCGCCCATATCCTTAGTGGCAGGTACGTAATCCCAGTATGCCTCATTGAATTCATCGGCTACAATATTGTTCTGCGCCTCTATTGTCTTTTCGGCAATTACATTACCACTCTTGTCAGAGAGTGTGAACTTTCCGCCAGTGTAAACGCATTCCGAGATGCCGATATTTGATACAGTGGCCTTGAAGGTCATTGTCTCTCCAACGGTGCCGCGCGTATTTTCGGCCACATTGACCGACAGGTCGCGGTGGATAAGGTTCTTCATTCTGTAACCGTCCATAACGAATATGGAGTGTTCAGGTGAGAAATAAGGATACACCTTGATCTCTACCCAGCCCCGGTTCTGGAACTTTTCAGGCAGTTTCACAACAATCCTGCGGAATCCTTCCGAATAGTCCATTCCTAATACGTTGTTCAGGTCCAGAATCTCCGTTTCGTCCACTCCGGAGGCAGCGGCCGTCACTTTCACGTTTTCGCATCCTCCAAGGTAGAATGTTGGCATGAATCCGGCTTCCTGCATCCCAAGCGTAGAGAATTTAGGCAGAGCGATGCATCCGTATGTATTGGTGGCTGTGCTACCAATTACTGCGGCACCGTCGGCAACCGCGTATTGCTCACCTTGGTTCGACGGATCTCCTATGCTCCAGTTCACCTTGGATTCACCCTTGGAGGAGAGGAACATTGGGCCATATATAGGGCCGTTCGCGCCCTTGAATGTCTCTGCGGCAGGCATCTCATACGGAACACCGATAGTGAAATCGGCAATAGCTATCATGTTTCCGACACCGGCAACATTGGCGGCAGCGACACCAAGTGACATAGACTGCTGGGAAGCGTCTTCTCCAACCCTAAACTTGAACTCATACACATCAGTGCCGATCTCCTCGACAATGTTCCACTCATAGGTGCCGAACGGCGTAACATACTTCTGGCATAGATAATATGTTATGTCTGTCTGACTGATGTAATTGCCGTTCAAGCCCTCGCTGGGAGCGTCCCAATACAGCGTACCGGAAACGTTATCCTCGTTAAGTACGGCACGCAGATTCTCCGGAGAGCCCGGCAGGTCAATGCCTGTGTAGGCATCAAACTCATAGATCATTCCGTGGGTTTCTCCCTGGAACGTCTGGATGGTGAAATGATTGTTGCCCTGAACGGTATTCAGCACAACCGACTGAGTCGACCCGGGGGCTCCGGAGACAGTTTTGCTCTCAACGCTGTTGGAGATGACTGCTGTGACTGTTCCTGACAAGGGGGTGTTGTTGATTGTGGATACAGGCATCTTGAACGCTATGGTTGCCGACAGGGCTCCCTCAGCGGCTGCCGTAGCGGTGACATCCTGCACCATGTCCGGGCCGTTCTTCGAGACGGCGGACACTTCCACCTTCATATCCTTTACATAGAGATACAGTTTATCGGCCGGCGTTATGGCGTGTATGCCTATATAATACAAACCGGGTTCTTCTGCATTGAACATTCCCTCGAAGGGCGTTCTTACCTCACCGCCGGGAGTCTGGCTCTCACCAATCACCAGTTGGGTCATGGCCTTCGACGACGGCTCGCGTCCCACATATACCTCGAACACCTCGTTGTCTACAGCCCATGCATTCATGGAGAATGTGTGGAGATATCCGGTTTCAGTGATGTTTACAGGGGGAAGGAAGAGCCAGTCGTCGGCATCATTGTCCCAGTCAAATTCATGACGGAACGCGCTTGTTCCATCATGATATTTCCATGTGGACCAGTCTTCGTTGACATCCTCCACTACAAACAGTTTTGACACAGATTTAGTAGGCTCGAAATAGGCAGGTTCTGTAAATGCCTGTCCGAAAGTGATGTCGTTGGAGTTGCCACCCTCGGATACATGTCCCTTGGCTGTGGCATATACAGTGGCTGTATATGACGCAAGTTCGTCATTGGCAGCAAGCCCTGTGGCGCAACTTGTGGTCGATAATCCCTCGGCAATCAGTTTGCCGTTAAGTTCGACGTTGTATCTTACGCTGCTTGTATCCAGATAACCGTCATGTTCGCCGGCGACTACCGGATCCCATGTAATCTCGTCTATAGTAAGTTTTACGTTCTTCGGCTTCAGGGGAATGTCATTGCCTACGTATACACCCACACTATTGTCAAGGCTCTCATGTGTTCCCAAAATGCAGACCAGATTGAAGCCAACTACACCATCCTGAAGGTTGGCGTCTTCGCCTATGGTCAATACGGCGTTCTCGCCCGGATTGCCTTTTCCAGATGTATACTCCACGCCATCAATAAACAGTTTGTAATCCATTTCGGACTCAATCTGCGTATCGTTGTTGCAGAGTGTAGGCAGTTTGAACTCGATTGTTCCGGTATATGCTCCGTTTTTGAAACTGGAGGTTACGTACTCAGGCACGCGGGGTGCTTCGGGATCCTTTCTCTTTGCTTCATTACAGTACATCACACTGATCTGAGCCAGATCCTGAAGGTCGCAGATCTTATACGCCTCATATGTGTCGGCATTGAATGCTATCAGTTCGGATCGCGAGTCTGTGTTCGGATTCCATATGTAATAATTAGACATGGCATCGTAACAGATACCTGCCGTATAGGGAGAACTGATACCGGTCGCCTTCATCAGCGTCATGGCACCGTCCTCCTTGGAATATGAATATATCTCACCCTTTTCTGAGATACCTACAATCTTGCGCAGTTTTGTGTTGTACGTCATCTGCGGATTAAAGTCACCGGCGGCGGGCGATGCAAGTTTTGTTGCCTTCATCGTGGCCACATCGAATTTAAGCCAGCAGTTGTATCCGAACCCGTAGAATGCGTTTTCCTCCGGCACATAGACACCGCTCTGGATGAAAGTGTCCTCAAATGCCTCCGACATATCCTCGTCGGTATAGTCCATTGTCCAGAGGTTGAGGGAGCGGAACCATGCGGCGCATATCTCTCCGTAATCGTCCTTTTGCCACATAAAGGCATAAAGCATGTTCTCCTTTACGCCAAAGCATTTATAATACACCCTCGAATCTGACCCCATCACGTTGTAAAGCGTGCCATCAAGCATGACTTTCTTCAATCCGCGACGCAGGTTGCTTGCACCAGAGGAATAAATCATGTCTCCGTAGATGTTATACGTGGTTATGACTCCTTCCGGGATCATGGGGATCTCCTGGGCTTGTGCCTTCGATGGCGCCAAATACGCATTCCTCTCAGACAGGATCATCCCTTGCCCCATTGTGTTGCTGCCGTCAGAGCGCTCACGGCCAGTCTGGATGGCAGGCAAACGTCGGCCCGGCTTAGACACCTGTCCGCTGCTTGCCCTCTGTTTCTGCACCCTTTCAGCCTGATATGCATGCGTCGATATGCACAGACTGAACAATAGCGAAAAACAAATCAGTAATCGTTTCACCATAGTGTTTAGTTATCGAGGCTCTAAGTTTGTTATTTTCTACAGGCATTCGGATGGAAGAACCTCATTTACCACCACTTTTGCCCGTATGCCACTGCAATCTGCGGCTTGATTATTTCGAAAAATATTTAATAACGCGAGTTCGGGATAAGAACAGCCTTAAAAATTGAATCGGCAGCTTGAA
>OGNF01001354.1_pt1 | contig 22752 bp, 16 predicted proteins | sample 1573321 | NCBI WGS metagenome assembly OGNF01 (sample SAMEA2581911, study PRJEB24529) | metagenome | biome: Human gut stool | place: China | collected 2011
GGGGAGCCGTGCAGTCACAGTGCGTCGCGCTGCTCGGCCGGCATGCGATACTCCGGCTTGACGTGGTAGGCGATTTCGGCGTACTGCCGCGCGCGTGCGCGCAGCGAGAAGTTTCCTTTCTGGCTGCACCAGACGTAGAGCTCATGGCAGATCAGATCCGTTGCGATGCGCGACAGCAGATCTGGCGGCTCTTTGGAGTCGATAATGCCTGACTTGGCGCAGTTTGTGGCCAGAGTCGCAAACAGATCATCGAGCGCGTGCACAGCTGCGCGGATCCCCTCGGGGGATTCGAACTGCATGATGAACAGCGTGCTTGTGAGCTCGGGGCCGAAATCGTAGGCGATGGCAACGAAGCGGTCAAACAGCTGCCAGATGCGCTCGAAGTCATTGTCTGCGTGCGCAAATTTCATAAAGCTCGCATCATCGTTGTGCTGCGGTTTTTCCACCATGTATTCCAGAATGCTGCGTTTGCCGTTGAACGAGGAGTAGAACACGGAGCGGGAGATGCCGCATTCCTTGCAGATCTCGTTTACGGTTACGTTGTTATATCCGTTGCGCTTGAACAGGGAGATCGCGGCTTGCGCGACTTCCTCTTTGAACTTTCGGGCAGAATTTTGCATCCATAACACTCCTGACGAAAAATGTTCTTATTTTTCAAACATTATACGGCATTTGTCTCCGCGTTTCAACACACGAAAAAATCTATTCGCAATTTCTTTGCAGATTTTTTGTGACTTGTTTCAAAAAAGCTCCGGACTCCTTGACATTGCAGGGTTAATTAATTAACATAGCTGCATCCGAATCCGTTCTTGTGTCGGAACGGGCGGATGTCGTTTGACTGCAATCTAAAGAAGAAGGAAGCGATAACATGACAAAAGACGAGAAAATTGCAAAGCTCGGAAAAGAAATCACGGATCGCGCGACGGTGTTGTTGGGAAAGGACAAGATTACGCCGGATGCCCCGGAGTATCTCGGCATCAACTCCGCCCTCAGGTTCACGGCGGTGAAATATGACGAGAAGATGGCGGACGATATCCTCGATATCGCGCTGACCATGAAAAAGCGCGTGCCGCTCACGATCGAGCAGCTCGCGAAGAAGAACCCGCAGTTCGACAGAGCCTATCTGGAAAAAGCGATGCAGGCCATCAGCGAGAGCGGTCTGGTCGAGTTCCATTGGGAGAACCTCGACGGCAAGAACCCGAATCACGCCAAGCGCTGGGTGCTGGATATGTTCGTTCCCGGCAGCGCCGAGATCATGATGATCAACCCCGAGCAGGCGGATATGTTCCCGGAGACGGCGGACTTCTTCGAGCGCATGGCGTATCTGCCGCTGGCGGGCATCACCGAGATGGTGCCTCCCGGAGGCGCCGGCATCGGCATGCACGTCATTCCGGTCGAAAAGGCCATCCCGGCCGAGAGCAAGTCTCTGCCGATCGAGCACCTGTCCCATTGGCTGAAGAAGTACGAGGGCCACATTGGTGTGTCCGTGTGCTCCTGCCGCAAGCAGCAGCGCATCCGCGGTGAGGGCTCCGGCGACGTGGAAGGCGAGTGGTGCATCGGTGTCGGCGACTTTGCCGATTACTGCCGCGAGACGAACCATGGCCGCGACATCACCTATGAAGAGGCCATGGAGATCCTCCAGAAGGCAGAGGATCGCGGCTATGTCCACCAGATCACGAACATCGACGGTGAGAACAAGATCTTTGGTATCTGCAACTGCGCCGTCGGTGTCTGCAACGCGCTGCGCACCAGCCAGCTGTTCAACACGCCGAACCTGTCCGCCTCCGCTTATGTGGCTGAGAGCGATCCGGAGAAATGCGTTGCCTGCGGCAAGTGCGTCGAGACCTGCCCGGCCGGCGCTGTCCGCCTCGGCCAGAAGCTCTGCACCAAGGAAGGCCCCATCCAGTATCCGCACCACGAGCTGCCGGACGACACCAGGTGGGGCGAGGATCACTGGAACAAGAATTACCGCAATGAGAACGGCTGCATCCAGACCTGGCCGACCGGCACGGCGCCCTGCAAGGCCGCCTGCCCGGCGCACATCGCCATCCAGGGCTACATCAAGATGGCGGGCGACGGCCGCTATGCCGACGCGCTCAAGCTCATCAAGAAGGACAACCCGTTCCCGGCCGTCTGCGGCAGCATCTGCAGAAAGTACTGCGAGGATGCCTGCACCCGCGGCACCGTCGACGAGCCGCTGGCCATCGACGAGATCAAGAAGTTCATCGCCGAGCAGGACATGAAGGCCGAGCACCGCTATGTGCCGCCCATGAATTCCTGCACGCACGAGAAGTTCGACCAGAAGATCGCCATCATCGGCGGCGGACCGGCCGGTATGTCCTGCGCTTACTTCCTGGCTATCGAGGGCTACAGCCCGGTCGTGTTCGAGAAAGAGACCGTACCCGGCGGCATGCTCGTCAACGGCATCCCGAGCTTCCGCATCGGTAAGGATGTCGTCAAGTCCGAGATCGACGTGCTGCGCGAGATGGGCGTGGAGTTTAAGTGCGGCGTCGAAGTCGGCAAGGACGTCACCATCCAGCAGCTGCGCGAGGAAGGCTACCAGGCGTTCTACGTTGCGGTCGGCCTGCAGCAGGCGGCAAAGCTCAACATCGCCGGCGAGGATCTCACAGGTGTCAAGAGCGGCCTCGACTTCCTGCGTGAAGTCAACGCCGGCAAGCTTAAGAAGCTCACGGGCGACGTGGTCGTCATCGGCGGCGGCAACGCGGCCATCGACGTTGCGCGTGCGGCTCTGCGCCTGACCAAGGGCAGCGTGAATATGTACTGCCTCGAGAAGGACGAAGAGATGCCGACCGTGCCGGACGAGAAGAACGCCGGCATCGCTGACGGCGTCGTCATCAACAACTCCTGGGCGCCGAAGGCCATCCTCGGCGAGGGCGGCAAGGTCACCGGCATCGAACTCATGCGCTGCGTGTCCGTCCGCGACGCGAGCGGCAAGTTCGCCCCGGTCTATGACGAGAGCGAGACCATCACCGTCCCGTGCACCAATGTTCTGGTTGCTATCGGCCAGCGCTCGGTCTACGGCGGCGTTCTGGCAGGAACGGCGGCAGAGACAGCTGACGGCCGCCTGATCGCACACGATGCCGTGACGTTCCAGTCCAACGAGCCCGACATCTTCGTCGGCGGCGACTGCGCCACTGGCCCGAAGTACACGATCGATGCGATCGCGACCGGCCGCGAGGGTGCGGTGTCCATCCACCGCTTCGTCAACAAGGGCCAGACCCTGACGATCCACCGCAACACCCGCGAGTTCAAGGAACTCAATAAGGACGATATCGTCCTGCCGACCGAGAAGATCAAAAAGCCCGCACGTGCCGCCGTTGCCATCGACAGCAAGAAGGTGCGCACCATGCAGGATGACCGCGTGACGTTCACCGAAGAGCAGATCCGCTCCGAGGCGTCCCGTTGCCTGAGCTGCGGGCGCAGCGTTGTCGACCCGAATAAGTGCATCGGCTGCGGCATCTGCACGACCAAGTGCGAGTTTGATGCCATCCACCTCAAGCGTGTGCGGCCGCAAAACAGCAAGATGATCCCGGCCGAGGACAAGTTCAAGGCCATCGGCCCCTACGCCGCCAAGCGTCAGGTGAAGATCATCAAGAAGTCCCTGGCGGAAAAGAAAAAGTAATCCATCCATCATGCGGCGGGCACAGCATCCCTTCCGCTGTGCCCGCCCTCCCGAAAGGAGCCCCCATGCACGAGCTGAGCATCGTTACCTATGTTGTCAAGCAGGTGCAGGAGATCGCCGAGGAGAATAACCTCACCGAGATCGAGTCGGTCACGCTCGAATTCGGTGAGGTCTCCGGCATTGTACCGGAATATCTTGAAGATTGCTGGAACTGGTATACCAAGAAAGAGCCGATCATTCAAGGCACGAAATTCCTGTATGAGATCATCCCGGCCGTCACCTGGTGCGACGACTGCAAGCAAACCTATCCGACCGTACAATACGGCAAAACATGCCCGCATTGCGGCAGCGGCAAGACCTGGCTGCAGCAGGGCAATGAGATCAATATCAAGCAGATCGAGGCGCGCTGATCGCGCCGGGCCTTCTGTCTGCGGGCAGCAAAGATACACAAAGGCGGTCGCGCAGCCGCTTTTGATAGAAACACAAACGAAGAGGGAGTGAACCATGAAAGACCTGAAACATCTTTTGTACTTCGAAAATCTTTTGCAGGAAGCACACAACGACCTGATCGCACAGGCACAGAATGAGGGGAAGATCTGTGTTGCCTACGCCTGCGAAAACACGCCCGAGCCGCTGCTGAACCTGCCCGGAGCGTTCTCGACGCGCCTGCGCGCGCCGCGCACCGGCTCCATGGAAATGGCCACGTACTACATGACCAGCTTTCTGTGCGAGTACAGCCGCGCACTGCTGGAGCGTGCCATCGAGGGCGGCTACAATTTTGCCGACTGCATGATCACGCCGGACGGCTGCTCGATGATGAACCGCGCCGTCGAGAACATGGAGCTGCTCAAGACCATGGGCAAGAGCAAGCCGAAGTTCTTCTACGAGTACATGGAGATCCCGATGAAGGCCGACGACAACGGTCTGAATCTGTATGTGCTCCAGTGCCGCAACCACATCCTCACGCCGCTGCACGAGCACTACGGCATCGATGTGTCGGACGCGGCCATCCGCAGCGCCGTTGCCGAGCATAACCATGTGTGCGAGCTCATCCGCGCCATCGGTGAGTACCGCAAGGGCGACAATCCGCGCATCACGGGCTATGAATTCCACGTCATCACGCTTGCGACCTATGTCGCGCCGAAATACCTGCTCATCGACAAGCTGGAGGAGACGCTCAAGGAGCTCAAGACCCGCCGCCCGGATAAGAAAAATCCGTACCGCGCGCGTGTGGTCGTTGTCGGCTCGGAGGTCGATGATATCGACTTCATCAAACTTGTCGAGGACACCGGCGCTTATGTCTGCGCCGACCGCTTCTGCTACGGCTCGTTCCCGGGCCGTGATCCGATCACGCTGACGGACGACGAGGACGCACTGACCCAGATCTGCCGCCAGTACATGAACCGCTCCCAGTGCCCGCGCTATATGGATATGCCCAAGATGCTCGGCCGCCGCGAATACGTCAACAGCCTTGCCAAGGAGTATGCGGCCGACGGCATCATCTATGAGCAGATCAAGTTCTGCGACCCGTGGGCGTATGAGCGTATGCTCGGTTCGCACATTCTCAACGATGACTACGGCTATCCTGTCCTGTCCGTTGACCGCCCGTATAACATCGCTTCCTCCGGCCAGATGCGCACCCGTGTGCAGGCATTCGTGGAAAGCATAGAGATCAAGAAAATTCAAGGGGGGAAACAGTGATGTCCAACAAGAGAATCGGCTGCGAAAATTTCGGCAAGTTCTACACTGAGGGAAAGGTACGCAACCGCCGCGAGTGGCGCGGCGTCAAGGACACGCTCTACGATTACAGCCGCTGGCTGCACATCATGACCATCCTTGCAAAGTTCATCGTCAAGCCGCGCAACATCAAGGCCATGTTCCGCTATCGCTGGATGGCCAACTATCTGGCCGTGCCCATGATGGTCGACCGCCACACGCAGGGTCTGCGCGATGAATATCTGCGCATCTGCCACCTGGAGCAGGACCTTGTCATTGAGGATGTGGCAAAGCTGCTCGACAGCCTCTTCCGCGGCGACCGCCGCATCGGCAACGATAAGAAGTTTTCCGACAAGGTCGTGCTCGTGGACGAAAACGAGATGACTGCCGTCATGATGGGCTTCCCGACGCTCAAGTGCCTGAGCCGCGAGACGCCGTCCACCTACGTCTCCGTGCTGCTCAACCAGCACGCGGCTGAGCATTACATCGACGTCGCGCAGGAATACGGTCTTGCGGGCGACGTCTGCCCGATGCCGGAGGCCGAGGCCGGCGTGTCCATCGACGACGATGCGCCCGTGCTCGGCGCCTGCGCCGTGCAGTGCAACACGACCTGCGACGGTTCTCTGCTCGGCAACGGCGTCATCTCCAAGCGCCTCGAGCTCGAGGACGGCATCCCGGTGTTCCAGCTTGCAGCGCCCCTGCGCCACCGCGAGGATGATGTGCAGGAATACGCCGCGCAGGAGATCCGCAACGCCATCGCCTTTATTGAAGAGCACACCGGCGAGAAGTGGGACTGGAAGGCGTATTTTGAGTGCGCCGAGCGCGTGAACTATGCCACCAAGTGCCGCCTCGAGTGGCTGGAGATGAACAAGACCGACTACCCGCAGGTCTTTGGCTCCAACCTCGCGCTGTATACCGAAACGAACTACATGGCCATCTGCGGCAAGGTCCCCGCGTTCCGCGAGGCCGACCGCAAGATCACCGAGCTTGCCGAGCGCGCCTACAGCAAGCGCAAGCGCGCGGCCAATGCGTACCGCCACCGCGCCATCGTCTGGGGCGTGCAGTCGCACTTCTACATGGACTTCCTCGTCTGGCTGCTCAACTGCTGGGGCATCGTGCCGCTGACGGATATGCTCTCCATGGTCTCGACGCGTGAGCTCGCCACGACCGACACGCCGGAAAACCGCGAGCAGGCGTATTACGACATGGCATGGCTGACCGAAAACATGATCATGCGCAACCGCACGCACGGCGGCTACAAGGTGCTGCTTGATGAGCTGTGGGAGTTCTGCGAAGAGTTCAACGCCGACATGGTCATTCTCTGGGAGCACATGAGCTGCAAGGCACTCGACGGTATGCACGGTCTGTTTGAAGAGCGCGCCCGTGAGCATGGCATCCACCTCGTCTGGGTCACGCATGATCTGTTCGACCCGCGTGTCATCTCGCGTCAGGGCGTGCGCCAGCAGGTCAATGACTATATGCGCACCGTCATGCAGGAAGAGCCCGTGGATCCGAGCCTGGAGATCCTGAAAGACGAGAAGTCCTGGTAATCAGAGAGGAGATCAAACATGAACAATCTGAAATGTAAGCTGCTCAAGGCCCTGCTGGGTGTGTCGCTCGGCGCATTGGGCGCATTTGCGGTCACGTTTGTCGTCTACTTCTGGAACCTTGACATGAAGCTCACCTCCGTCATGGAAGGCATCCTGCTCAAGCACTACGACCGAATCGAGCGCAACCAGCACCTGTGATACCAGCGTTTTTCAGCACCCGTCTGCCACGGCAGACGGGTGCTTTTTGCAGCCGTTTTTCGCGTGTAAACAATTTATGAAGTCTCTTGACGATTCGGATAAATGCCCTTATAATGCGTAGCGTGCTACACATTTGGAGGTGCATCATGGAGCAATATCCGATCGGATGTCTATTAAAAATGATCACGGACAAGATAAAAATACAGGCCGACGCCAACCTTGCGCAGCATGACCTGACGCTGACGCAAAGCCGCGTGCTTGGCTATCTGGAGCAAAACGGCGGCATGGCGACGCAAAAGGAGATCGAGGGCTTCCTGCAGGTGTCGCACCCGACGGTAGCGGGCGTCATCGGCCGCATGGAGCAAAAGGGCTTCGTGTCCTGCCGCGCAGACCCTGCGGATAAGCGCAGCAAGCTCGTCTGCCGGACACCGCGCGCCGCCGAGATCGCACATGAAATGCAGGCGACCATTGCGGCCGCGGAGCAGCAGATGCTCCGCTCGCTGACCCCGAAGCAGATCGCGGCGCTGGAAGCTTCGCTGCGCACGATCTATGCTGACCTCGGCTGAGCTGCCCGCAAACCCGGAAGGAGGAAACCCATGCTTCATACATTGACCCGCAGTCTGCGGGAGAACAAAGGCCCGGCGCTCGTGACGGTTCTGCTCTCGGCGCTGGAGGTGGTGTTCGAGATCGTGATCCCGCTGTTTATGTCCAACCTCATCGACTTCGGCATCGAGGGCGGCAGTATGGCGGCGGTCTGGAAATTCGGCGCGTTTTTGCTGCTGCTGGCGGCGTTCCAGCTGGCGACCGGCGTGCTCGCCGCGCGCATTGCCGCGCGCGCGTCGGTCGGCTTCGCGGCGAACCTGCGCGAGGATATGTACGACAATGTGCAGACGTTCGCTTTTTCGAACATCGACAAGTTTTCCACCGCATCCATCGTCACACGCCTGACGACGGACACCACAAACGTGCAAAACGCATTCCAGATGCTTATGCGCATGGCGATCCGCGCACCGGTCATGCTGATCTTTTCCATGGTCGTGTCGTTTCGCATCAGCCGCGACATCTCGATGACGTTTCTCATCATTCTGCCGATCCTGGCGCTGGCGCTCTTTTTCATCATCCGCAGCGTGTTCCCGGTCTTTACGCGGGTGTTTCGCACGTATGACGCGCTCAACAACGTCGTGCAGGAAAATGTGCGCGGCATCCGCGTCGTGAAGTCGTTCAACCAGGAGCAGCACGAGATCGGTAAGTTTGACGCGATCTCCGCGCGCATTTATCAGGACTTTTCCAAAGGCGAGCGGCTCATCACGCTCAACGCCCCGCTGATGCAGTTTTGCATCTATACGTGCATGATCCTGATCTCGTGGCTCGGCGCGAAGGCCATCATCACCAGCGGCAACGATCCCGCGCTCGGCCTCACGACCGGCAATCTCACCGCGCTCATCACCTATGCCATGCAGATCCTCTCGAGCCTGATGATGCTCTCGATGGTCTTTGCCATGCTGACGATCTCGCTCTCATCCGCGCGACGCATCGCCGAGGTGCTCGAGGAGCGGACGGATATCCGGCAGCCGGAGCACCCGGTCATGACCGTGCGCGACGGCGCGATCGACTTTGACCACGTGAGCTTTGTCTACGACTCCAAGGCGGACAAAAAGGTGCTCGATGACATTGATCTGCACATCCGCTCCGGTGAGACGGTCGGCGTCATCGGCGGCACCGGCGCGTCGAAATCCTCACTCGTGCAGCTCATTCCGCGCCTGTATGACGTGACCGGCGGCAAGCTGACGCTCGGCGGTGTGGACGTGCGCGACTATGATCTGGACACCCTGCGCGACGCTGTCGCCATGGTGCTGCAAAAAAATGAGCTCTTTTCCGGCACGATCGCGGAAAACCTCCGCTGGGGCAATGAAAACGCCACAGACGAGCAGCTGCGCCATGCCTGCGAGCTCGCGTGTGCGGACGGCTTCATCTCCGCCATGCCGGACGGGTATGACACCCACATCGAGCAGGGCGGCACGAACGTCTCCGGCGGCCAGAAGCAGCGCCTGTGCATCGCCCGTGCGCTGCTGAAAAAGCCCAAGGTACTCATACTTGACGATTCGACGAGCGCCGTCGATACGCGCACAGACGCGCAGATCCAGCAGGCGCTGTCGACCTACATCCCCGACACGACGAAGATCATCATCGCGCAGCGCATCAGCTCCGTGCAAAACGCAGACCGCATTGTCGTGCTCGACGACGGGCGCATTGACGCCGTTGGCAGCCACGATGAGCTGCTGCGCACGTGCGAGATCTACCGCGAGGTCTATGAATCCCAGCAGAAGGGAGGCGAGGACGATGCGTGAACGCCCGAAATTTGACGGCCGGACGCTCAAACGCCTGCTGTCGTATATGCGCGCCTATAAGGGCACACTCGTACTCGTGACGGTCTGCATCCTGCTGAGCGCGGTCGCAGGCGCGGCCTCGTCCATGTTCCTGCAAAAGCTGATCGACGGCTATATCGTGCCCATGCTCGGCACGGCGTCGCCGGATTTTTCCGGTCTGATCCGCGCACTGATCGCCATCGGCTGCGTGTACCTCATCGGTACGCTGGCCACATGGCTGTATAACCGCCGCATGGTCACGATCGCGCAGGGCACGCTCAAGCGCATCCGCGATGAGATGTTTGCCAAGATGCAGCGCCTGCCCATCCGCTATTTTGACACGCATACGCACGGCGACATCATGAGCCTGTACACAAACGACACCGACACGCTGCGCCAGATGATCGCGCAGTCCATGTCACAGCTTGTGTCGTCGGTGTTCACGCTGACGGTCGTGTTTTTCTGTATGCTGTACATCAGCGTCTGGCTGACGCTGATCGTGTGCGCGGTCATGGCGCTCATCCTCGTGTTCGTGCGCAAGCTCACCGGCCGCATCGGCGGCTACTTCATGGCGCAGCAGACGGCGCTGGCCGATCTCAACGGCTATGTCGAGGAGATGGTCAACGGTCAGAAGGTTGTCAAGGTCTTCTGCCACGAGGAGCAGAGCAAGGCGGAGCTGCGCCGCCGCAACCGCGTCTGGGCGGAAAACGCCGCGCGCGCCAGCGGCATGGCCAACGGCATGATGCCGATGATGAACGCCGTCGGCTATCTGCAGTATGTCATCATCGCCGTCGTCGGCGGCACCATGGCGATCGCCGGCACGCCGAACCTCGGTCTGACGGGCATGAATACGCTCACGCTCGGCATGATCGCGTCGTTCCTCACGCTCTCGCGCGGGTTTACAAACCCCATCTCGCAGATCTCCAATCAATTTAACTCCATCGTCACGGCGCTGGCCGGCGCATCGCGCATCTTCGCATTCATGGACGCGCAGCCGGAGACGGACGACGGCTATGTGACGCTGGTCAACGCCAGAGAGGAAAACGGTGCGCTCGTGGAAACGGCGGAGCATACCGGTCTCTGGGCGTGGAAACACCCGCACAGCGACGGCTCAATCACGTACACAAAGCTTTCCGGGCGCGTCGTGTTCGACCACGTGGACTTTGGCTACACGCCGGATCATGAGGTCCTGCATGACATCACGCTCTACGCAGAGCCCGGCCAAAAGGTCGCCTTTGTCGGCGCGACCGGCGCCGGCAAGACGACGATCACGAACCTTATCAACCGCTTTTACGATATTGCCGACGGTAAGATCCGCTATGACGGCATCAACATCAATAAAATCTGCAAGGCGGACCTGCGCCGAAGCCTCGGCATCGTGCTGCAAGATGTGAACCTCTTTACCGGCACGGTCATGGAAAACATCCGCTACGGCAATCCGACTGCGACGGATGCGGAATGCATCGCCGCGGCAAAGCTTGCCAACGCCGACCACTTCATCCGTATGCTGCCCGACGGCTACAACACCGTGCTCAAGGGCGACGGCAGCGGCCTGAGTCAGGGGCAGCGGCAGCTGCTGAGCATCGCGCGCGCGGCCGTGTCCGATCCGCCGGTCATGATCCTCGACGAGGCGACAAGCTCCATCGACACCCGCACGGAGGCGCTCGTGCAGAGCGGCATGGATAAGCTCATGCAGGGGCGCACGGTGTTCGTCATCGCGCACCGACTCTCGACGGTCAAGAATGCCGACGTCATCATGGTGCTCGATCATGGCCGCATCATCGAGCGCGGAGACCACGCCAAGCTCATCGCGGAAAAGGGCGTCTACTATCAGCTCTACACCGGCGCATTCGAGCTGGAGTAACACGGTCTTGCAAGCGAATCTTGCGCGCGGTATAATGACCGCAGTCAGTTCATATATCAGGAGGCAGAGCCATGGAATACAGAAGATTTGATAACACCATCGTCGCCCGCATCGACCCTGGGGAAGAGGTGCTCGAGCAGGTCGAGACCATCGCGCAGGCCGAGCAGATCAAGCTTGCGAGCGTGCAGGCACTCGGCGCGGTGGGGGCGTTTACGGTCGGCGTGTTCCACACGGCCGAAAAGCAGTATCACGCTAATTCCTTCATGGGCGATTTTGAGATCGTCTCGCTGACCGGCACCATCAACACGATGGACGGTGCGTTTTATGCGCACCTGCATATGAGCGCCGGAAACGAGCGAGGCGAGGTGTTCGGCGGACATCTCAACCGCGCCGTCGTCAGCGCCACCTGCGAGATGGTCATCACGCTCATCGACGGACGGGTCGACCGCTTCCGCAGCGAGGAGATCGGGCTGAACCTGTTTCGGTTCTGAAAAAACGGCTTAAAGTGCGCACGGTTTTCCGTGCGCATTTTTTTCGGGAGCGGGTCGTCTTGTGCTGTGCGGGGGTTGTACGGGAGGGAGTTTTGTGGTACATTAAAAAAATAGAAATCGTGAGAAATCGTGAAACGGAACTCGTGAAATTTCACAGAAAGGCGGGAGCCCCATGGATGTTCTGCGTTTCAAACAGGCCAACTGCAAAAACTGCTACAAATGCGTCCGGTTCTGCCCGGTCAAGTCCATCCGCGTCTATCAGGGTCACGCACAGATCATTTCCAGCGACTGCATTCTCTGCGGCAACTGCGTGTCCGTCTGCCCGCAGCACGCAAAAGAGGACATCAGCGACGTCGGTCAGATCCGGGAGCTGATCGCCTCCGGCAAGCAGGTCGTCGTGAGCGTCGACTCGTCGTACATCGCCTATTTTGACACCCCCGGTTTTCAGGGCATCGAAAAGCCGCTCAAGGCGCTCGGCTTTGCGGCGGCGCACGAAACTGCCGAGGGCGCTTATCTGGTCAAGAAAGAGCTTGAAAAGATCGCCGCCCAGCCGGGGGATGCGCCGATCATCACGTCCGGCTGTTCGACGATCGTGCTCTATGTGGAAAAGCACCTGCCCGAGGCGCTGCCATATCTCGCTCCGGTGCTCTCGCCGATGCAGGCGCATGCCGTGCTGCTGCGCGAGCGCTATCCGGGCGCGACCATTGTCTACATCAGCCCCTGCATCTCCAAGAAGGAGGAGACGACGCGCTTTGAGAGCGTCGGCGCCGATTATGATATCACCTTCACGGAGCTGGAGGAGTGGATGAACGAGGCCGGTGTCGCGGTCGATCCGAACGTCCCGGCGGATGAGCCGATGCTCTCGCGCGGCTATACGATCACAAACGGCGTCCTGCACTCCATGGCGCTGGATTCCGGACGTGATTACCTGTTCCTTGACGGTCTGGACGACAGCATCCAGACACTCAAGAGCGTTGTCAACGGCGAGCTGCGCAACTGCTTTATCGAAATCGCCGCCTGTCATGGCAACTGTGTCGGCGGTCTCGCGTTCCGGCAAAAGCATACGAATCTGCTTGAGTCGCGCCGCCGCGTCATCCAGAGCGCCAACGGCAGCAAGAACTTCGACATTCAAGAGCCAGTCAATATGCGCCGCGTGCTCATCGACAAGAAGCATCCGACCGATCTGCCGCCGGAATCCGTCATCAATGGCATCCTGCGCAAGATGGGCAAATTCAGCCCGGCGGATGAGCTCAACTGCGGCCTGTGCGGTTACCGCACCTGCCGCGACAAGGCCATCGCCGTCTATGAGGGGCGTGCCGAGATCAGTATGTGTATGCCCTATATGAAAGAGCGCGCCGAGACCTACTCCGAGAAGATCATCAACGTCTCGCCCGAGGGTATCGTCACGGTCGGCAAGAAGCTCAAGGTGAAGCAGATCAACAAGGCGGCCTGCAAGATCTTCGGCATCAAGGACCCGGCGGACATCATCGGTTATCCGGTGTCGCGCATTATGGATGAGTACGATTTTGTGAAGATGATCAGTCAGGATGAGACACAGGTCACGGACGAGGTCTTTCTCGCCGACTACAACGTTTATCTGGAGCGCATCTTTATCTGCGATCCGGAGCGCACGCTCTTTACCTGCATCATGCGCGATGTGACCAAGGCGCGGCAGCGCCGCAACAAGATCCAGAAGACGAAGATCCATGCTGCCGATCTGGCGGACGATATCATCGCAAACCAGCTGCGCATCGTCCACGAGATCGCAAGCCTGCTCGGTGAAACGGCGGCGGAGACCAAGGTGGCTGTGCACGATCTGAAGGAAGCCATCATGCTCGATGAGGACGGCGATGATGATGCGTAAACGAACGAATCGCTGCAGGAACACGGTTTGGGACATCAGCGTCATCAGCCGCAACAAAAACGGGGAGACGCTCTGCGGCGACCAGTGCGTGCTCGAATGGGACGACACCGACGCGACGGTCATCCTCTCCGACGGTCTCGGCAGCGGCGTCAAGGCGAACATCCTCTCCACGCTGACCACGACCATGCTCACGACCATGCTCAAGGGCAATGTGCCCATTGACGAGTGCGTCACGACCGTGGCGGAGACGCTGCCCATGTGCAAGGAGCGCAAGCTCGCCTATGCGACCTTTACGATCCTGCAAACGGCCGGCAGCCGCGTGCGCCTGATCCAGTATGACAACCCGAACGCCGTGTTCGTGCACAACGGTGCGATCGGGAAATATAACTATTCCGTCAACTTCATCCAGGAAAAGGAACTGCATGAGAGCTACCTGCACTTTGATGTGGGCGATATGCTCGTGCTCTTCAGCGACGGTGTGTCGGAGGCCGGGCGCGGCGTGACGACGGATGCCGGCTGGGCGCGGCAGGATATTGAGGATTTCATCCTGCGCAACTATTCGCCCACCGTCTCCTCACAGCGCATGGCGGCCAGCATCCTCTCGACCGTCAAGACGCTGGACATGGACGCCATGCACGATGACACGACCGTCGTCGTCGCGCGTCTGCGCGAGCGCTGCCCGGTCAATGTCATGATCGGCCCGCCCGAGAGCAAGGACGACGATCTGAGCACCATGCGCCTGTTCTTCGGCAAGGACGGCAAGCACGTTGTCTGCGGCGGCAGCACGGCCAACGCCGTCGCGGCATATCTGGGCGTGAAGGTGCGCACGCTGCCAGGCAGCGGCACGGAGGAAGTCCCGCCGATGAGCGAGATCCACGGTGTGGATCTGACCACCGAGGGGATCGTTACGGTCAACGCGACGATGGAGCGCATCAAGGACTACCTTGCCGACGGTATGTACACGCTCGAGCTCGCCCGCATGAAAGACGGCGCGTCCAAGCTCGCGCTCATGCTGCTTGAGGAGGCGACGGAGGTCAATGTCCTCTTCGGCAACGCGAGCAACCTCGCCCAGCAGGATACCGAGTTCAGCTTTGAGCGCAAGCTGCAGTTGGTGCAGGAGCTGCGCGATATGCTGACCCTGGCCGGAAAAACAGTTAAAATGAGCATCTGCTGACAGATGCCGATATTCACGGAGTGACCCAAACGAATGAAGATCCGAACTTTTTTTGCAGTATTGCTGTGTAAGCTTGCGCGCGGGCTGCTGCGGCTGCTGCGCCGCGGCGGCACGGCGTTTCCCGGCCGTGTGGCGCTCAAGGTGTGCCCGCAGGTGCTCGGCGTGCTCTCGCGGGGGGTGCGCGTAATCCTCGTCACCGGCACAAACGGCAAAACGACCAGCTCCCGCATGATCGAGCAGGCGTTTGCCGATGCGGGGCTCAACTACTTTTCCAACCGCTCGGGCGCAAACCTCATCTCCGGCATCACGGCGGAGTTTGCCATGCACAGCACTCTGACCGGCAAGCCGAAGTGTCAGTTTGCCGTCATCGAGTGCGACGAGGCTGCGTCCAAGACCGTGCTCAAGTATCTCAAGCCGGAGGTCATTGTGGCGACGAATGTTTTCCGCGACCAGCTTGACCGCTTCGGCGAGATCACGCACACGCTCAATAACATCCTCGAGGGTATTCGCCACACGCCGGAGAGCATTTTGTGCATCAACGCCGATTGCTCGCTCATCGCGTCCATCCCGGCGCAGGTGCCGAACCCGGTCGTGCGCTTTGGTGTGAACGTGCCGCTCGGCGACGACGGTACGGCGGAGCTGTCCGACGCGCCGCACTGCATCCATTGCAAGACCGAGTATGTCTATGACTACCACACCTATGGGCATCTGGGTGCGTTCCGCTGCCCGAAGTGCGGCTACCACCGCGAAGCCCCGCAGGTCGCCGTTACGGCGGTGCAGAACCTCGGCGTGGATACGAGCGATGTTACTATGTCCATCGGCGGACAGGAGTACGCCGTGCACATCAACCTCCCGGCGGCATACAACATCTATAACGCCGTCGGCTCTGCGGCCGCGCTGTCTGCGTTCGGCTTCGCGCCGGAGGCGATCGTGCACGCCCTCGGTGCGTTCGGCTGCGGCTTTGGCCGCATGGAGAAATTTGACCTGCATGGCACGCCCGGCCGCATGATGCTCGTGAAAAACCCCGCCGGCTGCAACCAGACCATGCGCTATCTTGCGGGACTCGACGAGGATGCGACGTTTGTCGTCTGCCTCAACGACCGAGACGCTGACGGCACGGATGTCTCGTGGATCTGGGATGCCGACTTTGAGCGGCTTGCCGCCATGGGCGAACACCTGCGGCACGTGTATGTGTCCGGTGTGCGCGCGGACGATATGCGCCTGCGCCTGAAATATGCGGGCGTGGACGAGGCGCGCATCGAAGTATTTTACGATTATGACCCGTTGATCGACGCGATGTGCGCATCGGAATACCCGGTGTTCATCATGCCGACCTACACGGCCATGCTGGATCTGCGCGGCCGGCTGCAAAAGCAGCTCGGCGGAAAGGAGTTCTGGGAATGAGCGAAAAGACCCTGCGCATCTGCCATCTGTACCCGGACCTCCTGAACCTCTACGGCGACCGGGGCAACCTCCTGTGTCTGCGCCGCCGCCTCGAGTGGCGCGGCATCGACGCCGAGGTGACGGGGGTCACGGTCGGCCAGAAGGCAGATTTCACACAGTTTGATCTGTTTTTCGTCGGCGGCGGTCAGGACTTTGAGCAGGAGGTGCTCCTGTCCGATCTGCGCGCCGGAAAGGGCGGCGAGATCAAGGCCGCCATCGCCGACGGCAAGACGTTTCTGGCCATCTGCGGCGGCTATCAGATGCTCGGCAGCTACTACCGCACGTGGGACGGCAAGCAGTGCGATTTCATCGGCGCGATCGACTATTATACCGTCGGAGCGAAGGAGCGCATGATCGGCAACACACTCTTCGAGTGTCTGCCGGAGTCCGGCGGCAGTACGGTCGTCGGCTTTGAGAACCACAGCGGCAAGACCTACCTCGGCAGCGGCGTGTCGCCGCTTGGTAAGATGCTCGTCGGCGGCGGCAACAACGGGGAGGACGGCTTTGAGGGCGTGCGCTATCAAAACGTCTTCGGCACGTACAGCCACGGTCCGGTTCTGCCGAAAAACCCGGAGTTTTGCGACCACCTGCTCACGACGGCGCTGCACGGCCGCTATCCGGAGCTGGAGCTGCAGCCGCTCGACGATGCTGCCGAGCGTGCCGCGCACGACACCATGGTGCAGCGGCTGACGAAAAAATAATGGCGTGCAAAATGGGCGCATCCGTCTGGATGCGCCCACTGTGCGTCTCGTGTTAAAAATCATCCGGGATCGGGATGTCCGTGCGCGGCACCTTGTCCCAGGAAAAGTCCGCCGCCAGCTCTGCCGCCGTCACCGGTGCGTCCGTCGGGCGCAGCCCGGCGAGCTTTGCAAGCTTGCCGGTCAGCTGCTCGGGCGTGTATTTTTGCCGCAGCGCCTCCATGTTCAGGTCTCCCTCGCGCTTGGAGAGCTTGCGCCCGTCCGGCGCGACGAGCAGCGGCGCGTGCGCGTATTCTGGGGCCTTGCCGCCGAACGCTTCGATCAGCCAGATCTGCCGCGGTGTGGAATCCAGCAGGTCGCGCGCGCGCACAACGCGCGTGATGCCCATGTCGAGATCGTCCACGCTCACGGCGAGCTGATAGGCAAACACCCCGTCTGAGCGCCGGATGAGAAAATCATCGCGCCCGCGCCGCAGTTTGGCCGCCTGCTGACCGTAGTGTGCGTCGACGAAGGCAATGTCCGCATCCGTGACTGTGAGCTTTTTGGCCGCACGGCGACCCATGCGCAGGCGCTTTTGCACCTCCTGCTCTGACAGCGTCCGGCAGGGGCAGCCGGCCTCGCGCGGCTCACCGGGGTGCGGCGCGCTCGCGGCCAGACGCTCTGCGCGGCTGCAATAGCAGTCATACACCATGCCGCGCGCGTTCAGTGTTTGCATAGCGGCGGCATAGCGCTCAGTGCGCGTGCCCTGACGGTATTCGGCAGAGCCCGGCCGCCAGCCCTCGTCCCAGTCGAGCCCGAGCCAGAGCAGGTCGTCGGCCATCAGGTCTGCATAGTGCTCCCAGCTGCGCTCTGGGTCGAGATCCTCAAGGCGGAACACCATCGTCCCACCGAGTGCGCGCACGTCCAGCCAAGCGAGCAGAAATGTCAGCATATTGCCCAGATGCAGCCGCCCACTCGGGCTGGGCGCGAAGCGGCCGCGGATCGTGTTGTCCGGCATTGGTCATTCCTCCGGTTTCGTTCTGGGTGCATTATAGCATACCTGCGCCGGTTGGCAACGCTTTTGCGGTCAAATCCCTTGAATCTATGCGGAAAGTCGGATATAATAAAGTGTTATTATCAGCGGAGGAATGTCTCATGGCGAAATCATCCATCGAAAAAACAAATGTCATGCGTCTGCTTGACCAGAAGAAGGTGCCCTACACGCCGCACACATATCCGCACGGCGACGATGCGGTAGACGGCGTGACCGTTGCACAGATGACGGGCGTCGACCCGGCGAAGGTGTTCAAGACGCTGGTCGCCCGCGGCGCGAGCAAGACGCCATATGTCTTTGTCATCCCGGTCGCGTGCGAGCTTGACCTCAAGAAGGCGGCCAAGGCCGTGGGGGAGAAGTCCATTGCCATGCTGCACGTGTCTGAGCTCACACCGCTCACCGGTTATGTGCGCGGCGGCTGCTCGCCGGTCGGCATGAAAAAGCAGCTTCGCACGGTTTTTGCATCTCAGGCGCTCGCACAGGAGACCATCCTTGTCAGCGCCGGAAAGATCGGTTATCAGGTCGAGGTCGCGCCGCAGGCGCTCATCGCGCTCGTGCGCGCGGCCACGGCGGAACTGACCATAGAATCCTAAGCAATTTCGGAGGCACCCATGCGGGATCATATTGTAATCAAAGGCGCGCGGGAGAACAATCTCAAGAACATTGATGTGGAGATCCCGCGCGATGCGCTGGTCGTCATGACTGGGCTGTCCGGTTCGGGCAAGTCGAGCCTTGCGTTCGACACCATCTTTGCCGAGGGGCAGCGGCGCTATATGGAGAGCCTGTCGTCGTATGCGCGGCAGTTTCTCGGCCAGATGGACAAGCCCGACGTCGACTCCATCGACGGCATGAGCCCGGCCATCTCCATCGATCAGAAGACCACCAGCAAAAATCCGCGCTCGACCGTCGGCACGGTCACGGAGATCTACGACTATCTGCGTCTGCTGTGGGCGCGTGTCGGCGTGCCGCACTGCCCGAAGTGCGGCAAGGAGATCCGCCGCCAGACGGTCGACCAGATCGTCGATCAGATCGCGGCGCTGCCGCAGGCGACGCGCGTGCAGATCCTTGCGCCGGTCATCCGTGCACGCAAGGGCGAGCACCAGAAGGTGTTCGACGATGCCCGGCGCGGCGGCTATGTGCGCGTGCGCGTGGACGGCAGCATCTATGACCTCACGGAGACGATTACGCTTGATAAAAACCGCAAGCACAACATTGAGATCGTGGTCGACCGCGTCGTCATCCGTCCTGACCAGAACCGCCGCCTGACCGATGCTGTCGAGATCGCGTCCGCGCTCTCCGGCGGCCTCGTGCTGGCGGACATCCCGGAGGAGAAGCGCGAGGTTCTCTTCTCGCAGAACTACGCCTGCGACGACTGCGGCATCTCGATCGAGGAGCTCACGCCGCGGATGTTCTCGTTCAACAGCCCCTACGGTGCGTGTCCGACCTGCGGCGGTCTCGGCACGCGGCTGCGCATCGACCCGGCGCTCATCATTCCGGATCTGTCGAAGTCCATCCTCGACGGCGGCATCACCGCGAGCGGCTGGAACGGCGTCAAGGATGAGAGCATCAGCCGGATGTATTACGACGCGCTGGCGGAAAAATATCACTTTGACCTTGCGACGCCCATCGGTGACCTGCCGGAGCACGTGCGCGAGATCCTGCTTTACGGAACGGGGGACGAGGAGCTCACCCTGCACTACGACACAAATCGCGGCAGCGGCGTGCTGCGCCGCCCGTTTGAGGGCATCGTCTGCAACCTGGAGCGCCGCTATCAGGAGACGCAGAGCGATGCCATGCGCGCATCGCTTGAGGACTGCATGGCGGAGACGGCCTGCCCGGACTGCCACGGTGCGCGTCTGCGGCCGGAGGTTCTGGCCGTCACGGTCGGCGGGCTGAATATTTCCGAATTTACGGCGCTGCCGATCACGGAGGAGCTGGCGTTTCTCGACCGGCTCGCGCTCAGTGAGAAAGACGCGCAGATCGCCGACAGCATCTTGCGCGAGGTGCGCTCACGGCTGCATTTTTTGCAGAGTGTCGGCTTGCAGTATCTGACGCTCGCGCGCTCGGCGGCAACGCTCTCCGGCGGCGAGAGCCAGCGCATCCGGCTCGCCACGCAGATCGGCTCGTCGCTCATGGGCGTGCTGTACATCCTCGATGAGCCGTCCATCGGTCTGCACCAGCGTGACAATGAAAAGCTGCTGGCCACGCTGCGCGAGCTGCGTGACCTCGGCAATACGCTCATCGTCGTCGAGCACGACGAGGACACCATGCGTGCGGCAGACTATCTCATCGACATCGGCCCGGGCGCGGGCGTGCACGGCGGGGAAGTGGTCTGTGCCGGTACGCCGGAGGAGGTCGCGCGCTGCGAGCGCTCCATCACCGGGCAGTATCTGTCCGGCAAAAAGAAGATCCCCGTGCCCGCGCAGCGCCGCACCGGAAACGGCCACGCGCTCGTGATCCGCGGCGCGAGCGAGCACAACCTCAAGCACGTGGATGTGCAGATCCCGCTCGGCGTCATGACGTGCGTGACCGGCGTGTCCGGCAGCGGCAAGTCCTCACTCGTCAACGAGGTGCTGTATAAAACGCTTGCGGGCAAGCTCAACCACGCGAAGCTCCGCCCCGGGAAATGCGACGGCATCGACGGCGTGGAGCATTTGGACAAGATCATCAACATCGACCAGAGCCCCATCGGCCGCACGCCGCGCTCCAACCCTGCGACGTATACCGGGCTGTTTGACGATATCCGCAGCCTCTTCGCCTCAACGCAGGACGCAAAGCTGCGCGGCTACAACGCCGGGCGCTTCTCATTCAACATTCGCGGCGGCCGCTGCGAGGCCTGCTCCGGCGACGGCCTGCTGAAGATCGAGATGAATTTCCTGCCGGACGTTTATGTTCCGTGTGAGGTCTGCAAGGGCAAGCGCTACAACCGCGAGACGCTCGAGGTGCACTATAAGGGCAAGAACATTGCCGAGGTGCTGGACATGACCGTCGAAGAGGCGCTCGCATTTTTCCAGAACCAGCCGAAGATCCGCGACCGGCTGCAAACGCTTATGGACGTCGGTCTCGGCTATGTCAAGCTCGGTCAGCCGTCCACGACGCTCTCCGGCGGCGAGGCACAGCGCATCAAGCTTGCGACGGAGCTGTCTAAACGCAGCACCGGCCGGACGATCTACGTGCTCGATGAGCCCACGACCGGTCTGCACGTGGCGGACGTCGCGCGCCTGATCGACATTCTCGATCGTCTGACCGACGCGGGCAACACGGTGCTCGTCATCGAGCACAACCTGCACGTCATCAAGGTGGCCGACCACATCATCGACCTCGGTCCGGAAGGCGGCGATGCGGGCGGCAGCATCGTCTTTACCGGCACGCCGGAGGACTGTGCGCGCTGCACAGAGAGCTATACCGGTCAATTCCTGAAAAAAGAACTCGAAGGTTAACGGTCAAGCCCCTTTCTCATAGGCTGAAAGGAGAGGGGGCGGTGAAGATGTTCATTCAGATCACTTTGTGTGCGCTGCTGATTCTGGGCTTTGCGTGGCTGCTGCGGATGCTCGGCTGTGCGCTGCTCACACCGGTGCGCTCGGGTAGGGACGCACAGCTCACGCTCGTCATACAGGCGCGCGGGGACGCACCGGAGCTCGAGCAGCTTCTGCGCGGCATTCGGTGGCTGCGCGAGGGCGGAACGCTCGTGGCGGATGTTCTGCTCATCGACTGCGGCCTGACGGACGACGCGGCCGCGCTCTGCGAGCGCGCGGCGCGGCAGTGTGAAGATCTGAAAGTGTGCAAAACAGAGGAAATTTGCCAATGGATGCAAACGTCAACCCAATAGAATTATGCGGGACCGTTGCGGCGGTCATTTATCAAAACGAGGAAAACGGCTACACCGTGCTCAAGCTCGACGTGGACGACGGCAGCCAGACGATGGTCGTCGGCTGCATTCCGTATGCCGTGCCGGGTGAGTCCATGATCGTCAGCGGCAGCTGGATGACGCATCCGGTGCACGGTCAGCAGTTCAAGGCCGACTTTGCCGAGCGCACCATGCCGGAGACTGCGGACGCGATCTATGCCTACCTTGCCGGACGCGCCGTGCGCGGTATCGGCCCGGCGACGGCATCGCTGATGGTGTCGCGCTTTGGTGCCGACACGCTCAACGTGCTGGAATATGAGCCGGAAAAGCTCTGTACGATCAAGGGCATCAGCGTCTCCAAGGCGAAGGCTATGTCGGCGAATTTCCGCCGTCAGGCCGGTATGCGCCGCCTGATCGAGTTTCTGGCCTCGGCGAACATCCGTCCGGTCATCGCCCTGCGAATGTACCAGTATTATGGGGACAATGCGCTCCAGCTCGTGCAGGACAACCCCTACATACTCGTTTCGGACGCCATCGGCGCCTCGTTTCAGGAGGCGGACACATTGGCGCTCGGCCACGGCTTTGACGATCAGAGCGCGGAACGTGTCGCTGCGGCGACGCTGTACGAGCTTGCCTACAACGCCGTGCGCGGGCACTGTTTTATCTCCTACCGCAATCTGCTCGCAGCTACGTCGCAGCTCAGCGGTGTGCCGGACGAGCTGGTCGCGCAGAGCGTGGATGCGCTCGTCGACAGCGGCGCGCTCGTGCGTGAGCGGGTCGCCGGGTGTGACGGATGCTATCTCGCGCGCCTGCATGAGGCGGAGTCCTACACGGCCGAGCGCCTGCTTGCCATGACGCAGACGGA
>OGNF01001366.1_pt1 | contig 22626 bp, 36 predicted proteins | sample 1573321 | NCBI WGS metagenome assembly OGNF01 (sample SAMEA2581911, study PRJEB24529) | metagenome | biome: Human gut stool | place: China | collected 2011
GCATCGCTCCCTCTTCAACTTGCTGAGCTGCATCAAAAATCGGTCGCCCCTGCATGGGATGGGGTCTTAATTTTATGTCCAATCAGTCACTTGGATCACTTCAATGTCTTGACCTTGTTGTGAATAAGAATTCCGGTGTCGCTTGATGCCGTTCTACGGCCTGATAAGGTGTATGTCGCATCATCGGGTTGTGGCGTTTCCTCCAGAATCCCGGCAACGGCATTCAATTGTTTGGCATCGTACTCGTATACAATAGTTCCATTTGACGTGACTTTTATGAGTCTTGAACTTGCGTCGCCGGCAACCCTGTATCGGCAATTGTCTAACGGACCATTGGCCGAACCGATTCCCTTGATCCATACTGCATCAAATTCCCCTTCTCCCTGACTGAAGGAATCCGAGAGGTCGCGCACAAAGAGGGCCTTGAAGGTTGTGTTGCCATAGTTGAGAGTTTCTTCTCTCACGCAGGATAAGGGATACGTGGACGGTTGGTAAAAATGGAGTCTCCTTAAAGTGAGCATATCTCCGCAATAAGGAGAGCAATTCTCTCCGGGAGTGAGATCGAAGTCGTAAAGGAGAAAAGGCTTGGATCCAAAACCGTAATTGAATGTATAGATTTTATTGCTGTCGGCATAGATGAAAGAACATAAGGTTTTCTCCTCGCCGATCCTTTCATTTTGAGAGAGGTCGTAATCCTGTTGCCAGAGATTCATGTATGTAAGGCCGTTGATTGGGGTAGTACCTTCAATCCAGAGTTCTGAAACTGAAGTTTGGCTTTGACCTTTACTGTCGATATAATCCGTGCGTACAATCCAACTTGTGCCTTCCGCAAAGTAGTTTTCTTGCGAGAAAGCGTTGAAACCGCACATCATGCATAACGTAAAAATTAATTCTTTGGAGTTCATTGTGAGATATGTTTTATATTTTTTAGAGTATTATTTTACAGCGATATAATCAAAATCATGATAATTTATCATACCTGGAATTTTGAATACGTCACCTGTATAGTAGCCATTCCCGCTACCATCCCAGCCCCAGTCACAATGGAGATATATACATGTTCTTACTTCTTTTTGTAGAAACATATCGTAATTAGAATAATATGCGCATCCGTCAACAACCCATCCATGTCCGTCTTGGTAGCCTGTTTTATCTGCATTGCATCCTGTCATGTAAATTAGACATGAATCGAGTAAGAAATCAGAAATTTTTTTTGCGTCATAATCATACATTACTGGATTTCCTGATGATGAAGTAGTCTTTATATTGCAATTGGTGGCTGAAAATAAATTAAGAGGTGCTGAGATAGAACACCATGTTGTGAATTTTTCATCATCGAAATAAACACCCATGGCAATACCGATGTCGCATATAAATCGTGCTAATTTGTCAGTTGCTTCAGCATAAGACATTAAAGAATGATTTCCTCCTATTCCATTATTAATAGCATCAAAATCATAGAATCGATTATCATATACTAAAGTGTGTTTTATATGCGATATGATTGACGCTGTTGCGAGTGGAATGCAACCAGCAGGATAGCCTGGAGCCCTTTCTTCTACATATTTATTATATGGTGCCCATTGCTTTAAGACGGTTGTGAGTTTTGGAGCCACTTGAACAGGTGGAATTTTCTCTTTGAAGTCCAGTGGATATGATCTGGTACTAGGCATATTGCAATAATAATCCATGTATGGTTCAATCAACTGGATAAAATTGGAGATAATCATGTCATTACGCATGTCAAAAGAACCTGTGTCTGAATATGCTAACAAGGGGTTAACTCTATTGTCGCTTGCAATTATGGCAAAACCGTTATTGTTAAAGTTGATAATATAAGCTAGTGTGTCGCCTAATTCATTTTTTATTTCGCCGTTTCTTGTTGATAAATCTCGCAGAATATAGTCAATATTATAATTATTGGTTCGCGTTGTACTATTGCATTTGAGTATGTTCTGTGCAATAGTTATTGCCTCGGTTTTAGATATATGTGATGCAGCAACGATATGCGAATCAGTTTTGTTATCCGATGGTGTGGTAATCATATCGTCGGAGCAACTTGTAATGCCACACAGGCATGTCAGTAGGATTAGTGTTTTAGTTTTCATGTTTTTCTAAAAGTTAGATGTTAATTATGTAGTTGTTTAAAACAGACTGGGTTAATAACAATGTTAAAGGATTAGTCAATGCAAATGTAATACATTAATTTTATATTATCAATTTTTTTGTTAAAATTGATAAATTTGTCTAAAAATTTGGCCGGAACCTCCAATAACTGTACAGTCCTTATAATTAGATAATGTATTATTTAGGCCTCGTTGAATCTTTTTAATCCTCGTTGAATCTTTTTAATATTGCCGAATTAAGGAACGGTGCATTCTATATTGCGGGGGAAGGCGGAGCGCTGCGGCGGATACGCTTTACTAAGAATACAAGCATCACGGTGGCTACTACCGTGGAAATGAAATCAGATATGGGATAGGCGCTCCACACTCCGTCAAGTCCCATCAGCGGCGGCAATATGAGAAGCAATGGAATCAAAAACAATATCTGACGCGTCAGCGACAGGAATACCGACTTGCCCGCCATACCCAACGACTGGAAGAAATTCGTGGTGACAATCTGAAAACCGACCATCCAGAATGTCAGCGTGGTGATGCGCAGACAGTTTACGGCGCATTCAATCTGCGCCTCATCCTGCATGAACATCGAGGCAATCGCCCGCGGACACAGAGCCCCGATCACACTGCCTGTGGTGGAAACCACCACGCCCGTGATTGCCGCCAGCGTAAATGCCCGGAAGAGGCGGTTGTGGCGCCCCGCTCCGTAATTGTAGCCCACAATCGGCTGCATGCCCTGGCATACGCCTATTATGATGAAGATAAAAATCGTGACATATCGGTTGAATACCACCACCGACGCGATGGCATTGTCGCCACCGTAATTCATAAGCGTATTGTTGACAATGGCATTCACCAGCGAACCTGTCACATTAATCAGGAACGGCGCCATGCCGATATAGAGCACGCCGCGTATCACCGGCCAGTTGAAGCGGAATGTGCCGCGCACAAAATGAAGAGTGTTCTTCTTGTTGAAGAAATGACTCATCACCCATATCGCCGTCACGGTCATCGAGATGTCGGTGGCTATGGCAGCCCCGCGGATTCCCCATCCGAAGCCGAATAGAAAGAGCGGCGCCAATATGATATTAAGTATGGCTCCGATCAGATTGGTATACATTGCCTTGCCCGGATAGCCCGACGCGCGCATCACATTATTATATGAGAAGGTGAGATTTTGCAGCACGCATCCCGGAAGCACCCAGAGCATAAACTCCTTCGCATAGGGCATCGAATTGGCCGAAGCACCGAATGCCTTCAAAATCGGTTCGATGAATATCCCGAAGATGGCGGCATACACCACTCCGATGATAAGGGTGAGCTGCACGCAGTTGCCCAATATGATTTCGGCCACGCGCTTGTCGTTCTGTCCCATTACTATGGAAACGCGCGTGGCTGCACCGGCACCAATCAGCATGCCCAATGCCACGATGATGTTCATCACCGGGAATGTCACTGCGATTCCTGCCACCACATTCGGATCGTTGATGGCATGGCCAATCACAATCGAATCCACGATATTATATATCGCACTCACCACTGTGCCCACCACGGCCGGCAGACTGTATTTCCACAACAGCCTGCCCACGGGAGCGTTCCCCAATTCGCGGATGCGCGCCATATTGTCGGCGGAATCGCTCTTGGTTGCAGTCGCGCCGTCATTGCCGGCAGCTGTGCTTGAGTGGGAAATATTATTGGAATCTTTTGCGCTCATAAGCTCACAGGGTCACATATGGAATTCTTTTGCAAAATTAACTAAAATTCTCCGAGACGCTCATATAAAAAATGTTAATATAAAATGTCGCCCAACCCTCAAGTCAATCCTGCGGCATGATGGAAAAAGCGTGAAACCTTGCGGATGTTATAATGCGAAGATGCGTGGCGGGGTGGGGTGGAAGGGAAGCGTTAAAAAATCGCAACGTGTTAAAAATAAATGGAAAAAGATTTGCGTAATCCGCTATGATTTAGTATCTTTGCAGCGGTTTAGAGGCTCTATGCCCCTTGAAATGCGCTTAAACAATTGAGGTTCAATTGTTTGGTGCGTGTTATAGTGTGTGGCATAAAGTGTGTCTGAGCCGGAATAAACAGAGAGAAGAAACATCAAATAAATAAAAACTTTAGAAAAGAATGCCTACAATTCAGCAATTAGTAAGAAAGGGTCGTACGGTTCTGAAGGACAAGAGCAAATCGCCCGCTCTCGACAGCTGCCCGCAGCGTCGTGGCGTGTGTGTTCGCGTTTACACCACCACCCCCAAGAAGCCTAACTCAGCTATGCGTAAGGTGGCACGTGTGCGTCTCACCAACGGCAAGGAGGTGAACAGCTACATTCCCGGAGAGGGACACAACCTTCAGGAGCACTCGATCGTGATGGTGCGCGGCGGACGTGTTAAAGACCTCCCCGGTGTACGTTATCACATCGTGCGCGGCACGCTCGATACAGCAGGCGTGCAGGGCCGCACCCAGCGCCGCAGCAAATACGGAGCCAAGCGTCCCAAGGCGGCTAAGAAATAATAAGCCCCGAATCTTACTCAAATCAAATCCTTTACACATCACAAGTTTTTGATTTATTGGATGGCTATTGGTTGAGTAATCCCGGCAAGAGTGCCGAGATGAAGATTGCAAAAGCAGCCGAAATCAAAACATTAAACAAACCGCAATGAGAAAAGCAAAACCTAAGAAAAGGGTGATTCTGCCGGATCCCGTCTTCCATGACGTCCGCGTTACCAAATTCGTCAACCACCTCATGTACGACGGAAAGAAGTCCACGGCATACACCATCTTCTACACCGCATTGGAGACCGTGAAGGCCAAAATGCCCAACGAGGATAAGTCCGCACTCGAGATCTGGAAGAAGGCCCTCGAGAATGTTACTCCCCAGGTGGAGGTGAAGTCCCGCCGCATCGGCGGCGCCACTTTCCAGGTGCCTACTGAAATCCGCGCCGACCGCAAGGAATCGATATCTATGAAAAATCTCATCATCTTCGCTCGCAAACGCGGCGGTAAGACGATGGCCGACAAACTCGCAGCCGAAATCGTTGACGCTTTCAATGACCAGGGAGGCGCCTTTAAACGTAAGGAGGATATGCACCGCATGGCTGAGGCTAACCGCGCATTTGCTCATTTCAGATTCTAATCGATTTCCCGCAAAATGGCAAAACACGACGAACTTAAATACACCCGCAATATCGGCATCATGGCTCACATCGATGCCGGCAAAACCACTACGTCCGAACGTATTCTCTTCTATACCGGTCTGACCCACAAAATCGGTGAGGTGCACGATGGCGCCGCCACCATGGACTGGATGGAACAGGAGCAGGAACGCGGTATCACCATCACTTCCGCTGCTACCACTACATTCTGGAAATACAAGGACGACAAATACAAAATCAACCTGATCGATACCCCGGGACACGTCGATTTCACCGTCGAGGTGGAACGCTCCCTCCGTGTGCTCGACGGCGCTGTGGCTGCCTTCTGCGCAGTGGGCGGCGTTGAACCCCAGTCGGAGACCGTTTGGCGTCAGGCCGACAAATACAACGTGCCCCGTATCGGTTACGTCAACAAGATGGACCGCTCCGGCGCCAACTTCTTCGAGGTTGTCCGCCAGGTGAAAGAGGTGCTCGGCGCCACCCCGCTCCCCATCCAGATTCCTATCGGTGCTGAGGAGAGCTTCAAGGGAGTTGTCGACCTCGTGAAGATGAAGGCTATCTTCTGGCACGACGAAACAATGGGCGCCGAATACGAGGAGGAAGAGATCCCCGCCAATCTCCGCGCTGAGGCTGAGGAGTATCACGACAAGATGCTCGAGACCCTTGCCGAACTCGACGAGAACCTCATGGAGAAATATTTCGACGACCCCTCCACAATCACCGAGGACGAGGTCCGCGCCGCCATCCGCAAAGGCACGATCTCCATGGCCATCAACCCCATGATCTGCGGCTCTTCGTTCAAGAACAAGGGCGTGCAGACTCTGCTTGATGCCGTCTGCGCATATCTGCCCTCTCCCGAGGACGCAGGTGCTGTGGAAGGCCACGCTCCAGGCAACCCCGACGAGATCGAGACCCGCGAGCCCAGCCCCGAGGCTCCTATGTGCGCCCTCGCGTTCAAGATCGCCACTGACCCCTATGTGGGCCGTCTCTGCTTCTTCCGCGTATACTCGGGCGAGATGGTGGCAGGAAGCTATGTCTACAACTCCCGCTCCGCAAAGAAAGAGCGCGTCTCACGCCTCTTCCAGATGCACTCCAACAAGCAGAACCCGATGGAGAAGATCGGCTGCGGCGATATCGGCGCAGGCGTTGGCTTCAAGGATATCCGCACAGGCGATACCCTCTGCGATGAAAACCATCCCATCGTGCTCGAGGCTATGGAGTTCCCCGATCCCGTGATCGGCATCGCCGTAGAGCCCAAGACTCAGAAAGACCTCGACAAACTTGGCGTCGGCCTTCAGAAACTCGCCGAGGAGGATCCTACCTTCCGCGTTGAGACAAATGAGGAGACCGGCCAGACCGTGATCAGCGGTATGGGTGAGCTTCACCTCGACATCATTATCGACCGTCTGCGTCGTGAGTTCAAGGTTGAGTGCAACCAGGGCCGTCCCCAGGTTACTTATAAGGAGGCAATCACCAAACCTGTCGAGCTCCGCGAGACATTCAAGAAGCAGACCGGTGGCCGTGGTAAATTCGCCGACATCATCGTCCGCGTCGAGCCCGTTGACGAAGGCTTCGAGGGCAACCTCCAGTTTGTCGACGAGGTTAAGGGCGGTAACGTGCCTAAGGAGTATATCCCCAGCGTGCAGAAGGGCTTCCAGACAGCTATGAAGAATGGTGTCCTCGCAGGCTATCCTGTTGAGCAGCTCAAGGTTACACTTCTCGACGGCAGTTTCCACCCCGTGGACTCCGACCAGCTCTCCTTCGAGCTCTGCGCCATCCAGGCATTCAAGCATGCCAGCGAGAAAGCAGCCCCCGTGCTCATGGAGCCTATCATGAAGATCGAGGTGGTGACACCCGAAGAGTCGATGGGCGACGTGATCGGCGACCTTAACAAGCGTCGCGGTCAGGTGGAAGGCATGGAAACAAGCCGCAGTGGCGCCCGCATCGTCAAGGCCAAAGCCCCGCTCGCAGAGATGTTCGGTTATGTAACAGCTCTCCGCACAATCACTTCCGGCCGTGCCACAAGCACCATGACGTTCAGCCACTATGCCGAGGTAAGCAACTCGATTGCCAAGAACGTGCTCACCGAGGTGCAGGGCCGTGTGGATCTTCTCAAGTAATAAAATAGCCTATCATATAATATGAGCCAGAAAATCAGAATCAAACTCAAATCTTACGACCACAATCTCGTCGACAAGAGTGCCGAGAAGATCGTAAAGACGGTGAAGAGCACAGGCGCTGTGGTGAGCGGTCCGATTCCCCTGCCCACGCACAAGAGAATCTTCACGGTGAACCGTTCCACCTTTGTCAACAAGAAGAGCCGCGAGCAGTTCCAGCTCAGCTCCTTCCAGCGTCTGATCGACATCTACAGCAGCACTGCGAAGACAGTTGACGCCCTCATGAAGCTCGAACTCCCCTCCGGAGTCGACGTTTCCATCAAGGTGTGATGTTGCTCGCCAATAAAAGAAAAAACAACTAAACGACACAAATAAGTAATAAAAGAAATGCCAGGATTATTAGGAAAGAAAATCGGAATGACATCCGTTTTCAGTGCCGACGGAAAGAACATTCCGTGCACTGTTATCGAAGCAGGTCCTTGCGTTGTAACGCAGATCAAGACTGTCGAGAAAGACGGTTATGAGGCTGTGCAGGTAGGCTTCCAGGAAGCAAAGGAGAAGCACACCACCCAGCCGATGGCCGGACACTTCAAGAAGGCAGGCGTTGCTCCGCAGAGACACTTGGCCGAGTTCAAGTCGTTCGAGACAACACTGTCTCTGGGCGACACGCTGACTGTGGACCTTTTCCAGGAAGGCGGCTTTGTCGACGTGGTCGGCACCTCCAAGGGTAAAGGTTTCCAGGGCGTTGTGAAGCGTCATGGATTTGGCGGCGTAGGCCAGAAGACCCACGGCCAGCACAACCGTCTCCGCGCACCCGGTTCTATCGGAGCCTGCTCCTATCCCGCAAAGGTGTTCAAAGGCCTCCGCATGGCCGGCCAGATGGGCAACGAGCGCGTCACCGTGCAGAATCTCCAGGTGATCAAAGTGCTCCCTGAGCACAATTTGTTAATGATTAAGGGTTCCGTCCCCGGGCCTAAAGGTTCAATTGTAATGATTGAGAAATAATGGAAGTAGCAGTATATAACATCAAAGGCGAGGATACCGGCCGCAAGGTCACCCTCAACGACGAAGTGTTCGCACGCAATCTCGAAGAAGGCAACGCCGAGCACACCCTTTATCTCGATATCAAGCAATACCTCGGCAACCAGCGTCAGGGCACCCATAAGAGCAAGGAGCGCAGCGAGGTGTCTTATTCCACCCGCAAGATGGGACGTCAGAAAGGTGGCGGTGGCGCTCGTCGCGGCGACCTCAACTCTCCCGTGCTCTATCATGGCGGCCGCGTGTTCGGTCCCCGTCCCCGCGACTACCGCTCGAAGCTCAATAAGAAGATGAAGAGCCTTGCCCGCAAGATCGCCCTCACTTCGAAGGCTCAGGACAAGAAGATCTTCGTGGTGGAGAACTTCACTTTCGAGGCACCCCGCACAAAGAGCTATCTCGAGATCGCCCGCAACTTCAAGCTGCAGGACGCCAAGGTGCTCCTCGTGTTCGCTCAGCCCGACAACAATGTGCTCCTCTCGGTGCGCAATGTGCCCAACGCCCTCATGGCCCAGGCTGTCGACCTGAACGCTTACACGGTGCTCAATAATGACGCAATCCTTATCACTGAGGACAGCGTCGGCATCATCAACGACTATAAATAAGGAGAACAAGAGAAATGGACATTCAGATCAAACCTATCGTGACCGAAAAGGCCACGGCTTATAGCGAGAAAGAGAATTGCTACACGTTCGCAGTGTCTCCTGATGCCAACAAATTCCAGATCAAGGACATTGTGGAGAAACTCTACAATGTGCGCGTGGAGAGAGTGAACATCGCCAACTATTCGGGCAAGCGTAAACAGCGCTACACGAAGGGAGGCCTCATCCGCGGCCGCCGCGACGCCTTCAAGAAGGCTTTCGTCACTGTGGCCGAGGGACAGAAGATTGACTATTACAGCAATATTTAAAAAGAAATGGCAGTAAGAAAATTCAAGCCCACTACGCCTGGGCAGAGACACAAGGTTATTGGTGTGTTCAAAGGACAAATCACTGCTACCACACCAGAAAAATCTCTTACGGTCGGCAAGCGCTCCACCGGCGGCCGCAACTCGTCGGGCCATCTGAGCACCCGCTATCGCGGCGGCGGCCACAAGAGAAAATTGCGTCTTATCGACTTCAAGAGAACCAACGACAATGTACCGGCCACTGTTAAGAGCATCGAGTATGATCCTAACCGTTCGGCCCGCATAGCGCTTCTCTACTACCAAGACGGATCAAAGGCATATATGATCGCCCCCAACGGTCTCGAAGTGGGCCAGGTGGTGATGAGCGGAGCCGACGTGGCTCCCGAGGTTGGCAACTGCCTTCCCCTTGCCAAGATCCCTGTCGGAACTCTGATTCATTGTATTGAGCTTCGTCCCGGTCAGGGTGCCTGCATGGCACGCAGCGCCGGCACTTTCGCGCAGCTCACCTCGCGCGAGGGTGATTATGCAATTATCAAGTTGCCTTCTGGAGAAACCCGCAAGGTGCTTCTCACATGCCGTGCCACAGTAGGTGTGGTCGGCAACTCCGACCATGCTCTCGAGAGCAGCGGTAAGGCTGGCCGCAGCCGCTGGCTGGGCCGTCGCCCTCATAACCGTGGTGTAGTCATGAACCCTGTCGATCACCCGATGGGTGGTGGCGAGGGCCGTCAGAGCGGTGGTCATCCCCGCTCGCGTACGGGTCTCTACGCAAAGGGCCTCAAGACTCGCTCGCCGAAGAAGCATTCTTCGAAGTATATAATTGAAAGAAGGAAAAAATAATTGAATAATTGACACTATTATGAGTCGTTCGTTAAAAAAAGGACCGTTTATCAGCGTCAAGCTTGAGAAGAAGGTGGCAGCCATGGAGGAGAGCGGAAAGAAAAACGTGATCAAGACATGGAGCCGCGCCTCGATGATTTCTCCTGACTTCGTGGGCCACACTTTTGCCGTGCATAATGGCAATAAGTTCATCCCCGTTTATGTCACTGAGAACATGGTGGGCCACAAGCTCGGCGAGTTTGCCCCCACCCGCACATTCCGCGGACATGCCGGCAACAAGAAAAAATAAACAGGCGTCCTTGCATCTATTAATGACAATTTAAGCACAAGATACAATGAGTAAAAGAAAAAGAGAAGCAGCCGACGCCATCAAGGAGGCTCGGAAAAGCGAATACGGCGCTCGCCTGCGCAATGTTCCCTCTTCCCCCCGCAAGATGCGCTACGTGGTCGACATGATCCGCGGCGTGGAGGCTTTCAAGGCTCTCGGCATCTTAAAATTCTCCAATAAAGAGGCTTCCCGCAAGGTGGAGAAGCTCCTCCGGTCGGCTATCGCCAACTGGGAACAGAAGAACGATCGCAAGGCCGAGGCCGGCGAGCTCTTCGTAAAGACTGTCTTTGTTGACGCTGCCCCGATGCTCAAGCGCATGCGTCCCGCTCCCCAGGGCCGTGGCTACCGCATCCGCAAGCGCTCCAATCACGTCACTTTGTTCGTAGACACGATTTCTAAAAATAAAGATTAAACTGCAAGATGGGACAAAAAGTTAATCCAATCAGCAACCGTCTGGGAGTGATCCGCGGTTGGGACTCAAACTGGTACGGTGGAAAGAAATACGGCGAGACTCTTCTCGAGGACTCCAAGATCCGTAAGTATCTCCACACTCGTCTTGCCAAGGCAAGCGTGTCGCGCATCATCATCGAGCGCACCCTTAAGATGGCTACCGTCACAATCGCCACTTCTCGCCCCGGTATGATTATTGGCAAGGGCGGAAAGGATGTTGACGCACTCAAGGAGGAACTCAAGAAGATCACCGACAAGGATGTTCAGATCAATATCCACGAGATCAAGCGTCCCGAACTCGACGCAGAAATCGTGGCTACCAACATCGCACGTCAGATCGAGAACAAGGTGGCTTACCGCCGCGCAGTGAAGATGGCTGTCGCTTCTACAATGCGTATGGGCGCCGAGGGCATCAAGGTGCAGGTTTCCGGCCGTCTGAATGGCGCCGAGATGGCCCGCTCCGAAATGTTCAAGGAGGGCCGCACTCCTCTGCACACTCTTCGTGCAGATATCGATTATGCGCTGGTGGAGGCTCTCACCAAGGTGGGCATCATCGGCATCAAGGTGTGGATCTGCCGTGGCGAGGTCTATGGTAAGAAGGAGCTCACTCCTTCCTACGTGGCAGGCCAGAAAGAACCCGGCGGTCGTCCCCGTGGCGAGCGCAAGGGCGGATTCCGCAACAAAAAGAACAACAACCGATAATTAGACTACGATAATGTTACAACCAAAGAAAACCAGATTCCGCCGTTCGCAGAAGGGCCGCATGAAAGGTGAGGCTCAGAGAGGCAATCAGTTGGCTTTCGGCTCGTTCGGCATCAAGACACTGGATTCGAAATGGATCACAGGTCGCCAGATTGAGGCTGCCCGTGTGGCTGTGACGCGTTACATGCAGCGTCAGGGTCAGATCTGGATCCGAATCTTCCCCGACAAGCCCATCACTAAGAAGCCTGCCGAGGTGCGTATGGGTAAAGGTAAAGGTAACCCCGAGGGATTCGTTGCGCCTGTCACTCCGGGCCGCATCCTGATTGAGGTGGACGGCGTCCCCTACGAAGTAGCCAAGGAGGCACTTCGTCTGGCCGCTCAGAAACTTCCCGTGATCACAAAGTTCGTGGTTCGTCGCGACTATGATCCCTCTCAGAACGTTTAAACCCCCAAAGTAAGAAATGAAAAAGGAAGAAATCAAGGAATTAAGCATTCAGGAATTGCAGGCCCAGATAGAGGTCGCAGAGAAAGCTTATCGTGAATTGAAAGTAGCGCACGCGATATCTCCTTCCGACAACCCCGCCAAGATCACACGTGATCGCCGTGAGATTGCTCGCATGAAGACTATTCTGCGCCAAAAGGAAATGGCTGCCCAGAAGGAAGCCGCTTCCAAGTAACTAACCCCTTCAAACGCTTCAAAAAATGGAAGAAAATAAAAGACATTTGAGAAAAGAGAGAATCGGGGTCGTTTCCAGCAACAAGTGCGACAAGACCATCACGGTTGAGATCAAGTGGAAAGAGAAACACCCGATTTATGGCAAATTTGTGAATAAGACCAAGAAGTACCATGCTCACGACGAGAACAACGAGTGCTCGGTAGGTGACACAGTACGTCTGATGGAGACCCGTCCTCTGAGCAAGACGAAGAGATGGAGAATGGTAGAAATCATCGAAAAAGTTAAGTAATCATGATACAGACAGAATCACGTTTGACAGTAGCCGACAACAGCGGTGCGAAGGAAGTGCTGTGCATTCATGTGCTTGGAGGCACAGGACGCCGTTACGCCGGAGTGGGCGACATTATCGTAGTGACCGTGAAGAGCACCATCCCATCATCTGATGTAAAGAAGGGCACTGTATCGAAGGCTGTAGTGGTCCGCACGAAGAAAGAAATCCGTCGTGCCGACGGCAGCTACATCCGTTTCGACGACAATGCCTGCGTCCTGCTCAATAACGCCGGCGAGCTCCGCGGCACCCGTATCTTCGGCCCTGTGGCACGCGAACTCCGCGCCACTAACATGAAGATCGTGTCGCTCGCACCCGAGGTGCTTTAACATTTCACATCAACGTCTTTAACACAAACAAGAAAATGGCAAAATTGCATATAAAGAAAGGAGACATCGTCTATGTCAATGCCGGCGACGACAAGGGCAAGACGGGTCGTGTCCTCGAGGTGCTGGTGAAGAAAAACCGCGCTGTCGTGGAGGGCATCAACATTGTCTCCAAGAGCACAAAGCCGACTGCCAAATATCCTCAGGGTGGTATCGTGAAGATCGAGGCGCCGGTGAATATTTCTAACCTTAACCCGGTGGATCCCAAGTCGGGCAAGCCCACCCGTATCGGCCGCCGTCGCAACGACGAAGGCAAGCTGGTGCGTTACGCTAAAAAATCTGGAGAGGAGATCAAATAATGAGCGAGACCACATTAAGCAAGGTATATAAAGAGAAGATCGTGCCCGAACTCACTGAGGAGTTCAAGTATACGACCCCGATGCAGGTGCCCCGCCTGACAAAGATTGTGATCAACCAGGGACTTGGCGCCGCCACACAGGACAAGAAGATCATCGAGACAGCCCTCACCGAGCTGAGCGCTATCACAGGCCAGAAGGCTGTGCCCACGCTCTCCCGTAAGGATATCTCTAACTTCAAGCTCCGTAAGAAGATGCCCATCGGCGCGATGGTTACTCTCCGTCGCGAGAAAATGTATGAGTTCCTCGAGCGTCTCGTGCGCGTGGCTCTGCCCCGTATCCGCGACTTCAAGGGTATCAACTCCAAGCTCGACGGCCGTGGCAACTACACACTCGGCATCACCGAGCAGATCATCTTCCCTGAGATCAATATCGACAACGTGCCCAAGCTTCAGGGTATGAACATCACCTTCGTCACAACGGCCAACACCGATGAGGAGGGTTTTGCTCTGCTCAAAAAGTTCGGCCTTCCCTTTAAACATGACAAATAAATAAGATATGGCAAAAGAATCAATGAAGGCCCGCGAGGTGAAGCGCCAGAAGATGGTGGCAAAGTATGCCGCCAAGAAGGCAGCCCTCAAGAAAGCGGCTTTGGCTGATGCCGACGGCAATATCGACTATGAGGCGCTCACCAAGCTCCAGAAGCTTCCCAAGAACGCGTCGCGCGTGCGTCTGCACAACCGCTGCGAAATCACGGGTCGTCCCAAAGGATACATGCGCCAGTTCGGAATTTCCCGCATCCAGTTCCGCGAGATGGCTTCCGCAGGTCTGATTCCCGGTGTCAAGAAAGCAAGCTGGTGATTCTTCGGAATCACCGGCTTAGCCAGCCGGGCACCAACATCCCCACAAGATTTGAAGTGAGTATTAAATATTGTTCAGTAGATCTGAATCAATTTAACCAACAAAACAATGACTGATCCAATAGCAGATTATTTGACAAGACTTCGCAACGCCATCATGGCGGGCCACCGCGTGGTAGAGGTCCCCACGTCAAAAATGAAAAGAGAGATCACGAAGATCCTCTTTGACCAGGGCTATATCTTGAACTATAAGTTCGACGACACCAACGCGCCGAAGGGAGTTATCAAGATTGCCCTTAAGTATGATCCGGTTGACAAGGTGAGCGCCATCAAGAACCTTCACCGCGTTTCGCGTCCGGGTCTGCGCCAGTACACCGGCTATAAAGACATGCCCCGCGTGCTTAACGGCCTGGGCATCGCAATCCTGAGCACATCTCAGGGCGTGATGACCAACAAGGAGGCCAAAGAGCGCAAGATCGGCGGCGAAGTATTGTGTTACGTTTATTAAAAGAGGGAGGTATTATGTCAAGAATTGGTAAAGCACCTATTACGATACCTGCCGGCGTAACCGTACAGGTAAAAGGAAATGAAGTGACTGTAAAGGGCCCCAAGGGTGAGCTCAAGCAGGAGGTGAATCCTGACATCACGGTCACAGTGGAAGATGGCCATGTTCATGTAAGCCGTCCTACGGACGACCGTGAGCACCGCGCCATGCACGGACTCTATCGCGCGCTGATCGCCAACATGGTTCACGGCGTGTCGGAGGGTTACAAGAAAGAGCTGGAGCTCGTAGGTGTGGGCTATCGCGCCACAAGCACGGGCCAGGTGCTCGAACTCGCCTTAGGATATTCACATGCTATCTATATCAAGCTTCCCAAAGAGGTGAAGGTTGAGGCTAAGACGGAGCGTAACAAGAACCCGCTCATCACTCTCGAGAGCAGCGACAAGCAGCTCCTCGGTCAGGTGTGCGCAAAGATTCGCTCCCTCCGCAAGCCCGAACCTTACAAGGGCAAAGGTATCAAGTTTGTCGGCGAGGTGATCCGCCGCAAGAGTGGTAAATCAGCTAACGCCAAATAAAACAAATAGATAATTATGGTATCCAAGATAGCAAGAAGAAATAAGATCAAGACTCGCATCCGCGGTCGCATCAGCGGCACTGCTGAGCGTCCCCGCATGAGCGTGTTCCGTTCGAACAAGGGCATTTACGTACAGGTGATCGACGACCTTGCAGGTGCCACTCTGGTGGCAGCGTCTTCCAAGGGCCTCGAAGGAGGCACCAAGGTCGACCAGGCAGCCAAGGTTGGCGAGGAGATCGCTAAGAGAGCCCTCGAGAAGGGGATTACCGAAGTGGTGTTCGACCGCAACGGCTATCTCTATCACGGAAGAGTTAAATCATTGGCAGACGCAGCCCGCAAGGGAGGCCTTAAATTCTAACATACAGACATGGCAACTAAAATTAATAAGGTAAAGAGCACAAACGATCTTGAACTGACGGACCACCTTGTGGCCATCAACCGCGTCACGAAAGTGACCAAGGGCGGACGTGCGTTCAGTTTTGCGGCCATCGTCGTAGTAGGCGACGGCAACGGCGTGATCGGCTGGGGCCTCGGCAAAGCCAATGAGGTGCAGGCAGCGATTGCCAAAGGTGTTGAGACAGCTAAGAAGAATCTGATCAAGGTGCCTGTGCACCGTGGCACGATTCCTCACGAGGTGGTAGCCAAATTCGGCGGTTCCCGCATTTTCCTCAAGCCTGCAGGCGAGGGTACCGGTGTGAAGGCCGGTGGCGCTATGCGTGCCGTTCTCGAGAGCGTCGGCGTCACCGACGTGCTCGCTAAGTCGAAAGGCAGCTCCAACCCCCACAACCTTGTGAAGGCCACAATCGCTGCGCTCGCAGAGCTCCGCAGCCCCGCTCAGGTGGCTCAGAACCGTGGCGTAGCTGTGGAAAAAGTGTTTAACGGAAAATAATCATTCAGATGGCACAGATAAAAATCACTCAGACTAAGAGCCGCATCAACGCGCCCAAGGTGCAGAAACTCACCCTCGACGCGCTCGGACTGCGCAAGATGAACCATTCGGTGATTAAAGAGGACACTCCCAGCATCATGGGTATGGTCAAGACGGTGCACCATTTGGTGACGGTTACAAAACTTTAAACTGACACATCAGAAATGGAATTACATACGCTTAAGCCTGCCGTAGGCAGCAATAAGAAGAACAAGAGAGTGGGACGCGGACCCGGTTCCGGTTACGGCGGCACATCGACCCGCGGCCATAAGGGCGCCAAGTCACGCTCCGGATATAAGCACAAGATCGGCTTCGAGGGTGGCCAGATGCCGCTCCAGCGTCGCGTGCCGAAATTCGGATTCAACAATATCAACCGTGTGGAATACAAGGCCATCAATCTCGACGCGCTCGAGGCTCTTGCCGCCGCCCAGAATCTCACGAAGATCACTGTGGAGGATATGCGCGCCGCCGGTCTCGTTTCCAAGAAAGCCCTTGTCAAGGTCCTTGGCAATGGCGCCCTCACCCGCGCGCTCGAGGTGCAGGCCGATGCCTTCTCCAAGAAGGCTGAGGAGGCTATCGCCGCCGCTGGAGGTACGGTTGTTAAAAAGTAATTTGATACACAATGGGATTTACAAAAACAATTAAAAATATCTGGAGCATCGATGATCTCCGCAAGCGCATCGGCATCACCCTGCTGCTTGTGATCATCTATCGCTTCGGATGCTATGTGGTCTTGCCGGGTATTAACCCCGACGAGCTGCTCGCACTGAAGAATTTCACTGCCGACGGTCTTATGCAGCTGCTCGATATGTTCTCGGGCGGCGCCTTCTCGCAGGCTTCCATCTTTGCGCTCGGCATCATGCCCTACATCACGGCTTCCATCGTGATCCAGCTTCTCGGCATGGTGCTCCCCGCTTTCCAGAAGATGCAGCGCGAAGGGGAGAGCGGACGTATGAAGCTCAACCAATATACCCGTTATCTCACAGTGCTTATTCTCGTGCTGCAGGGTCCGGCTTATCTGATGAATCTCAAGTATCAGGTTCAGGCAGCCGGCGGCCACGTGGAATTAGGTTTCTGGACTATTGTGTTCATGACGATTGTGCTCGCCGCCGGCTCCATGTTCATCATGTGGCTAGGCGAGAGAATCGACCAGAAGGGAGTCGGCAACGGCATCTCGTTCATCATTCTTATCGGTATCATCGCCCGTCTGCCTGAGGCTTTCGTGCAGGAGTTCACTGGTCGTCTGATGAATTCTGAGGGCGGCGGTCTCGTGCTTTTCCTTATTGAGATCGTGATTCTGCTGGCTGTGATCGCTGGTGCTGTGCTGCTCGTGCAGGGCACTCGCAACGTGCCTATCCAGTATGCCCAGAAGGTGGTTGGCAACAAGCAGTATGGCGGTGCCCGCAAGTTCATTCCCCTCAAGGTGAATGCTGCAGGCGTTATGCCTATCATCTTCGCTCAGGCCATCATGTTCATCCCTGTCACCCTCGTGGGCTTCTCCACAAATCAGACTGGCTTCGTGGGTGCGCTAACAGACATGTATGGCTTCTGGTACAATGCGATCTATTTCATCATGATTGTGGCGTTCACATATTTCTATACAGCCATCACCGTGCGTCCCGCACAGATGGCCGAGGACCTCAAACGCAACAACGGATTTATCGCCGGTGTGAAGCCGGGCAAGCCCACTGTTGACTATCTCGACTCCATCATGTCGAGAATCACGCTTCCGGGTTCGATATTCCTGGGCATCGTGGCCATTCTTCCGGCCATCGCCCACGTGTGTGGTCTGAATAGAAGTTTCGCCTCATTCTTCGGCGGCACATCGCTGCTGATTCTCGTGGGTGTGATCCTTGACACGCTCCGCATTGTGGAGGGTCATCTTCTGATGCACCGTTACGACGGACTGATGAAGGGCGGCCGCATCAAGGGACGCGCCTCCGGCAACAGTGCATTCTAAGCATACGTCATCAAATGATTTATATCAAGACATCCGAAGAGATCGAACTCATGCGCGCGGCAGCCGACCTGGTGAGCCGCACGCTCGGTGAGGTGGCCCGCTGGGTCACTCCCGGAGTCACGACTCGTCGCCTCGACACCATAGCAAGGGAGTTTATCCTCGACAACGGGGGTAAGCCCGCTTGCCTTGGCTATGAGGGATTTCCCGGCACGCTCTGCATCGAGGTCAACGAGACCGTGGTGCATGGCTTCCCCTCGCAGTATGTGCTTCGCGAGGGCGACATCGTGGGCTGCGACACAGTGGCCGAACTCAACGGCTTCAACGGCGACAGTTGCTACACATTCCAGGTGGGCGAGATTCCCGAGCAGACGGCATCGTTCCTGAGCACGGTGAAGGAATCGCTCTATGTGGGCATCGAGGCTGCAAAGGCCGGCAAGAGGGTAGGCGACATCTCCAATGCAGTGCAGCGGTACTGCGAGCAGCGCAATTTCAGCGTGGTGCGCGAGATGTGTGGCCACGGCATTGGCCGCGACATGCACGAAGAGCCCGACGTGCCCAACTACGGACGCCGCGGTTGCGGCCCCGTGTTGCGCCCAGGCATGTGCATCTGCATCGAGCCTATGATCAATGTGGGAAGCAAGAACATCGTGATCGAACGCAATGGCTGGGAGTGCCGCACGCGCGACCGCAAGCCATCCGCACATTTCGAACACACTATCCTCATCACGGAGGATGAGCCCGAAGTGCTCACCACTTTCCGCTACATCGAGGAGGTGCGCAAAGAGATGGGATATAAATTTTAACGACGCATAAATAGATACAATGGCAAAACAAGCAGCTATAGAGATCGACGGAGTGATCCTCGAGGCCCTATCGAACGCAATGTTCAAGGTGCAACTCGAGAACGGGCATGAAATCACGGCCCATATCTCCGGCAAGATGAGAATGCACTATATAAAGATTCTTCCCGGCGACAAGGTGAAGGTGGAGATGAGTCCATACGACCTGAGCAAGGGGCGGATCTCATTCCGTTACAAATAAAAACGAAACTCGATATGAAAGTCAGAGCATCTGTAAAAAAACGCACTCCCGACAGCAAGATTGTACGCCGCAAAGGGAGACTCTACGTGATTAACAAAAAGAACCCGAAATTTAAACTCCGTCAGGGATAATCAGGGTTCAGTGCCGGAGCGGGGGGCTAAAAAGTGCCCCCGATATTAAAAAAAAAGTTATAACTTTTTTCTATTCGGCACTTTATGATTATCTTTGCACAAAATTTGTAAGTGAACATATGGCAGTAAGAATTGTCGGCGTAGATTTGCCGCAAAATAAGAGAGGTGAGATAGCGTTAACCTATATCTACGGTATCGGCCGCAGCGCAGCCAAATCGATACTTGAGAAGGCTGGCGTTGACAAGGATATCAAGGTAAAGGACTGGACCGACTCGCAGGCAGCCGCCGTTCGCGAGGTGATTCAGCGCGATTACAAGGTGGAGGGTGATCTCCGCACAGAGGTACAGCTCAATATCAAGCGTCTGATGGATATTGGCTGCTATCGCGGTATCCGTCACCGTATCGGACTTCCCGTGCGCGGACAGAGCACAAAGAACAACGCCCGTACACGTAAGGGCCGCAAGAAAACAGTGGCCAACAAGAAGAAAGCTACAAAATAACATAGTAAAAGCAATATGGCAAAAAAGACAGTCGCAGCAAAAAAGAGGAATGTCAAGGTTGACGCCAATGGTCAGCTTCATGTGCATAGCTCTTTCAACAACATCATTGTGTGTCTTGCCAACAGCCAGGGCCAGGTGATATCCTGGAGTTCGGCCGGCAAGATGGGCTTTAGAGGCTCTAAGAAGAACACACCCTATGCAGCCCAGATGGCAGCACAGGACTGTGCGAAGGTGGCTTATGATCTCGGACTCCGCAAGGTGAAAGCCTATGTGAAGGGACCGGGTAACGGCCGTGAGGCCGCCATCAGATTCGTGCACCAGGCAGGAATCGAGGTCACCGAGATTGTCGACGTCACTCCGCTTCCCCACAACGGATGCCGTCCTCCCAAGAGAAGAAGAGTCTAAACGGAAGAATTCATATAGAAACATTCCAGCAAAAAGTCCGGCCAGTCATGCCCTGAATGCGAATAGACCGTCACATACACTTTCTCTCGACGGTCGCGGCTGCGCTAAGGGGCAGGCTCATGGATGAGCTAAAAAGAAAAAAATAATGGCAAGATACACAGGACCCAAAACAAAAATCGCCCGTAAATTCGGCGAGCCAATATTTGGCGACGATAAAGTTCTCGCAAAGAAGAACTATCCCCCGGGCCAGCATGGTCAGAACCGCCGCAGAAAGCAGTCGGAGTATGGCCTGCAGCTCCGCGAGAAGCAGAAAGCCAAATATACCTACGGTGTGTTGGAACGCCAGTTCCGCAATCTCTTCGAGAAGGCCGAGCGTTCGAAAGGCATCACCGGTGAGGTGCTTCTCCAGCTTCTGGAAAGCCGCCTCGACAATATAGTATATCGTCTCGGACTCGCTGCCTCTCGTCCGGCAGCCCGTCAACTCGTGCTCCACAAGCACATCTGCGTTAATGGCAAGACTGTGAACATCCCCTCATATCGCGTTATGCCCGGCGACGTTGTCACCGTGCGCGAAAAGTCCAAGAGCCTTGAGGTGATTGCTGACTGCCTTACCGGCTTCAACCACAGCAGATATCCCTGGATTGAATGGGATGAGAGCATCAAGGGCGGAAAATATCTTCACCTCCCCCAGCGTGAGGATATTCCCGAGACTATCAAGGAGCAGCTCATCGTCGAGCTCTATTCTAAATAATAAATTGTAAGATACCCATGCCAATATTAACATTTCAGAAACCCGACAAGGTGGTGATGCTTGAGGATGGCAACTCTTTCGGCAAGTTTGAGTTCCGCCCCCTTGAGCCCGGATACGGCCAGACCATCGGCAATGCGCTTCGCAGGATTCTGCTCGGATCGCTTGGCGGATTCGCCATCAATTCCATCAGAATCAACGGCGTGGCCCACGAACTGGACACCATTCCCGGCGTGAAGCAGGATGTGACAAACATCATTCTCAATCTCAAGCAGATCCGCTTCAAGCAGCTCACTGAAGATCATGTGGCCGAGAAAGCCACGGTGAAGGTGTCGGGCACAGATGTGTTTACGGCTGGCGACTTGGGTAAAGTGCTCTCCGGATTCCAAGTGCTGAACCCGGAGTTGGTAATCTGCGAGCTTGACCCCAAGCAGGGATTCGAACTCGAATATTCAATCAATAAGGGTCGTGGATGGGTGCCCGCGGATGAAAACCGCGAGATGCTCGCCGGCGCCGACCCCAACGTGATTGCCATCGACTCGATTTATACTCCGATCAAAAACGTTAAATATAGCGTGGAGAATTTCCGTGTCGAGCAGAAAACCGACTATGAGAAGCTTATAATCGAAGTCACCACCGACGGCTCCATCAAGCCTAAGGATGCTCTCAAGGAGGCTGCCACGATTCTTATCCAGCACTTCGCGATGTTCTCCGACGAGAAAATCGCCCTGGAGGCTCCCCAGCAGGACACTCCCGATGAGTTTGACGAGGAGGTGCTCAAGATGCGTCAGCTTCTCAAGAGCAAGCTTGTCGACATGGATCTTTCGGTCCGCGCCCTCAACTGCCTCAAAAGCGCCGAGGTCGAAACGCTTGGTGAGCTTGTGGTCCTCAATAAGAACGACCTGCTCAAATTCAGAAACTTCGGAAAGAAGTCGCTCTCTGAGCTCGATGAACTCCTCGAGAAGCTCAACCTTTCCTTTGGAATGGATATTTCGAAATATAAATTAGACAAAGAATAAACCGACATGAGACATAATAAGAAATTCAATCACCTTAGCCGTAAGAAGGGTCATCGCGAGGCGCTCCTCTCGAATATGGCCGCCTCTCTTATCATGCATAAGAGAATCTTTACGACACTGGCTAAGGCCAAAGCTCTTAGAGTTTATGCCGAGCCGCTGATCACTCGTTCCAAGAAGGATGAGACCATCAACCGTCGCGTTGTGTTCAGCTATCTGCAGAACAAAGAGGCTGTGAAGGAGCTTTTCGGCGTGATTGCCGAGAAGGTGGCCGACCGTCCCGGTGGCTATCTCCGCATCCTTAAGACCACACGCCGCGTGGGCGATAACGCCGAGATGGCAATGATCGAGTTTGTTGACTTCAACGAGGCTGCTCTCGAGTCAACAGAGAAGAAGACAAAGCGCACTCGTCGTAGCCGTGGCAAGAAGTCTGCTGCTCCCGTCGCCGAGGCTCCTAATGCAGAGGCTCCCTCAGCAGAAGCCCCCGCAGAGGAAGCCCCCAAAGCAGAGTAAATCACTTACAGATACAAATAAAGTCTGCGCCGTAAGTCCCAAACTTACGGCGCAGTTTTTTAGACCCCATCCCACAAAAAATGTTAACGCAGGGGCGGCGTATTTTCGAGGAA
>OGNF01001367.1_pt1 | contig 22621 bp, 19 predicted proteins | sample 1573321 | NCBI WGS metagenome assembly OGNF01 (sample SAMEA2581911, study PRJEB24529) | metagenome | biome: Human gut stool | place: China | collected 2011
AATTACGCAATCAGCAGGTTTTTCTTTAAATCTTAATCCAACTAACTTTGATACTTTCATTTTGTTTTCCTCCAGACATAAAAAAATTGCGTAAGTCCGTTTGGACTTACGCAAGACTGCTACACAACAGGGAAATCATAGCACAGACGGCGAAAAAAATCAAAGGGGAATCTGCACAAGTTTTTTTATTTTTAAACGGGAACTTGCGCGCCATTCCTGCGTCTGATACTATATAGGCAAATGACAGAAAGAGAGGACGCTTTATGTTCGGCTTCGGTTTTTTTGATTCGGTGTTTCCCGTGCTGTTCACGGTGATGTTCGTGCTGGTTCTGGGCGTGATCATTGCGACGCTTGTGCGCAATGTCGGCCAGTGGCACAAGAATAATAAGTCCCCGCGCCTGACCGTGCAGGCCACGGTCGTCTCCAAGCGGATGGAGGTCACGCGCCACCACGACGTGAACAGCCACATGAGCCATTCGTCCACGTGGTACTACGCGACGTTCCAGGTCGAAAGCGGCGACCGGATGGAGTTCAGCATCCCCGACCGCGACTACGGCTATCTCGTCGAGGGCGACCGGGGAAGCCTCACCTTCCAGGGCACCAGATTTTTAAGCTTTAACCGGGCGTGACGAAGCAGCAGACAGGCGCAAAGGCTCCCCCCCTTTGTTCAAGGGGGGAGCCTTTGCCGCTTTTTTGGTGCTTACACAGGCCGGATGGCCGAGAGGTCGTACGGCGTGGTCTGGTAGACGAAGTAGTTGAGCCAGTTCTGGTACAGGAGGTTTGCGTGACTGCGCCATGTGACCATGGGCGGCTTCGTGTCGTCGTCGTCCGGGTAATAATTCTCCGGCACATGGATAGGAAGTCCGGCGTTTTTATCGCGCAGATATTCCGACTCCAGCGTCCGCGCGTCGTATTCCGAGTGACCGGTGATGAAAATCTGCCGGCCGCCCTCGGTCGCCATGGCGTAGACCCCGGCCTGCTCGGACGAGGCGAGGATTTTCAGCTTGCCGCAGCGCTCGATATCCTCGCGGCGGACGCTCGTGTGCCGCGAGTGGGGCACCATGAACACATCGTCGAATCCGCGCATGAGCATGGACGAGCGCCGCTCGACCCGGTGCGGATAGACGCCGAAGAGCTTTTCGGGCAGATCGGTCTTCCCGATGCCGTAGTGATAATAAAGCCCCGCCTGCGCGCCCCAGCAGATGTGGAACGTGCTGTGCACGTGCGTCCGGCTCCATTCCATGATGCGGCACAGCTCCGGCCAGTATTCGACCTGCTCAAACGGCATCTGCTCCACGGGTGCGCCCGTTATGATAAGTCCGTCAAAGCGCTGGTCTTTCACGTCCTCGAACGTCTTGTAAAACTTGATAAGATGCTCCTGCGAGGTGTTTTTCGACTTGTGGGTAGCGGTCTGCAAAAGCTCTATATCGACCTGGATAGGCGTGTTGGAGAGCAGACGGAGTATCTGCGTTTCCGTTTCTATCTTTTTCGGCATAAGGTTGAGTATCGCTATTCTAAGCGGACGGATATCCTGCCTGTCTGCCTTTCCGCTTGGCATAACGAAGATATTTTCATTGTTGAGAACGGAGAATGCAGGCAGATTATCGGGTATTTTAATGGGCATTTCGGAGTTTCCTCTCTTGTTGAAAAATTTAAGGCGCGTTTGTCAGTGCTGTATCTGCCCGGACTCGGTCGCTCGGGACGGCAGGTATATCGGAAAGGTCAAATATTGGCGAAGTCACGGAGCTTTCGGTATTTGAGACGCAGGTGACGGTCTGTTCGCTTTCCTCAGTTTCGGTCTTCGGCACGGTCGTAACGGCTGTTTCACGCTGTCCCTGAGTTTCTTTTGAAACGGCGGTAACGCGTTCCATTGCCGATGTTGTTTCGGTGTCCTCCCTTGAAACGGCAGTATCGCGAACCATTCCGCCTACAGTCTGAGAGGCTTCCTCACGGATAGACGACTCCATTTCGTGGAGCGACGAGATATACTCGCTGTAGGTTTCGGGACGCGATGTTTCTATCGAAGTGACCGTTGTTAGCACGGCGGCTTTATTTGTTACGGTCTGTCTTGGTGCATTGGAGGGATAGTAGTCCTCACAGCCCGAGAGTGACAGCACAGCAAAAATTGTCAGAAAAAGTAAAAGTAATTTCTTCATAATGGTTCTATTATATCACAGCTTGACAGTTATTTCAAGGGTTATTTCCGATAAAACCGTACTTTCCCCATTTTGCGAAAGTCCTGTAGCCAAGCTTTGCATACCAGTCGGCAACGCCGGTATAGTGAATGTAGCTTACGTCAAAGCCCTCATCGGCGAGAATTTCCGTGACCTTTGCGACCATAGCAAGACCTATCCCCTTTCGGCGGAATTCGGGAACAGTTCCGACACAGCCGGGACCGCCGACTTTGAGCTTTCGCCCATTTACGTTATGCTCGCCCATATCGTCAACAAGGCAGAAGCTTGCGGGCTTTCCGCCGCAGTAACCGCAGTAAACTCTTCCGCCGTCAAAAAACTTCACCCAGTCTTTGTCCACTTTTTCGACCGCCTCTCTGAGCACATCGGCTTCGCCTTTATAAAAACCGAAAGAAATATCCTCGCCGAAATCCTTTTTATATGTGAGATTTCTGTCCCCAAGCGGAAGAAGCATCTCCTCATATACCGCATCATCGGGCAAATTTTTTACACTCCCGAAAAAATTCGGATACATACTGTTGAAAAGCTTGATGCCGTCAATATTCACCACATTCATTTTTTCACAGCTACCTTTCTGCAAAAACAAAGCCGCTTCTGAAGCCAATCAGAAACGGCTGATCTCTTTTATTTTCAGCGATCATTCAGCTTTGAGCTTTCTGCGGAAAAGCTTTCTGCCGACAGTTTCGTGCAGTTTTGCCCAAAGATTCGATGTGACCTCCATTGCGCCGCAGAGCTTATCGGTGAAAACAATAACGAGAGTTTCACGATATCTCGGGAGTGCGCAAAGATTGAGCGGAAACATATGCTTCTCAATAATATCGCTCTCGAGCGCGGAAACATAGAAGTATTTCTGAGCATTTTCGAGCGAAGTCTTTGCGTGGGTAAAACCGTGAAGGCGCTCTCCCTCGGCAGGCTTATGCGTGTGCCAGTCATAGAGGAAGAGGTCGTGCAGAAGTCCTGCCCTTGCACCCGCTCTCTTATTAAGGTTGAAAAGCTTGCAGAGCCTGTAGTTGAAGTATGAAACATTCAGGCAATGCTGAAAGCAGGTCGTTCTTCCGTGGTGGGTGTAATTTTCCATCTGACGGACAACACTGCTTTCGAGAAGGTCGGCAACGAGTGTGTAGTATTCGCTGTCTTTATTTTCGAGATCTGCCTTGAAACAAATGGCTTTTAACATCGTACCTTGCCTTTCATGTAATTGCGGAAAAACACTCTGCCCACTTTGACAGGGGTTTTCCTATATATGTATCGTAAATATATCCAATTTTATTCCTGCCGAGAGCAATTTTTGCGGCGTTCCGTATTATTTATGCGGAAAGTATAAATTTTATCGGCATTTTTCCTAATTATATATTAATATCGCCGCATATACAATTGCCTTTTTAAACATATTTTTTAAACTTTTTATTAATTCAGCTGTTCAAAATGCCAAAAAATCACAAACCTGTCCATATTACGAAAATATGACGGTGAAAAACTTTCGATTTTTGGCATCAGTTTTTTCGTCATTATATGACTTTGCCTTAGTAAAATTGCACTAATTATCACTTGAAATTTATCCAAAAATTTCGGAAGAAAGTTTTTTCAAAGGTTGCAAATCGGTTACAGATGGTGTATAATATCATTAAAGTGGTGAAGTATCCCACAAAGTGGGTCAAAGTGGTGAATTTCCACCGAGTTTTCCACACGGTGTTGAAAACCGATGTGTAAAAATGTGTGGAAAACGTGCAAAACCTGACCCAAAATACCGAATATAACGGTATTTCGACAGATAAGAATGTGGAAAACCTTTTGAAAACGATGTGGAAAGGCGGTGAAGAACTTGGGCGGAAACAGTTTGATGGGTACTTATGAGCATACGATCGATGCAAAAGGCAGAATGGCTTTCCCCACAAAGCTCCGTGAACGCCTCGGTCTCAGCTTCATCGTCACTATCGGTCTTGACCGCTGCCTTTATGTATTTTCCGAAGAGGAATGGGAAAACTTTACTGAAAAGCTCAAAACACTTACAGGTGAAAAGGCTCGTTCCGCAAAGCTTTTCATCGTAAGAGCCTGCCCTGTCGAACCCGACAAGCAGGGACGTATCCTCATTCCGCAGCAGCTGCGCGAATACGCAGGACTTGACCACGATGTCACCGTCCTCGGCGTTATCGACCGTGCGGAGATCTGGGACAGCGCACGTTTCAACGCAATGAGCGAATCTATCTCGGAAGAAATGCTTTCGGACGCTCTTTCGGACATTGCATTTTAAGGAGATCGGTCTATGAGTTTTTCACATATTTCAGTTATGCTTGACGAATGTATCGAGGGTCTTGACATCAAGCCCGACGGCATTTATATAGACGGAACGTGCGGCGGCGCAGGACATTCCTGCGAGATAGCAAAGCGGCTCACGGGCGGCGGCAGGCTGATCGGCATCGACCGTGACCCCGACGCTGTTGCGGCGGCAACGGAAAGGCTCGCACCTTACAATGCGGTCGTCAAGAAGGGAAACTTCTCCGATATGAAAGCTATCGCGGCAGAAGAAAACGTTGACAAAGTCGACGGGATCTTGCTCGACCTCGGAGTTTCATCGCACCAGCTTGACACGCTCGAACGTGGATTTTCCTACCACGGTGATGCTCCGCTCGATATGAGAATGTCGCAGAGCGGCGTTTCCGCAAGGGATATCGTCAACGAAGCTTCTTACGAAGAACTCCGCAGGATATTCTGGGAATACGGCGAAGAAAAATTCTCCCCGAGGATCGCAGATACTATTATAAAAAGACGCGCGGACAAGCCTATCGAAACTACCTCCGAGCTTGCCGACATTATCTGCTCGTCCATTCCCGCAAAATTCAGACGTGAAAAAAATCCGTGCAAGAAGTCTTTTCAGGCTTTGCGAATAGCCGTAAACTGCGAGCTGGACGAGCTTGACAAGGCTCTTGACGACGGCTTTGATATGCTCAGCAGCGGCGGCAGATTCGCGATAATCACTTTCCACTCGCTCGAAGACAGAATAGTCAAGCAGCGTTTTGCAAGCTTCTGCACAGGCTGTACCTGTCCTCCCGATTTTCCGCAGTGTATATGCGGAAAGAAGCCGAGAGGAAAGCTTGTCAACCGCAAACCTATAGAGGCAACCCCCGAAGAACTCGAACACAATAAAAGAAGTCACAGCGCAAAGCTTCGCATCATCGAGAAGCTTTGAAAAGATAAAGAGAAGGATAAAAATGAACAGAGGAAACGCAGCATACGATCTTTCAAAATATGAAAACGCAGCCCCCAAGCTTACGGACGGCGAAAAGTCAAAAATAGTTGTCCGCAGGGCAAAGCCTAAGCCGACGGCTTCAGCGCCGAAAATTCTTATAACCGCAGTAATGGCGGTGCTTGTTCTGAGCCTTGTGGTCTATCCGAAGGTCCAGCAGGCAACGGTAATGTCCGATATCAACAAACTCAACGATCAGGTGATGATACTTGAGAGCGAAAATGTCCGTATGCAGACGGCTATCGAGAGCAAATCCGCGCTCAAAGCTGTCGAGGATTATGCCGTTGACGTTCTCGGAATGCAGAAGCTCGACAAGTCGCAGATAGAATATCTGAGCATTGAAAACGGCAACGTCATCGATATTCCCAAAGAGAACGAAAACTTTTTTGTAAAGATAAAGCACTCATTTGAAGATTTTCTGGAATATCTCCGCGGATAATCAAATAGAATTTTACAGCAGACTTTTGTGAACAAGCCTATTTTTCCGAAAAATCTGCTGCGGCAATAGGGTTGTACCGTTGAATATTGGTGCAGCCCGTATTTTGCTAATTAATACTATTTTTTCAAGAAATAGTATCTGTCGAATATTCCCCTCTCGCCCCTTTGGAAAGGAAGATCAAATTTGTCGCTGAAACCAACCAACTCCATGAAAAAGAAGCTGAATCTTGCCATTTTCCCTGCAATGATAATCTTTTCCGTTATTATTGTGGTGAATCTTTTCGGGATATCTATTACCAACAACGGCAAATATCAGGCCATGGCGAACAACAACCAGTTCCAGAGCACAGTCGTGAACGCGAACCGCGGCTCTATCTATGATACGAACGGAAAAATTCTCGCCCAGTCTGCAACCGTTTATTCGATAGTCCTCAACCCGAACCGACTTAATGATGCGGATAATGAAAAGGTAGTGGAAGAAACGGGCAAGACCGAGCGCCAGCGTCAGATAGATGCCTGCGTAACGATACTTACCGAAGAGCTTGACAATGTTACCGCCGGTGAGATACAGAAAAAGCTCTCCGACCTCAATTCAAAATGGTCGCTCGTTGCGAAGAGGATAGAAAAGCCTATCGCCGACAAAATTCTTCTCCGCGCTTCGGACGAGGGACTTGGCGACCTTATCTATACCAATGTTGACACAAGACGATACTATCCGCAGGGAACGCTCGCGGCTTCCGTTATCGGCTTCACCAATTATGAGGGCGACGGCGTTTACGGCGTTGAATCCTACTACAATGATTACCTCAAAGGCGTCGACGGAAAGATAATCTCCGCCGTTGACGCAAACGGCAACGAAATGCCTTATAAAAACGATAAGATATACGATTCGCAGGACGGAAACTCGCTGTATCTTACCCTCGATATGACGCTCCAGTATTACGTTGAGAAATATCTTGAACAGGTGGTTATCGAAAACAACGTTCAGGAACGTGCCTGCGCCATCATTATGGACGTGAACACAGGCGCGATAAAGGCTATGGCTACTGTTGAGGGCTTCGACCTCAACGACAGAAACTCCATCTACTCAAAGAAAGACCTCAATTACCTTGCAGGACTTGAGGGAACGCCCGAATATGACGAAGAATATGCTTCGCTCCGTGAAAAACAGTGGAAAAACAAAGCCGTTACCGAGCTTTACAACCCGGGTTCGGTATTCAAGGTAGTAACGGGTTCCGCTGCTCTCGAAGAGGGCGCTGTCACGCTCGATTCTACTTTCACCTGCAATCAGGCCATCGATGTCGCAGGTCAGATAATCCACTGCTGGTCGAGATATTCCCACGGTGCGCAGGACTTCACCACAGCTATGACAAACTCCTGCAACCCTGCCTTCATTCAGATAGGTCAGGCACTCGGCAAGGAAAAATTCTGTAAGTATTTTGAAGCTTTCGGACTTACCGAGCCTACGGGCATCGACCTCCCCGGCGAAGCGGACAGCATCTATGTAAAGCCCGAAAATATGGGTCCCGTTGAGCTTGCTTCAAGCTCATTCGGTCAGACAAGCAAGATCACACCTATCCAGATGATAACCGCTTATGCGGCTGTTGTAAACGGCGGATACCTCGTTACCCCTTACGTTGTCAGCAAGATAGTTGATACGAACGGAAACGTTATAAAGACTACCGAGACCTCGATAAAGCGTCAGGTCATCTCCGAAGAGACCTCCGCTCAGATGCGTCAGGTGCTTGAATCTGTTGTAAACAACAAGGGTGGCTCAAACGCTTATATCAAAGGCTATTCTATCGGCGGGAAATCGGGTACTTCCGAAAAGATCGACAAGATGAACCAGACGGGTGCGTCCGACCTTTATGTTTCGTCCTACTGCGGCTTTGCCCCTGCGAACGATCCCGATATCATCATGCTCGTAATGGTAGACGAACCGACAGCAAGGGATCAGAACGGCTCGCTCATGTACTACGGCAGCGTTGTTGCCTGCCCTGTTGTATCGAATACTTTCAAGGAGGCTCTCCCCTACCTTGGATATTACCCCGAATACACCGATGATGAGCTTGAAGAGCTTGGCGTTACAGTTCCTAACGTTGAGGGTCAGACTCCCGAAGCCGCAGGCTCTACTCTTGAAGCACTCGATCTCCAGTACACAGTCATCGGCGACGGCGAATATGTCACTGCTCAGATACCGTCACGCGGAAGCTCGCTCCGCCGAAACGGAAAGGTCATACTCTATACGGAGGATAACCCCGAAACCGATTATACGACCGTTCCGAACGTTATCGGAATGTCGCTTTCGGACGTAAACTATACCCTTACACAGGCGGACCTCAACTTCAAGGCAGGCGACGGTGCATCGAGCCATGCAGGTGCGGTCGCACACAGCCAGAACTACGCCGAGGGCGACATCGTGCCAAAGGGTACTATCATCGAAGTTTATTTCATCATCAAAGACGAGGGATAAAATACTCGAAAGGCGGTTTTTTATGAAATTAAGTGAACTTATCAACGATACTGTCGATACGATGCCGTCAAAAGCATCATTCACGATCGGCTCGGAGGACGTTCTCGGCATCACCGACAACACTAAGGAAGTCGAACCGGGCTTTATATTCGTATGCGTAAAGGGCAAAAGCTTTGACGGACACTCCGCTGCCGAAGAAATGCTCGAAAACGGTGCTGTATGCGTTATTGCCGACCATGATCTCGGTCTGAAAAAGCAGATCGTCGTTTCCGATACAAGAAAATTCTACGGCCTGCTCTGCGCTGCCTGGTTCACCCACCCCGAACGCCACCTTAAATTCATCGGCGTTACGGGAACGAACGGCAAGACCACAATGGCAACGCTCATCAAGGATATCCTCACACAGAACAAGCGCAAGGTCGGCTTTGTCGGCACAACGGGCGTTCTTATCTGCGGAAAGCCTTATCAGTCCGATTCCTCAACACCGACAACCCCGCGTGTTTTCGAGCTTTTCAGCATTTTCAACGAGATGATGAACCGCGGCTGCGACACAGTTGTAATGGAGGTTTCCTCATTTGCGCTCGAACAGAACCGAATAGGACCTGTTATCTTCGATATCGCTGTATTTACGAACCTCACGCAGGATCATCTCGATTATCACGAAACAATGGAAAACTACTACGCAGCCAAGAAGAAGCTTTTCACCGAACACTGCAGGGCTGCTATCATCAATATCGACGACAGCTACGGAAAAAGACTTTATGAGGAGATAAAAGGCTGCGGCTGCGAACGCATTTCCTACGGTCTGCATGAGCGCGCAGACATCACCTGCGAAAAGATACGCACAGCCGATACCTTCACGAAATTCTGGATAAATATCCAGAAAAAGAGTTTCCCCGTTACTCTCAATATGATAGGACTTTACAACGTTTCAAACGCAATGGCCGCTATCGTTGCCTGCGTAAAATCGGGCGTTGGCATAAACAACGTTCTCCTTTCGCTCGAAAGGGCAAAGGGCGTGAGCGGCAGATGCGAGATCCTTTCCGACAAGAACGGATTCCTTGTCATAAGGGATTATGCGCACAGTCCCGATGCGCTTGAAAATATGCTCCCTGCGCTGAAAACGCACACAAATGGCAGGCTTATCTGTCTGTTCGGCTGCGGCGGCGACCGTGACAGAACAAAGCGTCCGCTTATGGCAAGGGCTGCCGAAAAATATGCAGACCTGCTCATCGTGACATCGGATAATCCGCGAAGCGAAGATCCCGATGCTATCATCGATGAGATATGCGAGGGACTTTCGGGTCTGAAGCCTTATATCCGCATCACAGACCGAAAAGCCGCTATCAGGCGTGCTATCGCCATTGCCGAAAAGGGCGACGTTATCGTCCTCGCAGGAAAAGGTCACGAAGATTATCAGATACTCGCCAACGATGTCCATATCCATTTTGACGAAAAAGAGATCGTTGAAGAGATAATGAAAAACTATAAAAAGCCGCGCTTCAACCCCGATCTTCATGAATATATCACCGTAAATGATATCCTCGAATGTACGTTCACGATTACAATATGAGCGTTCACGCTGACGCTATCTTCTCCGATACAAGAGCAGCCGTAAAGGGCGGTGTTTTCATCGCTATCAAAGGCGAAAACTTCGACGGAAACGACTTCGCAGCAAAGGCTGTCAAGGAGGGCGCTGCTTTTGCGATAACCGAACACGCAGTCCTCAACACGCCGTGCATCGTTGTAAAGGACACCCGCAAGGCTCTGCTCGACATTGCAAGATTTTTCCGCAGCCAGTTTCACCCTATCGTTGTCGGTCTTACGGGCAGCGTAGGAAAAACGACCACCAAGGATATGATCGCGCTCGCTCTTTCCGCTGAACACAGCGTTTACAAAACGCCTGCGAACCACAATAACGAGATCGGCGTGCCGTTCTCACTTTTAAAGCTCAATTCAAGCTGTACTGCGGCTGTTATTGAAATGGGAATGTCAGGCTTCGGCGAGATAGAACGCCTTTCAAAGTGCGTTCGCCCGACAGTCTGCCTCATCACGAACATCGGCCTTGCGCATATTGAAAAGCTCGGCTCGCAGGAGGGCATACTTCAGGCAAAGCTTGAAATTTTAAAGGGCGCAGACAAGGACGCTCCGCTCATTCTCAACGGCGATGATAAGCTTCTTTGGAAAGTCCGCGAGGACTACGGAGAGTACAGAAAGGTCGTTACCTACGGCATCGAAAACAAGAACTGCGACTACACCGCAGAGGACATAAAGACCTACAATGACCGCATTTCCTTCAATGTTTGCCGCAATGGCGAAGTTATCACAGATGTTACGATATATTCGCTCGGCAGACACAATGTTTACAACGCTCTTGCGGCAGTAACGACCGCCGCCGTTGTAGGCTGCGACCCTGCTTTGGCTGCGGAGATGCTCAGCGGCTATCAGCCCGATCAGCTCCGTCAGAATGTGCAGAAGCTCGGTCAGCAGACCGTTCTCGTCGACTGCTATAACGCTTCACCGACATCGATGAAAGCCGCTATCGATATGCTCTGCGACATCAAGCCTGCTGAGGGCGGCAGACACGTTGCCGTTCTCGGTGATATGCTCGAGCTTGGTGAAAAATCAGCTGAATATCACGCCGAGATAGGCGAATATGTTGCAAAAAAGGGCGTTGACCTGCTCGTTTGCTACGGAAAAGAAGCCGAAAACATCGCAAAGCGTGCCGATGAGCTTGGCTATCACGCAGGCTGGTCAACGGAAAAATCAAAGATACTCAACTTCCTTAAATTCAAGCTCCGTCCGGGCGATGTTGTGCTTTTCAAGGCGAGCCGAGGCGTTCATCTTGAAGAGATAATCGACGAATTTTACAAGGACTGCTAAGGAAACCGCCGCTTGGCTTTTCCAATATTAAAATAAAAGGAGAGCGTCACAATGCCGTTCTGGATAAATCTTATCGTTGCACTCACCGCTTTTGCGGTTTCGGCAGTAATGGGCAAATTTCTCATTCCGCTGCTTAAAAAGATCCATTTTGGTCAGACTATATATGATAAAGGCCCGTCATGGCATAAGGATAAGCAGGGCACTCCGATAATGGGCGGATTTATGTTCGTATTCGGCTCGGCGATCGCGATCGCTGTCGGCTATGCTTTGTACCGCTACAGAACGGCTGATGTCACACTGCCCGACAACACGGGACTTTACCGCCTGCTCGCAGGATATATCTTCGCTCTTCTGAATATGGTGATCGGCTTCACGGACGATTATATCAAGGCTGTAAAAAAGCAGAACCTCGGACTCAAGCCGAAGCAGAAAATGGTGATGCAGTTCATTTTCTCGGCGGCTTTCCTCTATGTTCTGTATGTCCTCGGCGACACGAAAACAACGCTCAATTTCTACTGGGCAGAGCTTGACATCGGCTGGTTCTACTATCCGTTTATGCTGCTCGTTATCGTGTTCCTCACGAATGCCGTAAACCTCACGGACGGCATTGACGGACTTTGCGGCTCGGTAACTGTAATTTCGATGATATCGTTCGCAACGCTCTGTTCCGCTATGGGAAACCACGAATACTCCATATATTCCATCGCTGTTGCAGGCGGCTGCCTTGGCTTCCTCGTATGGAATCTTCACCCTGCAAAAGTATTTATGGGCGACACGGGTTCGATGTTCCTCGGCGGTGCTGTCGTTGCGATCGGACTTGTGACAAGGCAGCATCTTCTGCTTGCGATGATCGCAATAGTATATATCTGCGAAGCACTTTCTGTTGTAATTCAGGTAACTTATTTCAAGCTTACACACGGAAAGCGTCTTTTCAAAATGTCGCCTATCCACCACCATTTCGAGCTTTGCGGCTTCAACGAATACAAGATCGTTATAATCTTTTCCGCAGTCGGACTTATTGCAGGAATAATCGCAAATCTTATCTATGATCTCTGCTGACAGGAGGATAATAAATGGCAGCTTCATCGGGAGCTATCCCACAGAAAAATCACAAAAGAACCGACCGCCGCAAGGAAATGACTTCCGAAGGAGTTTCAAAAGGATACTCGGAAAAGCCGCTTGCGGGGAATATTGATTACCCTTTTCTCATAATCCTTATGACGCTGCTTGCACTCGGTATCCTTATGATGTTCTCCGCAAGCTATGCCTGGGCTATCCAAGAGGGCTTGGAGGGAACATATTATGCGAAAAAGCAGATCGCAATGGCGGCTGTCGGAATTGTCGGTATGCTTATCGTTGCTCATTTCGATTATCATATCCTGCGCAAGCCGATAATAGTTTTCGGACTTTTCGGAGTGGCTTCGCTGCTTATGCTCATGTGCCGCATCGGACCATTCAAGGACCCTCACCATTACTCTTACCGCTGGGTAAAGTTCGGTCCTCTCCCCTCTTTCCAGCCGTCCGAGATCATGAAATTTGCGGTAATAGTTCTTTTCGCTTACCTTATCTCGATCAATTATTCCAAGCTCAAATATGCGAAATACGGTATTCTTCCGTTTATGATGTGCCTTGGCTTTGTCATCGGACTTATGGCGATACAGCCGCATATTTCGGGTACTATCATCATCTGCGCTATCGGCGTTGTGATGATGTTCGTCGGCGGAACAAATATCAAGCATCTTATGATACTCGGAATAATAGGCGTAGTCGGACTTGTGCTGCTGGTATTGCTGCTGTCGGCGAAGTTCGGATTTACCTACTTTGAGGACAGAATGATCTCCTGGCGTGACCCTTTCAACGAAAATGCCCCTGCGGAAACGTGGCAGACGAAAAACTCACTCATTGCGATAGGCTCGGGCGGATTGTTCGGACTTGGGTTCGGAAATTCCCGTCAGAAGTTCCTCTATCTCCCCGAAGCAAAAAACGACTTCGTTTTCGCCGTTGTGTGTGAAGAACTCGGCTTTATCGGAGCTATCGTCGTAATAGTTCTTTTCCTTCTTTTCATCGGAAGAGGATTTTTCATCGCATCGAGAGCTTATGATAAATTCGGAATGATGCTCGCAACGGGACTTACCGTTCAGATCGGTATTCAGGCACTCCTCAACATCGCCGTTGTCACGAACACTATCCCGAACACGGGCGTTTCGCTCCCGTTTTTCAGCTACGGAGGAACGGCACTCATCATGCAGCTTTTGCAGATGGGCGTTATCCTGAGCGTTTCGCGCTATACTTCTTCAGATGAATAAAGATCCGAAAGGAATGGTCATAAAATGAAAGTTATCCTTGCAGGAGGCGGCACGGCAGGACACATCAACCCTGCTCTCGCTATCGCCTCGATAATATCCGAGCATTATCCCGACACGGAATTTCTCTATGTCGGAACGCCGAACGGAATGGAATCCCGACTTGTCCCGAAAGCAGGCTACAACTACGCTTCGATGAAAGTGAGCGGATTTCAGCGCAAGCTTACGATAAAAAACATCGCGCGAAATGTGAGGACCGTTGCATACCTCACTATGGCAGGACACCGCGCAAAGCAGATACTGAACGAATTCAAGCCTGACCTTGTTATCGGAACGGGCGGATATGTCAGCGGTCCTATCGTTCTGAAAGCAGCCGAAAAAGGCATCAAGACCGCTATCCATGAGCAGAACGCTTTTCCCGGAATGACAACAAAAATGCTTTCCAAAAAAGTTGACCTTGTAATGCTCACCGTCCCAGAAGCTATGGAATATCTCGAAAAGGATATCCCCTACACCGTTACGGGACTTCCCGTAAGAAAGGGCTTTTCGGGCATGACAAGAGAAGCCGCAAGACGTGAGCTTGGCATTACCGAGGGCGATATCGTTGTTCTTTCAACGGGCGGAAGTCTTGGCGCAGGCAGGATCAACGAGACCGTTGCCGAGCTTATGGAATGGGAAACGAAGAACAATGTTCCGATAACCCACATTCACAGCTACGGCGGAATGGGCAAGACAACTTTCCTGCCCGACCTTGCCGCAAGAGGTGTTGACTATGAAAACAACTCCCGTATCCGTCCGAAAGAATACATCGACAATATGCCCGTTTGCATGGCTGCCGCAGACCTTGTGATAAGCCGCTCGGGTGCGAACGCTCTCTCCGAGCTTGAAGCCATGGGCAGAGCATCGATACTTATCCCCTCACCGAACGTTGCGGGCAACCACCAGTACCATAATGCAATGGTTCTCGGCAAGGCAGGTGCGGCTATCGTTATTGAAGAGAAAAATCTCACGGGACAGACCCTAATCGATAACGTGAACGATCTTTACCGTGACAAGGAGCGCCTTAACCGCTTTGCGCAAAGGGCAGCTTCGCTCTATGTTCCCGATACTCCCGAAAGAGTTTTCAAGGCTCTCGATGAACTTATAAAAAAGTGAGTTTTTAACAGTTTTTCTTTTTCTGCATAATATAAATCAAAAAGCAGAAAGGGAGAAATGTTATGCAGAAGCTTATCATAAACGGAGGAAACAGACTGAACGGTGAGATCGCCGTTCAAGGCGCAAAAAACGCAGTCCTGCCGATACTCGCCGCCGCAGTCCTCTGCAAGGGCGAAGTCGTTCTGCATAACTGTCCGCGGCTCTCGGACGTTTACTCCGCCATGAGGATATTAACATCGCTCAGGTGCTGCGCAGGCTTTGACGGTGCTTCGCCGAACACGGTCTGCGTGAACACGGACGGCTTATCCCATGCCGATATCCCCGACAGACTTATGCGTGAGATGCGCTCGTCGATTTTTTTCCTCGGCGCACTTGTCGGAAGAACGGGCGGCTGTAAAATAACACTCCCCGGCGGCTGCGACCTCGGTCAGCGTCCGATAGATATACATATCAACGCACTGCGGAAAATGGGCGTGACCGTAACCGAACAGCACGGCGAGATAGTATGCCGATGCGAGAAAAAGCTCAAAGGCGCAAAGCTTTCGCTGCCTTTTCCCTCTGTAGGCGCAACAGAGAATATTATCCTCGCGGCTGTCCTCGCCGAGGGCAGAACGGAGATAACCAATGCGGCGCGCGAACCCGAAATTGCCTGCCTTGCCGACTTCCTCAACCTCTGCGGAGCAGACATAATCGGCGCAGGCAGCAGCACAATTGTTATCCACGGCAAAAATGAGCTTCACGGCTGTGAATTCACAGTTATGCCCGACCGTATCGCCGCAGCGACCTATCTTTCCTGCGCGGCTTGCGCAAAGGGTGAGATAATACTGAAAAAATGCTGCCCGAAGCACCTCGATGCGGTGCTTTCCGTGCTTGAACAGCTCGGCTGCAGCATAAGCTTCACCGAAGATGAGATATTTTTCAGCGGAAAAGAACCTCTCCATTCGATAGATATGATACGAACGATGGTCTATCCCGGTTTTCCGACCGACTGTCAGGCTTTTATAATGTCAGCCGCCTGCATTGCGCAGGGTACGACGGTCTTTGTCGAGAATATTTTTGAGAACCGCTACCGTCACGCCGAGGAGCTTCGGCGAATGGGTGCGAATATCCGTACCGAGGGCAAGGTCGCCGTTGTTGAGGGCGTGAAAAAGCTCTACGGCGCAAAGGTCTGCGCTCCCGACCTGAGAGGCGGTGCAGGACTTGTTGCGGCTGCGCTTTGTGCTGACGGAAAAACCGAAATTTCGGGCGTTAACCACATCGACCGAGGATATGAGGACATCGAAAACGTGCTGGCAGACGCAGGTGCGGATATAAAAAGAATCAATACATACGGACTTTAAAAGAAAGAAGGGATCATACTGTGGCAAACGGAGGATCAAAAAGCGGATATTTAGGCATTGCTGCGCTTGCCGCTGTTGTGATTTTTCTCATACTTTCAACGACAGTTTTCTTTAAGATAGACACGATAACGGTCAAGGGCAGCTCCATTTACACTGCGGAGGAGATCTGCACCGCTTCGGGAATAAAAAGCGGAAACAATCTCATTCGCACGAATATGAGCAAGGCTGCCGCAAACATCGAAAACACGCTCACCTACATAGAAACCGCCGAGCTGAAGCGCTCATTCCCGTCGGGAGTTGTGATCACCGTAAGCCCCTGCCGCGAAACGATAAGCGCTGAGTATGAGGACGGCTTCTGTCTTTTAAGCGAAAAGGGAAAAGTGCTGAAAACCTCGGAAACGCCTTTTCCCGACACTATCGTTATCTACGGCGCGAGGACTAAGCCCGTCACCGAGGAATTGGCTGAAACCGAAGCTTCGTCAGGCACGGGCAATGTCACCTCCGCAACGGAAAAGGACGAAGCCATAACGGAGGACAGCGGCGAAACAACGCCTATCCCGACGGTGGGTTCACATTTTGAATGTACAAAGGCTAACCGAACGGAGATTTTCTACCGTCTTGTAAACGTTGCGAAAAGTTCATTCGCAGGTCTTGCGAACGATTTTGATATGACCGATCATCACAACATCAGCTGCGTTTATGACGGCAGGATAACCGTTGAGTTCGGAGCTGTCACCGAGCTTGACTACAAAATAAAGCTCGCTTCGGAAATTTTGAAGGATAAGATAGGCAAAAAGACCGAGGGAACTCTGCGTATGCTTTCGGGCGGCGCATCGTTCATCGACAAGGCAGGCATCGAGCAGAACGAGCTGACCTACGAGAGCAATCTCGCCGCTCAGAATGCCCCCGAAACAGAGGCAACAACGGACGGAAACACGCCCGATCAGACCTCTTCGGACGTTGTCCATTTTGAATAACTCATATTTAAAATAATTTAATCAAATTATTAAGTATTTTTCAAAAAAAGACTTGCATTAATGTGCAAAATATGATAAAATGTATATTGTATTAATGTGCAGTTTCATATACTGTTTGCAGTTATATTCATATATAGGAGGAAGTTAAAGCATGGGCGGTTTTGTTCTGGATAATGAAAATGATATGTTTGAGCCCGATGTCAACATAAAAGTCGTGGGTGTCGGCGGAGGCGGCGGCAACGCTCTTAACTGCATGGTCGTTGCAGGCATCAAGGACGTTGACTATATCGCTGTAAATACCGATGCAAAGGCGCTCCACTCCTCAAAGGCTTCTCACAAGGTACAGATCGGTGAAAAGCTCACCCGAGGAAGAGGCGCAGGAAACAAGCCCGATGTCGGCGAACGCTCCGCTCAGGAAAACAAGGACGAGATCGCAGCTGCTCTCAAGGGTGCACAGATGGTATTCATCGCAGCAGGTATGGGCGGCGGAACAGGCACAGGCGCAGCTCCAGTTGTTGCAGAGATCGCTCAGGAGCTTGATATCCTCACTGTTGCCGTTGTTACAAAGCCTTTCAACTTCGAGCAGAAGGCTAAGATGATACAGGCAGAAAAAGGTATCGAAGAACTCAAAAAGCACGTTGACTCCCTCATCGTTATCCCTAACGAAAAGCTTCTCGTCGGCTCTGAAAAACCGCTCACAATGAAAGAATCCTTCGCAATGGCTGATGATATCCTCAAGACGGGCGTTAAGTCCATAGCTGAACTTATCACAGTTGAAGGTATGATAAACCTTGACTTTGCCGATGTTGAAACAACAATGAAGAACGCAGGCTATGCTCACATGGCTATCGGTCACGGCTCGGGCAAGGACAAGGCTCAGGAAGCTGCAAATGCAGTTATCACTTCTCCGCTTCTCGAAACTTCTATCAGCGGTGCTACAAGATTGCTTGTTAACATCGTTATGTCCGAGGATATCCTCGCTTCCGATGTTGATATGGCTACAAAGCTCATCTCCGATGCTGCCGATCCTAACGTCAGCATGATCTTCGGTACATCGTTCGATGAAACGCTTCAGGACGAGATGAACATTACCGTTATTGCCGCAGGTTTTGTCGGAATGGACAATCCCGATGCTGTTTCCGAGGAAGCCGCTCCTGCTGAACAGGCTCCGGCTGCCGCTCCCGAACAGAAGGCAAGCAGCGCTATTGACGATTACTCCGCACTTTTCCAGATCTTTAACGACCGATAAGCAGGGATGCCCTGCGGCAAGTTCGCGTCACGCTTCACTTCGTTTCGCTTGTTTGCGTCAGAAATCAGTTTGTGTTCGCGAAGAAAACAATTTAACATTTAAGGGGCGCACAGGACAAGTGCGCCTTTTTATTTGATTTTTACGCAATTACGGTCTGAGAATTTTTAAATTTTTATGTAAGATATTCCCGTTTCAAGCCTTATTACAGCAAAAACCATTTGACTAAAAAGCAGAAATATGCTATAATAAATAGAGTTTTGTCCGAAATAACATCGGGCAGAAACACAATTTAATATAAAAACGTGGTGATGCCAAAGAATGAAATTCGATGAATTTATCCATGATAATCTAAAGATCATACTGATAGCAATTGCCGCTCTTTTCGCCGTAATTGTTGGTGCGGTCGCTCTAAGCGTCGCATACGGCGGCGAAACTACCCGAAATCTCACGATAAGCGAGATAAGCGGCGACGTTGTGATAATACGCGGCGAAAAGCAGTTCTACGCCAACAAGCGAACTGTTCTGCAAAGCGGCGATGTTATCAACACTGCGGAAAACGGAAATGTCCGCGTCAGGATAGACAGTGACAAGTTTATTTCGGTCGAACCGAACAGCGCTGTTTATGTTTTCTACACCAATGTTTCGGACAAGGGTGAGGTTTCCGTCAACATTGCAGGCGGTGCAGTCACCTGCCAGCTGAACAAGCCTTTGAAAAAGAGTGAAAAATTCCGTGTTCTCACCCCGAATGCCGCAGTAAACGTCCGAGGAACAGTTTTCCGGACGGAATTCAGCTACGAGAGCAAGTATATGGGCTATGAAAACGTAATGCTCACCCATGTTCAGGATTTTGAGGGTCAGGTCCTGCTCCAGCTTTACGGAACGGACGGCGAAAAGGTCGAAGAGCCTATGCTTCTCACCGAGCGGACGGGCGCTGAAATGATCTCGGCGGACAGCTTCGCGCAGTATGGTTATCTTAATTATGATATCAATATTTATGACCTTAAAGAGATCACAATAAAGGAGCTTATAAGGATAAACGGTGAAAAAACGCTTGCCTACAGCCTTGAAGAGCTCAACTCCGCTTTCCGTGCGGTCAGCCAGAGCAACGCTCTGACCGAAACCGTGACAGTTTCGCAGGAAACAACGGCCTCGGAAACGACTGCTCCGCCGACCGGAACGACGACAGCACGCGAAACAGCGGTCACAACTCCCGGCACTGTAGAAACCGTACCGCCCGAATCGGGTACGCAGATCACTCCGGGTACAACGCTTGAAACTCACATCTACACAACATTTCCCGGTCCAAAATGGTGGCAGATGCCCAACCCAAATCCCGATCCTTGGGACGATTACAGCGTTGATGATTATTTTGACGACTATGATCTTAACAGCACAAATGAAGAAACCACAGAATTTGAACATTGACCGAAAGGAAGTATAAAATGAAAAAGCTCAACATACCGCTCATACCTGTTATCACAGGTTCGCTCGCACTTATTGCGGTCATTGCTGTAATGATCGTTCTCTTCGGCGGAAAGTCAAGTGCAGGACTTTACATAGCCGAAGCCTCGGGAACTGTCAGCATAACCTCCGCCGATGAATCCGTTCAGGCTGATTCCAGTGCCGCACTCAAAGAGGGCGACGTTATCACGGTCGGAGAAGGTGCAAGCTGCAGGATCGTGTATAGAACGAAGAAAAATGCAGACGATATCTATATGGTGCTTTCCGAAAACACCCAGGCAGTTCTCACTGCCGAACCAAAGAGCAAGGACGGCGGCGAGCTTCTTCTCAACCGCGGTTCGGTAATATGCAACTTCACCGAGCTTGACAAGACTCAGATAAACATTCGCACTTCCGATGCGAAAATTTATCCATCAGGAACCGTTTCCAAGATCGCTTGGCTGACGGAGGATTTCAGCTCTTACACCGATGTTTATGCTTTCATGGGAAATGCGAAGATACAGCTTTACGATGTTCAGGGCAACACTGTAAACGCCCCCGAATTTCTTGCTGAAAAGCTTGCAGGTCGCGTAACTACGAACGATCTCGGGCCTGTTTTCTCCTATCTCAACATTCAGTTCCCACTTACCGACCTCACGGCAAAGGATCTCAAAACGCTTATCACGATAAGCCAGCTCAACGAAAACTTCACCTACACAACAGATGAACTCAAGGCTGCTTACACCAATATTTCGGGTCAGGAATATGTCGAAGAAACCACTGTCACAACATCCGGTTCCGAAGTGATACAGACTGCCGAGCCTATCGAAACAACGACTGTTACGGAAGAAAGCCTTGTTACCGATAAGCCTAACCACGAGATAACTCTCCCGAACAACACAACACCTGCCGCGACCACGACAACTTCAAGACCTCAGCAGACAACGACCACTGCGGCAAAGCCTGCCGAAACCACAAAAGACAATAACGGCGACATTGAAGAAATTCCGGAGCCGTCCTCCCCAAGCACAACTCACACCGTTACAATCATTATCGGCGATGATGAGATCGTTCAGGAAGTTGAACACGGCGGTTCTGCCGATATGCCTGCCGAACCCGAGATCAGCGGCAAGACCTTTGTCGGCTGGGACAAGGACTATAATAATATTACACAAGATACCGTTATCACGGCTATCTTCAAGGATAATGACACCAGCAACAATAATAACAGCACAGGCAGCGAACCCTACCATAACGTTACTATCGTTATCGCAAACCGCGAAACGACCATTGTTGTAAAGGACGGTGATCCCGCACCTCTTCCGAGCACTGTAAATATTGACGGATACACCTTCAAGGGCTGGGATAAGGATTACTCCTCTATCCACTCCGATATGACGATAACAGCTATCCTCGAACCGAAGGCAGCAACTCAGTACACGGTAACATTTATGGTCGGCGGAATTCCTTATCTTACCTTGGTCGAAGCAGGCGGAAATGCCGTAGCTCCTATCACTCCGACAGTCGATGCAGAGGGCAACGAGTTCATCGGCTGGGATAAGTCACTTCTCAACATCAATTCCGATATGACTATCACAGCAATGTTTGCCGTTCCCGAATATACCGTAACATTCGTTGTCGAGGGAATCAGCTATCCCGTAAAGGTCAAGAAGGGCGAAACCGCATCTGTCCCCGTAAATCCTACGACAGACAGTATGGGAAGAACTTTCATCGGCTGGGACACCATATTCACAAATGTTCAGGGTGATATGACCGTAAACGCTATCTTTATGTAATACTGATTTTTTATCAAAGTGTAGACGAAATACCGGCTCAAAACCCATATATGTGAGCTTTTGCTTGATCTTTTGTACACTTTCAGTTTAAAACTCAGTATAAATTCATTCAAAAGGAGAAATTTCAATGTTCAGTATAAAAGCTATAAAAAAGACGGCTGTAATTATGGCAGCCATAATGAGTGCAGCAATGCTTCTCAGCGGCTGCAAAGGCACAAGCACGGTAGATGATGATAACGCGCTTGTCAATGCGATCAAGGAACAGGACGCAGCAAATGCTGCCAAGCAAAACGACGCAGTTATCCACAACTTTGAAATGCCCGAGATAGGCGAAAAGATCGCTGTTATCACCGTCAAGGACTATGGCGACATCAAGATCAAGCTTTTCCCCGAAGTCGCATCAAAGGGCGTTGAAAACTTTACGGGACTTGCCGATATGGGCTACTATGATGAGCTTATTTTCCACCGCATCATCAGCAATTTTATGATACAGGGCGGCGACCCGAAGGGCAACGGCACGGGCGGCAAGAGCATCTGGGGCGACCAGTTTGACGGCGGAGTTCCCGAGGGACTTTACCATTTCAGCGGCGCAGTTGCATATGCAAACAGCGGCTCGACCTCCACAGACGGCAGCCAATTCTACATCGTAAACACTCCCGAGGGTTATCTCCAGAACACCTGCGAGGAGCTTATGCAGTATGACCCGTCAACATATTCATGGCCTCAGAACGTTGTTGAAATGTACAACGAAAAGGGCGGCACACCGTTTCTCGACGGCAGCTACACAGTTTTCGGGCAGGTTTTCGAAGGACTTGACATCGTTCGTGAGCTCGGAAACGTTGAAACGGACGAAAATGACAAGCCTTTGAAGCAGGTACAGATGGAATCCGTAAAGATCGTTGACTACGAGGGCTGATTGGATTTATTCTATCTGTCGGCTTTATCTATAAAACGATCGGAGATTAGTATAACAATACAAAATGCCTTTGCTCGGAAATATTCGAGCAAAGGCATTTTTCGTGTTTTTTAAACTTTTTTGCAAAAACCCCTTGACAAAATTACTGTAATGAGCTATAATAATATAGTCGTCGGGGTGTGGCGCAGATTGGTAGCGCGCTACCTTGGGGTGGT
>OGNF01001371.1_pt1 | contig 22552 bp, 9 predicted proteins | sample 1573321 | NCBI WGS metagenome assembly OGNF01 (sample SAMEA2581911, study PRJEB24529) | metagenome | biome: Human gut stool | place: China | collected 2011
GGGAAGAAGGCATGGCGGGAGGTGACATGGTTCTCGGGCAGACGCCGGATTTCGGTGAGCCGGCTTTCCGTGTAGTTGAACTCCTGTGAGTCGTAATCGCGCGGAATCCACCAGGCGGTATGGTTGCCGGCCATGGCAAACTGCGTGCATTCCTTTTTCACAACGAAGTAGGCAAGATTCTTCTGTAACGGAAATTCGTAGCGGAAGCCCACGCCTTCGTCATAAACGCGGAAACGCAGGTTCATCTGTCTCTGTTCTGCCGGTTGCTCCAGTTCGACGAAAAGCTCGTTGTAGTGATTGCGGATGTTGCTGTTTTCGCCCCACACCGGCTGCCACGTCTCGTCGAAGGTGGAGGTGGAAGCCTTTTTCAACTGGAAGCCGTCGAGCAGCGGTTTTTTTCCGTTGAGTTCCAGACCGAGGGTACTGGGGCGCACCACGGCTGCCTGTTTGTAGTCAATCTGATAAGTCGGAGTGCCCTTCCCGTTGAGGAAAAAGGTGAGAGTGACATTGCCGTCGGGCGAACTGATGGTCTTTTTTTGCTCCGGTGTGTCCGCAGATGTTTGCGGGGCGGTGTTTTTTGCCAGGCCGGGGATGGCTGCGAGCAGGGCCAGCAGGAGCAGCAGGCGGTAACTGTTTTTCTTTTGCATGAGATTTTGTTTTAAGAACGGTGCGGCCGCACTTGGCGGCCGCACCCGATTGAGGTTTCTGTGTTATTCTTTTTCTTCCTTGAAGTTCGATTCGTTAATCATTTTGCCCCGTTCGGCCGGCTGCGTCTTGCTGCCGGTTTCGGATTCGGAACGGTAGAAGAAACTGTCGTTGAGCCGGATGTCCTCATAGGAACTGCCGACCATCACGCGGAATTCTCCCGGTTCGACCACCCTTTCCTTCTGTTCGTTAATCATCAGCAGGTCGTCGGGCACGATGCTGAAGCTGACCTCGCGGCTTTCGCCCGGTGCGAGATGGATGCGCTCGAAGCCCCGCAGATTCTTTTCATAGGTGGTGGTGGAGCTGACCACATCGTTGATGTAGAGCTGCACCACTTCGTCGCCGGCCACTTTTCCGGTGTTGGCAATCCGGCAGCTTACTTTCACGTGTCCGGTGTTGGTATGCACACTGTCTATTTTCAGGTCGGAGTACTTGAACTGGGTGTAGGACAGACCGTGGCCGAAGCAGTAGAGCAGGCCTTTGTTGGCTGCGGAGCGGTATTTCATCGGCTCCCAGTTGGCATTGGGCTTGCAGGGGATGTTCATTGGGAGCTGGCCCACACTTTTCGGCCAGGTGCCCGTGAGTTTTCCGCCGGGGTTGTAGTCGCCCTTGAGGGCTTCGGCAATGGCCAGTCCGCCCTGTGCGCCGGGATAGCCGGCTGCCAGGATGCCCTTGCAGTAGCGGTCGGCGAAGTTGATGGTCATGGGGCGTCCCCAGATGAGGACGAGCACCACGGGCTTTCCGGTCTTCACCACGGCTTCGAGCAACTGTTCCTGATGTCCGGGCAGGTCGAGGCTGCTGCGCGTACGGCTTTCGCCCGATGTCTGGGCGTCGTCGCCGAGCACGAGCACGGCGACATCGCTGCGCCGGGCCAGTTCGACGGCCTCCTGTATGGACTTTTCCTCGTCGGCCGTCAGTGTGTCGCACATCAGTTCGTTTTCGGGCCATCCCTTGTTGACGATGCCGATGCCTTTGGCGTATTCAATGCTGACACCGTCCTGGGCGTAGACTTTCTTCAGTCCGTCGACCACGCTGTAATAGCGTTCGAAGCCCATGGGGCCGTAGTGGGAGGGGATGTAGTTGCGGGATTTCGCGTTGGGGCCGATGACGGCAATCTTCTGGTAGCGGTTGCCGAGCGGCAGCATGTTGTCGGCGTTCTTCAGCAGCACCAGGCATTCGCGCGAAGCCCTCAGGGCCGTGTTCAGGTGGTCTTCGCAGGAAACGATGTCGGCGGCCTGTTTGGGTGAGCCGGTGTAGGGGTTGTCAAAGAGCCCGAGCCAGAACTTCACGTAGAGAACGTCGCGCACCATGCCGTCTACGGTTTCCATGGAGAGTTTTCCCTCCTGCACCAGTTCGCGGATGTAGGTGATATACTGGGTCGGGTCGTTGAATTCCGTGCGCACATTGAGTCCGGCTTCCAGAGCTTTTTTGCACGACTCCTTGTAGTTTTTCGTCACCTTGTGTACGGCGTCGAGGCGGCCGATGGCATAGCTGTCGGACACGACGTAGCCCTTGAATCCCATTTCCTTGCGCAGTACGTCGGTCAGGTAGTGGCGGTTGCCGGCCATGGGGATGCCGTCATAGTCGCTGTAGGCACACATGACGCCCAGCGCCCCTGCCTCCTGAAACACCTTGCGGAACGGATATTCGTGGATATAGAACATTTCGGAGGGCGTGATGTGCGGGTCGGTGCGGGAGTCCCACTGGCGGGCGGCCTTGCAGTCGCCGTAGCCGACGAAGTGCTTCGGACTCGAAACAACCTGCTGGCTCTGAATGCCTTTGCTCATGGCTACGCCGATGCGGGCCACGAGATAGGGGTCTTCGGCGATGCTACCCTCCCAGCGGCCCCAGCGCTGGTCGCGGGCCACGTCGAGAATGGGGGCATAGACGTTGGTATAGCCCATGGCGCGGGCTTCCTTGCCTTCGATGACGCCCTGCAGGTAGGCCAGTTCCTTGTCCCAGGTACATCCCAGTCCGTTCATGGAGGGGAAGCTGGTGGCACCGCGGGCGTTGAGGCCGCGGATACCCTCGTTACTGAAGTCGACGGGGATGCCCAGTCGCGTGTATTCCACGAAGAAACGCTGCGTTTCGGCCAGTGCCGTGGCCAGCATGCCCGGGTCGGCGATTTCCTTGTTCAGGTGCTCGTCAATGTTGGCGATGCCGTCCTTGAGGACGTTGGTCTTCCATGCGGCGGTGGGCACACTGTCCTTCAGAGCCTTGCGATAGCCGTAGTAGGTGGACAACTGGCACGACTTTTCTTCCAGGTTCATCTGTGAGAGCAGGTCGTCGATGCGTTTTTCTATGGGTTGTTTGGGGTCTTCGTAAATGTCTTTCTTCCCGTTCTTGTTGAAATCAATCCACCCTTTCTTGTAGATTTCCTTCTTGTGCGGAAACGGTTGCTTGTCCTTGGCATAGCCTGCCTGTGCGAGCAGCAGAAAGGCAGGAATCAGTAACAGTCGGTTTTTCTTCATAAGGTTTTGTGTTTTTTTTACGTGGCCGGTGTGCAGTTCCTTTACGGTAGAGACTGTAACAGCTTGTCTCCTTGCGGCGGGAAAAGGGTTACGGCCGTTTTTCTGGTTTGTTTTTATGTATGAATAATTGGTTTTGCAGCGGAAATCCGGAGTGCGTTGGCTCATCTTTGCACCAGGGCCGGCCGGAGATTCCGGCTGTATGTCGGACAACGCGAATAAGGGATTTTCGGTGCAATATTCGTGATTTTTATTGACACTTGCAAACTTTTTCCGACTTTTAAAAATTCGTTTTCGCTTGTAGCACTGCCAGTTGGGGAGGCTTGAACGCATAGAAGGTTCTTGGGGAAAAAGTCTTTTTTGAGGTCATGTCGCGAGGTTTTTCCTGATAAGGAAAAAGGCGGCTTCCTGTTCTTGAAGACAGGCGGGGAGAGGGTGTGTAAATGTGGTGGGAAAAACGGGGAAGAGCAAAAGGAAAAAAGTTGTGGCGACAGACTTTTTCCAACAATTTTTGAGACACGGTTTTTGTTTTCTTCCGCTTTCTGTCAGCATCCTTTCTTTGTCGGAGTGGGGCGACTGCATTTTTCCGGTTTCCATGAGTTGCGGAGGCTGATATGCGGGGCGTTGCGTCCGGTTGCACCGAATTGTTCTGTAAAATGCGATTTCTATTCCTTATTGTACTGATGTTTGAAAGTCATGTGTGGTAGTTACTTGTCGGAATGTGTGTATTTTTGCAAATGAGAACGGATGCGGCAGGCCGGCCAGCCTCTCCTTTTTTCAGCGAGGGATTTCTGCGGCCGGATGTTCCGCATCGGGCAGCCTTCCTGCCACGTTTGGTTGTTCTGCCTGCAATAGGGATGCAGGCCGTTTTTCCGTATGCTGTCGGGAGTAAACGACAGCCGGTCACCTTTATCGGGATTATTAATCACTATAACAACAATATGAAGAAAATAAAAAATCTGCTGCTGGCCTCGCTTGTATCTCTGTCGATACCGGCGATGAGCCAGAATTATCCGTTCCAGCAAAAGAATCTGCCGATTCAGGAACGGCTTGACGACTTGGTGAACCGCATGACGCTGGAAGAGAAAATCGACCTGCTCAGCGGCTATCGCGATTTCTATCTGCATCCCTGCGACCGGTTGGGCATTCCGGCATTCAAGATGGCCGACGGTCCTCTGGGCGTAGCTTCGTGGGGCTTGTGGGGCAAGGCTACGGCATTCCCTGCCGCTCTGGCTCTCTCTGCTTCGTGGAACCGCGACCTGGCCCACAAGGTGGGCGATGCCTTCGGGCAGGAATGGCGTTCGCGCGGCATCCATTTCCTGCTGGCGCCGGGTGTGAATACCTACCGTGCCAGCAAGAGTGCGCGTAATTTTGAGTACATGGGCGAGGACCCCTATCTCACTTCGCAGATGGTGGTGCCCTTCATAAAGGGAGTGCAGGACCGTGAAGTCATTGCCACAGTGAAGCACTATGCCGCCAACGACCAGGAATTCGACCGCTATACGGTCAGCTCGGAAGTGGGTGAGCGCGCGCTTCGCGAAATCTATCTGCCTCCCTTTGAGGCTGCCGTCAAGGAAGCTGGCGTCAAGGCTGTCATGACGGGTTACAATCCGGTTAACGGCGTTTATTGTACAGAGAACAAGTATCTCATCGACATTCTGAAAAAGGAATGGGGCTTCAAGGGCATGCTGATGAGCGACTGGGCATGTACGCATTCGGACAGTGCGGCTATCAACGGACTTGACCTGGAAATGGGTAGTCACAGCTGGCTTATCCGTGAAAAACTGATGCCACTGATTGAAAAGGGCGGCATCAGCGAAGAAACCATCAATGAAAAGGTGCGCCGCATTTATGGTCCTTGTATGGAAATGGGATTCTTCGACCGTCCGCAACAGGATACGTCGATTCCCACCTACAACCCGGTGGCCAACCGCATTGCCTATGAAGCAGCCTGCGAAGGCATGATTCTGCTGAAGAACGAGAACATCCTGCCGTTGAAACCGGTGAAGAAAATCGCTGTCATCGGTCCTAACGCCAACTATAACCTGGTGACTGACCGTGCGCACAACGTCAACAATATCACTTACGGCGGTGGCGGTAGTTCCAAGGTGCATCCCTGGTATGTTACCTCAGTGTTGCAGGGCGTGACCGCGGAATTTTCCGGTGCAGAGGTAGCTTATTGTGAGGGTATCTCCAATAATTATACCCGTGACGTGTATCGTAACAGTAACTTCCGCACCAAGGACGGCAAGAACGGTCTGCAGGCACGTTATTACAAGATTGAAGGCGACGAGGGAGCAGCCCTTTCCGAGCAGTTGCTGAAGGAGCAGGCCAAGGCCGCCGGTCGCACCGAGGGCTCCTCGGCTGTGGCAGGCAAGGCTGCTGACGGAGCGGACGGCTACACGATGGAGCAGGTTGACCAGCATGTTGACTTTTCCTGGTGGGGCAGTCCCAATTCAAAACTGGGTAACGAGTTCGGTGCAGAGTGGACCGGCTATGTGGAGGCAGAGAAGACCGATTCGATGACGTTCTTTGTCGATGCACAGGGAGCTTATCGCCTGTATGTGGGCGGCAAACTGTTGCTCGATGCCTGGACTTCGCAGTCGTTTGACAGCCGCCGCGCCACTGTTGCCGTAACCAAGGGACAGAAAATTGACGTTCGTCTGGAATACAAGAACCAGCGGAATTTGCCTTCTGAAATCCGCATGGGGTATGATTACCGTTCCAATCTCGATTTCTCTGAGCCGCTCCGTCTGGCCCGTAATGCCGATATCGTGCTCTTCTGTGCCGGTTTGGACGGCAGCCTGGAACTTGAAGGACGCGACCGTCCTTATGACTTGCCCTACGGTCAGGCCGAACTCATCCGCCAGTTGGCAGCCGTTAATCCTAATCTGGTTGTTTCCTTACATGCCGGTGGTGGCGTGGAGATGTCTTCCTGGATTGACAAGGCCAAGGCTGTGGTTCACCTGCTCTATCCGGGCCAGGAGGGTGGACGTGCCTATGCTCACTTGCTCAGCGGAAAAGTGGTGCCTTCGGGCAAGTTGCCTTTCAGCATAGAGCGCAGTTGGGAAGAATCGCCGGCCTGCGGTGTGTATGACGAGACCCGTCGCGACAAGAAGGTTCACTATAACGACGGAGTGTTCGTGGGCTACCGCGGCTACGACCAGAAGGGCTTTGAACCGCTCTTCCCCTTCGGCTTCGGTCTTTCCTATACAACATTTGCATACGAGGATCTCAGCGTGAAGGTAACGGACAAGAAGAAGCATGTGGCTGAACTTACCTTCAAGGTAAAGAATACGGGCAAGGTAGCCGGTGCCGAAATCGTGCAGGTTTATGTCTCTGACAAGAAATCAAAGGAACCGCGTCCGATTAAGGAATTGAAGGGATTTGAAAAAGTCAGCCTGCAGCCGGGCGAAACCCGTGAGGTCCGCATCCTGCTGGATGAAAACGCTTTCCGTTATTTCAACGAGAAGAAGGACGACTGGGTTGTGGAGAAAGGTGAGTTTGACATTCTGGTGGGCGCTTCCTCCAAGGATATCCGGCTCAGAAATACCATCAAGCTGTAAAAAACAAGTTTTTGCCGGCTTCACCGGTTGGGGCCGGTTCCATCACTTACCATATATATTATATATATGTGTATGAACTGACGGTTGGAAAATGCTGCGGCGACACTGTTGTTGCCTGTGTTGCTGCAGCAGCCGGCCGAAAACAGGTAGTTTCCTGTCGTAGTCAGCTTTCAGTCACAGCTTTTCTGATTGAGATCTAAGGTTTCCGGTTCGACATGTTACGGTGGCTCTGTCACTCTTCCAGACGGCATTGTCCCGATGACAAGATGTAAGGGAAGAAAGATACCGGAAGGTTGTCAGAATGTTTTCTACCAGATTCAGAATAGCGTTGATTCCTTCATACCGAAAAGATGAAGAATCGTTATGAGCTGGCTTTATACGAGCTTTTGCAATTTATATAATAACCTGTTAATTTAGTAATACTACAAAGATGCTTACCAACAACGTAACCACCAAATCATCAATCAGGCACTACTTTAGTATTATTTTTATAGGTATCGCCTCGATTGTCTTTTCAAATTGTAAGGAGGTGATTGATGACTCGAATTTTGCCATCAAGACAGAAATGACGGCTGCCGATTTCATTGACAGCGACCCTCGCTTCAGTATGATAAACGCCTTGTTCCACCGTGTGACGCTCGGAGACTCGGACGGGGCTTCCCCCATCTACAGCGTGCTGACCGCACGGGGCAACTACACGATTTTCCTGCCGACCAACGATGCTGTCACAAAGTATATGCAGGAGAATGGCGTGGCAGAAATCGAACAGTTGAGTGACTATCAGGCCAGCACTTTGGCCAAGAGCTGCATTCTGGACAACGGTGACAGCCAGGCGTTCGAGACGGCCGACCTGCCCACCAGCGGCGCGCTCAGCATTCCTAACCTCAACGACCGCATCCTGTCCTGCTCCATGGACGATGAGGCCAACTACATCATCAACGGCACCTCCAAAATCATTGAAGGCGACAACGAAGTGTCCAACGGCTTCATCCATGTCGTAGAGGAAGTGGTCTGCCCCTCTTCGCTGACGCTTGACCGCCAGATTGGCGAAGCCGACAACATGAAGGTGTTCCACTATCTGCTGACGCATACCACATGGTGCGACTCCCTGCGCGAGAATTTGGACATGTCCTATGAAGACCCCGATCGCCCTCTTACTCGTAACATGGGTGAATTCACTTATACCCGTTCCGAGCACCGCTACATCGGCTACACGGCTTTCGTTGAGCCGGATTCCGTCTATGAACAGACATTGGGCCTGAAGGTGGAGAAGGACGAGCAGGGCAATCTGCTGAACGGTGCGGAACTGGCCGCAAAGCTGACGGAATATGTGAAAAACGTTTACGGTTCGGAGCATCTGGACGACCCGTCCCATCCCGACAATCCGCTCAACCGCTTTGTGGCCTATCACCTGCTGTATGGCAAGATGCCCTACAACCGTCTGGTCTACCATTACAACGAGTACGGCTACAAGTATGGTCAGTGGGATTCTCCGCAGATGAACAACGTCCCCACGAATGTGTGGGAATTCTACACCACCATGGGCCGGCATGCCGGCATTGTCAAGATAACCCAGGTGGGCGACGCCGGATTCGAGCACGACATCGAGCACAAGATTTATGCCAACCGCATTTCCAACTATGCCAACGGCCCGGAGGACGATTACCGCGAAATCAGCGTAGAGCCCGGCTATGCAGGCATCCTCATCAGTCCGGACAACGGGGAGAACGACAACAATGCGCTCAACGGCTATTATCTGCCCATCAACCAGCTGCTGCTTTACACCGACGGCTTCCGCAACGAGCTCTACAAGCGCCGGATACGTATGGATATCTCTGCCACATTGCCCGAATTGGCTACCAACAATTATCGTGGTAACTACAAGACCTTCTTCGACGAGGGATACTTTGACCGCTTCGTCAATCAAAGCGCCAATACGCAGATGGGATACAGCCATCCGCAAGGCGCCGGATGGATGGCCCTTTGGGGGGATGAATTCCGCGTTTTCGGACTTTATGACTTTACTTACAAACTCCCGCCCGTACCGAAGGATGGAACCTACGAAATCCGTATGGGTTGCTCTCATATGTACATTCGCGGCATGGCACAGATTTATTTCGGCGACGACCCTAACCACCTTGTGCCCGTGGGCTTGCCCTATGACATGCGACTGCTGGCAAACCCCGACAATCCGGCCATTCCCTGGATTCCGGACGGCGACGACCCCACCATCAACCAGGAAAACGACAAGAACCTGCGCAACCAGGGATTCCTGAAGGCGCCCATGTATTTCACATACAGCACCGGACAGGCCGACCAGCCGATGCGGCACATGAACACCGGTAACGGTACCTATTGTGCTCTTCGCAAGATTATCACCACCGCGGACATGAAGGCTGACAAAACTTATTATCTGCGTTTCAAGTCGGCGCTGAAGAAAACGGATGCCGAGCTCAATCTGGATTATTTTGAGTATGCTTCTACGGCCGTGTATAACGGCGTTCAATTGGAAGACTACTGGTAAGTATCCGTATTCGGGAGGGGACTGATTCAAAATAAAGAATCGGTCCCCCCTTTTCCATAAGCAGAGAGGACGGACAAATGCGGGCTTATTTTACACGGTAAGTTATGAAGGTGGTGGAATGTATTCCCGCCGTATTGTTCATCCTTTCTGTTTCTTTCGTATCGGTTCCGGCGGATGCCGAGAGGGGCCGTGCTTTGTTGTCGTCGTGACTAATGGGTGAAAAATACAGGTATCCGCTGTGCATCCGGAAAAAACGGTTAATTTTGCATCTATGAAAGGACTGATTTTAGGTTAACCTGAGAATCTCGTAAATCGAACTGTAAAAAACAGTTTCAATCTGTCTGTATGCGATACTTCTCTTGCTGCATATTTATGATATTGTATAAACTATGTAAAACTTACGAATAAAAAATGAACCGACTGTTTAGATTTTTTGCTGCGGCATTGCTGTTACTCGTGTCGCAGCCGTCGGCAGCCCGTGAATTTGTGCTGGGCAATTATCGTCTGACTTTTATCACCGACCACCTCGTGCGTCTGGAGTATGCGGTAGGGCAGAGATTTCTGAACGATTCCACGTTGTTTGCCGTCAACCGCAAGGATTTTCCCGTGGAGGTGACGATGAAAAAGAACGGACGAAAACATGTTTTTACCACCAAGGCCATGACAGTGGAGCTGGATAACGACGGCTTTCCCTACGGACAGAACAATCTGCGCATAAGCTTTCCCATGCAGGGCAAGACCAAAGGCTGGTGCCTGACCGACGGACAGAGCGGCAACCTGCGCGGCGCGCTGGTGACGCTCGACGGCGTGAGCGGAGAGGCTCCGCGGCAGGAAGGACTGCTGAGCCGCAACGGCTGGTATCTGATTGACGACACGGGCAAGGACGTTTACAGGAACGGACGGCTTGCCGTGCGCGACCGCAATCATGTGCAGGACTTCTATTTCTTTGCCTATGGCACCGACTACAAGACTGCGCTCAAGTCGCTGGCAGCCATCAGCGGACCGGCTCCTATGACCCGGAAATATGTGCACGGCGCCTGGTATTGCCGCTGGTGGCAGTATACGGCCGATGACTACCGCGAGCTGGTGCGGGGCTATCATGAGCACGATTTCCCGCTGGACATCATGGTGTTTGATATGGACTGGCACAAGAAGGACTTTGCTTCGGGTACCGGACACGCCTTTACACGCGGCTGGACCGGCTACAGCTGGAACCGGAAACTGATACCCGACCCTGCCGGACTGATTAAGGAATTCAAGGACCAGCAGGTGTATGTCGTCCTGAACGAGCATCCGCACGACGGCTTGCGGCCGGAGGAGGATGCCTATGAAGCCTTTGCCGCTGCACTCGGCGAGAAATACACCCGCGACGGGGTGCCCCTCTTTGATGCCGGCGACCCGGTCTACATGGAGCAGTTCATGAAGCATGCCCACAAGGAGTCCGACGATATGGGCGTGGCCTTCTGGTGGCTCGACTGGCAGCAGGACTATGCTTACCCGTATGTGCGCGGCACAACGACCCGTCATCTGCCCTGGCTGAACGAAATCTATTACAACTATTCCGCGCGCGACCAGTTGCGCGGGGCCGGCTTCAGCCGCTGGGGCGGATGGGGCGACCACCGGCATCCCATTCAGTTTTCGGGCGATGCCGTGGGCAACTGGGAGACACTCCGTTTTGAAGTGGACCTGACCACAACGAGCGGCAATGCCGGCTGTTTCTTCTGGGCGCACGACATCGGCGGCTTCTATGACGGTCTTGACCCTGAACTGTATACGCGCTGGACGCAGTTCGGACTGCTCAACTCTTCGCTGCGCATCCATTCCGTGGTGGGCGAGAAGAGTGACCGCCGGCCCTGGCTCTGGGGTGAGCGGGAGGAGAAGGCCATGCGCCGTGTTTACCATCTGCGTTCCCAGCTGATGCCCTACATCTATTCTTCCGTGCGCCAGTGCCACACGGACATGTTGCCGCTGAACCGCGGACTCTACATAGAGCAGCCGGAGGAAGAGGCGTCCTACCAGCACCCCTATGAATACTACTTTGGCGAACTGATACTGGGAGCGCCGGTAACGGAACCCGGAAAGGGGGCGGACCGGACGGTGGACCAGCAGGTGTGGTTCCCGGCCGGCTGCGACTGGTACAGCCTGTTTACCGGGAAGCGTTTCCAAGGAGGAACCACGGCTACCGTGAGCTGCCCGCTGGAGGAATCGCCGGTCTTTGTCAAGGGCGGATGGCCGCTGCCCATGCAGCCTTATCGCGAACGGATGGCTTCTGCGCCGCTCGACACACTGGTGGTGCGCTGCTATCCCGGCCGTGAAGGAGACAATAATACCTATACTCTCTATGAGGACGACGGACTGACGAAGGACTACATGAAAGGGCGGTTTGCCACGACCGAACTGAAGTATAGCCGGACGCCGGAGGCCGTGGAAGTGGCTGTGGCGCCGGCCTGGGGCGAGTATGAGGGACAGCCAAGGCTGCGTGCCTATGAAATCCAGTTGCCCGGTCTTCCGGAAAAGGCCAGAGTGCGCGTCAACGGGCGCCGTGCCAAGGCGGTTTATGACAACGAGTTGCAAGGATTGCGCGTCAGCGTGAAGGCAACGCCGGTTGACCGCGGCATCGTGGTGCGTGTGGAGAACGGAGACCGCCGGTAGCTGCCGGTATTGTTCTTGGGAGGAATCTTTTTCCGTCAGGAAGGGTTCCTCCTTTCTTCTTTTCAGAAAACAGGTGGCCTGAAGGGGGCAGACCGTCGTGCGCGGACCGTAATGTGCCGGGTGCCGGGTGCTCCTGAGGGCTGACAGAAAAACAGAATACGAAATGAGCAGGACAAGAAAAATGATTTTGACCGGTGCCATGTTCCTGGCACTGCACGGGGCGGCGCAGCAGCTGCCCTATCAGGACGCCAGTCGGCCGGTGGAGCAGCGGGTGCAGGACCTCCTGAACCGGATGACGCTCGAAGAGAAAATTGCAGAACTGAATCTGGTGCCGTATTATGCGAGCAACGACTCCGCCCTGCGGGCCGGCATCCGTGGCGGCCGCATTGGGGCGTTTCTGAAAGCCAACGGGGCCGCCCTGAACCGTTCGCTGCAGGAAGAAGCGCTGAAGCACAGCCGGCTGGGCATTCCGCTGATGTTTCACGAAGATGTGATTCACGGTTACCGCACCCTCACGCCCATTCCCCTGGCCGAGGCTTGCAGCTGGGACACGGCGCTGGTGCGCCGCAGTGCCGAAACTGCGGCAGCCGAAGCTGCTGCGTCGGGCATACATCTGACGTATGCACCGATGGTGGACATTTCGAACGATCCGCGGTGGGGACGCATCATGGAGACGTCGGGCGAGGACGCTTTTCTGGGTGCCGCCATGTCGGCAGCCCGTGTGCGCGGCTTCCAGGGGGCCGACCTGTCGGACGGCAGCCATCTGGCGGCTTGTGTGAAGCACTTTGCCGGATACGGAGCCCTGCTGGCCGGCCGCGACTATCAGAACACCGACTTCTCGCTGCGCGACCTGCGTGAGCGCTACCTTCCTCCCTTCCAGGCGGCCGTGGATGCCGGAGTGGCTTCGGTGATGTGTTCCTATACCAGTTTCGACGGCGAACCGCTCACTATGAACCGTTTCATGAATACGGACGTGCTGCGGGGGGAAATGGGATTCCGTGGACTGCTGATGAGCGACTGGACCACCTTGTCGCACGCCGTCAGCGAGGGAGCCGCGGCCGACGGCATGGAATCCTCGCGCAGAGGACTGGAGAGCGGACTGGACATGGACATGAGTTCGTGGAACTATTCCCGGCACTTGAAGCGGCTGGTGGAAACGGGGCAGGTGGACCGCGAATGGGTGGACCGCTCTGCCGCCAGAGCGTTGGAACTGAAGTTCCGTATGGGGCTTTTCGACAATCCCTATGCCTATTTTGACACACGGCGGGAGAAGCGTGTGGTGGGCAGCAGCGAGGTGCGGCGTGCGGCTTTCGACATGGCCTGCGCCAGTATGGTGCTGCTGAAGAACGAGCGGGCCGTTTTGCCGCTTGCGCCGGACCGTAAGGTGGCATTGGTGGGGCCTTTCGCGGAAATGCAGAAGGACCTGCTGGGATCGTGGACCATGATGGGAAAGGCCGATGAAGTGGTGACGGTGGCAGTGGGGATGGACCGGCGCATGAAGGCTTCATGCCTGCTGAAGGCCGGCTGCAAGCTGGATTTTACCGAAACGGATGTGGAACGGATGGTGGCGGCGGCCCGTGCGGCCGATGTGATTGTTGCCTGTGTGGGGGAATCGGCCGGCCGCATCGGCGAGGCTGTGACCACCGGCAGTCTGTCGTTGCCCGCTGCGCAGTTGCGCCTGCTGGGTGAGCTGAAGAAGACCGGAAAACCCGTGGTGGCGGTGCTGTTCAACGGCCGGCCGCTGGTGCTCGGCGATATGCTCGACCGTTGCGACGCCTTGCTCGAAGCCTGGTATCCCGGAACAATGGGCGGTGAGGCCGTGGCGGCAGTGCTGACCGGGGAATATAATCCGTCGGGCAAACTGGTGCAGACCTTTCCGCGGGCAGAGGGACAGGTGCCGCTTGCTTACAATTTCCGCCGCACTTTCGGGTATGTGCACCACCGGGACATGGAGAGCGGTCCGCAGTTCCCCTTCGGGTTCGGCCTGAGCTACACCACGTTCCGCTATGACGCGCCGCGGGTGAACCGCACCGAGTTCTGCCGCAACGACACGGTGGAAGTGACGGTGAGGGTGACGAATACCGGAAAAGTGGCCGGACGTGAAATCGTGCAGCTTTATGTGCGCGACGAGGTGGCCACGGTCGTGCCCCGTGAGCGCGAACTCAAAGGTTTCCTCCCGGTGGACCTGAAGCCGGGCGAAAGCCGGGAAGGCAACCGGAACTTCACTTCCCGGCTCTTAATGATGTATGACAACCGGATGAAGTGGGTGCTCGAACCGGGATATTTCCGCATTCAGACGGGCGGGGCGTCCGACAGTTTGAAGGAGGCGCGAATCCGTTTCTCCTGACCCGTGGCAGGAGCCTATACGGTTATCGGGAATTATGCTTTTTTATAAAAGTTTGAGATTTGAAAACAAGCAGGCGGCGGAGAAGAGTCGCTGCCGCGTTTGCAGAAAAGGCGGTATGCGGGAGTAGTGAAAACACTCCGGCCGCAAGAAAATCCGGAAACTACGACAGTTTTTACGAAAGTAGGGAGTGTTTTTCCTCCCGGTAGGTTTGAAAAAGCGGGAAGGCTGCCCATGAATGGCAGCCTTCCCGCTTCCTTATGGCAAAGATAATGCGGGAAAACGGAAAATCCAAATCCGCATTATGAAAGTTTAACAAACGGGAGAGCCTGTACTACCGCGATTCCTGTGTGTGTTGTGGGGCCGTTTGCTCATCCGTCCGTGCGTCGGCAGGAGTGCTGGTGCGGCAAAGCCCGCGCACCTCCTTTTCGAAGTTATCCTTGTCGATGGCTTTGTTCTTGGCTTCGCTCCGGTAGTTGTAGATGGTCTGAGGGGAATAGGAAAGGAAATTGGCGATTTCGCTGCTTTCCTTCACGCCGAGACGGACGAGGGCGAAGATGCGCTGCTCGGTGGTGAGCCGCAGTTCCGACTTGCTGCGGCTGCGGAACTCCTCGTGCAGCAGACTGTTGAATTCCTCCACGAAAGAGGGGTAAAGCTCGATGAAGGCCTTGTCGAAGTTTTCCAGGAAGTGCTGTGTGTCCTCGTTGGTCAGGCTGGTCGTTGCCAGTTTGCTGAGCAGGTCCTGTTCCTGGTGTGCCAGGATTTTTCGTTTTACTGTCGTCTGGTATTTCTTGAGCAGGCCGATATATTTTGAGCAGAGCTCGATGTAGACGAGGGCCAGGTTTTCACGTTTCAGGTTGGTGTCGGTCAGCTGCTGGTTGAGCTCGGAGAGCCTCCGGTTGGTTTCGTGCAATCGGATGTTGGAGTCGGACAGGTGGCTGTTGGCTTCGGTCAGCGCCCGCTTGTTGAAGCGCAGTTGCCGGGCGTTGCGGGCATAGAGCGTGGCACTGAGCAGGAGGAAGAACATGAGCGTGCAACTGCCGATGAGCAGAGTGGAGAGCGTCCGGTTGCGCTCGTCGAGCTGTTGCTGGTAGGCTGTCAGGATGGTGGGTAGCGCTGTGCCTATCTGTACCAGCCGCAGCCGGTTTTTGTAGAATTGTGCGATGTCGTAGGCATACATGATGTAGGTCCGGGCGCGTTCCAACTGCTCCGGGTGCTGGGTGTAGAGGTACATGGCCAGTTCGTGCAGTGCCGCTGATTCCTTGACCAGGCCGCTCACATCATAAATGCAGGCATATATCAGATATTTTTCGTAGAGGTCGACGTTGTTCCGGTGGATATTGGCCAGAGAGTAGGCTGAACTGGCTCTTTGTCGGAAGTCGTAGGCCGGTTCGTTGATTACCTTGAGATGGTATTTTGATGAAGTTTCCATGTCGTGCTTTATGGTTCCGACATAATCGCCCAGGAAACCCATGTAGAGGCGATGGTTGGGATGGGCATGTTGTTTAGCTTGAATCAGGTGATTGACTAATTTCTCCTGATTCTGATCGTAATAATTCTTGTATTGGGTGTCAAAAAGTTTATAGTTGTAAAGATTGGCCAACAGATTGTGGTAGACAAACAATTGGTCGTCTGTCATTTTCAGCGTATCGAGTTCATGAGTCAGCCTTTCGACTTCCTCATAGAAACCACCGATGGATAGCAGCTCGAACTTCATGATGCGGAAGTCCTGTAAAAAGTTTTCCCGCTTCTTTTTCTTTGCCAGTTCGAGTCCTTTGTTGACGTAGACTGTGGCCGAATCGAACTGGTATACGTAATATTCTGCGTAGAGTTGCTTGTAGATATTGAGCAGTTGGTCGGTTTCATGGGTGAAACGGATACGGTTCTTTATCTTGCTGATGTTTTCCTGTTTGTTCTTTTCCAGCAATGGAGTTTGCCGGATAAGCGAGTCCAGTCGTTTCAGAAGCACTTCGTTATCGGCCGACAGCAACGTCGGCAGGAAAGTGAGCAGCAGGAATAGGCAGACGTATCTTTTCATTGTTCTTTTTTCTGTCGTACAAAAGTAATCTTTTCAAAGGAAATAGAATGGGGTCTTGTACGGCTTTCTTGCATAAAGAAAGACATTGTGGGGGATAGTGTCCGTTTTTTGAACAGTTTTGGATATTATCGGCCGTGGAGCGGGAGAGAAAATCAGCGTGTCCGGAAAAGGGGAATTTACCCGAAAAACGGGTTAAACGCTTTCTCTTTTTTTTACAGTCTACTTCCTGTAGTAAAATGGATTTTTTTATTTCGCTGATTAATAGTGATATATACAAGAGCTGACAATAAGATAATCTACTTTCCTGATACTTGCCTGACCGACTAATCTTTTGACATGGTACTTTTGCATTGTCGTCGGCATGATGATTCCGGCGCAGGTCGAAGTTTTTACAATAACAGAGTTACAGGTATGAAAAGCACTCAGAAGATTTCTCCTTTATGGAAGGCATTAGGCGACGTGCTGGCACAGATGGGTGGCCGGCAGATGGCCGGGAATGTGAACGTTGTGCGTTACACAGCCGGTAGTGCGTCGGAGCTTCAGAGCGGCAGTCATATTTTATTCCGTTTTGTCAGAAAAGGAAGCTGTGTTGTGAAAGTCGGCAAGGAGTGGACCACCTTTCATGAGGGGGACGTAATGGTGCTGGTGCCCGACAGTACGTTCCAGATGGAAGTCGGTACACATGGCGTGGTGTGCTTTCAGCTGGCGTTTTTGCCGGAAAATTGGAGCCGCCTCTCGTTGGATTCCGGGCAGGATATCCTGGTGTCAACCCGCAATCAGCTAATCAAAATTTCTGAACACAGTGCTATTGCGGGTGTGATGCAGCGGCTGATGAATGAACATGCTGACGGGAAACCCGGCAGTGAATACATGCTGCTGATGGGCTATGCTGAATTGCAGTTGTATGTCAACCGTTATCTTACGGACAACTGGATGGCATTCAGTTCGCACGAGGCATTCAAAAAGGCGGTTGCCTATTTCCGCCAGAACTACTCGTCGGAAATCAGCATGTCGGCAGTAGCCAGCCACTGCGGAATCAGCGAACGCTATCTGCGTAAGTTGTTTTCACAGTTCATGCAGTTGTCGCCCATTGACTATCTGAACAATATCCGGATTGACCGTGCCGTGGACCTGCTGCGTCACACGGATTGTTCGGTAAAGGAAGTCTGCTACCGTTGCGGCTTCCAGTCGCCCGAATATTTCACCCGGGTATTCAAAATGAAGAAGGGCACAACGCCCAGCCACCTGGCGCGCAGCGGCAGTTGCTGAAAAAGGGCCATCCCCGGAGATGGCAGGATTCACCCGCTGGTGCAGAATGAGTCATCAGCATGAGCCGGATGCAGGCGTCCACGGGTGTGCAGCGGAAATGAAATTTTTCATGGATAGGTTAATATATGTGGTTAGAGCCGTCCGGAAAGGTCTCCCTGTTCTGGGGGAGACTTTCCGGTGCCGGCTTGAAAACGTTTCCGGAAACCGCTTGCGGTGCACGGAAAAATGAGAAAGAGTGAACTTTAAATTAATATAATGTTTAACTTAAATTACTGAGATCTATGAAGAAAGTTTACAGTTTGTTGGGACTTCTTCTGTTCTTCTTCTCCAATGCTGCCTATGCCCAGCTGGGTTGGGAGTATGAGGAAAAGAATGTGGAAGAAATCATTGGTGGTGAGGATCACGTTTATCTGATCCGCCAGGGATACGGTCCTGCCAGTGAAAACAAGTTTTTGGCGGGAATCGGCAACGAGTCGGTAAGTAATGTTCAGGGACATTGCGGTTTCTATTTTATTCAGGACGGCGAGGTGGAAAGCCCGGGTACCGGTGAAGTCTTCCCTGTATATGTGCTGAAGAACGTAGAAACGGGTCTTTACTTGGTTAACAGCGGTGAACTTTACACTGCTTCCAAGAAGGATGCTTTCCATTTTACTGCACGCAAGGCCAAGGAATATCCCACGGAAGGCGATGTGGTTTCTGACGATTGGGATATCTATTCCAATGGTGTTGACGCACGAAGTAATCCGGCTGCTGATGAAGGCATGTGGGTTTTCTGTAAATACGATTCGAAGGTCTATATGACCCATTTGGGCAATCCGGCATTCTATAGCTATACGGACGTTAACAACTGGATGGTATTTGAGGCACATGAGCGTGAACTGACTGCTTATGAGAAACTGAATACCATTTATGAGCGCTACTTTAAGGATCCGGTTGAACCGGAAATCTATCCTTATGGCGAAAATCCGGGTAATATCAGCAAGGAACTGTTTGACCGTATGAAGGCCGTGTATGATGAAAGCTCAGAGATGGTAGGTAATCCGGATTTGGAAGATGCTGAATACGACCGGGTACGCGAGGAAATTTTGGCTGTGTTCAATGAATATGAAACCAGCGTGGTTCCGTTCAGCCCCGGTTATTATCTGCTGCGTAATGAGCGCAAGGCCGGTTTGTATTATGACAACGGCATGCCGACTATGGAATTTGACGTGGAGAACCCCACGGAATGGAATATTGAGAATGCACGCTACATCTGGCAGGTAACAGCAGCCAGTGAGGACGCAGAGGAATACAACAAGTATGGTGACGGTAAATATCACGTTCAGAATTTCCTGACCGGAAATTATATGTCACAGGATGACAACAGTGATTTCAATGTTGTTACTGGACCGAACGAATCTACCATTACTTCAGAATATTACGGTAAGGGATATTTCCTGCTGTATGACAAGACCAACATGCTCAACCAGGGTAACGATGACATGTTGACCCACTGGTCGGAAAGAGACCAGAACGGTTGCCACTTCCGTTGGATTAAGGTGCCTGAGGATGTCATTGCCGAACTTTATGACGAGGTAATGCAGAACCAGCGCAATACAAAGGCCAAGCAGTTGGTTAACTCCATTGAAGCGTCCATGAAGTCGATTCAGACCAAAAACGGATTCACTGAGGATGGCAGTTATGGCGCAAATGCAGTTGGTCTGACTTCAGAATTGTTGGCCGCCAATGCTTCCGACCCCACTGAAGGTGCTCATCCCGAATACATGTTCGATGGCGACCTGAATACGTTCTACCACACTTCCTGGCATGCAGAACTGGCACCCGAAGGATACCATTGGATTATGCTGGATTTGGGTGAGGAAGTAAGCGACGTTGTGATTAAATTCTCCAAGCGTGCCAATAATAACAACGGTAATCCTGCGAAGTTCACCATCTATACGAACGAGGAAGGAGATCCGGATGTGCCTGCAGAAGGCTGGAACATAGAACTGGCGAAGGCTGATACCGTTATTTACGGATATGCTTCGAAGTATGGTTCAACACTGGTGGACAGCACGACTTATATCGGTAAGTTTACCTTCAACATGCCTGCCCGTTACATCCGTTTTGAAGTAACGGAGACTCCTTATCATCAGATGAACAATAAAGTTTCCGGCCCGATGTGGCATGTCAGCGAGTTGCGCTTCTACAAGGCTGAGGACTGCGGTCCCAACCCCGTGCTCGACTTGATTCCTGCCGCTATCAAGGATGAACTGAACCGTGCCCTTGAGGTTGTGAAGAGCGAATTGGAGGCCGGAAATGTTTCAGAGGCTTCATATGACGCATTGGTGGCTGCCGAAGAGGCATTCTGGGAGGCTTATCCTGATCAGGACATTATCCCCGCTGCATTGGATGCTGCACAGAAACTGATTGACGCAGCAGATGAAACTCAGGAAGAGTTGGGTTACTTCAAGCCCGGAGCAAAGGATGCCTTGCAGAAGGAAGTTGATGCCATCCGCCTTGAAATCGAGGACAAGACTTTGACGCTGGAGCAAATCAGCACTTATCAGGATCGTTTGAACACAGCATTGGATGCCTTCTATGCCATGCTGATTGTGCCGGAAGCCGGACAGGTTTACCGCATTGTCAACAACGGCCAGCCGGAAGAAGAAACCCAGCAGACCGGCTCGTTCGTAGCTTCTGCAAATGCTGACGTCGCAGGTGCTCCCGTTTGGGGTTATAAGGAAGATGCCGACATTACTACCCGTTGGAATACGCTGTGGTTGATGGAACGCAACGACGAAGGACGTGTTGCATTCAAGAACCTGGCCAACGGTCTTTACCTGGGCAACTTCTATGAAGGTCTGACGGAAGAAGAGCAGGACGAAGTGGCTGCCGCTACTGAACTTGACTATTCTGAAACACCGCAGTATTTCCGTCTGTTGCCGGGTGCTTATCCTGGTTCGTTCCTAGTGGAAATGCGTGAAGGCTGGTCAATCAATACAGCACCTTCTGGCAAGATGGTTGCTTGGTTGGACCGCGAGGATCCGAACAACCAGTTCACCTTCCAGGTGGTAACGGATGACGATTTCTCCGAGAGCTACATGATTGACTGTACGGAAAATGCACCTCAGGTTATCACACTCCCGATTGCCCTCACCGGTGTATATTCTTTGGGTGGCAGTGCATACAAGGTGCTTGGCCGCAACGGCGACATGCTCCAGCTCGATGTTTATGGTGACGACGAGGAGATTCCGGCAGGTACTCCGTTCGTGATTGTTACGGAAGAGGATGAAACCATGGTTGAGGCAGTGCCTGTAGCCGCTTCTCTGGAAGAACTCCAGCAGTCTGAATATGTTTATGAAATAAAGGAACAGAACGGTCTGGTATCCGCACCGCGTTACCGCGAGCCGGGTGAAGGATTCGGTTTGTTCACCAGCAACGGTATCGAAATCTCTACCAAGGATGATGGCGTGGCTGCCGGTACCGGTTATCTGAACAACAGCATTCCCGAAACGAGCGAAGAAGGCTCCTATTCGTTGGTCATCAACGGTGACATCACGGGTATCGGAACTTCTATCTCCGACGGCGTAATCGTGAAGAACGGTCGTGTGGATGTTTACACGCTGGCCGGTGTCAAGGTTCGTTCGAATGTGAAGGTAACTGACGCTGTGAAGAATCTGCCGAAGGGTATTTATCTGGTAGGCAGCAAGAAAGTGCTGGTTCCTTAATTGAATAGCTCTTTTGTGAAAAAGATTGGTGCCGTGCTCTGTAAGGCCAGCACCAATCTTTTTTCGATTATGCGAATAGGATGAGCTCCGCCATCGCTTCAGGCGAAGATGTGGAGCTGACTTCAGAATATTTATTTTGAATGAATAGACATGAAAAGTAAGATTGCTTATTATTGGGGGTGCTGTGCTCTCAGCCTGTCGCTACCGGGGTCGGTATGGGCCGATGAGATTGGACTTCGCACCAGCCGCAGTACGGGTGAGTCCATCACGCTTTCGCTCAATGAGGCTGTACAGGCCACGCTGATATGGGAAAACGGCGAGACGGAACAGCTGGCCTTCTCGGGCGAGCCGCAGACCGTAACCGTGAAAGCACCGCGGCTGCGCATCGTTACGGACCAGGTCGTGACTTCCCTGGTGTGCAGTGATTGCGGCCTGACGGAACTGGACTTGACCGACGTTGTCAACCTGCAGAGTCTGGACTGTGCCGGGAATACGCTTACTGCATTGTACCCGGGTGCGGCCCCCTTCCTCAGGTCGCTCGACTGTTCGGGCAACCAACTTGCGGAACTGACCTTAAAGGACAACCGGCAGCTGCGCTACCTGAACTGCGCCGGAAATCGTCTGGAAAAGCTGCTGTTGAGCCAGTTGGCAGAACTCTCTACGCTGATTTGTGCCGACAACCGGTTGACGAGCCTTTATTTTTCCGCCAATCCCTTGTTAAAGACGCTTTGGTGCCAGAACAACCAGCTCACTTCGCTGAAGTTTTCGGACCAGGTGACGCCGGAACAGATTTGTGTGTATGGCAACCAGCTGAAGGAATTCGATTTGAGCAACCAGCCGGAAGTCAGGGAACTCTGGGCCGACGGCAACCGTCTGTCACGGCTGGATGTTTCATCCTGCCGGTTGCGCTCGCTGAGTGTGTCGGACAATGAGCTGACAGAAATCAGCTGGGGAGAGGAATATGACGGTCTGGAAGATTTTTATGCGGAGAACAACGGGCTGATGCCGGCATCGCTGCCTTCCGTCTTCAAGCGGACGACGGGCGACACGCTCGTTGCCTTCACCCTGGCGCCGCAGCGCCAGTTTGTGGTGGCTGAAGAAATCAACATGAATGAACCTCTCGACATCTCCGCTCATACCCGGAGAAACGGATGGGGAGTATTGACGCAGGCGACGACGGAGTGGAAAACCCCTTCGGGCGAAGTGCTCGAGAAAGGAACGGATTTCCAGATAAAGGGCAATGCCTACGTCTTTCTCCGTCTTCGCCTGCGTCAAT
>OGNF01001386.1_pt1 | contig 22371 bp, 17 predicted proteins | sample 1573321 | NCBI WGS metagenome assembly OGNF01 (sample SAMEA2581911, study PRJEB24529) | metagenome | biome: Human gut stool | place: China | collected 2011
GTTTTTTGCCGCAATGGAAAACCGGCGGACAGCAAATCGCTGTCCGCCGGTTTTTGCGTTGCTGCCGCAGCGCTCAGGCGCTGAAGCTGACGCTCTTGGCGGCTTCGATGAAGCTCGGCTCATAGGCGTCAAAGTTGTCCTTCTGGGACGCGAACTGCACCATCCAGAACCCATCGTCAGACTCGTAGAGAACGGTGAGGTAGCGGTAGGTGACGTTCTGCTCCTCGTTGAGGAAGTCATACAGCAGCGTCGGGTTGCCGTCGATGGGCTCGCCGTCGACGATCTCTTTGTCTTCATTGGCTCCCTTGACGAACTCGACATACTGCTCGAACGTCACGTCTTCCACGCCGGCTTCGGCAAACTCCGCCTTCGTCTCATGAAGGGCGAGCACGATCGCCGTTTTCGCAGCATAGCCAACGGTGTAGCCCTCAAGCGATTCCTGGCTGAAGTCGCTTGTGAGCGTGATCTGCATCCCCTCGGCGTCAAAGGTCTTGGCTTTGGCGTCAAAGGGGTTGGTGCTGCCGGTGCTGCCGCAGCCGGCGAGCACCGCCACAAGAAGCAGCGCGCAGACAATGGTCGTAAATGTGCGTTTCATACGGAAATCTCCTCTTTCTATTTTCTATGACAACGGCTTACTGCGCCGGCTTGTCCGTCTTGGGCTGGTACTGGTACGGCTCCGGATCGGGCTCGGCATAGCCGGTGGCGATGTCGAACTGCTTGGTCAGCTGCGTGAGACCGAGCTTCGTCACCATGAGCTCACCGTAGGCGAGGTCATCCTGGAAGCCGTTTTCGCGGCACTCATCCAGACCCGCCTTGGCGTCCTCGAGCTCGGAGATGCACTGCTCGTACAGATCCTCCAGCTTGCCGAGCGCCGTGACGGCGTCGTCGGTGTTGCCCTCGGCGGGGCAGACGGCCTCAAAGCGGCGGCCGATGCGCACGATCGCGGCATAGCTCGCCTGCAGCATCGCCAGCGTGAGCGCGCCGGCCTGTCCGGCGGCCTCGCTCTGCTTCATGCCGGTGATCATGTCCGACACATCCCCGACCCACTGCTTGTGCACGCCCTTGAGTTGGCTCAGGCGCTCATCGATCTGTGCCGCGGGATGGCGGTTGGCGGAGTAGCCGCCCTTTTTGAGTTTACGGGTCAGACGTTCCATAGTAGCAACCTCCAAATAGAATTCTTGATCAATCGTCCATGTCGAGTGCTTCCAGACCCATGGCAGCAATGGGACGGCTGTCGCCATGGCGGACAAAGAGCATGGTCACAAACGCGCCGGCCACGAAAAGGGCGGCATACGGGAAGAGCACGGTCATGCCGACCTTGTCCATCAGGAAGCCGGAGAACATCGGCGTGATGACCTGCGCGGCCATGCTGGCCGTGTAGTAGAAGCCGGTGTAGCGGCCGACATCGCTGCCGGAGCACATCTCGACGACCATCGGGAAGGAGTTGACGTTGATGGTCGCCCAGCCGATACCGGCGAGGCAGAACATCGCGTTCATGAGCATCGTGGGGCTCTCGGAATTGAGGAACGCAGCCACGCCGAACGCGGTGGCCAGCATCACGACGCCGCCGAGAATGGTCTTTTTGCGGCCGATCTTGGACGCGACGATGCCGACGGGCAGGTAGGCCACGATCGCGGCGGCCTGCGCGAGCATGAGCGTGAGGTTATAGTCCTTGTGCAGGATGTTGCTCGCGTAGACGGAATATTTCGACGTCACGGCGTTATAGCCGAAGAACCACAGCACGATCGACAGCAGCAGGAAAATGAGCGAGCGGCGCTCGGCCTTGCCGAGCTTGCCGGAGGCGACGGGCGTGTCGCCGTCGTCACCGTTGTCGATGCCGAAGCGCTTGCTGTCGGCCTGCATCTCGGCGACGAACTTCGGCTCGTTGACCGTCAGGCGGAAGATCAGCAGCGCAAGCAGCATGAGCCCCGCGATCACGGAGAAATAGGCAGTGTAGCTCATGAGCGAGTTGCGCACGGAGCTCGTGGCGAAGCCCATGCCGATGGCCAGCACGAGGATGCCGCCGCCGGTGCCCATGAGGTTGATGACGGCATTCGCCTTACTGCGCAGGGGCTTGATGGTAACATCAGGCATGAGCGCAACGGCCGGAGAGCGGAACGTGGCCATGGCGACGAGCACCAGCAGCAGCAGCGCGATGAAGCCGATGAGCGCACCCGGGTGCTGCAGCGTCGTCTGATGGGCGTAGGCCTGACGCGCGGGCACGACGTAGTTCGTGTAGTCGTGGTTCGTGACGGTCTTGCCCTCGGCATTGGTGACCTGGCTCGTGATGGCGGCAAACTCGTCCTCGGTAAAGGTGTCGGAGAGCACGAAGGTCTCGCCGTCGGGGGTCTTGAGCGTGCGGTCAGCCTCCTGCTGGTAGACGATGCGCAGGGCGGCGGGATCGTCGATCACGGCGGCGCCGTCGAGATTCTTCAGCTGTGCGCCGTCCACGAGCGACAGGCTGATGAAGGCGATGGCGGCAACGACCGTGCCGATGAGGATAAACGGTGTGCGGCGGCCGCGCTTGCCGGTGTGCTTATCCGAGATCGCGCCGAACAGCGGCAGCAGAAACAGCGCCAGGATGTTGTCGAGCGCCATGATGACACCGGACCATGCCTGCGACATACCGAATTTGTTGGTCAGGATCAGCGGGATGGTGTTGTCGTAGGCTTGCCAGAACGCGCAGATCAGGAAAAAGGCAAAGCCAACGCAGATGGTGCGTTTGTAGTTGAGCTTCACAGGGTTACCTCCAAGTTTGTTTCAAATCCGTACCATTCTACAATACCTCGCCGTGCAATTCAACAGGCATTTGACGAAATGCAGAAATTGTTGTTTAATAAGGGACAGCAGACCGGCGGCTCCCGCCGCCAAAAGGAGGACACATTATGAATTGGAAAACCGCTTGTAAGATCGCCGCACCGGCCGCAGCCTGCGCAGGTGCGTTTGCATTTTTGGTCGCGCCGGGCCGCGCTACGCGTGCGCAGAAGGCGCCGTTTTTGTGCCGCAACTACGCGCACCGCGGCCTGCACACCGAGGACGGCTCCGTGCCGGAAAACTCGCTCCCGGCGTTTCGCGCCGCGGCCGAGGCGGGCTACGCCGTCGAGATGGACGTGCATCTGACGGCCGACGACCAGCTCGTCGTATTTCACGACGACACGCTCGAGCGTATGTGCGGCGTGCAGGGCGTCATTGACGACTTCACCCTCGCCGAGCTGCGCGCGCTGCATCTCGGAAAGACCGAGTGCGTCATCCCGACGTTTGCCGAGGCGCTCGAGGCGCTCGGCGGACGCGTGCCGCTGCTGCTCGAGGTCAAGCGCGGGCACGATAACCGCCGCCTGTGCGCGCTGACGCTCGAGGCGCTGCGCACCTACACCGGTCCCTACTGTATCGAGAGCTTCGACCCCACGATCGTCGCATGGTTCCGGCGCAACGCGCCCGACATTCTGCGCGGTCAGCTCAGCCAGCCGCCGAAGGAGTACGGCACGGCGCTGAGCAAGCCCGCCGCCGCCATCGTCGGCAACGTGCTCACGAACGTGATCGCACGTCCGCAGTTCATCGCCTACAAGATCGGCCCGAAGCCGCTGAGCGTGCGCCTGTGCGAGGCCATGGGCGCCGTGCGCGCCGGCTGGACGAGCCACGCCTGGACGCACGAGCGCGACTACGACATCGTCATCTTCGAGCGCTACCGTCCCGGCGCGTGGTTCCGCGCGGACATCTGAGCGCCGAGCGAGCCTGCATACCATGAAAACAGCCAACAGCCGAGCCGGCAAATGCCGGCTCGGCTGTTGGCTGTTGATTGCTGTGCTGCGCGTCCGTGGCGGATGCAGACCCGGACGCTGAAATGGAAGAGAGAACACAAACGAGGGGGGGCGCAAACACCATTCGCACAAAACGATGTTTACTGAACATATCCTAACAGTTGTGTCCGTCTTTGTCAAGCGGTTTTCGAAAATTTCCTGACTTTTTTTCTCACACCGTGCCGTCGCGCAGGATCTGCGCAAGCTCGGCCACGTCACGCAGGACGTATTTCGGCTGCACGTCGGACGCCTTGAGCATCGCCTCGTCCGTCTCGCCGGACATGACGAGCACGCTCTGCGCACCCGCATTCACGGCCACGGCAATATCGGTATACAGCCGGTCGCCCACGCAGCAGATCTGCTCGTTCGGCACGCCGGTCTGCGCCGAGATGACGTCGACCATGTTGCGGTTCGGCTTGCCGATGTAGGTCGGCTTGACGCCGGAGGCGGCGGTCAGCAGCGCGCAGATGCTCCCGCAGTCGGGCAGCACCTCGTCGGCCGGCATGGGGCAGACCCAGTCGGGGTTGGCGGCGATGAAGGTCGCACCGCGGCGCAGATAGTGCACGGCGCGGTCGAGCTTTTCATACACGAGCTCGGTGTCAAAGCCGACGACGACGATCTCCGCGCCCTCTTCGACGAGCGGGATGCCATAGCTGAGCAGCTCGCGGCGGAACGCCTGCGTGCCGACCAGATACACGGGCTTGCCCGCGTAGTGCTGGTTGAGATACAGCGCCGTCGCCATGCCGGACGTGAACACGTTCTCCGCCTCGCACGGGAAACCGAGGCGCTGCAGGCGCGTGATGTAGTCCGTGCCGGCGCGCGAGGAGTTGTTGGTCAGGTAAATATACTGCCGCCCGGTATCGGCCAGCGTGTGGATGAAGTCGACCGCGCCGGGAAACACATCGTCCCCGAGGTAGAGCGTGCCATCCATATCCAGCAGGAACAGGCGCGCATCGAGCAGGTCTTTCAGATCGTTCATGGAAGCCACCTCATAGAATCTTATTTTTTTCTTAACGATTCATTATACCACAAAAAACGCGCCGTACAAGCCAATTATTCCGGCGGCGGGTGTTGAAAAAATCAGGCAATGTGCTATAATATAAAATCTGTACTGTGGGGCGTTAGACGCGCCGACCGGGTACGGCTCTGAATGTGTAATTAAAATTTTGGAGGCATAGATATGGCAAAGAAACAGTTCAAAGCAGAATCCAAAAAGCTGCTCGACATGATGATCAATTCGATCTACACGCACAAGGAGATCTTCCTGCGCGAGATCATCTCGAACGCCTCGGACGCGATCGACAAGCTCTGCTACCAGTCGCTCACGGATGAAAACGTGGGCATGGCGCGCGGCGACTTCAAGATCCGCGTCATCCCCGACAAGGAAGCGCGCACGATCACCGTGTCCGACAACGGCATCGGCATGACCAAGGAGGAGCTCGACAGCAACCTCGGCGTCATCGCACGCAGCGGCTCGCTGAAGTTCAAGGACGATCTCGGCGAGAGCGCGCAGGAGGATGCCGCCATCGACATCATCGGTCAGTTCGGTGTCGGCTTCTACTCCGCGTTTATGGTCGCCGACAAGGTCACGGTCATCACCCGCGCCTACGGCAGCGACACCGCCTATCAGTGGGTCAGCACCGGCGCGGACGGCTACACCATCACCGAGGCGCAGAAGGATACCGTCGGCACCGACGTCATCATGCACATCAAGGCTGACGAGACGGGCGAGAAATACTCCACCTACCTCGAAAACTGGAAGCTCATGATGCTCATCCGCAAGTATTCCGACTACGTCCGCTGGCCGATCGTCATGGACGTCGAGCAGAGCGACTGGGTCGACTCCGGCGAGAAGGATGAAAACGGCGAGCCGAAGATGGAGATGGTCACCAAGACCGAGGAGCAGACTGTCAACAGCATGATCCCCATCTGGCAGCGCAGCCGCAAGGAGGCGACCGATGAGGAGTGCATCGCGTTTTACAAGGAAAAGTTCCACGACAATGACGACCCGCTGGCCGTCATCCGCGTCAACGCCGAGGGTCTGATCTCCTACCGCGCGCTGCTGTTCGTCCCGTCCAAGGTCCCGGCAAATATGTACACGCGCGACGCCGACCCCGGTCTCGAGCTCTACAGCTCCGGCGTCATGATCATGGACAGATGCACCGATCTTCTGCCGCCGTGCTACGCATTCGCGCGCGGCGTGGTCGACTCCCCCGACCTGTCGCTGAACATCTCGCGTGAGATGCTGCAGCATGACCGCCAGCTCAAGCTCATCGCCGCAAACCTCGGCAAGAAGATCAAGTCCGAGCTCACGAAGCTCATGACCAACGACCGCGAGAAGTACGAGCAGTTCCACGCTGCCTTCGGCATGGTGCTGCGCGCCGGCGCCGTCACCGAGACGGGCGACAAGGTCGACGAGATCAAGGACCTGCTGCTCTACCACACGAGCGAGACCAAACTCGTCTCCCTCAAGGAATACGTCGACACCATGCCCGCCGAGCAGGCAAAGATCTACTTCGCGTGCGGCGACAACGTCAAGCGTCTGCTGAGCCTGCCGCAGGCAGAGCAGCTGCGCGATAAGGGTTTTGACGTCCTGTGCATGACCTCGCAGATCGACGAGTATTTCGTCGACACCATGAAGAGCTACGACGACAAGCCGTTTTGCAACATTGCGACCGACGATCTCGGCCTCGAGAGCGAGGAAGAGAAGAAGCAGACCGAGGCAAAGCAGGCTGAGGACAAGGAGCTGCTCGACTTCGTCAAGGAGACGCTCGGCGAGCAGGTCGCATCCGTGCGTCTGTCCAACAAGCTCGTGTCCAGCGCCGTGTGCCTGAGCACCGAGGGCGGCGTCACGCTCGAGATGGAGCGCTACTTCCGGAGCATGCCCGGCGCGCCGACCGACATCCGCGCCGTGCGCGTGCTGGAGCTCAACGCCAACCACCACGCCTACCAGACCATGAAGGAAGCCTTCACCGCCGGCGACAAGGACAAGGCCGCGCGCATCGCCAAGATCCTGCACGCGCAGGCGCTGCTCATCGCGGGCGAGCCGCTCGAGGATCCGGCTGCGTATTCGGAGCTCGTGTGCACGCTCATCTGACAACCGATCTGATCTGAACCCTGACCGCCGCACCCCGGCGGTCAGGGCACCCCAAGTAAGGAGCTGTCTATGCAACCGCGTCTCGGTATCTATATCCACATCCCGTTTTGCGCGAGCAAGTGCGGCTACTGCGACTTCTATTCCTGCGCCGGCGCTGCCGGGCGCATGGCGGAGTATCAGCAGGCGCTGCTCGAGCACATTGAAGAGAGCGCCGGGCGCATCGCGCCGGCGTACATCGACACGGTCTATTTCGGCGGCGGCACGCCGAGCTTTTATGGTGCGGCGCGGCTCATCGAGCTGCTCGACGCCGTCAAGGCCACCGGCCGCCTGCTCAAGCGTGCGGAGGTGACCGTCGAGGTCAACCCGGACAGCGTCCGCCTGCACGACCTGCGCGCCCTGCGCAAGGCGGGCTTCAACCGTCTGAGCATCGGTATGCAGTCGGCCAACAACGATATTCTGAAAATGATCGGCCGCCGCCACAGCTACCGGCAGGTGGAGATGGCCGTCGAAAACGCCCGCGCCGCCGGGTTTGACAACATCAGCCTCGACCTCATCTACGGTCTTCCCAGCCAGACCCGCAGCGACTGGGCGGACACACTCGCCAAGGCGCTTGCCCTGCGTCCGGAGCACATCTCCGGCTACGGGCTCAAGCTCGAGGAGGGCACGCCCATGTACGCCCTGAAGGACTCGCCCCTCATCCCGTCGGACGACGAGCAGGCGGATATGTACCTGTGCATGGTCGAGGAGCTGCGGCACTATGGCTACGAACAGTACGAGATCTCCAACTTCAGCATCCCGGGCTATGAGTCCCGGCACAACCTGAAGTATTGGCAGCTCGATGACTATATGGGCTTCGGCCCGGGCGCGCACTCGTGCATCGGCCGCACGCGCTACAGCTATGTGCGCGACCTTGACCGCTATCTTGCGGGCGTCCTCCACGGTGAGGACATGATCGACGAATACGAAACGATCGGCGACTTTGAGCGTGCGGCCGAATATCTCATGCTCGGTATGCGCACCGTACACGGTGTGTCGCGCGCGGAGTATGAGCGGCTCTACCGCAGCGATTTTTCCGGCATCGCGCAGCAGCTCGAGGAGTTCGTCCGCCGCGGCTGGGCCGCCGCGGACGGCGAGCGCTGGCACTTCACGCCCTCGGGGTTCCTCTTATCCAACGTGCTCATCGGCAAGCTGCTCGAGGCACAGACCGACCGCAAGGCCGAGCACAACCCGTGGATGAAGCCGCAGATCGAAAAGCAGCCGCGCACCAAGCTCCCGCCCGGCGAGGCGGAGGCTTTCCGCGATACATATTTAAATAATCCGATTTTGACAGGGACAGACAGGAGCCAAAATCATGAAACTTAACGGCAACACTTCCAAACGCAGCGCAGCCGCAAAGCGCGAGGCGGCGGACTTCGCCGCACAGGAGCGCTCGGCGCACCGCAGCACCTCCAACCGCTCGGCACAGAGTGAGGCGGCCGCCCGCCGCGCTGCCGCGCCAAAGCAGACGGCGCAGCGCCAGCCCGTATCCCGACAGGCAGACCCTGCGCAGGGCGCGCCGCAGCCGAAAGCCAGAAAGCCCCGCGGCCGCGGCGGTAAGATCGCCCTGCGCGCCGCGCTCATCGTGCTGGCCGTCATCATCGCAGCGGGCGCCATCGGCATGGTGCTTGTGGCGAAAAAGGACACCATCTTCCCGAACGTCTCCGTCTGCGGCACCGACGTCGGCGGCATGACACCCAGCGAGGCGGCAGACACCATCCGCACCGCCGGCTGGGACGATACGAGCGCACCGGTGCTCACGATGACGTTCCCGGGCGACCAGACCATCACCGTCACCGCGACGGAGATCGGCTTTGAGGCAACGCCCGACGACGCAGCCGAGGCAGCTTACGCCTACGGACGCAGCGGAAATGCGTTCACAAACTTCTTTGCGTGGCTGCGCTGCGCGCTCAAGGGGCACGATGTGGCGGCCGATAACCTCGCCGACATGGACACCGACGCTCTGCGCACGCGCATCGAGCGCGAGGCCGCCGAGATCAATGTCAAGCTCTCGGGCGGCAGCGTCGAGATCGACGAGGAGCACAGCGCCATCCGCGTCGTCAAGGGCGCGAGCATGATCACGCTCGACCCCGCCGCCGTCGCCGAGCGGATGCTCAGCGACATTCGCAGCGGCAAGTTCGGCACGTCGGCCTACCCGGTCGACATGAAGGGCGACGATAAGATGACGCTGCAGGAGCTGCACGACGCCATCTGCGGCGACCCGGTCAACGCGGGCTACGACCCCGAGACCAAGTCCGCCACGGAGAGCAAGGTCGGCATCGCGTTTGACGTGGCCGAGGCGCAGCCCCTGTGGGACGCGGCCTCCGCCGGCGACACCGTCACCATCCCGGCCAAGCTCACGCAGCCGGAGATGACGCAGGAGCGCCTGCAAAAGCATCTGCTGGCCGACAAGCTCGCCACCAAGACCACCTCTCTCTCCGGCAGCAGCAGCAACCGCATCACGAACGTCAGGCTCGCCGCCGAGAAGATCAACGGCGTCATTCTCCAGCCCGGTCAGACGTTTTCTTATAACGACGTGGTCGGCAAGCGCACAAAGGCCAACGGCTTCAAGGAGGCCGGCGCTTACTCCGGCGGCCAGGTCGTGCAGGAGGTCGGCGGCGGCATCTGCCAGGTGTCGTCCACGCTGTACTACTGCGCCATGGTCTCCAATCTCAAGATCAACACCCGCACCTGCCACTACTTCCCCGTGGCCTATATCGAGCCCGGCATGGACGCCACGGTCAGCTGGGGCGGTCCGGAATTCAAGTTCACCAACAGCCGCGAATACCCCATTGAGATCAAGGCCTATGTGGAGAAAAACAGCATCACGGTCGAGATCTGGGGCACGGATGTGGACGGCAGCTACGTCAAGATGAGCTACACCGCCAACGGCCTGCGCGCCACGACCTACCGCACCGTCTATGACAAGGACGGCAAGGAGATCAGCCGCACCGTCGAGGCCAATAGCACCTATCACTCCCACGACACCACGCCGGCGCCCACCCCCACGCCCAGCGCCAAACCCACACCGACACCCACCCCCACGCCGAAGCCGCAGCCGACTCCCTACCCGTCGGTCTACGATCCCGGTGACGCCGGTGAAGACTAATACAGAGGAGAATGCAGCATGAGCAAAGGAAAGTTTTATATCACGACACCGATCTATTACCCCTCGGATAAACTGCACATCGGCCACACCTACTGCACGGTCGCAACCGATGCGATCGCGCGCTATAAGCGTCTGTGCGGCTATGATGTGATGTTCCTGACCGGAACGGACGAGCACGGTCAGAAGATCGAGGAAAAGGCTGAGACCGCCGGCGTCACGCCCAAGCAGTTCGTGGACAACATCGTCGAGGGTCCCGGCGGCGTGCGCGCGCTGTGGAAGCTGATGAACATCTCCAACGACCGCTTCATCCGCACGACAGACGACTACCATGTCGAGGCCGTGCAGCGCATCTTCAAGAAGATGTACGACAAGGGCGATATCTACAAGGGCAAGTACTCCGGTATGTACTGCACGCCGTGTGAGAGCTTCTGGACCGAGAGCCAGCTCATCGACGGCAAGTGCCCGGACTGCGGCCGCGAGGTGCACTATGCCGAGGAGGAGGCGTACTTCTTCCGCCTGTCGAAGTATGCCGAGCCGGTGCGCGAGCTGCTGCTCAGCGGCACGTTCCTCGAACCCGCCAGCCGCGTCAACGAGATGATCAAAAACTTCATCGACCCCGGTCTTGAGGATCTGTGCGTGTCGCGCACGAGCTTTACCTGGGGCATCCCGGTCGATTTTGACCCCGGTCACGTCGTCTACGTCTGGGTCGACGCGCTGTTCAACTACTGCACGGCACTCGGCTTCCTGAACGACAAGTACGACGATTTTGATCAGTTCTGGCCCGCAGACGTGCACATGGTCGGCAAGGAGATCGTGCGCTTCCACTCCATCATCTGGCCGGCCATGCTCATGAGCATGGGTATGCCCCTGCCGAAGAAGGTCTTCGGTCACGGCTGGCTGCTGCTCGGCGGCGGCAAGATGTCGAAGTCGAAGGGCAACGTCGTCGACCCCGTCGTGCTCGCCGAGCGCTACGGCGTGGACGCGCTGCGCTACTACCTGCTGCGCGAGTTCCCGCTCGGCAGCGACGGCAACTTCTCCAACGAGCTGCTCATCTCCCGCATCAACACCGACCTTGCAAACGACCTCGGCAACCTCCTGAGCCGCACCGTCGCCATGGTCATCAAGTACTTCGGCGGCACGCTGCCGGCAGAGCGCGAGCACGATGCGCTCGATGACGAGCTCATCGCTATGGCATCCGCCCTGCGCGAAACGTACGCCGGTCACATGGACACCTTCGGCACGCAGCAGGCGCTCATCGAGGTGTTCAAGGTCATCTCCCGCGCCAACAAGTATATCGACGAGACCGCCCCCTGGGTGCTCGCCAAGGACGAGAGCAAGCGCGCGCGTCTGGCAACGGTGCTGTATAACCTGCTGGAGACGCTGCGCATCACCGTGACGCTCCTGCTGCCGTTCATGCCCGACAGCTGCACGAAGGCCTTCACGCAGATCGGCGCGACGGCCGAGCAGACCACATGGGACAACGCAGCCGTCTGGGGCGTGCTGCCGGCAGACGTCACCGTGCAAAAGGGTGAGACGCTCTTCCCGCGCATCGACATGGCCAAGGAGCTCGCCGAGCTTGAGTCGCTCAAGGCGGCGAAGAAAGCTGCCGCCGCGCCGCAGGCCGCGCCCGTGCTGCCGGATGTGACGATCGACGAGTTTGCCAAGTGCGATATGCGCGTGTGCAAGGTGCTCAAGTGCGAGCCGGTGAAAAAGTCCGACAAGCTCCTGTGCTTCACACTCAACGACGGCAGCGGCACCGACCGGCAGATCCTCTCCGGCATCGCCAAGTTCTACCGCCCCGAGGAGCTCGTTGGCAAGACGGTCGTCGCCATCCTGAACCTGCCGCCGCGCAAGATGATGGGTATGCCCTCCAACGGCATGCTCCTCTCGGCGGAGAAGGACGGCAAGCCGCATCTGCTCATGCTGGATGACAGCGTACCCGCCGGCGCGCAGCTCTGCTGAGCGGACCCGCATACGTTCGGGAAGGTTCGCAGCACGAGCCTTCCCGTTTTTTCGGCGAATGCGGAACTTTTTCCGCGCCCAGGCGTCAAGCCCTTCGTAATCTCCCGCACACAAAGGAGGAATTGCCCCTTGAAGCTGTTTTCCTCGCCGCCGCGCCCCACAGGGACTCCGCGGCCGGCTACCGATAACGCGCAGCAGAGACCCGCGCAGCAGCGTCCTGCCCAGCAGCGTCCCGCGCAGCAGAGACCCGCGCAGCAGCGTCCTGCCCAGCAGCGTCCCACGCAGCAGAGACCCGCGCAGCAGCGCCCTGTTCAGCAGCGTCCCGCGCAGCAGCGTCCTGCACAGCAGCGTCCCGCGCAAAGACCTGCCCAGCGGCAGCCGCAGGACGCCGGTATGTGGACGGAGGATGCCGCCGCGCAGCCGCGCCGCAGCGCGCCGAACGCCCGCCGGGCACAGCCGGCCGCACAGCCGCAGACCGGCAAGCACGGCCGCAAGGCCAAAAAAGCCAAAAAGCCGAAGAAGAAAAAAAGCGTCGGCCGTAGGCTGCTCATTCTCTTTCTCGTGCTGGCCATTCTCGCCGGGCTGTATCTGACGGCGGTCTATTCCAACATTCCGTTCATCGCCAAGTGGCGCACGGCCTACATCCAGACGGCCATGAACACGCTCAGCCACCAGTGGCTGGCCACGGCTTTCATACCGCGCAGCGTTGTAGACAAGGTCGTCGCCGAAATGGAGGCCGCGCGAGAGGCGCAGATCGGCGTCAACAGCGAGTGGAACGAGGGAGAGATCGAGTCCCGCAACCCGACGCTCACCGACACCAAGGGCATGAGCAAGGAAGAGATCACGTTTTACAACCTCTTCTGGGAGGTAGACGTGCCGAGCATGCAGGCGTATGTCAAGGAGCATCCCGATGCCCTCGCCGCCGGGTGGAGCCGCATCAACATCGACCACTCCGCGCTCACGGATAACGGCACCAGCATCCGCACCATTCAGGGTGAGCAGGTGCTCGCGATCGACGCACGCAACGAGATCCTCATCGTGCGCGAAAAGGGCAGCACCTATCGCGGCGTGCTCGTCGTGATGAAAGACCCGTCGCGCCTGAGTCTGCACGCAGCGACCACGCTCGGCAGCATCGGGCAATACTGCGGTCAGATCGCGCAGGCACACGGCGGCGTCATCGGCATGACTGGCTCGGGCTTCATCGATCCGGGCGGAACCGGCAACGGCGGCACGCTCGCGGGCTATGCCATGTGCAACGGCAGGGCCTACGGTGATCACATGGGCTACGGCTACAAGCGCCTCGAGCTGCACTCGGACGACCGCATCTACATCCGCGACAGCACCTCCTCCGTCTCGCCGGACACGACGGACGCGGTCGAGTTCTCCCCCGCCATGATCATCGACGGGGAGACGGTCGTCAGTGCCCGCAGCGGCTTCTCCGACCTGCAGCCGCGTGCCTGCCTCGGGCAGTCGAAGTACGGCGAGATCATCGCCCTGCTCGTCGAGGGACGCCTGACGACATCCGTCGGTATCAGCGTGCCGGACTGCGCGGCCATCATGGCCAAGCACGACTGTATGCAGGCCATGAACCTTGACGGCGGCACCAGCGCCATGATCTGGTACAAGGGCAAGTACATCATGCGCAGCTCCAACCCCGCGCTCACCGCCGGGCGGACGCTGCCGAACGCCTTTGTCTACGCCGGAAATTAACAGCATTCAAAACGTCCCTGACCGCCGGTCAGGGACGTTTGTTCGCCTTGCACAAATCTTTTTTTGCCGCCGGCGTGCAGTTTCGTGAAAATGGGGCTTGCAATCCACGCGCAGACGTGATAGAGTAGCACCATCGAGAAACCGATGACCGAGAGGAGTACCCATTTACGAAGCTTTCAGAGAGCAGCGGACGGTGGAAGCGCTGCAGCGGACGAATGGCGAATGGACTCGCGAGGGCAAACCGATTGCAGCAGCATGAGGGGCGACGGTGGCCGCGGCCGTTATCCGGCGGAGCGTATGATCGTACGTGCAAAGTGGGCGCATGAGCGCCAATATGGGTGGCACCGCAGGAGTTACAGTCTTGTCCCATGAAACGGAAGAAACCGTTTTGTGGACGAGGCTTTTTTTATTGCATAAAATTACGCAGGAGGGATGCATATGACACGGAGGAACAGGCGATGGCGTGGCGGCCGGAGATTTTTTGCCGCGTCAGACCGTATCCAGACATCAGAAGCCAACCATTTCGTCAAATATAAGGAGAATTTACTATGAATAAAACGTTCCGGAAGATCGTCGGCGGCGCGCTCGCCGTCACCGCACTCATGGGTCTGGCCGCCTGCGGCGGTAAGACCGAGGACAACAAGGCCGACGGCAAGACCTACAAGGTCGGCATCGTGCAGTTCGTGGACGATGCGTCCCTCAACCAGATCGAGGCGGCCATCGAGGCTGAGCTCGACGCCAAGGCCAAGGAGCTGGGCGTGACCTTCGATTACACGCTCTACAACGGTCAGGGCGACGCCACGACCCTCAACCAGATCGGCGCAGAGCTCGTCGGCAAGGGCGTGGATCTGATCGTACCGATCGCGACCCCGGCTGTGAAGATCATGCAGTCCGCCACCGAGGACACCGAGATCCCCATCGTGTTCTCCGCCGTGTCTGACCCCGTCGGCAGCGGCATCGTCGATGCGCTCGACGCGCCCGGCGGCCGCATCACCGGCACGAGCGACGCGCTCAACACCAAGGGTCTGCTCGATCTGATGCTCGCCCAGAACCCGGACACCAAGACCGTCGGTCTGCTCTACTCCAAGAGCGAGGACTCGTCCAAGCAGCCGATCGCGGACGCGAAGGCCTACCTTGAGGGCAAGGGCATCCGCTGCGTGGAAAAGACCGGCACGACCACCGACGAGATCACCTCCGCCGTTGACGCGCTCATCGCCGAAAAGGTCGACGCCGTCTTTACTCCGACCGACAACACCGTCATGACCGCAGAGCTTGCCATCTACGAGAAATTCCTCAACGCCAAGATCCCGCAGTACTGCGGCGCTGACTCCTTCGCGCTCAACGGCGCATTCGTCGGCTACGGTGTGGATTACACCGCGCTCGGCAAGATGACGGCCGACATGGTCGTGCAGGTGCTGGTCGACGGCAAGAGCCCCGCCACGCTGCCGGTTGCGACCTTCGACAACGGCATCGCCATGATCAACACCGACAGCTGCACCGCCCTCGGCTACGACCTTGCGGCTGTCAAGCAGGCGTTTGACGGCAAGTGCAGCGCCGTGCTCGAGACGACCACGCAGCAGAATTTTGACTGATATCTGACATCCCGAAGGAGGGACGTTTATGCTGACAGTGTTGAAGACCGCGCTTGAGGTCGGCCTCATTTACGGCCTCGTCGCGCTGGCGCTGTTCATCAGCTTTTCCATCCTGAACATTGCAGACCTGTCGACCGACGGCTGCTTTACGCTCGGCTGCGCCGTGGGCGCGATGCTCACCATCGCGGGGCATCCGCTTCTGGCGCTGCCTGCGGCCATGGCTGCGGGTATGCTCTCGGGCTTCATCACCGCCTTTTTGCAGACGCGTCTCGGCGTGGAGAGCATCCTCGCCGGCATCATCTCGAACACCGGCCTGTATACGATCAACCTCGCGGTCATGGGCTTTTCGTCCAACGTGTCCATCACGGGGCGCACCACGGTCTTTTCGCTCTTTAAGGCGCTCACCGGCGGCAGCCAGTGGAGCACGCTGGTACTGCTCGCACTGCTGCTGGGCGTGATCGCGGTCGTGCTCATCCGGTTTTTCGGCACGTCGCTCGGACTTTCCATCCGCGCAACGGGCGACAGTCTCGACATGGTCAGCGCCTCCTCCATCAACCCCAAGGTCACCATCACGATCGGTCTGTGCCTCGCAAACGCTCTCACGGCGCTCGCCGGCTGCCTGATCGGTGAGTACAACAAGTTTTGCGACATCAACCTCGGCACAGGCATGGTCACGATCGCGCTGGCGAGTCTGATCATCGGCGAGGTCTTTGCCGGCCGCCGCGGCGGGATCGGCAAGCGCGTCGTCTGCGTCGTGCTCGGCAGCATCGTCTACCGCCTGATCATCGCGCTGGCGCTGCGGTTGAACATCTCGGCCGAGTACTTCAAGCTCGTCTCCGCCGTCATCGTCGCCGTCGCCATCGCCGCGCCGAATATGAAGGACTATGTCCATCTGGCAAAGATCCGCTCCAACGCGCGCAAGCTGCGCGCCCTGTCCGGAAAGGGGGATGAGACCGATGCTTGAGCTGTCTCACGTCAGCAAGACATTCAACGCCGGAACGGTGAACGAAAAGCGCGCCCTGTGCGACCTGTCGCTCACGCTCGCCGACGGTGAATTTGCCACCATCGTCGGCTCGAACGGCGCGGGCAAGAGCACGCTCTTCAACGCCATCGCCGGTATGTTCTATGTCGATGACGGCATCCTCCGGCTCGACGGGCGGGACATCACGTTCCTGCCGCCGCACAAGCGCAGCCGCCGCATCGGTCACCTGTTTCAGGACCCGCTCAAGGGCACTGCGCCGCACATGACCATTGAGGAAAACCTCGCCGTGGCCTATCTGCGCGCACCGGAAAAGCACAAGCAGCTGCGCCGCGTCAGCCGCAAGGACCGGGAATTCTTCCGCGATGCGCTCGCCCAGCTCGACATGGGGCTCGAGGAGCGCATGAACACGCCCGTCGGTCTGCTCTCCGGCGGTCAGCGGCAGGCGCTGACGCTGCTCATGGCCACCATGGTCACGCCCGAACTGCTGCTGCTCGATGAGCACACGGCGGCGCTCGACCCCGTGACGGCCGACAAGGTGCTCGCGCTCACGCGCAGCATCGTCTCTGAGCGCAGCATCTCCTGCCTCATGATCACGCACAATATGCACCAGGCGCTCGAGCTCGGCTCGCGCACGCTCATGATGGACGCCGGGCGCATCGTGCTCGATGTCTCCGGGGCGCAGCGCGCGGACATGACCGTGCAGGGGCTCATCGATGCCTTCGCCGCACAGGCGGGCACGGCGTTTGACAACGACCGCGTCCTGCTGTCCACGGCAGAGAGCACAGAAACCTGAATATGCAAAAAAACAGCCGCCTGAAAAGGCGGCTGTTTTGCATTTTACAGCTTAATAGAACGTTGCGACCGGCTCTTCCGGCTTTTCGACCTCCTGCACGGACAGCACCGTGAGCACCGGGCCCTTGCGGCCGTAGGCGCGGTGGAACTTGTAGTCCATGCGGGCCGTGATGATCGCCCACTCGTCGTTGCGGATCTCGTCGGCGTGCTCCCACACGCACACGACGCCCGCGAACTGAATGTCCTGCACGCAGCAGGTCATGATGTGCCGGCCGGCGATGAAGCAACCCTTCGGCACGTTCTTGCGCACGAGGCAGCGGCACTTGACCTCGATGGTCTTGCCGTCGTATTTCTTTGGCTCCTCGGACATGTCGCGGTACCAGAGGGCGAAGTCGCGGTCCTCAATCTCGATGACCGGCGCGTCGATGTCAAACGGCAGCGGGTCTTCGATGTCGTCATAGACGACCTTGCCGTCGGTGTACTCATACGCGATGTCGCAGCGGCGGGAGATGGCGCGGATGATGCGGTGCATCTCCATGCGATCCATGTTGTCGTCGTAGCGGTTGAGCACGACAAGCTCGGCGCTCTTGAGCTTGTCGACCGTGAGCTGGCGCATATTCGCATTGTAGCTCACGAACGTCGTCGCATCGCAGAAGAGAAACTCCTGCGCGACCGCCCAGTTTTCCGGCAGGCTGCCGTAGAGCGAGTCGAGCATCCACATACCGTTGTACTCCACGAGCACGCGCTCGGGGTGCAGCTCGTCCTGCAGCGCGAGCAGATAGTCGCGCGTGAGCTCAGACTCCTCGTCGACATTGCGCACATAGACATTTCCGGCGCAGAACTTGTCCGGCTCATAGACCTCCTCGCCGTCCTCGCACAGCAGCAGCAGCGTGCGCTCGCCCTTGTGGAAGCGGTTGTCCTCGAGCGTCTCCTGAATGAACTTCGTTTTACCGGCCTCGAGGAAGCCGGTGAAGAGGTAGACCGGAACGTCCGGCGCCTGCTGTTTTTTATCAGCCAATGTGGAACAGCTCCTTCAGCGCATCCTCCGCCAGATGCGAACCGATCACGCACACGCGGCCGGTGACCTGCGCGCTGCCGCGGCGGACATCGGACTCGCCGGGCACATAGTCAAAGTGGATCCAGCCGCCGTCGGTCGCGGGCACGATGCCCTTGGCGCGCAGGACGACGCCGTAGCGGTGCTCGTTGATGAGCGCGTCGAGCGCGGTGCGGATCTCGTCATCGGTGTACTTGCGCGGCGTCTCCGTGCCCCAGCTCGTGAACACCTCGTCGGCGTGGTGGTGATGGTGGTGGTCATGATCGTGATCGCAGCAGTGGTCATGGTCGTGATGGTCATGGTCATGGTCGCAGCAGTGGTCGTGGTCATGGTCATCGTGGTCATGATGATGCTCGTGCTCATGCTCATGCTCATCGTCATCATCTTCGTCATGGTCATGATGATGGCCGCAGCAGCAGGCGTGATCGTCATCGTCATGGTCATGATGATGGTGTTCATGCTCATGCTCGTCCTCGGCGGCCTCGGCCTGCAGGTGCGCAAGCTCGGCCGAGAGCGTGTCGCGGCGCTCCATCGTCTGGAGGATCTGCTTGCCGTCGAGCTCCGTCCAGGGCGTTGTCACGATGGTCGCAGTCGGGTTTTTCTCACGCAGCAGCGCAACGGCAGCGTCGAGCTTTTCGGGGCGGATGCCCTCGGTGCGCGAGAGGATGATGGCGCTCGCGTTCTCGACCTGGTTGTTGAAGAACTCGCCGAAGTTTTTCATATACATCCTGCACTTGTTGGCGTCGACCACGGTCGTGAAGCCGTTGAGCATCAGCTCATCGGACTGCACGCCCTGCACCGCGCGGATGACGTCGCTGAGCTTGCCGACGCCCGAGGGCTCGATGAGGATGCGGTCGGGATGAAACTGCGCCAGCACCTTCTGCAGCGCATCGGCAAAATCACCCACAAGGCTGCAGCAGATGCAGCCGGAGTTCATCTCGTTGATCTGCACGCCGGAGTCCTTGAGGAAGCCGCCGTCAATGGCGATCTCACCGAACTCGTTTTCGATCAGCACGATCTTTTCGCCCGTGTACGCCTCGGCGATCAGCTTTTTGATCAGCGTGGTCTTGCCGGCGCCGAGAAAACCGGAGAAAATATCAATTTTTGTCATAAGAATTGAACACTTCCTGTCTGGGGTCGCACCCCAAAATTTTGTCCATTATTATAGCACATATTTGTGAACGAAACAAGTCCGGCGCGTCGAGGAAGCGGTGTTGTGTTTTTTCTGCCGCCGTGGTAAAATGACGGCATGAAACGAAGTGATTTTTGGACAACTGCAAAACAAAATTGGCGCGCACTCGCCTACCTGCTCGTGCTCACAGTGTTGGCGGTCGTGCTCGTGGTCGTATGCGTCCGGCGCGGACAGGATGCCGCGCAGCCCTCGCCCACGCCGCGCACCTCGGCCAAGGTGCGCAAGGACGCAGCGCAGGCACTGCTGGACGGCATGACCACGCACGAGAAGATCTGCCAGCTGCTGATCGTGCAGCCTGAGGCGCTCACCGGCGGCAGCACCGTCACGGGCATGACGGACGAGCTCGCTGCCGCGCTGCGGGAATATCCGGTCGGCGGCGTGCTGCTCTCGGCGCAGAACATGACCTCCGGCGAACAGCTCGCGGCGCTCACCGGAGCGCTTGCGGATGGCTGCAAAACGGCGCCGCTCATCTCGGTCGATGAGGAGGGCGGCCGCGTCGCGCGGCTGATGAACACCGTTGGCACGACGAAGCTCGGCAGTATGTACAGCTACCGCGCACAGGGCACGCAGGGCGCGCACGACAACGCGCAGACCATCGCGCGCGACATCGCCGCCTACGGCTTCAACACAGACTTCGCGCCCGTGGCCGATGTCTGGACGAACAAGCGCAGCAGCGCCATCGGCGACCGCGCCTACAGCGACAACTATGACGAGGCGGCCGCGCTTGTCGCCGCCGCCGTCAAGGGCTTTCACGACGGGGGCGTCATCTGCTGTCTGAAGCACTTCCCCGGTCACGGCAGCACAGCCGCCGACTCACACAACGGCGCTGCCACGGTCGATAAGACGCTGCCGCGCCTGCGGCAGGAGGATCTCAAGCCGTTTGTCACCGGCATCGCCGCCGGAGCGGACATGGTCATGGTCGGGCATCTGACCGTGCCGACGATGGACGATGTGCCCGCTTCCCTGTCGCACAAGATCGTCACGAATCTGCTGCGTCACGACCTCGGCTTTCGCGGCGTGATCGTCACGGACGGGCTGCAGATGCAGGCGCTCGCGCAGTATTCAGACGGCGAAAAGGCCGTGCTGGCGCTCGCCGCCGGAAACGATATGCTGCTGGAGCTCGATGATGTGCCCGGCGCAGTCGCGGCCATCGAAAAGGCACTCACCGACGGGACGCTCTCGCGCGCGGCGCTCGATGAGAGCGTACTGCGCATTTTGCAGCTCAAGCTCGCGCACGGCGTCGCGGCGATGCCGGAAAACGGCTGAGCTCTCATGATATTTTAAGAAAGCTGTGCTACAGTCATGCGGACGCGGTGATTGGTTCGCGTCAGGGATATCCCTTCTTTCTCTCCCCGAAGGATCAGAGCAGCTGCCGAAAAAACGGCGGCTGCTCTGATCTTTTTGTTGTCTGGCGGCAAAAAACGTGGTATGCTGAATTATTATTGGCAAAGAGGCGAAGAGCATGCAATTCGTTGACATCGAAAAAAAGGACGGCGGTGCATACCTGCACCGCTACGACCTGCATTACATTGACCGCACCGGCTGCCCGCGCACCTATGAGATGGTCAGCCGTGACCGGAACATCGACTCGCTCGAGCATCTGCAGCAGCACCGCACGGACGCCGTCGTCATGGTGCTCACGGACGCGAAGCGCGAGCACATGGCGCTCATCCACGAGTTTCGCATGGAGCTCGGGCAGCGCATCTACGGGCTGCCCGGCGGGCTCATCGAGCCGGGCGAGACCCCCGAGGAGACCGCGCGCCGCGAGCTGGGCGAGGAAACGGGGCTGCGGCTGGTCGCCATCACGCACGTGCTGCCGCCGGCGGCGTGCACGGTCGGCATCGGCGACGAGCGCACGGTGTGTCTGTTCGGCATCGCCGAGGGGACGTTCCGCCCGAGCAGCGACCCCATGGAGGAGATCGAATCCGGCTGGTACACGCGCGCGCAGGTGCGCGCCCTGCATGAGACGGACCTGTTCGGCTCGTGGGCGCTGGCCTACAGCTGGATGTTTGCAAACGGCTGTCTGCCGGAGACCTGACGGAGGCACACCATGTTTTACACCGAGACCTACTGCCCCGGCGTCGCCGATTTTGACCGCGACGGCAAGCTCGCCTACGAGGCGATCCTGCGCATTCTGGAAAACACCGCGAGCCGCCACTCGGACTCCTCCGGCGACGATGTGATCGACGGCAGCCGCCGCGGCATCACATGGGTACTGACCGACTGGCGCGTCGAGATCGTGCACCGGCCGCAGAGCAAAGCACCCCTGCAGGTCACGACGTGGGTGCGCGACAATGTGCCCGTCGGGCGCATTTTCCGCGACTACACGATCACAGACGCGAGCGGTACGGAATGCATCCGCGCCGAATCGCGGCTGATCCTGTTTGACCTGCGCGCGGAAAAGATCGTGCGCGTCGACCGCGAGCGCTTCGCGTCCTACCGGCCGGAGGCGCGCGGCGTCTTCCCCGACACCGCACCGCGGCTGCGCGCACCCGATGTCTTTGACACGCAGACGGTGCTGCCGCTGCGCCGCTGCGACATTGACTTTAACGGGCACGTGCACAACACAAAATACCTCGAGCTTGCGCTCGAGGCGCTGCCGGAAACCGTGCGCTGCGATGCATTTCGCGGCTTTCGCATCGTCTATCCGAAGGCGGTCAAGGACACAAAGACCGTCACGCTCAAGTATACCGCCGCGGACGGCGGCGCGTTTGTGTGTCTGTACAGTGCGGACACGCTGTGCACGATCGTCCGCTTTGAGACCTGAACAGAAATTCCCCGGAGCTGATCGCTCCGGGGAATCGTTTTATTTTCTCCACGGGTTTGCCGGGTCGGGATCGGTCGGATCCCAGCCGCGGTTCGGGCTCGTGATGTCCAGCCACGGAGCCGACGGCTTCGGCACGGGCAGGGACGAGGCATTGTAGATCTTCACCGTCGTGCCGATCGGGCAGTTGTCATAGATCCACTTTGCATCCGCCACCGTCAGGCGCACACAGCCGTGCGAGCAGACCGTGCCAAGCTGGTTATACAGCCGGTAGGACAGGTCAT
>OGNF01001388.1_pt1 | contig 22360 bp, 26 predicted proteins | sample 1573321 | NCBI WGS metagenome assembly OGNF01 (sample SAMEA2581911, study PRJEB24529) | metagenome | biome: Human gut stool | place: China | collected 2011
TGCATCTTTGCGCTCGGCAGGGAGAAAGCTTACCGTGAAAAGGTCGTTTTTCTCCATAAATCCAAAGGTATGGCGGTTGTGGCGGACAACGGTTTCAAAGATGTTCTTTCCCCACATTTCGCCCACAAAGCCCCAGCTTGCGGTCATAGTGTTGAAAGCCTTTTCATCGCCGCTCGTGATAAGAAACCATTCCTTTGAAATTTTATCCCAAGGGTTGAATTTAAGCTCGGAAATGTTTATTTCTTTAAGTTCGGACATAGCAAAAAACCTCCATTTTGTAATATTTTATTTTATGCAAATAAGTCGGATTTGTTTATATTATCTTTCCTCCGCCGACAACGGTATCACCGTCATAAATGACGAGAGCCTGACCCTTTGCCGCCGCTCTTACGGGCGTATCGAACTTCACGCGGAGCCTGCTGTCGCCTACTGCGGTCAAGGTGCCGCTGACAGCCTGCATATTGTAGCGAATTTTCGCGGAAACTCTCATTTCGCCTTTTATTTCTGGAACGGAAATGAGGTTGATATCCTCCGCTTCGACAACATCGCTCATAAGGTCGGCACTTTCGCCGAGCGTTACGGTGTTGAGAACGGGGTCTTTTCCGCAGACAAAGACGGGTTTTCCGAAAGCTGCGCCAAGACCCTTTCGCTGACCTATCGTGTAATGGATATAACCCGAGTGAGTTCCCATTTTTACGCCGTCCGTGCCGATAAAATCGCCCTGCGGAAAGGTCTTTCCCGTGTGCTGTTCAATGAACGAAGCATAATCTCCGTCGGGGACGAAGCAGATATCCTGACTGTCGGGCTTGCGCGCATTGACAAGACCGTTCGCCTCGGCAAGCGCACGAATTTCCGGTTTATCCATATCCCAGAGCGGAAAAAGCGTTCTCGAAAGCTGTTCCTGCGTCATATTGTAGAGAACGTAGGTCTGATCCTTGCGCTCGTCTGCTGCCTTTTTGAGCAGGTAGCGTCCGCTTGCTTCGTCATAGACCGAACGGGCATAATGTCCCGTTGCGATGCCGTCATAACCAAGCTCGCGTGCCCTTGCAAGCATTTTGTCAAATTTTATATAGCGGTTGCAGTTTATGCAGGGGTTCGGCGTTTCGCCGTTGATATAGCTTTCGGCGAAAGCGTCCATCACCTTTTCGCGGAACAAGTCCTTGAAATTGAAAACATAATGCTCGATGCCAAGTTTTCGGCACACGCTCTTTGCGTCCATAACATCGCTCACGGAACAGCAGGTGCGAACATCGGGAGCTTCCTCGGTTTCTCCGTCAAAAAGCTTCAGCGTACAGCCGTCAACTTCGCAGCCTTTCTGTTTAAGTATAAGCGCCGCGGCAGAGCTGTCAACGCCGCCGCTCATTCCTACAAGAATTTTTTTTAGTTCCATTTATAACAATTCCTTAAAGCTTTTTATAGTCATATCCGCTTCTTTTTTCAGCTCGTCAAATTCATCGGGGAAACGCTGTTCAAAAATGCCGACCGTCTTAAATCCGCCGAGCTTCGCCGAGTGGAGAGCGTGGGAGGAATCCTCGAAAACGACCGTTTGTGCGATATCGGCACCGAGCATTTTTGCGGCTTCGAGGAAGATTTTCGGGGTCTCCTTTCCCTCGCCTACCTCGTCCGAGGTGATGACGAATTGCATCTTATCGAGTATTCCCGTGTTTCGGAGCGAACCCTGCGCAAGGCCCTTTTCGTTCGAGGTAGCAACGCACATTTTTACACCGTTTTCGGCAAGCTTATCGATGAATTCCGCTGCGCCCTCTTTGAGCTTTGCCTCGTGAAGATAGCCATGCTCGACAAGCTGCATAATGCGCTCGCCGATAGCTTCGGGTGACATCGCAAGCGAGTAATGCTCCTGTAAAAAGTCACACGCCGAATGGAAGTGGAGCTTTTTCAGCTGTGCGGAAACACTGCTGTTATACTCAAATCCCTGTTCGGTGATGAATTGGATATCCGACTGCACCCATATATCAAGGCTGTCGAGGATAGTTCCGTCCATATCAAAAATAACAGCGGAGATTTCGCCGAGGTCTTTTATCATCATATCAGTTTTACCTATAAAGTCTGTCGATAATTCTTGCGGCATAAACGCCCGAAGCCGAAGCCTGCGAAAGCGAATGTGTAACGCCCGAGCCGTCACCGAGGACATACATTCCCTTTGATTCGGTTTCAAGGTTGTTATCGACCGTTACAACGGAGTTGTAGAATTTAACTTCAACGCCGTAGAGAAGAGTGTCGTCATTGGCAGTGCCGGGGGCGATCTTGTCGAGCGCATAGATCATTTCGATGATATCGTCAAGCTGGCGCTTCGGGATAACAAGGCTGAGATCGCCGGGAGTTGCATTGAGCGTTGGATTGAAGAACATCTGGCTGAAACGGTGTTCGTTGGTCCTTCTTCCTGCGATAAGGTCGCCGAAACGCTGAACAAGGATACCTCCGCCGAGCATATTGGAAAGCCTTGCGATGGATTCGCCGTAAGCGTTGCTGTCCTTGAAAGGCTCGGAGAAATTGTTCGATACGAGCAGAGCGAAGTTTGTGTTTTCGGTGTGAAGCTCGGGGTTCGAGTAGCTGTGTCCGTTTACGGTAACGATGCCGTTCGTGTTTTCTGCAACGACTTCGCCGTAAGGATTCATACAGAAGGTTCTTACAAGGTCGCCGTATTTCTTGGTGCGGTAGACTATCTTGCTCTCGTAGACCTGCTTTGTGATATGCTCAAAAACAGCCGCAGGGAGTTCAACTCTTACGCCGATGTCAACACGGTTGCTGCGTGTCCTGATTCCGAATTTGTCGCATACGCCCGATATCCACCTTGAACCCGAACGTCCTGCCGCAATGACTACCTGCCTGCAGTAGATATCGTCCTCATTCGTGCGGACGATGTAGCCGTCGCCGTCCTTTTCAACAGTTTCGGCAACGGTTTCAAACATAATATCAACATCGTTGCGGACGTAATCATAGATGTTCTGGAGAATATCACGGTTTCTGTCCGTGCCGAGGTGACGAACCTTTGCATCGAGCAGGTGAAGATCGTATTTGAGCGCTTCCGACTTTACATCGGAGGAAACGGTCGAATAAAGCTTCGCATCGCCGCCGCCCATACGCAGGTTCACGCTGTCGACATACTCCATAAGCTCGATAGCCTCTTTTGCGCCGACGTGCTGATAGAGGTCGCCGCCGAAGCTGTTCGTGATGTTGTATTTTCCGTCGGAAAGTCCGCCTGCGCCGCCGAAGCCGTGCATTATCGAGCAGGGCTTGCAGCCGACGCAGCTTTTTATCTTTTTGCCGTCAATGGGGCAGATCCTCTTTGAGATAGGTCTGCCCGAATCTATCATGCAGACCTTTGCGTTCGTTTTTAGCGTAACGAATTCATAAGCCATAAAAACGCCTGCCGCGCCTGCGCCGATGACAACAACGTCATAATCTTTTCTCATTTAAAATTTATCCTTTCACTGTAACACTGAAAAAGCTTATCAAAACTCATATTCAGCCATTATAATTGTAACGCTTTTGCTCGGTTTTGTCAATAATGCTAAACACCAATAAAATAAAGAAAAAAATCTGCGCCGAAATCCGTCCCATGCGGAAAAATTGCGGAGCAAAATAATTACGCATTACGCATTACGAATTACGCATTAAAAAAATTCCGAATTCCGAATTCCGCATTTCGAATTAATCAATAATTCTTCCGTAAAAAAGAAAGCGCCCTCGTCAGGGGTAAGGACGAGGGCAAAGATTATGATATAGGATTATTGGGGGATCCTCGGAATATCGGGGTAAGAATATTCCGAAGTATGCTCTTATCTGCGGCAAACGGGCCGCTGCTTACGACCACAGGGGTGAATGACCGCAAGCTTTTAATAAAAGCTATGAAAGGAAGCAGCCGGTCGGTGTGTGCGCCCTCCCGACTACGGTTATAATAATAACCTATGTTTGTGTTGCTTTTGTGAAAATAAGCTGAAATAAAGCTGAAAACGGGCAGTTGCGCTGCCTGCTTGCCCCTATGACATTCCAAAGTCGGTACAGCAACAGCAGTTTCCGCAGATCGGTTTATTTCCTGCCGAAATCAGTACACCGAACATTATCGACAGGATTGCTTCAACTTTTTATCGACTCTTAATCATCTATTATCTCCACAACATCATCTATAACCAAACTATCATCGAAGACATCTTCCAATTCGTCCTCATATATATCGTATTGCAAATAATCGGTATCATATGTGTTCTGCTGTACTTTCGGAGTTATGCCTACCCTTTTATTTAAATACACTGACAGCTTATCCTCAAAGGCTTCCCTCGCTTCATCCGTGAATCCAAAATCTGAATATAATGTCACCTTGCTGTCAATGTCCTCGGCAGAAATTCCTGCTTTATAATAATCACTGACCGAATGTGTGTATATCCAGTTGGGGCAGTACACCTTATCATTTATAACAATAGAATAGTCGGAAGCAAATTCCTTCGTCACAGCCGACTTATCACCCGAAAAAACAGTATCAAATTCTTCACGGGCAATTCTTATCTGATCATCGTCCGAGTCAAGATAGACCGACAATGCACCTTCAGCCTCGTCCTTTGCAATATCAAAGCTTGTAATGAATGAATAAACATTCGCATACTCCGTTATGTCGGACGGCGCATTTTCGATCGATGGGAAAGAGCTTATCCAGTTCCCGACCTCATTTTCATCACGCAACCGAAGAAGTTCGACGGGGATATTATCCAATACTCTGTTACATGGTTGATAAAAGCATGAGTTTTCATCTCCGCCAACATCAAGTCCGCTTGAAAACGGGGTTGGCATTACTTTTTCGGCAGTCGTCAGGTCCATATAGGCTTTATCCTCCACAGTATTAATTGTTGAATCAGCAGATTGATTCTTCTCCCAACGTTCGCTGTCCTGTGTGTTGCCACAAGCACTTAATAAGCATAATGATAAGCTCACTGCGCATAACGCAAGAATGTTTTTTGATGTGTTTTTCATTTTCCGCACCTCCTGTTAATATGTGAAACCTATATGTGGAAATAATGGCTGAGGATCAATGGTTGTATCATAATTTACATTATTTGAACTATTTCCGCCATAATATGCACCAATGGTATTTACATCAATGTGTAAATGATAACCGGTTGACCCAGCCCCTTCTTTACCAACATATCCAATTAAATCTGAATAATTTACTTGTTCATTAACACTAACACTTGGACTATTATCCATGTGAAGATATCTTACTGTGTACCCGTTATTTCCAACGACAACAGCATAATATCCTGCTGACGCTGAATATGTTGAAACCTTAACAGTACCTTTATTTATGGAGTATATTGGGTATTTGGCAATAGCACCAGATGTTGTTTCGACAATATCTAAACCATAATGAGATGATTTATATTCCTGAGATATCTTTTTTGCTATATAAGGACTTCTAAAGGAATAAGAGCAACCTGTACAATAATTTCCGCTTATAGTTGCATCATAAGATGACGAATTATTTCTTACTCTGAACCTATGTATCCCTTCTTCAGTAATCGTAATAGCACCTTTCGCAATTCCACTTCCATCAGTATTAAATAATTTAAATTTATTTGAAGGTGTCATTAGTCCAAATGACATACTTATGGATGCTGGCGTATATGTAGAATTAAAATAAACAATGTCTCCAGGATATAAGTACATTTCTGTACTACTTTTTTTTACTGAATTGGCAGGAACGCTCCACCCACTAATGCTACGTTTAATCTGAATAGTATTTTTTGTAGCTGAAACAGATATCCCCGAAACATTTGCAACAAATATCAAACATAGAATTAATGCGAAGCACATTTTTATTATTTTGTCCATTCGTGAAATTGACATAAACTTAAATCTCCTTTAACAAATTGATGTATAATGATATTATCTGTTATGATATCGTAAAATTCCCATTTCAAATTGTAAACCCAAAACGGTTCTTAAATTTTAAGTCCTGTGGTCGTCATAGTTTTTTATCGGTACATCTTTATGCTCTCGGCAATGTTCGTACATTCTCCGTTTGTAACAGCCGTGCTGTCGATATCGAATGCGATGTATGCCCCGAGCAGGCTGTCGTAAGCAAGTATTCCCTTGTTGTATTTTTCACCGTTTCCCTCGGTGATAACGTCCGAATAATATACCTCTGTCAAAGCAGTTTCGCCGGTTTCCGAAAAGCTTACGACATCGTATTTCTCTCTTATATCAAAGCAGTAATCATTTCCCAACGCTATCTGATTATAAATTGCAGAGGGAACAAGCTCCTCGCCGCTCAGTTCCTGCGGAATAATGTTATATCCGACCAGACCGACACAGTTTTCGTTTTCGTCAAAAATATAATAGGGTGAAAACACGCTTGCATAGGATTTGGAAATATCGTCATTACTTTTTTCTTTGGTATGCCACCTGTCGGGCAAAAGAAAGCTGACAGTGAATTTATCGATGTCAAGGACTGCTTTGTTGTAGTCCGTCTTTTCGTCATTCCCCGATGGGAAAATAACAGTTCTTTCAGTAAAACCGCTGTTCAGATCAGCTGCTGTTTCCGTATCAGTTGATAAACTTGTTTCGGAAGTATGGGTAAAATCGTTTGTATCTATATCCTTTGAGCAGCCCGAAAACAGCAGCGTCGTAATAAATATTACAGTCAAAATGTTTGCAGTATATTTATTCACTTTAATTACCTCCATATCCATTTAAATTAAGGAAAGGTAAACCAACCGTAAAACAAAATATGTTTAAAACGGTTGGTTTACCGTTATTTTAGGTTGATTTTATCTGTACTGTGCCAACATCAGGGTTGTTATACGACGAATTATCATAGTAATAATGAAGGATCTTCTTCCAGGTGTAATTGTATTGGGTAGCCAAATATTCACTGCCATTTTGTCTTAATCGACCTGTTCCCTTACCGGTAGAACTGGATGTTCCCGCAAAATATGAGGAATAGAACAATTTTCCATTTGTTCCGGTACTGCTTACCATATAATATCCATCCAAGTCATCCACTGCATTTTGGATTGCTTTGGTTTTAGTCGATGTTGTAGCAAGTGTACTTTTATATGCAACATCTCCATACTTTATATCGCAGCCGTATGTTTCACGATATGTACCGGCTTCTGCCCACCATCCACACATCTTTATTGCCATAATATTGGCTTTTAATGCAGCATCAGAGTATCCCATATTTCCGATTTCATTACATGTGACATTGACAAAAACAAATTTTAATTTTCATAATATCTCTCCTATCACTTTTGGGTTATCTGAACTGTAGCAGTATATCTTTTGTCCGAGTCCGATGATGGTTTACTAAACACCATTTAAAATTTGGAAAAAACCAAGCCTACAATCTCAAATATATTGGTGTTTAGTATTAGTTACAAGCCTATCAGCTTATGAAAACATCATTTGCAAACCGTATTATGATATAACGGTAATTTTGCATTATGAAAAGTTGTCATATTCGGGTTTATATTGATAAGTGATAAACATACGGGCGGTATCGTCACACTTATCGACCCGTAAGCCGCCGTCTGTACGTTTCAGAGTGACCGTAAAGGCTTCGTTTTCATCATTGTCGTAACCCCATTTTTTCGCCGAGCCGAACGCTGTCATATTAAGTATAAGAGTATCATTTTCAACTTCATCTACAGAAGAAATATGCGCCTCATCATAACCCAAAAGTCCGCCCTCGCCGCCTACTGTATCGGAAATATAGATTTTGCCGTCATTGTCGAAATAATAGTAATCGTGAGTTCCGCCAAGAGCGTTCAGCATTTCTTCGGAAAATTCATCGGTAAAGATCGGTTTCATTTTATTTATCAGATCGTCTTTAGTCGTTACCTCACCGCTCACGACCTCATATAACCGATTTTCATAAATTTCGCCGTTACTCAATGCTGCCTCCTGCGTAATGAATTTGCCGTGGTCGGCGTGTGTTTGTATTTCATAGCCTTTGTAATAATCGAAAAAGAATTGTTTTGCTTCTGTCAGCAGAGATTGTATTTGTTTCTGTTCTTCTGTTAAATTTAGGGGCAAAGCCGCAGTATCGGTAATTTCCGCCGTGACTTGAACCGTTTTTTCGGTAACAGCAGTTTCGGTGTTTTCCGTTTGGAAACAGCCGCAAAGAAGTAAAGTGGTAAGGCAGACGGGAAGTAAGTATGTTTTTATTTTTTTAGTCATGATTATTCCCTTTCAAAATAATAGGTTTGTGGTTTAAAAACCGCTGATTAAAGAGCAAAAACAAAAAGAGTGTTAATCAGCGGTTCCTAAATCTGCAGTCACATAAAATATGTGGGAGAACTAAATAAAAATCATTTTAAAATGGTTGGTCGATTTCTTTCAAACCATTTTATATTTTTACCTCACTTATTTGTCTGAAGCTTTTTCGCAAGAAAGCCTATCAAAAACAGCACCATCGACAGCATCACACCGAGCAGTATATTTCCGCACTGCCCTTTGATAACATTTGAAAACGGAAAAATATCCGCAAGTGCCTTATCATAAATTCGGTATTCGAGGAAAACATATTCCGCCGTAAGAAACAGACCGCAAGCCGCAGGCAGTAGGCGCTCTGCACCTTTCAGTCCTGCTCTTTTCTGTCCGAAAAGCAGCACACCGAACATTGTCAGCATTGCGGGCATTATCACCGACATACTGCTGACAGGCTTTTCGGCAATGACTATCAGTATAATAACTGCGGCAAGAAGATCGGCGGCACATATGCCGAGGATAATATTTCGTTTGTTCATTATTGCATACCTCCCTGTGGTTTTAATGTGAACTGCTGTGTAAAGCAGTTCACATTAAATCGTTATAATTATGAAACTCATTTGATGATACTGCAGTCGAACAGATTAATGATTGAAAAAAATTTTTTGGTTGCTTTCATTAAAATCGTCCTTTCATTATACAATTAATTTTAAACTTGTTTTCTAAAAAATTCAGTAATCTATACCGCTATAAACCCAAAACGGCTCATAAACGGTAAATTCCACCGACAGTTTTTCATAGGTTTTTGATTATGGGAAAACTGTGCGGCGGTGAACTTTTGCAATTATTGATTTTTCATAAAACGGCTTATTTCTTTCTGCTTAAAAGTCCAAGGCACAATGCGCCGCAAAGCGAAGCGACAGCGATTGCAGATGATGTGTTTCCCGTATTCGGGCTGGAAGTTTTTTATGAAATTCTATTCAACGAGAATAAAATCGACGATGACGCTGCCGCCCATGGAGACGATGAGGGCGATCGGGGTCAGGTCTTTGTAGGTCAGGTCTGTGAGACCGGCCCAGTGCATCATGTTGAGCTCGCATTCGATGTCGCCGATCGTGTATCCGTCGGGAGTAACGATCTCTTTTATTATCAACGTAGGCATATCTGTGGTAGTATGCATAGTTTCGACATGATAGGGCAGCTTTCCCGACCATTTTTCTATCCAATCATTTCTGACATTTTCACGCTGTTGTGCGATATCATCACTAACGGGTTCGCTGTTGTTCTGCCACGAGTCAAAAAGCTCTCCAAGGTCTGTGCCGCATAATTCGATCGTGCTTTCAGTCACATCAAAGTAATAGGAATTTTTATCTCCGTTGAGATAGTAGCGTCCTGTTTTTACAGTTGGCTCAATATAATTCTCATCATGCGTGCAAAGGGGAGAAACCAATTCGTCCTCCGCCATATCAGCCTGTGACTTTTCAGAACAAGCACCGAGCGTCAGCATAAATAGAATTAAAGCAGATAATGTATATATTTTTTTGAACATAATAGTTCCTCCCCTGTGCGCATACTAATTAATTTGTTTTTTCGTAGGTCATGCCATTAATATTTATATCAGTGTATTTTGATGTTACTGTAACTGTACCCTGTATAAATGTTGATTCATGTACAGAGCTAATGATATTTCCACTCTGATTTACTATTGCATAGGAATCAAAGTTCATTAAAAAATGATTATTGTTCATGTAGCCATCAGAACAAGTCGAACTTATAAATTGATTTGCATTCTGTGAATAGACAACGTGAACAGAACAATTCGTTGAACGAATAATAATCCATGAATCGAGCATTCCGAGCATATTATATGTACCTATATGTTCGGGATTAACTCTATACTCCTCAGCTGCTATATTTGCACAGCCAATTGTCAGACAACATACCATACTTAATAAAAACGATATAACTTTTTTCATATTTTATTTCTCCTGTAAAATTAAACCATAAATTTTAAACTTGTTTTCTAAAATATTCAGTAACCTACGCCGCTGTAAACCTTGAATACGGTTCATAAACGGCAAACTTCATTGTTAAAAATCCCCCTATCCCTCCTCCCCATAAAAAATTTTTGTAAGGCAATTTTAATTGTTTAATTTTGATTAATACGCTCTGGTTACAGAATCGGAAACGGATTCACTCGAACCGTTTCTGTTTATGGTAGCTGTTACGCTTAAAGTATAAGTTTTGTCCTTGGTTACACCCGATGCTGTCTTTGAAAATATTAATGTCGTACCGTTTGCGGATAGATTTGTTCAGAATTTGACGGTGCCGCCGTGCTGTACCGCTCAAAAGCCGTACAGCACCGGCAGTTTCCGCAAAGACAGCTTATTTCTTTTTCCTGCTTAAAACCATAAGACATAATGCGTCGCAAAGCGGCTGTTTTTCTCATTCAAAAATATCATCATCGGGTGCATAGCACCATTCAATGTATTGATATGCAGCGAAATCGCATACGTCTATCTTTAATCCGCTGTCGGTATTTTTCAGAACAACGGTAAAATCCTCATTCAGATCATGATTGAGATCCCAGTTCTCACCTGCTCCGAAGGCTGTCATATATAATATAAGCGTGTTTTCGTCCGACTTGCCCACGGAAGCTATATGTACGGTGTCCGTCCCGAGAACGCCGCCGTTCGAGCCTGCATAGTCTGCGATATAAAGCCTGCCGTTTTCTTCATGATACAACTTTTTAAGTACGCCGTCAAGACTGCCGATCATATTTTCGGTGAAAAGGCTGTCCATTTTTTCGTTGAGCGCACCGAGCGACATGACCTCTCCGTCGGAAACTTCATACCATGTTTTTTCTGCCGTCTGACCCTCATACATTCCGTTATCTATCATCTCCGTCGTTGTGACGGAATGGCTTTGGTTCGTGTGTTTGCATATATCCTTGCAGGCTATGTAGCCGTAAAAAAAGTCCTTGCTTTTTGTCAGCAGTTCCTGTATCTGCGTCCTTTCCTCATCGGAAGGAATGTATTTTTCCGCTGCAATGACCTCCTCCGAAACGATCTCCGCTTCACCTGTGATATCCTCAGATACCTCCGTGATGTCAGCTGATGCTTCCGTTATGTCGGCACTCTCCTCTGCGGATAAAATTGTTTCGGCGGCAGTCGCAGTTTCAGCATTTTCCGTTTGAGAACAGCCGCAAAGCAGTACGGCTGAAAGGCAGACAGGCAGTAAACACGTTTTTATTTTTTTATACATTGATATTTCCCCTTTAAATCTTGTAAACCTTATTCTATTATCGAAACATTGGTATATTTTCCGTTCCAAAGATCATTCATATTGACCGACCAGTAATCGTCCACATTGGTCGCCACGCCGTCCTTGTCAACGCCTACGCCGCTGTAATGAAGCACAGCCTCATTTTTGTTTGTTTCAACCACATCACAGTCAAGCTTTGTTCCGCTTCCAACAAAACCGCAGGTCACGGAATAATAGTCCACAATATCCAGTGCGCCGTAATTAAGCTGAACATCTGCAGGATTTTTATAATGAAGAAAAAATGTATAAAAGCTTGTAATGTAAATATCGGCAAAGGTAATATAGCCTTCGCCGTCAATTGCCGTTGCTCCCGGCATCGGGCGTGTATATAGGGTGTATTTCTTATCAAATATCCCCAAAAATATAGTTCCGAAAATAATAACAGCTGTAATAACGGAGGTAAGTATAACAATTATTTTTTTGCTTTTTGTGTTCATCGATATTTCCCCTTTGAATTTTGCAGTAACCGCCGTGCTGTACCGCTCCCAAAGTCGGCACAGCAACGGCAGTTTCCGCAAGTTCGGTTTATTTCTTTTTCCTGCTTATGACCCCAAGGCACAATGCGCCGCAAAGCGAAGCGACAGCAATTGCAGATGATGTGTTTCCCGTATTCGGGCTGGAGGGTTCGGTGTCATTATCAGTACCTTCGTCCGTTAAGTTATCTTCCGGTGACGGTGTCCATACATAACCCTCGTTGTCCTCCTCGGGTTCTTCATAGACCCATTCATCAATGCCCAAGCCCGAGTTAGACAAATCATCTTCTATCGGTGAATCATCGTATTCATCTACTACTCCGGAGGGATCGTTTGCTTCATCCCAATCAATATCTTGATTAAAAAAGCCGCTGTCTGTGTCCGAATCAATTATCGGAGTCAGTACCAATTCGGCTGCTTTTACATCTTCGCTTACAAAATAATTATTCAAAGAAACCTGTGTGCTGCTATCCTTTGAAGATGAATCTAAGAAATAGGATGAATAATCAAAATATACAGTTGAATCATTCTGTAATACTATTCCCAATCCATCTAACCAAAGACCGCCTGTGAGGAATGCAGACGAATATCCCGAAAAAATGTCACCGGACATTATCATATCATATAAGCTGTCATAATATTCTCCGGCAGAGGTGCTGACGATCTGCCATTCATTATCGCTTGTTTTAGAATAATCCGCAAAAGCAATAAACTCACCGCTTCCCGACGTAACGGGAACAACATAACGGTCTGTGAACTTATATAGATCCTGCAAACAGGTATATGTTCTTTCAAAGTTATATGTATAATACGGCATTGCGTATTCAAACATAATTTCAACATCTGATGTTTCAAACAAAAAAGTATAGCGTCGGTCTTCATCGCCGCGGAGGTTGGATTCAATAGTTTTCCCCATATCGGGTGAAGCCAGCAAATCAATTTCCTGTGCCGACGTTCTGCACGGCAAAAGACAGATCATACAGCTCAAAGCGGTCAAAAAGCAAACTTTAATTTTCATAATATCTCCTATCACATTTTTTTGATCTTAACGGTAGCGCTATATCTCAAATCCGAATCCGATGATGTTATAACGCTGTACTTGAAATTCTTCTTAGAGGCTCCATAATAATTGGGGTCATTGACTTTTATAAAATTATTTTCCTTGTCTACCGCAACAACAACATTAGCGTGACTGCTTGTTTTTACTCCGTTACTATATTGAGACATGGAAATTATCAGGGGCAAATCTGATTTCAGTATCTTTTTTATCTCTGATGCAGCTAAAATGTCATCACTTTTGGTAGCTGTATATTTTTTCTTTGTGGCAGATTCCATTCCTCTGTTGTAATCTTTTAACCCGGATGCGCCTTCATTAACCTCTTCCCCTTTAGCTGCTTTCACTATGTTTGCCTGTGTCGCTGTATATCCTTTATATTTGGCGCACATCTGTATGCAGGCTGCCCAACACCAGTTTGTCTCTTTCTGTTGATATAACGGAACACTTAAAATTATAGAGTCAACATAGTTCACAACTTCATAAGTACCGGTGACTGTGATATTCTTGGAAGTGTTGTTTTTTATTCTAACATAATACTCACCATCTGCGGCAATAGATAGAAAATAGTCAAATTCGGAATCCTGCGTAGATTTACTACGATAAATATTAGTATCTTTATTAACTGCACCTATATTGATATTTTCCGTAGGTTTCGGGGATATTTTCAAATCGAAGTAGATATAGTCTCCATTTTGCAATGTTAATGCCTTGGTGTCCTGTTTGTATTTATTAGCAGAAATAGTCCAATTAATACTGTAACTTGAACGCAGTACCCCGTTATCAATTTGCGTACTTATCAATTGAACATCATCAAACTCCATTGAATCATCTGTTGGTTCAAATGATTCCGAAATGTCTGTGTCTTCATCTTCAAAGGATATCGTATCGGCGGCATAAACGGACAGCGGTAACGCTGTGCATATCATAGAAGCCGCCAACAGGATCATAAATAACTTTTTGAATTTTTTCATTATAATAGCCTTTCTCTCCGCAACAAAGGCGAAGCTTAATACGGTTTGAAATTGTTCTCGCTCAAACCGTTACTTCTGTGTTTTTCATAACTCTTACCGTTGTTACGATCCATAAACGGTAAGTTCCGCCGACAGTTTCCCAATGGCTTTCGCCTTTTTGAAATTTCCAAAAGCTTGTACTTATATCATAAAACTGCGCCCAATATGCAGAGCACGGCAAGATGAACGGGATAATAGATATAGAAAAACTTTTTCAGACCCTTTCCCCTCTTTCCGTTATATGTAAGCAAAAAAGGCAGGGCAAAGATCATTATCCACTGATAATTCACATTGAGCAGGGAATTTGTGAAATCTCCTGCCGAGAATACCGTTTGCAGACCAAGTATTTTTCCTGCGCTCCTTGCAACAGCTATAAAAGAGTTCGGAACGCCGAGCCTTGACATAAAGTGGATAGCTTTAAGCGGAAGCTGAAAAACGAACACCGCGAAATACACTGTGCAGTATGCGGAATACCACACGGCAAGGCGGCGTTTATTGTCACGGCAAAGATAAAACAGCACTATCGCCGAGGTAAGGATAACATTCCCCTCCATAAAGCCGAACGCTCCGAGTGCCGTGAAAATTATCCTCTCCGCATCGCACAATATTGGTATCGAATTCAGCGGCGCGAGTACAGCATCGAACTGCTCCCATACGATAACAAGCACAAAAAGCACCGCCTGCCAGCCTGCATAAAGGGATATGTATTTTATGCGCTTGGCTTTGTCGCCTTTGCTCTGTTCGAGAAGATAGACGAGAAGCGTTCCGAGAAATATCGAAAAGAAGATATTGTTGCTGAAACAGACCGACTTTATCCCGAAATAGATTTCAGCGAGCGGCGGCAGAACAGCTTCGATAAGCACCATGCAAAGGCTCATTTTCCACAGCCTTTTCAGATACTGCCTTTTGTCGCGCGAATGACATATTCCCTCTGCGGCGCAGAAGAAGAATATCGGCGCAGACATTCGCCCTATCCACCGAAACCATATCGGCATATCGGGGATAAACTCCCCGATATGGTCGATAGTCATAAATATCAATGCGAGAATTTTAAGTCCTGTGGTAGTCATTATGCAATATATCCACTAAAATCGCATGGAGCGGAAAAAGTAAAATAGTATGAGCCTTTTTTGCTGAGATTTGTAAATTGTTTACCTTTGTTAGTATTTGCTGAAACGGTAAAGCTGTCCACTTTTTTGTCGAAACCACTCACTTTGTATAACGTTACAGTCAGGGCGGAATCTTTGTAATTTGAAAGACTTATGGATATATTATCCACACCTGTAAACATATATAACGTATATAATTCAGCATTACCATTTGCTTTTCCTGATACGGCATACATACCATCTGTGCTTAAATTCCATGTTTCCGTTGGATAATTATTATCGTATGTGCTTATTCCGCTGTATTTGACAACAGGTGGAGTTTTGGAAAGTCCATTTAAAATCTCTGTTGCTGTTACATTTAAAGTCATGATTGAAATAGTAAACGCAAGGGATAAACAAACAGATAAAGCTTTTTTAAACAATTTTTTCATAATATCAATTCCTTTCAATTAAACAATAACTTCTGAACTTGTTTTCTAAAATATTCAGTAACCTATACCGCTGTAACCCCAAACAGTTCTCAACGGCAAATTCCGCAGTAAAAAATCCTCCTATCCCTCCTCCCCATAAAAAATTTTTGTAATACGTTCTTGTTACAGAATCGGAAACATTTTCACTCGAACCGTTTCTGTTTATGGTAGCTGTTACGCTTAAAGTATAGGTTTTGCCTTTGGTTACACCCGATGCTTTCTTTATGGAAGATAAAGAGTCTCCCGATGAAGATAGATTGCTCCAAGATGCTATTACCGTTCCGTTGTCATCGGTAAGGGTCATTGTGCAGTTAGTTATGCTTGTCGTACCCGATCCGCCCGTTATCATGACCGAGCAGGTCGCTTTACCGGAAGAAAAACTCAACAAAAGCTTTGTTGGGTTTGTGTCGGAATAACATGGCTGTATCTGATCGGCAAATGCAGTGACCGACATCATTCCGAGCATAAAGCACGACAGCATTAATGCGATCAGGTATTTTATTTTGTTTTTTATAAAAACCACTCTCCTTGATAAAATTGCCTTACATATACTAAAACGACAATCTTATCCGATTTACTACAATATTTTTCAAGATTTTATATTTTCGGCAATTTTAACAAATTCTTCTTCGGAAAGTTGTGCAGTAATGAGATAAGAGTGCCTTTCATCATACCATATCAACATACTGTAATCATTTTCATCGTCCGATTTATAAAAATAGTAGGTTGTATCATTTTGGTTTATTTCTTTATAGCTGTGTCTTTCGTTATCAACAGTTAATGAAGTAGCATCGGCAAAGCTGTAATCAAAATAAAGCTTTATCTCATCGTCCGTTTCATAGATCATAAGCTTTGCATTTCCCAAATAATTGACCGTTCGAAGTTCATATCCCTCGGGAATATATCCGGGCTCTATGGAGTAGTCAAAATCCATATCATCGGAATCAAAGCTGCCCTGATATGTGTATTTGTCGTGCGTTGAAAATACATCTCTGACAACATTGCTGACAGCGGCATAAACCTCATGCTGTGTGAGCAGACCGCCGAAAGAAATGCCCATTACCGCCGCCGCTGTGACTGCAAATTTACAGATGACCTTAACAGCCGCACAACTTTTTTCCTTTATGCCAATGCTCCTGCTCAGTTTTTTCATGTTATGCTCAAACTGCGGTGAAAAGCTGTGCGGTTTGGCATTTTGCTCCGCTTCGTCAAGTTCGATCCTCATGGATTCGATCAGTGCTTCTTTTATAACAGCGTCCCAAAGGCGTTCGTTCGCTCCCTTACTTAAAGACATAACCATTCTCCTCCAATTTTGCTTTTAAAATAGCTTTTGCTCTGTAAATGCGCATTCTGGCATTATCCTCGGTAATGCCGAGCAGCTTGGCGATCTCGTTGTTGCTGTATCCGTACAGATATTTGAGCGATAATGCGTCACGGTATTTGTCGTCCATTCCGTTGATAACTTCCAGAATAAAGTTTATCCCAATGGTCGAAAGGACTTCATTTATATCGGGCATCTCAATATTTTCTGCGGATATTTCTTCGTCAAGCGAAACATTTCTATCGGGTTTTTCCCTGCGCAGAATATCATAAGAAGTGTTTCTAACTATAATAACGATGAAAGAAGCCGTTTTGCTACAAATCGGAGAAGAAATTTTAAAAATATTTTTTGCTATCTTTACAAGGCTCTCCTGAACAGCTTCTTCGGCGAGTGCGGAACTATGTAAGATCGACATCGCCTTTTGCATCATTATGCCTTTGTAATGCTCATATATCTCTGTAAATTTTTCCTTATCGCTCGGTTCATCGATGAGTGTAAGATAAAAGCTCAGCATAATTATCACGTTCCCACAAATTCTTTTTATACTATTTATACATAATATACCATATCTGTAAACAAAAAGCAAGAGCATCACAATTTTGTGATGCTCTTGTTCTCTAAAATATCTGTTCCGAAAAAGCAGTATCGGCGAACTCTTATCTGCACGAATATTTATTTGCGCCGATGATAAAAATTGCCGCCGCAGATACCGCTGCCAAAACTGCCGCTGTGGGGTAATGACCCGTCTGAGGATTCGGCACTTCGGGTTCTTCCTTTGTCGGTTCGGTTTCAGTCGTCTGAGTATCGTCTGCTGACGTATCTTCGGTTTCTTCGTCCGTGTCGGGATATTCGGCTATCCAATTATCGCCTACATCGAAAACATCACCCTCTGCTCCTGCGGCATCGCCGTCCGAGTTCAGAAATTCGGTGTATTGTTCCCTTGCATTTTCAAGCAGTTCTTCTCCGCTGATAAAATAATTTTCGTTTTTAAGGTAATTATAAAAACTGAAATACTTTTCTTCATTATCGGAGATCAGCAGAATATTGTATCCGCTGTTGTCCTCGGTGAGATATGTCTGCTCATAGGACATTATCTCGCTGTATGCAGGCTCGTCTGAACGGATGAAATCATAAAGCTCCTCGTTATAACCGCCCACGGAAGTGCCGACTATCTCCCATTCGCCCGAATGTTCCGTACTCTTTTCCAAAAAGGCATTATATTTCTTTTCATCGCACTGGGACAAGTACGAGCTGTACTTTTCCAAAGCGGTCTCAACATCATCGATCTGCTGAAATTCCGTAAAAGCTATCAGAGCATTATTTTCATCAAGTGTAGGAACGATATAATATCCCGAGAATATGAGCATATCAGCCGCAGTCTCAGCCTCGAACGATTTTGAGTAGTCCAGCACATAAAACGGCATAGCCTTTTCAAAATCGAACGTAACATTCTGTGTTCCGTATAAAAAACCGTAACTGCCCAGATCGCCGCCGTATAAATTTGAACTTATATCATTGGCAATGCTTTCGTCTGCGTAAAATTCATCCGTCGGTTCGTATGCATACGCCGTAACGGAGACCGCCATAACAGCGGCAAAACCAAGTATCGCACTCAAAAATTTTTTTATCATAATAAGCACCTCATGACAGTTAACAGTTAATAGTTGATAGTTAACAGTTTTTAATTATAAATTATCCATTGTCAATTATCAATTATCAGTTCGCTTGTTCATCAAGCGTCCTGCCATAGCTCGGGAGAAAGTTTTTGATGAAATAATCAGCCTCGGGCATTGCCATTTCCTCTATCGAGCGGAGGGTCGCCTTTTCCGCACTGATGAAGTCGGAATTGCCCGTCACACGCTCCTCTATGCATTTTATCAGCGCCGAAAGCTTGTCTGCGGCTTTTACCAAGCGCCAAAGCTCACGCTCTTCGTCCGAGGTGTTTTCATCCGGGGACAAAAGCGGAGAAATTTCGCCCTGCATTTCCTCGGGGAGCATCGAAACAAGTCGGTTTTTCGCATTGTCCTCGACCTGCTTATAGGCGGAGCGTATCTCGGGACTGCCGTACTTCACGGGAGTGGGCAGGTCGCCCGTTATTATCTCGGTAACATCGTGAAAAACGCCGAGCAGGGCGCATCTTTCGGCGTTATAGCTTTTGCCGAAATAGGTATTTCCGATGACCGCAAGGCTGTGCGCTATCATTGCCGTTTCAAGGCTGTGTTCGGAGATATTTTCGTTCCTTGTGTTGCGCATAAGTCCCCAGCGGTTTATAAGCTTCATTCGTGAAAGCATTGAGTAAAACTGATTTTCCATTCCGATCTCTCCTTTTGTGTTTATTCTATCACAAAAGGCGTTTTTTTTCAAGCTTTTGCTGTCCGATAAAATGTACAGCCGAATATTTGTGCAAAAAGCACCGAAATTGAATGTCGGTTTTATGCAAAACAAGAAAATATTATCGTTTATCGATAAAAAGGTATTGACAAATGATATTTGCTGTGCTATCATACTGTCAAAGGGAAAAACCTCGGGGTGATATCCCGCATACAGAAAGGAACGGTCATTATGAACAATAAGAAAAACAAAAAATGGACAGATACAATGTCGCTCACGCTTTCAAGGGTCATCGTATGGGTGCTTGCGGTGATATTTGCCGCCGCCGTTATTTACGCTACGGCCTCGCTGATATCGTCGTCGTGGGGGCCGCTCGCCTTGGTGTGGGATATGGGACTTGACCCCGTCGGATTTTACATAGCTTTTTACACCTGTGCAGTGCTTGCGTTTACGGCGCTTTTCTTCCTCAATAAGCTCCTCTCCAACATAAGCCGAGGAAAAGTTTTTATCGGGGAAAATGTCAAGCTTATCCGAATCCTTTCGTGGTGCTGTTATCTTGTCGGCATCGTCCTCGCCGTTTACAGCATCTGGGCATATCCTTTCATCGTAATTGCGGCAGCGGCGGCTTTTTTCGGACTTATAATCCGCGTGCTGAAAAACGTCTTTGCAAAGGCTGTGCAAATTCAGGAAGAAAATGAGGGAACGATATGAACAAGGCGAAAGCAAAATATCCTCTGCTGTCGCTGATAAGCATTGCCGCTTGCGGAATTATCGGAACTGCGTGGGCAGAGCTTATGATAAAGCTGTGCGGTCTGCGTTATGCCTCTGACGGTGGAAATGCACTGCCGATGATGCTCCTGCTGACCTTTGCGGCGGTCTCGGTGATATACGCCGCAGCGGAAAGGCTCGGCATAGAATTCGGATTTTCCAAGGGCGAATTCTTCATCTGGTTTGTCATTATACCGTTCTTGGTGATCCCGATCTGTCTGATGATAGGCAATGCCGCAGGTCTGGATTCGCTGCTGTTAGTCGCTGCATTTCTGATCACGGAAACGGCATATATCATCGCAGCGATATTCTGTGCGGTACGTCTGATACCATATAAAATTCTCACAGCTTTAAGGAAAGGTGACTTAAATGGCTATAATAGTTAATCTTGATGTTATGATGGCGAAGCGCAAGATCTCCTCGGGCGAGCTTGCGGAAAAGCTTGATATCACTCCTGCTAATCTCTCGATACTCAAAACGGGCAAGGCGAAAGCGATACGCTTTTCTACCCTCGACAAGCTCTGCGATATCCTCGACTGCAAGCCGGGCGATATCCTTGATTTTGAAAGGAGCGATGAAGAATGACCCCCGATGAGCTTTCCGTGAATTCTTCCGAGAATGTTGAAAATACTCTTCCCGAAGAAGAAAAAATCGGGCAGAGCGAATGTCCCGAACAGTCCGAACCGAGCGAAAACGCCTCCCCCGAAAATGAAACTCCGTCTGTTGAAAAACCGCCGTTCTGTTCGACCGCCGAAAGCGTTTTTGCGCTGATATTTCTTTTCACGGGATATACCTTTATAAAGCTTTTTCTACAGCATAGCTGTGGCATCGCCGCCGCACTGTTCCTTATCGCAGTGCTTGCTCTGTCGGCAGTATTGGCAAAGCTCCGCAAGGCTGACGGGAGCAGGTCGTCAAAGCTTTACTTCGTTTTAGCGGCGGTTTTCGCTCTCGGAACGGGCGTGAGCGCAAACGGACTTATACGGTTTCTGGCGTTCTGCTTTGCGGCTGTATATTATGCGATGTGGGCGTTCGCACTGAACAACCCCGAGTGGAAGGGCTTCGGCGAAAGTGCCTTCCACAGCGTCTGCGAAGCGGTTTTCGGCGTTCCGAAACGCAATTTTACCGCCTGCCCGAAAGCCGCCTGTGGTATCTTCCGCCGAAAGGGCGGTGCGAAAAATGTCGGCTATGCAGTGATCGGACTTATGCTCTCACTGCCGATAACGGTCGTTGTCTGCGTACTGCTTATGAGTGCGGACGGCGGCTTTGAGGATATGCTCGGACGGATCTTTGACGGCATAAGCCTTACCGAGTTCTGGCTTTTTCTCGTCGGTCTGCCTGTGTCGTTCCTGCTGTTCGGCGTTATCTTTGGTGCAGTTTCCTCAAAGGGAAAGCTTCGCACGGACGAGGCTTTGTACGAAGCAAAAAACGGGAAAATGCGCTTTGCTCCGCCTGCTCTCGTCTGCGCATTTACAGCGCCTATTTTAATAGTATATGTGCTGTTTTTCTTCTCACAGCTTGGCTATTTCATTTCCGCATTCGGCGGAGTTCTTCCCGAAAAATTCAGCGCATCGGAATATGCACGAAGAGGATTTTTTGAGCTTTGCGCAGTAGCAGTTATAAACCTCGCCGTAATAGCCGCCGTCAATGCATTCTGCCGCAGGGACGGAAAAAATACCGCGCTCAAAACCGTTACGGTCACACTCTCGGTGTTCACGCTTATCCTTATCGCGACCGCCGAAAGCAAAATGTTCCTCTACATCGACCGCTTCGGACTGACATCAAAGCGCGTATATACATCGTGGGCAATGTTCATTCTTGCGGCAGTGTTCGTGCTTATAATTATCTCACGCTTTAAAAAGTTCCGTGCGGCAAGCGTAGGTGCGGCGGTAATAACCATAGCCTCGCTCCTGCTCTGCTTCTGCAATGCGGACGGACTTATCGCAAGGTATGATGCAAAGCTTATCGAAAGCGGCGTGATGACTGCGTTTCCCGATGACCTCTCCGCAGATGCCGCACCCGTTATAAGAGAGTATCTGGACAGTGAAAATCAAGACCTCGCCGATGCCGCAAGATATTCACGCATAAGGCTCACAACAATGGCTTTCGGAAAAGAATGGTTCGAGGAAACCGTGAGTGACATCATAGCGTTTGAGGTGTTTAAACAAAGATAAAGCGAAAGTCGGAGAAATAACATCGTTGCGGTTATGCGAAGCCAAGCAAAAGTTTACGTCCACGCTTTTCAAAGGGTGGCAGGGGTCAAGGGGACAGCGTCCC
>OGNF01001389.1_pt1 | contig 22357 bp, 20 predicted proteins | sample 1573321 | NCBI WGS metagenome assembly OGNF01 (sample SAMEA2581911, study PRJEB24529) | metagenome | biome: Human gut stool | place: China | collected 2011
TGCCGCAAAGGCATCGTTTAAGGGAATGGTATATAATTGCTTTTTCACATGAAAGAGCAATTATATACCATTCCCTTAAACGATGCCTTTGCGGCAGATGATGAATGTCCTTTCTGCTACATTGAGCAAAAGGTTGAACAGGACTTGCTGGACTTTACGCTGGGTTCGGGTTCTTCTTATATGGAGAGCGATATCCGCGATATGACGGACAAGGCTGGTTTCTGCCGGTATCATTTCCAGAAAATGTTCCAGTATGGCAATACGCTTGGTAATGCCTGGATCTTAAAGACGCATTTCCGCAAAATAAATCAGGAGCTGGATCAGGAGATCAAACGATTCAAGCCGGCTAAGATTTCTTTCCTGGATCGTATGAAGAAGTCAAAGGAAGTCAACAATACCATGACTGCGTGGACTTATGCCAAGCAGGAATCCTGCTACATCTGCAATCAGTACAAGGATACCTATGCCAGATATATGGATACTTTCTTCTTTATGTATAAGAAGGATGAGGCTTTTCGGAAGCGTTTTGAAGAGAGTAAGGGATTTTGTCTGGTTCACTTCGGTGACTTATGTCAGGCAGCATGTGAGACACTTTCTGATAAACAAAAGGAAGAATTCTTCCCTGTGCTTTTTGGTTTGATGAAAGAAAATATGGAACGCGTCGGTGAAGATGTGAGCTGGCTTGTGGAGAAATTTGACTATAAGAATCAGGATGCTGACTGGAAGAATTCTAAAGATGCTGTGCAGAGAGGTATGCAGAAGTTAAAAGGTGGCTACCCCGCAGCCCCCGTTTATCAACAGAAGAAATAGTAAAAAACATGCGAATCCGCATGTTTTTTTACTAGAATAATGTATTCGTTATTGGTGAATCAAGCATATCTTCCTTCGCAGGCAGGTCTGTTCCACGCACCAGTGTCTTGACCAGTTCGATATAGTTCTTGATTTCCTTATATACAGTCTCAGGCTCAACCTGGGTCTTCACCATCTTATCATGCTGCACGCCTTCTATCGTATAGCGGATCATTCGCTTGATACGGTCTCTGTGTGCTTTCTCCGATATCCCTTCAATCTCTGCATTCCGCAATATACCATCCATCTTCTCCTTCAGGATCTTGCGGTCTGCCTGGGTCTGCTCCAGTATGTCCTCGTCTGTCTCTCTGGCTGACTCCTGCAGGAACAGATTCATATATGGGTAACTCTTGCTGACACGCATCTTGGTGTACTCCATCTGGCGCACCACTTCGAAATAGTCCTTCTCCTGCGCATCCATGGCAGAAGACAATTCCAATATCATATATTTCACACTGTAGCCATATACGAATGTATACAATCCTGCCTTTGAACCAAAATAATGGAACCATAATCCCTTGCTTACGTCCACTGCCTTCACCATATCGTCGGTACTTGCATGCTTATAGCCATTCTTGGCAAATACCTCTAATGCGCCATTTATCATACGGTCCTGCTTTTCTCTGGACAAATCAAAGAATTTCTCATTCATGTATACATTCTCCTCCTGCTGCATCCTTGCGGTTGACTTATGTAGTCGATTCTATATTAACATAATATGTGGGATAATTCAAGGTTATTAAAGCATTCTAAAATTTTACATATTCACTTTTCATTTTCATAAAATAGTATTAAAATGTATATAATATATAATCCCCTTACAGAAAGGAGCATACATTATGGCTAAGAAATTCGGCAAGTTAGTTTTACTTAGTGCGCTCGCCGGTGCCGCAGCAGCAGGAACTTATTATTGTCTTCAGAAGAAACAGGATGATCCGCTTAAGGACATCGATGCTGCAGATGATTTTGATGATTTTGACGATGACTTTGATGATGAGGAGGACGCTCCCACTGAAGCTCATTCCAACAAGAACCGTTCCTATGTATCATTAGATCTGGACAATGCCAAAGAAATCATCGGTGAGAAGGTCATTGAGACAATTGATAAGACCAAAGAGAAGATCGAGAACTTCAATGTATCCGAGAAGCTTGATAAGGCAAAGGAAATCATTGAAGAAATGACACAGCCTGCCGCTGAACCAGAATCTTCCAAGGAAGAACCTGCACCTGAAAAAAAAGAGGAAGAAAAAAACGCAGACAACTCTTCCTCCATTTCCATCGCCTATGCGGATGATGATGACGAAGCTTCCAGCGAAGAATTCTTTGATGATGAGGATGAAGAATCCGAAGATAAGCCTGAAGCTTAACAATTACATCTTATTATAAGATTAAAAGAACTGGAGATTTCCTATGAAAAAAGGAATTTCTCCAGTTCTTTTACATTGGTAAAATAATAATCACTGTTCTGTTTCATAAAGGTACGTATCTTTGCAATATCATTTGCCCAGCCTGCACCAATAAACGGCACACCCACACTTCTTGCCATATCATAACCCGGTTTAAGGTCATCAATCATGACCATCTCCTGTGGCTGCAATCCGTATTTCTCCATAATCTGCTCCAGCGCATATGGCGCCGGCTTACGCTGCTGTGGTTCACACTCCCAGCCAAATATCATATCAGGTTCTGGCAGATCGTTTGCCTTATAATCTCTCCTGATATTGAAATCATAGGAATGGGAGACTACGCAGACGCAGCCTCCTTCCTCCTTATGTCTTGTAATGATTTCCCGCATCCCCGGATATGCCTTTGGAATATGATTCTCCACATATTTTCTCCAGCATTCTACTTCCACATCCAGCTCAGCATCTGTAAGCTGATATCTTCTCTGGCACATCTCGATAAAGCCGGGATCAAAGTTCTCCTCAAAATACTCTTCCAAAGTAATCTGCTGCACACCCGGTCTTAATATCTTCAATGCCTCCAGAAAAGCCGGATAATGAATACTGGCAGTACTGTCTACCACTGTATCATCATGGTCTAACACAAGACATTTATATCTCATAAGCTTTTATCCTTTATTTCTTCGGTAATACGAAAGAGCTCTTTAAGGATACAATTCGGTTAAATACCAGTGCATCCGGCTTGCTGTCCTTATAATCTACATTGAAGAAGCCCTGTCTTACGAACTGGAAGCTGTCATAAGGCTTTGCATCTTTTAATGCAGGCTCCAAATAGCACTCTTTTAATACAGTAAGAGAATTCGGATTCAGGTTCAGAGAACCATCTTCGTTGTATACGCCCTTTTCCTCATCAATAATGTTCTCATAGAGACGTACTTCTGCCTTAACTGCATAAGGAGCCGGTACCCAATGAATGGTTCCCTTTACCTTTCTGCCTGTAAAGCCACTGCCCTGCTTCGTTTCAGGATCATACGTACAATGTACAACTGTGACCTTGCCGTTCTCATCCTTCTCAAAGCCTGTGCATTTTACAAAATATGCGCTCATCAGACGTACTTCATTGCCTGGGAAGAGTCTGAAATACTTCTTTGGAGGTTCTTCCATAAAGTCATCCCTGTCGATATAGAGTTCACGGCAGAATGGAACCTGTCTGGTGCCAAGTTCTTCGTTCTCCAGGTTATTGGCAACTTCCAGATATTCAACTTCTCCTTCCGGATAGTTATCAATTACTAACTTCACAGGATCAAGTGCTGCCATCATTCTTGGCTTCTTTAACTTCAGATCCTCACGGATGCAGTACTCTAACATTGCATAGTCGGAAGAAGAATTTGCCTTGCTGATACCGCCAAGCTCTACGAATTTCTTGATGGATTCAGGTGTGAAGCCTCTTCTTCTGAGGGCTGCGATAGATACAAGTCTTGGGTCATCCCATCCGTCAACAATGCCCTGTTCAACCAGCTTCTTAATGTATCTCTTACCTGTTACCACGTTAGTCAGATATAGCTTGGCAAATTCGATCTGCTTAGGTGGATGTGGGTATTCCAGTTCTGTTACAACCCAGTTATAGAGAGGTCTGTGGTCCTCGAATTCCAGTGTACAGATAGAGTGTGTGATACCCTCAATCGCATCTTCAATAGGATGTGCGAAATCGTACATCGGATAAATGCACCACTTATCACCTGTTCTGTGATGTGTCATATGAGCCACACGGTAAATGACAGGATCTCTCATGTTCATGTTAGGAGATGCCATGTCGATTCTTGCACGCAGTACCTTCTCGCCATCTGCGAATTTACCATTCTTCATATCTTCAAAAAGTGCAAGGTTCTCTTCTACGCTTCTGCTGCTGGAGGGATCTTCCTTACCCGGCTCAGTCAGTGTACCACGATATTCACGGATCTCATCTGCTGTCAGGTCGGATACATATGCCTTACCCTTCTTGATCAGCTTCACTGCACCTTCATACATCTGGTCAAAATAATCGGATGCAAAGAACAGTCTGTCTTCCCAGTCTGCGCCAAGCCATGCGATATCTGCTTTGATGGATTCAACGAACTCTACCTTCTCTTTTGTAGGATTGGTATCATCAAAACGCATATTGAACTTACCGCCATATTCCTTGGCAAGTCCATAATTCAAAATAATGCTCTTTGCATGTCCGATGTGCAGATATCCGTTTGGTTCCGGTGGGAATCTGGTGTGAACTGTGTCATATACACCCTCTGCAAGGTCCTTATCTATAATCTGTTCAATAAAATTCTTGGAAACGACTTCTTTTTCCTGACTTTCTGCTTCCACATTCTTATCTAATTCACTCATAAGCTCCTCCTGATCGTTTCGTAAGTCTCTGCCATGTCACAGGCTGCATGGCTCTGAATAACTATTCAGAACTGCATTCACAAAATCGCATCTTCGATGCTTTTCTTTTGCTCATGTAGTTACCTCACCATATATCCTGCGCCATATATGCCTGCAAGCAGTCATATTCTGTCACAGGCTGCATGGCTCTGAATAGTTACAGTTTATCACAGGATTGTGCAAGAATAAAGTCTTTTCTTGTGTACAAATAAACTTACTCGACACCTTTGAGTGCGTCTACCATACAGATGGTCTTGACTTTACCGGAAAGCATATAATTGACGCCTGTAGAGGTAATCCAAGTGCCTATGATGGAATACAGATAAGACGCCAGATATACAACAGTCGGCATATCATTGTCCTCGGACATGGTCTGCATCATAATATCAAGGAATTGATAGCCAAGAATTAATCCTGCAATGATTCCAATTATGGTAATCCAGTTGTTCTGCTGCCGCAGGATTCTTCGTATTCTTCCTGAGGAAAAGCCGAGCACCTTCAGCGTGGCAACTTCTCTTGTCTTTTCCAGGAAAGAAAGCACACCCATATTGTAGAGAACAATGATTCCAAGCAGTACTGCCGCAACGATCAGGATTCCTACCATCAGATTCATCATTTCCATGTTTTTATCCAGATCGATCTTTAGCTGTTCGATGCTGATCACACCGGAAATGTCATCGCTGTCTTTTACATACTGTGGAATGGTCATATTGGTATAGAAAGAAGTAGGGTTAAAATCATACTGCAATGACTCATATTCTTCTCTTGACAGTGTAATGCCCTGCCCCGTAGGTGTACGATACAGTGCTGTGATTCTGCTTCTCTGCCATTCCTTCTCACCTACAATATGCCATTCAATAAAATCTCCCTGTTTAAGCCCTAACACCTGTGCCATTTTCACAGACATGGAGATTCCCTGCTGTGGCAGGATTATCTCTTCTCCATCTGCATTCTGAAAGTGCAGATAGTTACCTTCGTCCAAGATTGTGATGCCGCCTTTTTTTACCAGCGAATCCGTTCTGAATTCACAGCTTCCCTCCTGCACCAGTTGTCCCTTATACTGCTGCTTATACTGTCTTTTCTCCAGATTTGTGACCTGCTGCCCGAATATTACTTTGTACTGTCCTGTCACCAGTTCTCCGTATTGCCACACCGCAATCTCTTTTACACAGTCGCTGCAGCCAAAGGCACACAGAAGCAGCATCGTACAGCCCGCTACACCGGCGATACCCATCAGGCTTCTGGCTTTATTGCGGAGTACATCCCTGACATTCCACTGTGTAGAGAAGTTCAAAGACAGCCACATACGGCTCTTCTCCAGCATGGAGTGTCTGATATTCTTAGGTGCAGCCGGTTTTAATGTAATGGCAGGCATATCCTTCAATTCCTTACGGCATGCCAGGAAGCTGACCAGTGTAGAGACCAGAATAGCCAGTACAATTGCATAATAAGTCTTTACTGACATCTGTGTCACCCAATTGGGCAGGATGTAGTATGCACTCATGCTCGGCAGGAAAAGCAGTGGCAGATACAAATACCCCAATACCGCCCCCACGATACTTCCCAGGGAACTGATCACAATGCCATAAGACATATAGTGCCAGGTAATCTTCCTCTTGCTGAATCCTAATGCTTTGAGTGTACCAATCTGGATTCTTTGGTTTGAAGTCATTCGTGTCATAGTTGTAACAATTCCCATGACAGCAATCAACAGAAATACTGCTGAGAACATGATTCCCATTTCTTCGTGCTGTGACTGTTCTGACGCAATGGCTTCAATGCCACCGTTCTGTTTTCTGTCCAGTACCACAATATTCTGTCGGTTCAGCGTGTCTTTTACCATTTCCTTGAACTCCATGGATTCCTCTGAGGATTCTCCTGCATTGGTCTGCTTTATTACCATGTAGTTGTAATATAATTCATCCTGTATCGGATATTCCTTTGAGGAAAGGTAGGCATATCCATATGTACCATAATTGGGCATCATGCTGTCGCTGTCCAGTGAATAGAATACATATTCCGGATGAATGATAATACCGCGGATCTGCTCCGTGAACAGAATGCCCTCATATTCAAGCCGTACATAATCTCCGACCTGAAGATTCCACTTCTTAGCAAACAGTTCTTCCAGCCATACCCCTTCCTTGTCAACATCGAAGGCTTCTCCTTCTTTTATATAAGGGAACGAGCTGTTCATGCTCTCTACAAAGTTAAACTCCATAGAAGGTTCTTCTCCGTCCCCTACTTTGGCTTTGCCCTCCAGCACCAGCTTACGGTCAACCGAAGCAATCTGTGGCAGTGCTTCCAGCCGCTTCACCTCTTCCGTACTGAATGAAGTTCCCATGACCCAGTTATCAGCCAGATTGGTCTCTTCATAATACTGTGCTGTAGATATCCCGATTCCTGTACTCTCCGCATCTATTCCTGCAAAAACAAACAGACCAAGAAAAGCCATCAAAAAAATGGAAATGAACTGTGTACGATTCTGCCACAGATCTCTTAAAAGCTTTCTTTTCAGCATTACCAGCTCACCTCACTTGCATCTTTTGGATGTTCATTGATTGTAACAGACTCAATAGCGCCGTTCTTTACACGGATGACCTTGTCTGCAATATCTGCAAAAAAGCTGTTATGTGTGACCATGACAACTGTTTTCTTCTTTTCACGGCTCATCCTCACCAACAATTCTAATACATCCCGTCCTGTGTTGGTATCCAATGCCCCTGTCGGCTCATCACACAGCAGAAGCTTAGGATTCTTGGCGATTGCCCTGGCTATCGAAGTTCTCTGCTGCTCACCGCCTGACATCTGTGCCGGGAACTGATGCATATGGTCGCCAAGTCCTACAGACTCCAATGCTTCCTTCGGGTCCATCGTATCGTTCACAATATCCCTCATAAGCGCTACATTCTCATATGCAGTTAATGTAGGAATCAGATTGTAGAACTGGAAAACTACTGCAACATTTCTCGCCCGATATCCGGTCAGCTGATTATCATTGTACTGACTGATGTCCTCTCCACAGGAAATAATGCTTCCAGAGGACGCCACATCCATACCGCCCAACAGATTCAGCAAAGTACTCTTACCCGCACCACTTGGTCCCAGGATGACTACCATTTCTCCCTGTTCAATCGTGAAGCTGGCATCCTTCAATGCATAAAACACTCTGTCTGCAGTGCCATACTGCTTCGTTACCTTATCAAATTCAATAAAAGCTCCCATCTAATAATCACCATACCTTTCAGTTACCTGCAAACTATTTCGCCTGTGCGCCCTTACCCACATTGGCATCGGTCATGGCATCGGTAATTACCCATTCTCCCTGGCTTAGTCCTTCGAGAACTTCTGTCGTATCAGCACTTGCAATACCACAGGTCAGATATCTCTTCTCAATCACATCATTAGACAACAGGTAGCAGTAATCTCCCTCATCATCTGTATAAAGAGCATCATTGGGAATCACGATTGCGCTGTCGCTTTCTCCGGTCTCAATAGCAGCATCCACATCTGTACCCAGATAAATCTTATCATCCGGGTTCTCAATATGTATCTCTACCTGTAATTTGGCTTTGTTCTGGGAATCCAGCACAGTTTCCTTCCGTATCCTGGATACGGTTCCTTCATAGGTATTGCCTGCGGCTTCAATAGATGCCTTCTGACCTACTTCCACCTGTCCCATTTCATAGCTGGTTACTTCAACGACAGCCATTACATGCTCCATGTCTTTTATGGTAAAAAGCCGTGTTCCTTCTGCCACGTAAGCGCCCTCTTCTACATTGATCTCACTCACTACGCCTGTAACGTCTGCCGTTACGCCCTCTGCTGCCTTCTCTGCATCTTCCTCATTCCAGGTGACAGCAGTATTGGCAAGTTCCGCATTGGCGGCAAGCTGTGCCAGCTGGGAACCATTCATGGCAGCATGCTTCGTTGTCTGCATCTCCTGCTGTAGCTGCGCTCTCTGCGTAGCCAGCTCATTCAGATAATATTGTGCTTCATTAAAATATCTGTTCTCTATGGGTTTGGCTCCACTATCCGGCAGCTCCAGTAATTTCTTCTTCAGACTTGCCAGCTTCACCTGCAATTGTGCTGCTTCTTCCAGATAATCAAGACGGTCCTCATCATCATAATCTGCTGCTTGTGCATTCTTCTGTGCAATCTCAATCTCTACCTGCGCAATATCCCGATTGATCTTATCTCTCTTATCATCTACCGCATCTGCTACTGTCTCTATGTTATATTGCAGATCATTGACATTTGCCAGTGCTGCTTCGTATGCCTGCTGATACATGAATTCCTGTGCCTGTGCTTCTTCATAAGCCTGAGTCATTTCCTTGCTTTGTGCTGCACTTCCTGCATAGCCAGCCTTGGCTGCCTTAGCCTGTAGCTGTGCCTGCTCCAGACTTCTGTCATATTCCTGTGTGTCGTATGTAACCAGTGTATCACCCTTCTGTACCACATCTCCTGCTTTCAGGTCAAAAGTCGATACCGGTGCGGTCACTTTCGCATAATATGCTTTCTCCTCTTCTGTCTCAATGTGTCCTTCTACTGCTATTGTCCTGACCACATCTCCCTGTCCTACTGCTGCCACTGCCACTTTCATCTTGGATGTTCCTGCAAAAGCCGTTGTTCCTGCCACGCAGCCAACTATTACGATGATTCCTACTATTTTAGCAACCTGTTTCTTCTTCATCCCGATTCCTCTTTTCTTTTTTACATTCTTCTATATTCAGTTCATTCCATATGTAAATACATATGAATTATTGTTCATATCTTCATGATAATCTCGTATTTTCCATCTGTCAATATGAATGTGAAATTTTATTCACATTATTTGACAAAAGCCATAAAAGATATTATCATGTAACTAATCAGAGCCATGCAAATCGAGACAGAATATGCTTGTTTACAAGCATATTGGGCTCAATTTATATGGCGAAGTAACCACATAAGCAAAAGTAAAGCATCGAAGATGCGATTTTGCGCATGTGGTCTGATTAATTACATTACAATATAGAACGGAAAGGATACACCATGTCAGACACGAAAACCAGAGAGCCACAGCAGAAACGCTCTATTGAGAAGAAAAACAGAATTATCGAAGTGGGATTTCTTTTGATGTGTGAGAAAGGATATCAGAAGACTACAACTGCGGATATTGCCAAAGCAGCCGGCGTTTCCACCGGTATTATATACAGTTATTTTACAGATAAGCATGATATTTTTATGGATGGATTAAAGGCATACAGCCAGAAAATGATGATTCCCGTATTTGAGGAGTTCACACTGCCTTTTAACCCTAAGACAAGCCTTGAGAGAATTGTGGATTCCTTAATTGAATCACATAAAATATTCAATCACGCCCATAAAGAGATTGAAGCGCTGACCATGACCAATGACGAAGTTGCCTCTCTCATGGCAGATATGGAGTTAAAGACTACTCTACAGCTGGAAGAATTTCTAAGAAATGCCGGATATGACTGTGAAAATCTGGCTGAGAAGACCCACATTATCTATAACATGGTAGACTCTCTCAGCCATGAATTAACTTTTCATAAGCACCCCGGATTGAATCCGGATCAAATGAAAGCTATCGTTATTGATACAATTCTCTATCTGTTAGGGACACCTCATCAGAGTTAGTAACGAACTTCCATTAAGGCAAGTCCTTTAGCAGGCGCCAACGCTCCTGCCATATCTCTCGATCCTCTGGATAGCAGCATCTCCATTTCTGAAGGGTTGCGCTGTCCAAGTCCTACTTCTATAAGTGTTCCCGTCAATATCCGCACCATATGATACAGGAAGCCATCACCTCGATATGTCAGAACAACTTCTTCGCCTATTCTTTCAATCTGAATGGCTTCTATCGTTCTGACAGTAGACTTCTTGCTTTTTTTATTAGAGGTAAATGCTCTGAAATCGTGCTTGCCTATACAATAGGAGGCAGCCTCTCTCATAGCTTCCAGATCCAGCTTCTGTGGCAGTTCATATACATAACGGCGTTCAAAGATACAGGGAAATGTGCTGTTCCATATCCGATAGCGATATGTCTTACCCACAGCATTCAAGCGGCTGTGAAATCTCTCAGGCATCTCCTGAATCTGAATGACTCCGATATCCTCAGGCAGATAGCGGTTGATATAGTCCATAATCTCATCTGCGCTCATCTTCGTGTCAATTTTAAAATTAGCCACCTGACCATACGCATGTACTCCGGCATCTGTTCTGCCTGAGCCGTCAATCTGCACCTTACTGTCTGTCATTTTGGACAGAATCGCTTCAAACTTACCCTGTATGGTATTCCCTGTGGATTCCTGTCTCTGCCAGCCCTGATATTTCGTTCCTTCGTATTGTATCAAGATTTTAAAGTTTCGCACTCTTTTCCTCCGTCTTATCCTGCTCTTCTTTCTGAAGTACAGCCATATCTTCCTTCGTAAGCTTCCTGTAGTCATTCAGATTCGCAATCAGAAGCTTCACGCACATCTTGGGTGTATCAAAAATGCCTGCTTCATTCATATTCTGAAGTAAAATTCCCACTGGAATCGCTATGATCATACCGCCTACCCCGGCAAGCTTATATCCGATAAACAGCAGAAACAAAGTTGGAATCGGCTCCATTCCAATAGAATCTCCCATAATCTTAGGCTGGATCAGCTGACGCACGATCTGTCCTACGCCCCAGATAATCAGGAATCCAATTGCTCTTACATAATCTCCACCAAGCAGCTTGATAATTGCCCACGGCCAGAATACTGCGCCACTTCCAAAGAACGGCAGGAAATCCAGAAAGGCAATTGCCAATGCAATAAGAAAGGAATAGTCAATCCTCAATATGAAAAGTCCTATCAGAATCAGCACATAAATTCTGATTTCAATAAAGAACTGTGCCTTGAAGTACCCACCAAATGCCTGTTTCATACTGTTATAAAAAATATCGTATTTATGTCTTATGCTTTTGGGAATTATCTTATCCACAAGCTCCAGCATATATTCTCTGTCTGCAATAAAGAAATAAGCAGATAAAAGGCACATCACAACTCCGATTGCCACATTGGCAATACTTCCTACCATACCGCTGACTCCCTGTACGGAGAAAGCCTGGGTATTTCCTACGAAATCACTGATCGTTTTCCCTATGGAATTGCCGAATTCATTGAGCTTCTCTACCAGATCCGGTGAGAGGTTCACAGTCAGGGCATTCACCAGCGAGCCAAAATGTGAGAAATCCTGCTGCAGACTCTCCCACATCTCGGGAATCTCCCCCACGAAACCGACTATCTGCTTCGCCAGAATAGATATGACCAGATAGCAGGCTCCTACTACTGCAGCAATAACCAGTACGATGACCATGACCGTTCCGGCTTTTCGTCGTATTTTAATCCGATGCTCCAGGAAATGTACCAGTGGATTCGCCATACAGGATATGATCCATCCGATTACAAATGGCATAAAGAACACCAATAATTTCGGGAGCAGTAAAATACACAATAAAATAAGTGTTACAAAGACTAACAAATTGACTATTAATTTCAGATTCTTCTGATATTGCCTTTTCATAGGAATGCCTCCTTGCTACTGCGTAACTTCCTCTTTACCGGTCAGCTGATCTATCAGAGCATAGATTTCTTCTCTTCCCTGTTTCGTCTCAGCTGAAAAAGGAATCACAATCGTATCTTTATCCACCCCAAGCCCCTGTTTAACAAGTTTTACCTGCTTTGCAATCTGGCTGCGGTTGATCTTATCCAGTTTGGTTGCGATTACGATAGGATGATAGCCATTTGCCAGAATCCACTCATACATCTGTCTGTCATTGGCTGAAGGCTCATGTCTGATGTCAACTAAAAGAAATACAGCCTGCAATACCTTGGAGCGATGCAGGTATTTCTCTATCATCTTACCCCATTTTTCTTTTTCCTGCTGACTTACCTTGGCATATCCGTATCCCGGAAGATCCACAAAATACAATTCATCATTAATATTATAGAAATTAATAGTCTGTGTCTTACCCGGCTGTGCACTGGTTCTTGCCAGGGATTTACGGTTCATCAGGGCATTAATCAGGGAAGATTTGCCTACATTACTCTTGCCTGCAAAAGCAATCTCCGGTAACTGATTATCCGGGATCTTGCTCGTAACACCAATTACTGTCTCAAGGCTGACATTCTTAATTACCATCTGTTACTCCTTTCTTACGTTTCGAAGCTCCTGTCTTCTTCTGCGCTTTAGCAAAAGCATGCTCTATTACTTCTTCCATTCGCTCCACATATATAATCTCCATGCCGGATTTAATCTCTTTGCTGATTTCATCCACATCACGTTCATTTTCTTTTGGAACCAGTACTGTAGTGATGCCCGCAGTCTTAGCCGCCAGAAGCTTCTCTTTGAGCCCTCCGATAGGAAGCACTCTGCCTCTTAAAGTGATTTCACCGGTCATTGCCACCTTGCATTTTACCGGTGTCTCTGTAATCGCAGACAATACCGCTGTTGCCATGGTAATTCCTGCCGATGGTCCATCCTTTGGCACTGCGCCCTCTGGAATATGAATATGAAAATCATGTTCCTTAAAATAATCCGGTGTGATCTTATACTGATCTGCAATGGAACGGATATAGCTGATTCCCGTCATGGCAGATTCTTTCATTACATCTCCCAGCTGTCCGGTCAATTCTACTTCGCCTTTTCCAGCCATTACATTCACTTCTATCTGCAGGGTATCTCCCCCCACGCTGGTCCATGCAAGTCCTCTTACAATACCTATATCATCTGCCTCATTTGCCATATCAGCGCGATACTTGGGCTTTCCAAGATATTTTTCCAGATTTCTGCCACTGACATGAACACTCTTTACTTTCTTCTGGAGGATATCTCTGGCAGCTTTACGGCAGATGCTTCCAATCATTCTCTCCAGTCCACGCACACCGGCTTCTCTTGTATAATGTTCAATGATGTCTTTTAATGCTGAATCACTGATACTAAGCTGTTCTTTCGTCAGACCGTTTTTTGCAAGTTCCTTATCTATCAGATGTTCCTTACCAATATGGAATTTCTCGTTAGCAGTATAGCTGCCGATTTCAATAAGCTCCATACGGTCAAGCAATGGACGTGGAATATTGCCTGCGTCATTTGCTGTGGCTATGAACAGAACCTTGGACAGATCCAGCGGCAATTCCACATAGTGATCTCTGAAATGGCTGTTCTGCTCTGGGTCCAGTACTTCCAAAAGTGCAGAGGAAGTGTCTCCTTTGTAATCATTGCTTACTTTGTCAATCTCATCCAGCAGCATAAGCGGATTGCCTACGCCCGCCTGTCTGAGACCATTGGCGATTCTGCCGGGCATTGCCCCGATATAGGTTCTTCTATGACCTCTGATCTCTGCCTCATCTCTTACACCACCAAGACATATCCGTACATATTTCTTATTCAATGCATCTGCTATAGATTTTGCAATGGAAGTCTTACCGGTTCCGGGAGGTCCCACCAGACAAAGAATAGGTGCTTCTCCTTTACTGGTCAGCGCTCTCACTGCCAGATATTCCAGGATTCTTTCTTTCACCTTCTCCAGTCCATAATGATCGCGGTTGAGAACTTCCTCTGCCTTATCCATATCAATGGTATCCTTAGATACCTTATTCCATGGCAGTTCGAGCAAAGTCTCGATATAGCCACGCTGCACAGCGCTCTCTGAGCTTGCTCCCATAATGGTCTTATAACGTGAGATTTCCTTTTTGATTTTGTCCTTGATCTCTTTATCGGCTTTTAACTTCTCCAAAGCCTGTGAAAACTGGGCAAGTTCAGAGTCCTCATCCTTATCTCCCAGTTCATTGCGGATATAATCCATCTGTTCACGCAGGATATAGTCTCTTTGGTTCTTATCTATTTTTTCTTTTAATTTTGCTGCCAGCTGGGTTCGTATAGAAGCAATCTGTGCTTCGTTAATCAGCATTGTAATCAGTAAAGTACATTGTTCCCTGAGATCTGTTGTCTCCAGAAGCTGCTGCTTCTGTTCATATGTAAACGGTGTATTGATTGTCACCTGATTCACAAGAAAAGACAATTTATTCTTCTCACTAAAGTACTTTCCAAGACTCTTACCGATCTTTGGATAGAATTTCACATAAGTCTCAAATACATCCTTGAGAGATCGTACTAATGCCTCTTCTTCTACTTCATCTAATGTTCCTTCTGTATCTTCTATCTGTTCAAGAATAGCGCTGAAATATCCATCGTTATCCCTGGTTTCGGTCATTTTTGCTTTATACTGTCCTTCTACCAGCACCCTGTCTATATCATTGGGAAGTCTGGTAATCTGTTTGATCAATGCCACTGTACCATACTGATACAGATCTTCTCCTGTTGGAGTATCCTGTTCAGGATTCTTCTGTGCTACCAGAAAAATCTGTTGTGTCTCTGTCATAGCATGCTCTACTGCAGCTTTGGAAAAATCCCTGGACAGATCAAAATGAATAATCATGTCCGGCATAACTGTCAAACCACGTAAAGCTACCAATGGCAGTTCTATTTGTATGCTGCTAATTTCACTCATATCACATATCTTACCTTTCAGTAATCAGTGTCAAAACGCCGCCTTTTGGCAGGCGGCGTTTCATTTATTCTGTCTATTTTTATTTCGCCTTCTTTTCGCGTTCCGTTCTTGTAGACTCGCGATGTACAATGAAAGGCTGACTATCTCCTTCTACTGCCTCTTTTGTAATAACGCAGCTTTCGATGGTATCATCAGAAGGGATTTCATACATAACATCCATCATGATATTTTCCATAATGGAGCGAAGACCTCTTGCTCCGGTCTTTCTTTCCAATGCTTTCTCTGCAATTGCATCAATTGCATCCGGTTCAAAGCTCAACTTCACATCATCAAGCTCGAATAACTTCTGATACTGCTTGATCAGAGCATTCTTAGGCTCTCTTAAAATACGCACCAGCGCACTCTTATCCAGTCCCTCCAGAGATACCACGATAGGTACTCGGCCAACAAACTCAGGAATCAATCCATACTTGGTCAGATCCTGAGGTGTTACCTCTTTAAATACTTCTCCGATATCCTGCTCTGTCTTATCAGCAATCTCTTTATTAAATCCGATTGATGTACGATCCATTCTGGCTTCTACGATCTTATCCAGACCGTCAAAAGCACCGCCGCAGATGAATAGAATATTGGTCGTATCAATCTGAATCAGCTCCTGATGCGGATGCTTTCTGCCGCCCTGTGGTGGTACACTTGCAACCGTACCTTCGATAATTTTAAGTAACGCCTGCTGTACACCTTCACCGGATACGTCTCTGGTTATGGATACATTCTCACTCTTCTTCGTGATCTTATCAATCTCGTCGATATAAATGATACCATACTGAGCACGTTCCACATCATAATCTGCCGCCTGAATCAGTTTCAGTAAAATATTCTCTACATCTTCACCTACATATCCGGCTTCTGTCAATGTTGTAGCATCTGCAATCGCAAATGGCACATTGATGATCTTTGCCAGAGTCTGTGCAAGATAAGTTTTACCGGAACCTGTTGGTCCCAACATAATAATGTTACTCTTCTGTAATTCAACGTCCAGATCTTTCTGAGCCATAACACGCTTATAGTGATTATAAACTGCTACAGACAGAACCTTCTTTGCTTCATCCTGACCAATTACATAATCATCAAGAAAGTCTTTAATTTCTACCGGCTTCAAGAGATTAATGTCAACGCTGTTGCCAACCGGCTCATCTTCATATTCCTCTTCAATAATATCAGCACAGATATCTACGCACTCGTCACAGATATATACACCTGCGGGTCCGGCGATCAGTTTTCTGACCTGATCCTGTGTCTTATTGCAAAAGGAACATCTTACCTTTCCATCAGTGCTTTTTCCAGCCATTCCGCTTCTCCCTTTTTACTATCTAATAAAATTTAGTCTTCCTTTTCCTTACTGTCAGACTTATAAGTAATTACCTGATCGATCAAGCCATATTCCTTGGCTTCCTGTGCAGTCTTCCAGTTATCTCTGTCTGTATCTGCTGCAATCACATCATAAGGCTGATTACAGTTCTCTGCAAGGATCTTATTCAACTTCTCTTTGGTCTGTAAGATATGCTTTGCCGCAATCTCAATCTCTGTTGCCTGACCCTGTGCTCCACCTAAGGGCTGATGAATCATGATCTCTGCATTAGGAAGAGCATATCTCTTACCCTGTGTACCACCTGCTAACAGGAAAGCGCCCATGCTGGCTGCCATACCGATACAGATTGTGGATACATCACACTTGATATAACGCATGGTATCATAGATAGCCATTCCGGCAGTAACAGAACCACCCGGGCTGTTGATGTAAAGCTGAATATCCTTGCTTGGATCTTCTGCTTCCAAGAATAAAAGCTGTGCGACTGTCAGACTGGCAGTTGTCTCATTCACTTCTTCCCCAAGAAATATAATACGCTCTTTCAATAATCTGGAATAGATATCGTAGGAACGTTCTCCTCTACTCGTTTGTTCAATGACATACGGTACTAAACTCATGTGACTTACCTCCAGTTCTACTTTTTCTACAACCTATCAGTTTTATTTCTTCTCTTTTGCCTGTGCAACTACGAAGTCAACTGCCTTTCTGATCTTGAGGTCAGACTTGATTGCCTTCTGTTCAAATGCACCGATCATATCTTCCATTTCTTCTAACTTCATAGAATATGCATCTGCCATCTTCTGAAGTTCTGCCTTGTATTCTTCTTCTGTTACATCGATCTTCTCAGCTTCTGCAACTGCTTCCAGTACAAGTCTTGTCTTGATTCTCTTCTCAGCCTGAGGCTTCATCTGCTCTAAGAACTTCTCACGTGTAAGACCTGTGAACTGGAAGTACTGGTCAATAGAAAGACCCTGCATCTGTAATCTCTGAGCAAAATCATCAGCCATCTGTCTCTGCTGTGTCTGAATCATAGCTTCCGGAATTACCATCTCAGCGCCCTCGATGATAGCGTCGATTACCTTATCTTCCTTCTCGTTCTTAGCGTCGATTTCTTTCTTCTCAACTAACTGCTTCTTAACATCTTCCTTGTACTCAGCCAGTGTATCGAATTCAGATACTTCACTTGCGAATTCATCATCTAATGCAGGAAGCTCCTTCTCCTTGATTTCCTTAACTGTACACTTGAATACAGCTGCCTTGCCAGCAAGATCTGCTGCATGATAATCTTCTGGGAAAGTAACGTTTACTTCTACTTCTTTATTCAGCTCAGCGCCAACTAACTGCTCTTCAAATCCAGGAATGAAAGAACTGGAACCGATTGTAAGAGGATAGTTCTCGCCCTTGCCGCCTTCAAATGCTACACCGTCAACAAAGCCTTCGAAGTCGATTACTGTCATATCGCCATCCTTAACTGCTCTGTCTTCTACTGTGATAGTTCTTGCATTGCTTTCTCTTTCTTCGTTGATCTTAGCATCTACTTCTTCATCTGTTACAGTAAGATCTGCCTTCTCAACCTTGATGCCCTTGTATGTTCCAAGCTTAACTTCCGGCTTCAGTGCTACTTCAGCTGTGAAGATGAAAGGCTTGCCTGCTTCTGCCTGAACAACATCAATAACAGGCTGGGATACGATCTCTTCTTCACACTCATCTACTGCCTTAGCGTAAGCAGAAGGAATCAGGTTATTAGCTGCTCCTTCATAGAATACTTCCTTGCCATACATCTTCTCGATCATCTGGCGGGGAACCTTACCTTTACGGAAACCAGGAACACTGATCTTGCTCTTTTCTTTCTGATAAGCCTTCTCAATTGCCTGCTCAAACTCTTCAGCAGATGCCTCTATTGTAAGCTTAGCCATATTTCCTTCTAACTTTTCAACCTGTAAACTCATTTCTTCTCTTTTCCTCCTAGAAATTATTTTCACCTTGGTGATTCACATAACGCATCTGTAACTATTCAGCCTTACCATAGTTACATGCGAACCTGTCCTGAACTGTTACCTGCATTCTGATCAATCTATCGTGAAATATACGGCGTACTGACATGCGCCCATACTCACAGTCATTCTACAATTATAGCATAGCAATTTTAAAAAGGAAAGTATTTCATAATTTTTTTATATAATATATACTTTTTATTTTCTTAATCACTTTCTTTTCTGCTGTAGATGACCTTACTGGCAACACCGGAAAGCATGCCTACCTTGCCTGAAAGTGCGCTGATTTTCTCCTGTGGCGCATCTATTACGACACTGATAATGTTCATATGCTTCTCCCGGTAGGGCACACCCATTCTTCCTATTATATAGTCACCATATTCATGCAGCAGGGCATTCAGTCCTGCCACAGACTCCTTATTCTCTACGATAATTCCCATAAGCGCAACTCTTGTCTCCATCTTAATCCCCACACCTTTCAACTGTCTGCACATTCTGTCCGATATGTGTCGCAATCAGAAGCGTACGTTCCTTCCGATATTGTTCCATATAACACTGCACACGCTGCATTGTATCCTGATCCAGACCTGTAAAGGGTTCATCCAGTAGTAAGATATCACTTTGTGATGCAAAGGCTCTGGCAATCGCAACTCTGCGTTTCATGCCTCCGCTCAGTTCCTTACATGGTCTTGTAATATCTCCTTCTTCCAGTAGACACAGCAGATGCTCTCTGGCTCTGTTCCTGTCTCCGGTAATCATCTCTACATTCTTCAAAGCACTGTATTCTTCACACAGCCTGTCTTCCTGAAATACCATCGCCACACTGCCCCCACAGGATATCTCTCCTGCATCCGGCTTCTCCAGTCCGGCAATCATACGAAACAACGTGGTTTTGCCGCTGCCTGATGGTGTCGTAAAATATGTTGTACTTCCTCTATCATATGCTGCGCAAAAGTCATTCAGTATCTGCTGCCCCCCATAACTTTTGCAGACATGCTCCAGCCGCAATGCCTTTTGCTGCGGCTTACAGGATAAATCAGACATCCCTGCCCCACGACAGTCAGGCTCCCATTTGCAAAATCTCTCCCATGCCCACAATAACGCCTTCTCTGATAGTACACTCAGGGCAATGGTCACAGCAGTCCATGCCAGCACATCTGCCGTCTCCAGATAGATTTTGGACATATATAACCGCTCTCCTATGGAAAAAGCCGGAGTTCCGATTACTTCAGCCGCTACTCCCGACTTCCAGCCAAGCCCTACAGAGACTTTGATACTGCTGTCAAGAAAAAGCTTCAGAGCCGGACGATATATATAGAAAAATCTGTCCCGTGGACTCCATCTGAATACCTGTGCCATTTCCAGAAGTCTGTGATCTGTGCTGCGAATGCCCTCTAGAGTACTGATATAGATATTGGGCAGCACCACGCAGAAGCTGATTGCAGTGGAAAGCATGTCTGAATGCCACCAGATGAGAAAAAGCACAACAAAAGATGCCACTGGCACTGCCTTGATTAATGATAATACCGGTGAAAATATCTCTTCTATGATAGGAAAACGGGCACTGGCGCAAGCCAATACAAGCCCAACACCAACGCCCGCAAAGAATCCTGCTGCAATACGCAGCAGAGAATAACTTACTGTTTTCCAGAAGCTTGGCATGACAATATTATCCAGCAGTGCTTTCCCGGTCTCCAAAGGTCCTGCCAGAAGAATGGGGTTATTCACCAGCCAGCTTAACACCTGCCATGCAAAGATCCAGCCCAAAATAATATATATTTTTCTACGCATACATTCTCTTATTTCTGTGGAACGTAATAAAAGTCATCCCCAGGAAGGGCTCCACCAATTGATTCTGGATTCTGCTCATACAAAACTTCAAGATAACCCGACAAAGCCTGTTTCATATCAGCACCATCTATATAGGTAATGTTGCACTTTGGGATTGCCTTGAGTGCAATAGGCTCCTTGGCAATGATCTCTGATGCTACTGCAAGTTTCGCACCGTTCTCCACATCTGAATTCATGCTCTGTGCGCTTGCCTGATGTTCTTCCATAAAAGTAACTACCGCATTCTCATGCTCCTGCAGGAATTCATTTCTGACAACGGTAACACCTGTAACCAGACGGCTTCCGTCTTCTCCCTGCAGTTTCTCCCATTCTGCATTCATATCCAGAATAACCGATAAGGCATCATTCTGCGCACATGCAGCTGTTACAAAAGGCTGCGGAAGCAGTCCTATTGCATCCGGGTTCTCTGCCAGAAGAGCAGCTACTTCTGTTGCTTCTGATTTATATTCCAGTGTGCAGTCACTGTCTGCATCCATGCCATTTCCACTTAATATATAATGAAGCACATAATCAGGTGTTGTTCCCTTACCTGTCAGATAGATTGTCCTGCCTTCAAGATCTTCCACTCCTGTAACGGAAGAATCTCCTGATACCATATATAATACGCCAAGTGTATTGATATCTATAACAGTCACACCGCCATTGGTCTTCTGATACAGGATACTTGCCACATTGGATGGCAGGAGCGCAATATCCAGCTCACCCTTGATCATCATGGGAAGCAGCTCATCCGCTGCTGTCATCATGCTGAATTCATAGTTCTCACCGGCTTCCCCATTGGCTGCTTTATCCTCAAGCGGCAGAAGTCCCAATGTTGTAGCGCCTTTTAGCGCACCTACTTTCACTGTAACCTTCTCTTCTGCCTTGCCGGAACCGCAGCCTGTAAGCAGTGCCCCCAGCATTGCAAAAGACAAAGCAACAGCAGTTACTTTACGCATTACTTTTTTTATCATTTTCTTGTCCTTTCCACGCAGAATGAGCGCCTTGACACCCAGTCTTTGTCCGTCAGATTTTTATATGATTCCCGTCAGTTCCTGTGTCGAACCACAAGCCTTCCCAGTCTCATTTCTATTATATAAATTAGTTAAAATTTTGTCAATGATAACAGTTATGCTTCAAAGTGAACCAGGTCCTTAATAACCTCTCCTGCAATGATAAGTCCGACCACAGAAGGAACAAAGGCATTACTTCCAGGCACCTGTCTTCTCTGTGTACATTTACGCACTGTTCCTGGCGGGCAGACACAATGGGATTTACAGCTGATTGCCTCATCCTCGATAGGTGTTAATGGCTTTTCCTCAGAATATACCACCTTTAATTTCTTAACACCTCTCTTCTTGAGCTCCCTGCGCATGACTTTTGCCAGCGGACAGACACTGGTCTTATAGATATCTGCCACTCTAAATGCCGTCGGATCCATCTTGTTACCAGCTCCCATGGAGCTGATAATCGGCGTATTGGTCTGCTGCGCCTGCATGACCAGATTGATCTTGCCTGTCACGGTATCTATGGCATCTACTACATAATCATATTGAGAAAAGTCAAACTGTTCTGCAGTCTCCGGCACATAGAATGTCTGATAAGTGTTGACTGTCGCCTTGGGATTAATGTCCAGTACTCTTGCTTTCGCCACATCTACTTTATACTTGCCTATGGTGCTTCTGGTTGCAATGATCTGACGATTGAGATTGGTCAGACATATTTTATCATCATCTATCAGGTCAAGGGTTCCTACACCGCTTCTTGCCAACGCTTCTACCACATAGCCGCCTACACCTCCAATACCAAATATGGCTACTCTGGAATCCGCCAGGCGGTCCATGGCTTCCTTCCCCACTAATAACTGTGTTCTTGAAAACTGATCTAACATAATTTCTCTCTATACTTTCTTATTTATTTTGCACAAAAAAGCTTGTATTTTAGCCATTTG
>OGNF01001390.1_pt1 | contig 22347 bp, 16 predicted proteins | sample 1573321 | NCBI WGS metagenome assembly OGNF01 (sample SAMEA2581911, study PRJEB24529) | metagenome | biome: Human gut stool | place: China | collected 2011
TATGAGGCACATCTGCGACCCCTGCATTAACATTTTTTGTGGGATGGGGTCTTAGTTAAATTTTCGCATTGTTTGATTTTTTGATATAATATCGCTAATTTTGTACGTTTATAGGATAGGAGAAACTATGCACTCCCCCTATCTATAAGAATTAGACTTCGCATACTCTCCTCCTTAATCATCCGATATAAGAAAGATCTATGTGTGGAATCGTAGGCTATATAGGCAACGGCAATGTATATGATATATTGATCAAAGGTCTTCACCGTCTGGAGTATCGCGGATACGACAGCGCCGGTGTGGCACTCGTAGGAAACGATGGCAAGCTCAACGTCTACAAGACGATGGGCAAGGTGAGCAACCTTGAGGCATATTGCGCCGACAAGGTGACCGACTGCCGCGCCGGCATCGCCCATACACGCTGGGCCACCCACGGCGAGCCCTCCGACTTCAATGCCCATCCCCATTTCAGCGAGGACGGCAACATCGCTCTCGTGCACAACGGCACAATCGAAAACTATAAGGTGCTCAAGGACGCCCTCGTGCAGCATGGCTGCAAGTTTACGTCGGAAACAGACACAGAGGTGCTCGCACAGCTTATAGAATATGTGCGCGTCACCAACAAATGCTCCCTGCTCGAGGCTGTGCGCCATGCTCTTAAGCAAGTGGTAGGCGCTTACGCCATCGCTGTGGTGCAGAAAGACAATCCCGACACCATAATCGCCGCCCGTCAGAGCAGCCCGCTCGTGATCGGCATCGGCGACGGCGAGACCTTCCTCGCATCCGACGCCACTCCATTCGTGGAATACACCAAGAAATGCGTTTACCTCAAGGATGGCGAGATCGCCGAAATCAAGCGCAACGAACCGCTCAATATCACCGACCTCAACAATGTGAAGGCCGAAATTGACGTCACCAAACTCGAGATGTCGATTTCTCAACTTGAGAAGGGCGGCTACGCGCATTTCATGCTGAAGGAGATTTTCGAACAGCCTTCCACACTTCGCGACTGCATCCGCGGACGCGTGGTGGCCGGCGGTTCCAAGATCAACATCAGCGGCGTCAACGACAACAAGGAGATCTTCCGAAATGCCAAGCGCATAATCATTGTGGCCTGCGGCACAAGCTGGCACGCCGGCCTTCTTGGAAAATATCTATTCCAGGATATGTGCAAGATCAAGGTGGATGTGGAATACGCCAGCGAATTCCGCTATTCAAATCCTGTGATCGACAAGGATGACGTGGTGATAGCCATATCGCAGAGCGGCGAAACGGCCGACACGCTCGCAGCCATCAAGATTGCAAAGGAGAAGGGCGCTTTCGTGTTCGGCATCAGCAATGTGGTGGGGAGTTCCATCCCGCGTGAAACCTACAGCGGCTGCTACATCCATGTAGGTCCGGAAATCGGCGTGGCCTCCACAAAGGCTTTCACCGGTCAGGTGATGGTGCTCACGCTCCTGGCGCTCTCCATGGCTCAACTGCGCGGCACACTCTCCGCCGAACAGATTGAACGCCTTGGCAAGCAGGTGCTCGAAATTCCCGGATATGTGGAGAAGGTGCTCAAGCTCAACGACAAGATCGAGCGTCTGTCGCTGATCTTCACATATGCGCGCAACTTCCTTTACCTTGGCCGAGGATATAACTACCCCGTAGCGCTTGAGGGAGCACTGAAGCTCAAGGAGATATCATATATCCATGCCGAGGGTTATCCCGCAGCTGAGATGAAGCACGGTCCCATCGCACTGATCGACGCCGAGATGCCATCGGTGATCATCGCACCGCGCGACCATCTCTACGACAAGATTGTGAGCAACGTGCAGCAGGTGAAGGCCCGCGGCGGCAACATTGTGGCCGTAGTGACCGAAGGTGACACGGTGATAAAGAACATCGCCGACCATGTGCTGGAGGTTCCCGAGGTGCCTGAATGCCTCTCCCCCATCATCACCTCAATCCCGCTGCAGCTCCTCTCCTACTACATCGCCATCAACAAGGGCAAAAACGTGGACATGCCGCGCAACCTCGCGAAATCCGTAACTGTAGAATAATCGCGGAGCGACTGCACTATTCCCCAAAATTCAACATTCAAAATTCAAAATTCAACATTAAGCGAAGCATATTTGTTATAAATACGAAAGTTAATTATTAAAGACTGGACTATGAAGACAAATATACTTCGGGCATTGGTTGCCGCGACCAGCATTCTCTCGGGTGTGGCCATTATGGTGGCGCAGAACAGTCTGCCCGCTCCCGGCTCCGGGGGCAACTATCAACCCAACATTCCGTCCGGCGGCTGGGGCGGCGGGTTCAACCCCGGACCTCCCCCACCCTCTTATTGGGGCAGCCCATGGTATTCAGGCTGGGACTATTCACCCACAATTGTGGTTAGCCCAAGCATCACAACTAATAATTTCCAGAATCAGGGAGTCACCAAAGTGGTAGCCTGCGGCTATGACGCCCAGGGCGTGTGGAGAGTGCTGCCATTGGTGGTAAGCTATCAGTATAACGGCATCCAGTATGATGTCAACGTGCTCAACGCCTGGAATCCCTGGACCGACCATTGGAACAGGAATCTTGACGTTCCCGCATATAACACCGACTATACCGTGCGCGGAAACAACTATGATTTCTACACAGTGCTCCCCTTCGGCACTTTCTATTTCAATCTGTAAAAAAACAAGATAACGGGTCTAAGTGGCTCCGCTATATGGCTCACTCCAGTGAGTCCTTGTAGCGGGCCACAATTGCTAGAAGATCCTCGCCAAAGCGTTTTGCCGTGACAGGGCCGATATTGGGAATGGTTAGCAGGTCGGCCTCATCGGCGGGAAGTTCACGCGACACGGCGAGAAGGCTCTTATTATGCATGATCACATAAGCCGGCACGCCGCTCTCGCGGCTCAGATTATTGCGCCATTCCACGAGTTCGTCGTAGAGTTTCGGATTGGGATTATCGGCCGACAATTGCGACTTGCGTTTCACCATCCTACGCTCCTTTTTCAGTTCGGCACGCTCCATTGCCGACAGAATAGAGGCGGCACGTTTCTCCAGGAATATCTCTGCGTTGAAATCATTTCTCATGAAATAATCGAAGAGGACACGCTTCTGCCTGAAGATGGTGTCGAGAATCTCCACACGCTCCTGCAGTTTGCGCACCACATTGCGGCTGTCGTGGTCTTCGGGCAGAGCCTTCATGACCTTCTCCACGCCGTCCAACTGCTGAAGGAAATATTCACAACCCTCGCGGATTCTCTTCTGAAGGGCTTCATCCTGCATGGTTTCGCCGGCCTGCGCGAATATTCTGCCCAACTGGTGCATGAATTTGTCGGACACGCCCACCGTCTCATCTGTAAGCCGGTTGCGCACAGCCGCCACATCCTCCACAAACAATGGATATTCCTTCGAGAAATTCTCCTGAATGATACGTGCCACGCCCGTATATGCATCCTTAAGCTGACGCATGTCGAAGAGCGCGCCCAATGTCTCGAGGAAATAGTTCTTGCGCAAACGCTCTATCCCCTCGTCGCTGAGTTCGGCGGCATGGCTGCGGATAAAACTCTCCACAGCATGGTCGCAAATCACTGAGTTTCGGCTTACCGGGCGCTCCAGCACAAGGCCGTCGAGCGAACGGCACCTCGAGAGGGCCACATATGTCTGGCCGTGTGCGAATGCCGCCGAGGAGTCGATGATTGCATGGTCGAAGGTGAGGCCCTGGCTCTTGTGGATGGTGATGGCCCAGGCTGTCTTCAGCGGGAACTGCTGGAATGTGCCTTCACATTTCTCCGTGATCTGATTATTTTCATCATCCACCACATATTTCATATTTTCCCACGTCTGGGGCTCCACCTTAATCAGCGGGCCTCCGTCGGCCGGATCCACCACCACGTAATTATCTCCGAGTTCGGCCACATGACCTATCATGCCGTTGAAATATTCGCGGTTTTCTCCGGTGGAATTCTTGATGAACATCACCTGTGCGCCCTTCTTGAGGGAAAGCAGATTCTCGGCAGGGATATTCCCTTCCGGGAAATTGCCTGAGATTTTGGCCTTGTAGTCGCGGCCTTCAGCAGGGAGTGTCGCGAGCCTCTCCTCATTGATTTTGGCAGCCTGACGGTTGTGGGTCACGAGGCGGATATATCCTTCAGAATCATCTGGAGCATAGCCGGGACGGAAGCGGCGGTTTAGCTTGCGGAGCGACTCCTCGGAGGGGTATCCTCCCCGGATATCATTGAGGATGTCAAGAAATCCTGCATCGCTCTGGCGATATACATGGTTGAGCTCAAGGGTGACATAATTCACCTCAGCCAATGCCTTGGAGTCGAAGAAATAGGGTGACTCATAATGCGAGGAGAGCAGCGACCATTCCTCGGGCTTTGCCACCGGGGGGAGCTGCTGGAGGTCGCCGATGAGGAGCAGTTGCACTCCGCCGAAAGGCTTGGAGCGGTCGCGGAAACGCCGCAGCACATCATCCACGGCGTCAAGCAGGTCGGCGCGCACCATCGAAACCTCATCAATCACCAGGAGATCCATACCCCTTATAATCTGGCGCTTTAATTTATTGAAGCGATGTGCGCCATGCGACGACACCCTTTTGGCGCCCGGAATAAAAGGTCCGAAATCAAGCTGGAAGAAGGAATGGAGTGTGACTCCACCGGCATTGATGGCAGCGATGCCCGTGGGGGCAGTCACCACAATCTGCTTGTTGCTGTGTTCGCGAAGTTTGCGAAGAAATGTGGTTTTCCCTGTACCGGCCTTGCCTGTAAGGAAAAGGCTTGTGCCCGTTTGCTCTATAAGATTGCGGGCAAGTTCCATCTGCCTGTTCAAGTCGCACTCTTTCATCTTACCGATTGATGATTTTATGATTGATGATTCCCTATGATTTATGATTTATGATATATTGGGCAATCTGCACGGCATTGAGAGCGGCGCCCTTCTTAATCTGGTCGCCCACCACCCAGAATGCGAGCCCGCAGTCGTCGGCGAGGTCTTTGCGAAGACGGCCCACATACACAGGGTCTTTTCCGGCCACATCAAGCGGCATGGGATAGGCCTTGCTGCCATTCTCCTCATCAACAAATACCACTCCGGGGGCATTGATGAAAGCCTCTCTTGCCTCCTCAAGGCTTACGGAACGCTCTGTCTCCACCCAGATGGCCTCGCTGTGGGCACGGATCACCGGCACGCGCACGCATGTGGCCGACACGCGGATGTCGCTGTGCATGATCTTGCGCGTTTCATTATACATCTTCATCTCCTCCTTGGTATAGTCGTTGTCGGTGAAGACATCGATGTGGGGGATGAGGTTGAACGCAAGCTGGGCGCTGAATTTCTTTACTGTGGGCTTGCTGCCCTGAGCAATTTCGCGCACCTGGAGCTCGAGTTCGTCGATGCCTGTCTGTCCTGCCCCGCTGGCTGCCTGATATGTGGCCACATGCACGCGGAGGATGTGCGACAAGCGTTCGATGGCCGCAAGAGCCACCACCATCTGGATGGTGGTACAGTTGGGATTGCCGATGATGTTGCGGGGATGATTGAAGGCATCCTCGCCGTTGACCTCCGGCACCACAAGGGGCACGTCGGCATCCATGCGGAATGCAGAACTGTTGTCGATCATCAGGGTGCCGTGGCGGGTGATGGTATCGGCATATTCCTTTGAAGTGGAGGCACCCGCCGAAGTAAATGCAATGTCCACGCCCGAGAAGTCGGAATCGTGGCTCAGCAATTCAATTATATATTCTTTCCCACGGAACGAGCGCGTCTGCCCGGCGCTTCTTGGAGAGCCGAACAGACGCAGGTCGTTAATAGGGAAGTTTTGCTCATCGAGCACGCGGAGCAGTTCCTGCCCCACGGCGCCGCTGGCGCCAACTATCGCTATATTCATTTCAATTCATAGATTACTGCATGCCGCTTACGGCCATGCTTCTGTCAATTTTCGAGACAAGCCCCTGAAGCACCTTGCCCGGGCCGAGTTCCACAAACTCAGTGGCGCCATCGGCAATCATAGCCTGCACGTCCTGAGTCCAGCGCACAGGAGCCGTGAGCTGCTTGATAAGGTTTTTCTTGATCTCCTTGGGGTCGGTGTGAGCTTTGCCATCCACGTTCTGATATACAGGGCAGCGGGGAGTCTTAAACTCGGCAGCCTCGATGGCCTCGGCGAGTTCCTCCTGCGCGGGCTGCATCAGAGGGCTATGGAAAGCACCGCCCACCTTCAGTTTGAGGGCACGCTTCGCGCCGGCGGCAAGCATCTTCTCGCAAGCGGCGTCGATGCCCTCCATTGTGCCGGAAATCACCACCTGACCTGGGCAGTTGTAATTGGCAGGAGCCACCACATCGTCAACCTGTGCACAGAGTTCTTCCACCTTCTCATCTGGAAGGGCGAGCACGGCAGCCATTGTGGAGGGACGGGCCTCGCAGGCTTTCTGCATGGCACGCGCACGCTTTGCCACAAGCTTGAGACCCTCCTCAAAACTCAGCGCTCCTGCAGCCACAAGCGCAGAGAATTCGCCGAGGCTGTGGCCAGCGGTCATGTCGGGCTGGAATTCGTCGCCAAGGCTCTTGGCGAGAAGCACACTGTGAAGGAAGATGGCAGGCTGTGTCACCTTCGTCTGCTTCAGATCCTCCTCTGTGCCGGAAAACATAAGGTCGGTGATGCGGAATCCAAGGATTTCGTTGGCTTTCTCGAAAAGCTCGCGGGCCTCCGCATTATTCTCGTACAAATCCTTTCCCATACCCACAAACTGGGCACCCTGTCCGGGGAATACGTATGCTTTCATGTCAGCGTATTTTTTGACTATTATTTATCGGGGTATCATCCCCTGAAGAAATGGATAAAAGGGAGGGTGATGAGGCCCTCCCCTTTTCAAGGTGCAAAATTAATCAAATATTTTCGATTACGGAAATTATTCCGTAATTACTTTAACACTTTGGCGCGCTTGCTGTCGGTGTAGAGATAGATGATGAGCAGAGCGTATGCCACGAGGCCGAGAACCTGCGTAAGAGTCTCGCTGCCGGGAGTGTGATATTCGAATCCGGCGAAGCGGGTGATTGCTGCGAACACACCGAATAGTGCGCCGCCGGCGATGAGGCCGGAAGCAAGGAGTGTGCCGCGGTCGCGACGTGCGTTGCTGAGTTCCTTATCCTTAGTGGAGTTGGCAACGAAATAGGAGATTGCGCCGCCTACGAGCATCGGGGTGTTGAGCGACAGAGGAATGAACATACCGAGGCAGAATGCAAGGGCAGGAACGCCGAGCCAGTTGAGGATAAGGGCCAGAATAGCACCTACCATATAGAGAATCCAGGGGGTCTCGCCGCCCATCATCAGGGGCTCGATCACCTTGGCCATCGCATTGGCCTGGGGAGCCACAAGAGCGTTGTCGCCGGAGAAGCCGTACACCTGATTGAGCACGATGATCACGCCGCCCACTGTGGCTGCGGACACGAGTGTGCCGAGGAATTTCCAGCTCTCCTGCTTTTTAGGAGTGCTGCCGAGCCAGTAGCCGATCTTGAGGTCGGTCACAAACCCGCCGGCCATCGAGAGGGCCGTGCAGACCACGCCGCCAATCACCATAGAGGCCACGATGCCGCTTGTGCCTTTCAGGCCGATTGCCACGAAGATGGAGCTGGCGATGATAAGAGTCATCAGCGTCATACCACTCACGGGGTTACTGCCCACGATGGCGATGGCGTTGGCTGCCACAGTGGTGAAGAGGAAGGCTATCACAGTTACCACAAGCCAAGCCACGAGAGCCTGCCAGAATGTGTGGATCACGCCGAGCCAGAAGAAGAGAAGCACCACGATGAGGGCCAGCACGATGAAGAATACCACTTTCTTCATGCTGAGGTCGGTCTGCCAGCGCACCTCGGTGGCTTTCTTGGCGCCACCCTTGAATTCGCGGCCTGCAAGTCCTACTGCATTGCAGATGATGGGCCAGGACTTCACGATGCCGATCACGCCGGCCATTGCGATGCCGCCGATACCGATCATACGGGCGTAGTCCTTGAAGAGCACGTCCGGGGCCATGGCCTGGAATTCAGGCGAGCCGTATGTGCCTAAGAGGGGAATCACAATCCACCATACGAAAATGGAGCCGGCGAAAATCACGAAGGCATATTTGAGACCTACGATATATCCGAGGCCGAGGAGTGCGGCGCCGGTGTTGCAACTGAACACGAGTTTTGTTTTCTCTGCGATGGTCTGTCCCCAACTTGCGGCTGTGGTGGTCACTGTCTCGGCCCACCAGCCGAATGTGGCCACGATGTAGTCGTAGACGCCGCCGATGAGCGATGCGATCACAAGGGTCTTGGCCTGGCCGCCGTCGCTCTTGGCCTCTGCACCCTGGCCCGACACGAGCACCTGTGTGGTGGCTGTGGCCTCGGGGAAGGGATACTTGCCGTGCATATCCTTCACGAAATATTTACGGAAGGGGATAAAGAAGAGGATACCCAAGATACCTCCCAACAGCGAACTGAGGAAGATCTGGTAGAAATCCACCACGATGTCGGGGTAGGAAGCCTGAAGGATAAAGAGGGCGGGGAGAGTGAAGATGGCGCCGGCCACAATCACGCCGGAGCATGAGCCGATCGACTGTATGATTACGTTCTGGCCCAAGGCGTTCTTTTTCTTGAGGGCGTTGCTGAGGCCCACAGCGATGATGGCGATAGGAATGGCGGCCTCAAAAACCTGACCCACCTTGAGGCCCAGGTAGGCGGCCGCCGCACTGAACACGATGGCCATCACCAGGCCCATGCCCACAGAATAGGGAGTCACCTCCTTCTGCTCATGGGCAGGATGCATCACCGGCACATATTTCTCGTCCTGTCCGAGCTCGCGAAACGCGTTTTCGGGAAGGCCGGTGTCGGTGGTATAAACTTTTTCTTCTTCCATGATGTATAGTTATTGTTTTGATTATTCGGTCAATGTGAGCTGTCACTGATGAGTTTTTCGGCAGCTTTCGGGGTGTTATTGTTGAGTTTTCATGTTTGCTCAATGGGCAAAGTTACTAAAAATCCCCCAACCATTCAATAAAATTTATTAAATTTGCGTCGATTTATAATGCTACTATGAAAATTCTGATAGCGGGGAGCGGGGACACGGGGACGCATCTGGCGAAGATGCTTTCGCATGAGGACCAGGACGTGGTGCTCATCAGCGACGACCGCAGTCGCCTCGAAAGCCTCGACACAAGTTATAACATCATGGTGTCGCCGGGCAGCGTGCTCAGCCTCGCCGACCTGCGCGCTGCCGGCGCCGATGAGGCGGAACTTTTCATCGCGGTTACTCCCGATGAGACTGTCAACCTTATCTCCTGCGAGATGGCCCGTCGCCTCGGGGCGGCTCGCTGCGTGGCCCGCGTGTGCAATCCCGATTTCATGCATCATGATATCGCCGACACTTTCCGCCATGCAGGCGTTGACTCCCTCATCCTGCCTGAAATGCTGGCATGCCGGGAAATTTGCAATCTCATACGTCGCAGTTGGGCGGTAAACTGGTTCGAACTCAACCGTGGCCGCCTCGTCCTCGCCGGAATGCGCATCACGGAGCATTCGCCGGCCTGCGGCAAGGCCCTGCGCGACATCCACGTCGACGGCCAGCGAGTGCATGTGGCGGCTATCCGCAGCGGCAACGAACTGATTATCCCGCGCGGTGACAACGTGCTCCGCGTCGGCGACCTCGCATATGTGACATTCAGTCCTGATGATGAGGAGTATGTGCGGCGCATCGCAGCCCCGCAAAGAGAGAAAACCAGCAACATAATGATTATCGGCGGAGGCCTTATCACGGAGTTTCTCTGCCGGGAACTCTCCGGCAGGTATCATGTCACAGTGGTGGAGCCCAACCGCAAACGTTGCCGCCAACTCGCCGAACGTCACCCCTCAATCACAGCCGTCAACACCGACAGCCACGATTTCAGCACCCTCCGCGACGAAGGCCTCCAGTCAACCGACCTATTCATCGCCCTCAATGCGGGCGACGAGCAGAATATCGTGGACTGCATGGTGGCACGTCGCAACGGTGTCCACACCACCGTGGCAGAAATCGAGGACCTGCGCTATCTCGCTGATGCCGAGCAACTCCGCATCGACAAGATTGTCAATAAGAAACTCCTGACATCAGCCCATGTGCTGCGCGACATCCTGGGCAACGACGTGCGCGTGAGCGAACTCATGGCGCTCGAGGACGCGGAAATCGCCGAAATCGAGGCCGGAGAAAACTCCAAGGTCACGCAGTCCCCCGTGAAAGACCTCCATCTTCCCAAGGAACTTACCTTGGGCGGCCTTATCCGCAATGGTGAGGGACATCTGATTTCCGGCGACACACAGATCCTGCCCGGCGACCTTGTATTGGTGGTGTTCCGGCCCGGCAACCTCCTAAAAGTGAAAAGACTGTTCAGATGAAAGGCTCTGGTATATCATATCGGTCGGTGTTCAGCATATTGGGACGGCTGCTGATTGCAGAATCGGCATTGCTGCTAATTCCCCTTACGTTTGAGATCTTCGGCGACCACAGCGACCTCGCAGGTTTTCTGATAGCCATCGGAGGCGCACTGGCCACAGGCCTGCTGCTGCGGATGTGTCAGCGCAGATCGCGTCCCCGCATCCGGCGAAGGGAGGGATTCATGCTCGTAAGCCTGGCCTGGGTGGCCTGCTCCCTCTTCGGCATGCTCCCTTTCATTTTCGGCGCCCATCCCCTATCGGTGAGCGATGCCTTCTTCGAGACAATCTCCGGATTCACCACCACCGGCGCCACCACCATAGCCGACGTGGAAGTGCTATCGCCCGGCCTCCTGCTGTGGCGCTCCATGACCCAATGGCTCGGCGGCCTCGGCATACTGCTCTTCATGTTAGCGATGCTCCCAACTCTCAATGAGAAGGGAGGAATACCCATCTACAATTCCGAGACCACCGGAATCACACACAACAAGATCCATCCCCGCATTCGCCAGACGGCTATATCGCTCTGGAGCGTCTACATCATTCTCACCATTCTGCTCACCCTTCTTCTCTGGGCAGGTCCCATGAATTTCTTCGACGCCCTATGTCATTCGCTCAGCGGCATTTCCACAGGCGGCTTCTCTACCAAAAACAATAGCATCGCATTCTGGCATTCCGCCTATCCGGGCTGGGTGCTGACTATCTTCATGTTTATCGGAGGGGTAAACTTCAGCCTGCTATATGGATTGATGCGTGGCAGATGGCGACAACTCTGGCGCAATGACGTGTTCCGCGCATACCTTCTGATTGTCGGTCTTTCCTATCTCGCACTTTTAATCACACTCGTTCTTGAAGACCGTATCCATTCCTTCGGCGACGCGCTGCTTGTGCCGATATTCCATGTGGTTTCATCCGTCACCTCCACCGGCTATTCGCTGAGCGACTATGCCTCCTGGGGTCCTTTTGCCATGCTGCTCACGATGCTGCTCATGATCGTGGGCGCGTGCGCGGGCTCGACCACCGGAGCACTGAAAATCGACCGTATGGTTGCGCTGCGCAAGAACCTCGGCAACGCCATCAAACTTGCGCTCTATCCGAAACGCATCTTTGTGGTGCGCGTCAACGGCAATGTGATTCCTCACTTCGACCTTACCCGCATCACAGCCTTTGTGACTATTTATGTACTTCTAATCGTGGCAGGTGCATTGGCCACAAGCGCATTCGGGGTCTCCATCGAAGACTCCTTCTTCGCATCAATCTCATGCATTGGCAACAACGGCCTGGGCTTCGGGCTCACCGGCGCGGCCGGCGGTTTCGGACTGCTGCCCGATGCCGTGAAATGGCTGATGTCGGCGATGATGCTTATAGGGCGCCTGGAACTCTTCAGCGTGCTTGTGATGATCCTCCCCATCTTCTGGCAAAAGTGACCGATACTGAACTAATCATTCCTAAGGCTTGTTAGTTTTATAAATCCCGTCGGAGTTCGCGAACTTCGGGTGCATCAAAAACTAAACTTAAAAGACTATGATCAAGGCAATGCTTATCGCCGGTGCCGGCGGTTTTGTCGGCACTTGCGGCCGCTTTTTAGTAGGGAAATGGTGTTCGGCTATCTTCCATGGCCCCTATCCTTTGGGCACATTCATCGTGAACCTTATCGGATGCTTCCTGATCGGCCTTTTCTTCGGCCTCCTTGAGAAAGCGCATGTAATGACCCCGGGCGAGAACGTGCTGCTCATAACGGGTTTCTGCGGCGGCTTCACCACCTTCTCCTCTTTTGCCGACGACATGTGGGTGCTCGGTTCGAAGGGCGACTGGGGCACTTTCGCGCTCTATCTGGCATGCAGCGTTATCTTCGGAATCCTCCTCGTCTGGGCCGGACGCGCAATTATCCGCTAATCCACATACGCCAATTCTGAAATTATGAAGACAATCTATAAATCACTGCTCGCCTCCGGAACTGTGGGCGCCATGCTTGTAATGGCTGCATGCTCTGCAAAGGAACCCGCATTCAGCGGCATCTGGGAGAGTGTCAAGCCCGTCGACGTGACATGCTATTTCCATGACGCCACTTCTGCACTGACGACAATATCCATTCAGTTTGCCACAAATCAGGAATATACCGGCGGCCCTGTGACAGTCAGCAACCGATACCAGGTAACCTGTCCGCTAGCCACAGACTCCCTGCCCACTGGTAAATACAAAGCATCTTTCATCGTCAAAGCCTCATGCCGGGGTTCATGGACCTATGATGTGGATGACTCTGATGAGATTCTGCTTCAATTCAACTATGACGCATTCTCTGTCAACATTGACCCGGCAAGCATTCATGTGACTCCGTCCGATTCCATAGCCATGCGTCAGGCTCAAGCCAAACGCGAGGTGTGGACGATGGATGCCCAGGAGGCTTTCCGCCGCGACCTGCTACATTTCTCCACTATCGAAGATGTGGATGTATCAAAGGACCAGAAGATGCTGAAAATTGAAGTGCAGGATCCAAAGGAGGAGATTCGCTTCATACGAAAATAACACTTTCTTACTGATAATTGAAATAAAAAATCAGCCCTCGGAAATCGAGGGCTGATTTTTTAAATTTATGATATTTGGGATATCTCAAATTATCTTTCAGTGCTGCCCATTACGCTTTCCCACGATCTCAGGGCATAAAAGACACCTAACATGCCTGATGATTCCGAACCGCCGTCGTGGATGGTTGGGAATTTAATGTAAGGATAATTCGTCTTACCAGAGAAATCAGTGTAACTTACGGGTGCATCCTGAATAGCGTTTATTTCGTTACCGCTTCTGAGGTCATTTTCACTGATATAAAGCTTTGTAATAACTTTCTGGCCGTTTGCCTGAATGGTGTACTCGGCTCCCCATGCGCTGAGGGCGTGATTGCCGGCAAGGCACACATATACAGGTCCATATCGCAGCCATCCAAGCATCTTTTCGCAGAAAGTAGCCTTCATCTGCTCAGAATTCATTCCTGCAAAAATATCCACCACAGATGCATATTCTCCGAAGAGATCCATTTCGTTTTCGGTTAATCCCATGAAGCCACCCTTTACGTTCTCGTAGTCGAGATTGAATTTTGGAAGATCGTTGCAGAATTGTGACTCGGGGTGCTCCACACCACAGAAGAACCATTTAATTGTGCCCGGAAGATCACCTGCCTGATGCGTATAGGCTTGCGAAATAACATCCATCACCGGGGTGGCATAATATCTGCTCTCCTGCGGATACGCTACCTTAAAGGGATAGTCTTTGCCAGTGGAAGCCTTATATTGGTTAATCCACCATTGCACCATTCCGGCAGCCTCACATGCCCAGCAAAGTTCACGGTCGGAACCGTATTCGGTGTCGCCTACCTTGTCGACATCGACAAATCCGGCAGTCTTGCTTACTCCGGGAGGGAATATCTGCAGTGTGGCGCCAACTTCTGGTTTGGCCTCGGTTATGAAACTCCGCCGGTACACCACATCAGACTTGTCGCAGGGCATCGCGGCAACAACATATTCTGTAGACTCTTTAAGACCTGAAAAAACCTTCTCCGTCTTCTGAGTCACTGTCAGTATCTCTTCACCAGACAAGTTGCTGAAACGGCTGATGATTTCAGCATCAGTTACATCGGAAGACGCGGGGAATAAAGCGACCTTGTAATATTCAGCCTTGCCGGGATGGAATAGCACCCGTGCAGAGTCATGTCCGAAATTCTGGATGAAGATGCGCATATCCTGCGTGTCGCTCCTTAACACAAACTCAATGGTAGCGAATTCCGAGTCTGTGTTTGAGCTTCCTGAAGCAGCTTTTGCCTGCACAGAGAATTTGTGTGAGCCGAGAGCCAGATTTTTGAAAGTATAAGATGTTTCATCCGTAGTGCTTGTCGTTCCTGAGTCAAAACGCCAGAAATATCTACCGGCGCCTGCCACCGGTTTCCAACTCACCTTGACCGATGTCTCGGATAGGATCTCGTAACTTACCACCGGAGTGGCGAGCTGCCCTTCCGGCACAATCTGCTCGAAGTCGATCTTTTCTACTTCATCGACCGGCATTGTAATCACTTCGCCGCTTTTCTTATGGATAAGCATGTTATAATTATCTGCAACCATCGCCATTGGGACGGCCAGAAGAAGCGTGTATATGAATTTCTTTTTCATTTATGTTTTTTTTAATCAGCCAAACCGAAACCGGATAACCAAGATTAGCGAATAATTTCCTTATATGTTTTCGATCCTTTACGAACCACCAGAATCTGGCCGGCCGCAGGATTAGAGACGCGCATTCCCTGAAGGTTGTAATAAATTTCCGGCATATCCTGATCGGATGTGATGTAGTCCACACCTTCTGTAGAAGGCAGGATTATATAACTTTCCTTCGCGTTGGGATTGGTATAGACATATACTTCATCTTCGTCGGGGAATTTAAGAAACATCGAATTAACGGGGAAGAGAATCTTATTGTCCGTCATGGTGATATTGCGATCTTCATAATCCGGCATCAGAGCCACCATTTCGTCGTAGTTGGCAAACGTACCGTTGCATGAAGCACTCATGATATAGAGCCAGCCTCGGTCTGTTTTGACTCCTGTGTTTTGATGCCTTACCCGCACAAAGCCGGGATCACTGGCATCAACCACCATGTCACGGCCGGTCTCCGCGCTATGACCGAAAGCCTTCACCACCTTGTAGACTCCTTCCGTTTTGATATTCTTCATAATCTCAACTTCAGTCTCCACAGGTACATAGTTCTCATCAAACAAAGTTTCAACGAATCCATCCTTAAACAATCCCTTGCCTATGGATTTCCATTCGCCTGCATCGGAAGTTGCTCCCGGAAGTTTGACATATCCGTCGGATTCCATATTGGAATACGTCCAGTCTTCAGGGTCAAATTCCGTGCCGGTGTAATAGGGATATTTCACGGCAACACTGTTGCTGCTGAAATTGATTACACCATCCTTCAAGACAGGCACCCTCCTTTTATAGTTTTCATACAATTTGGCATTTTCATTGTCGACATTAATGAACACTTCCTTGTCGATACCTTTTACGACATACATGAAATAGGTGTAGGAACAATACCATATCTCCCCCTCCACAGGATCGTCTATGGGAGCGCGCTGTTCAGGTATCATCACATAATCAGGGTCGGTGGCATCGATGATGAGATAGTTGAGGCTTTCGTCAAACTTATCACCTTTCGCCTCTTTCCATGGATTTATTATGCGGTAGAGCCCTGGAGTCTGCTCGCTTTCCTGATATTGCACGTCAACTGGATCGTTAACGTACTGCTTAAATAGATTGGAGAGCACAAAATCTGAAAATTGGCCTTCGCCGATATTTTTCCAGGTCTGGGCATCTGCCTTTTCAGGAGCAATTTTTTTTACGGTCTGAGCGTCAAGCCTCACAATGCCGCGCGGCATTGCCAATGCTGTGGTTGCCAGCATGATCGCCGCAAGTGTCAGTAAATATTTCTTCATGTTTAAGGTGTTATTGTTATCTTAAGATGCGTCAGTTGTTTTTCTGGACTAATGCCGACTGCAAAGTTAATTATTCTTTTTAAATTTGCAATATTTTTTTAGAAAAATATTGACTAATACCCCATATTTTAAGCCTGTGTTATTCATTTATGCATATGCGTAGAGGATGATTCCGACGAAGGGAATGAATGGGGATGCCCAGGCTGTCGGCCTGGTGGATGAGCCATGCCTCGCGCTTCTTCCTTATCGAAGGATGCGTTACGACAACCGCAGGATGATAACGCGCCACTAGAGTCTCTATATCGCCTTTATATCCTCCCGACACCAACAGATAGTCGCAATGCCCGATGACGCCGGGGTCGTCCACCTCCTCGTTCCTGTCGACTGCGGCAAGGGTCTTCTCCCCTATTCTCATCACGGCCGACTGCGCCACGGGGAAGGCATATTCCGATTCCTGCCCCTTTTCCTTTACCCGCACGCGAGCTATCCCCGGCATGTCGCAGATTATCATCTCATCTTTACTCTCTTCCATAAAGGGTATGCATACAATCGCCACCACGGCAGCTGCAGCAGCCAACGACGCATAAATCTTTTTCCATCTACTCTTCAGAGCCATGGCTGCAAAAACTATCGCCACGCTCCAGAGCACCAGCGTGGCCACAGGGATTCGAAGCGTGGCCGCTCCGGCCACCCCTGTCTCCATCCAGCTCACAAATGAAATGAATGCGCCATGCACGCTGCTGATAACCTGCGACAGCCAACTGAAGTCCAGACCAATTGCCACGAGAAGTATATGCGCTATGGACACTGCCATAAACACCGGAAGCAGGGGGAGAACCACTAAGTTGACCGGCAGGAACATCAGCGGGAATCGATGGAAATAATAGGCGGAGATGGCCCACGTGCAGAGGGTAGTAACCAATGAGCAAAGCACAGCCGCACAGGTTTTATACAGATACGGATGCTTGCGATGGTCAATCGGATTGAGCGGATTCACGAAGAATAACAGTGACGCCACGCACGCAAAGCTCATCTGCAATCCCACGTCAAAAAGCGAATATGGATTCACAAAGAGGATTATCGCCATGGCGAGCAGCAGGGAATTCCAGGATGTGTTTCTGCGTTCGAGGATGATGCAGAATGCGAGCGCGGCAGCCATCACGCAGGCTCGGATGGTGGATGGAGCGCCTCCGGTTACGAAGGCATATACGAAGATAAGGCTGGTGGCGCAGGCAAGCCGTAACTTATAGAGTCCGGCATAATTCAGGGGAAAGAGCAGAAACAAAAAGATACCGGCGATGATAGCCACATGCATTCCGCTGAGTGCCAGCACATGCGCTATACCCGTGTTGGCGAAAAGCTGACGGGATTCCTCTGTGAGATAGTCGCGGTCGCCGGCAAGGACTGTAATCAGGAAATTGCGAGCATCGCGCGAAAGGGTTGTGTTCTCTATGGCTTTTACTATGACATCGCGACAGGAGGTGGCTACGCCGTTGAGCGAGCGCCGATGTGCAATAAGATGCATGTCACCATTCGTCACATCAGCCCTGTAAAGGAAACCACGGCGTGCCATGCGCTCGGCGTATGTGTTGTCGAAACTGTTTACGGAATTCCGGATTCTTCGGAAGGAGGCCGGGAAGATTACCACATCATCCACATCCTTGTAAAGGGCATCACAATTCACTATTGCCTGAAAATTCGGGCAATTCACTTGCGTGCCGTCGCGGGCGATGAGTTGCCTCACATCCATCACCACGCGGTCGCCACGGTTGGTGGCGGTGATGTCGCGGATATGGCCGAGTGCTGCCTTGTAAGCGGAGAAATTGTCGCCGGGCATTTCAAAAGGGCGCTCTAAATCAGCGCTGAAGATGCCTATGCCGCAAAACCAGAGAGCCAGCCAGACTTGATGCAGATAGCGATAGCGATAGCCGGCCAGCGGATTGCGCGAGAGACGAAGGGTGAATAGGTAAATCAGCGAACCGGTAACAATCTCAGACGCAGCCACCCAGCCATCCGCCCCGAAAGAGGCAGAGAGAATGCCGGCCGCCAAGGCCAGCACCGGAATAAGCATGGGAGCATACAAGGCTTATTGATTGATGATTATCGTTCCTTCCGGACTGAGGAGTGAGGTCACAAATTTAGCATATATTTCCGGGTTCGCAAAATATTTTATCAAAGTATGCCAAGAAGGGAATAGTGCAGTCGCTCCGCGACTATTCTTGATATGATTTCAGGATGGCGAGATTGCGCTCGTAGCGAGGATAGTAAAGTTTGCCGTTTTCCACTTTTGCAGTCTGGCCAGTGTAAAGTTCCGTCACCTCCTCACATTCCTGAAAAATGCCGCTTACTTTTATCGGTTTGCCGGCTTCGGGACGCAACTTTATCAATATCGTGTCATTATCATCATATCTCACACAGGTGTGGGTGTCGATGGTGCGCTGGCGACCTCTACCTATCACCGGATTCGCTCTTCGCATCTTTCCCAACTTCCGGTAATGCTCAAGCTGCGCCTCGTCAATATCATTCCAGTCCATATCGGAGCGGAAGGCCTGGTCGCTGTCAACATTAAATTGCGCATCATTTAGTTTGCGGCCGGTCTCATCCCCATAGAACACCTGCGCCACCCCCGGCGTCAGAAGAAAAGTTGTGGCGCAATCAATCATATTCTCCATATCGGCGTCGCGATGATATGAATTATTGAGATAACTGAATGGATGCCAGTTGTCATGAACCGCCATGCTGTCGGCATATGCCTGCCAGGTATAAACGATATTGTCCAAATCGCCATGCTTTGGAAAGAAGAAATTCACCATGCTCGAGAATCCAGCAGCGGCATAATCCGGTTTGTAATCGATTGAAGCGTTATCGAAATCGCCAGTCATATAGAATTTATCAGTCCATTTTGAAGCCGGCGACTCCGGATGGGCAGCGCGCCACTTGGCAAGAGCCTCATTGCAAGCCTCATTAAGTTCTTTCCACCTGTTGAGATGCACATTCTCCACTATGTCGCACCGAAAGCCGTCAATTCCAAATTCCTTCACCCAGGATGCAATCCATGCAATCACATATTGCATCGGCGACCACTTTCTGTTGTTACGCAGTTTGAGTGCCGAGGGATTCACCCAAGCATCATTTTTCCTACCCTCATTTTCCCATTTGCGAAGCAGGAAGTCGGGGATATCCACCGGCTTGTCGCTCTCATCCTTAAAATCGGGCATGCCGAAGAGTGTTGCTTCCAAAGGATTGCTTTCATCCCAGTTTTCATCCGGCATACGCACCCAGTCGCGCCCGTACCATCCCCTCCAGTTAAGGCGATTGGCAAAGAAATCATCGAAACTCCAGTCGCGGTGATGGCGTGCCGCCTCCTCTTCGGTCAGACCGGTGTCGGCAAAACCCAATTGCACGGCATCAAGCAACGTAGGATAACCAGGGTCGTTCAAGTTAGCACCCAACATCACTCTTATTCCCTGCGAATGCAGGGTATCCACAAGTTCGCGGAATTCCTCAACAGTGCCATAATTCTTGTCAATCTGAGTATAGTCCAGTGGATAATACCCGTGATAGCCATAGTGGGGGAAATCATTCACCGAGCCGGAGCCAGACATCCAACCGTGAATCTGCTCATACACATCGGTCATCCACACCACATCGACACCCAAATCCCTGAAATAGTTTTCCCCAGCCTTCTTTAGAAGTCCCTTGAAGTCGCCGCCATGGAAGGTGGCCGCATTCAGGCGCTCGCTGCCATAATCCACAATGCGGCCATAATTGACATCATTGGTGGTATCGGCGTTGCAGAATCTGTCGGTAATCACAAAATAGACTGTGGCATTGCACCAGTCGAAATCAGTTCCACGCGAATGTGCAGGAAGACACAGTCCGACAAGGATAAGAATTGCAAACAGTATTGATTTTCTCATGATAGGGTGATTTTTTTGCAAAATTACCCTTAGGGATCAAAGCCTGCAATACTGATTTATAACCACGTCGGTTACGGCGAATATCAAAGGATACCCATCGAGGTGGCGGCCGTTATCGCCTCCACGGAATTACCCACGCTCAGGCGTTCAAGGATATTCTGCCGATGACGGTTGACCGTGTGTATACTGATTCCTAACGCATCGGCAATCTGCTTGCTTGGCTTCCCTTGGCGGATGAGTTGAAGAATCTCCTTCTCCCGTTGCGTGAGTATTTGTTTCTTCCTGCCGGAAAAAGAGAGGCTGATTATTTGTCCGGAATGACAATTTATGATGCATGGGCTAATCATATTCCCATTATCCTGCGATGGAGACAAATCATAACAACAAAGAATCAACCAGATTTTGCCGGCCGGCGAAGGCCTCATAATCGTTGTACTGTTGTCGAACACACGGTATACTCCATCTCTATCCTTTATTCTTATTCGGCAAGAAGCCTTATACTGTAGTTTCTCCTCCGCAGGGAGCGCGTCCACAAACTTGAAATATTCATATTCAAGCATCCTTTTCTCCACAAGATCCTCCGGATGAAGACTGTTGTAGATTACATCCTCATCACTTGATGCTATTTCCCGGTATTCTCGTGGATGCTTAGCAATTCCGAGTAAGGAAGCAATCTCTCCGCCAAAAAGATAACAATAGTCGCGCGAGGCATCGGTTATTACGCAACACACATTTGTGGCCGAAGCCAAAGCTGCCGCCCTCGTCTTGCATACATCCAAATCCGCAGCATCCAGAGTCTCATCCTCAAGATGCTGCGAAGAATAAATCTGATTGAGTTCCTTCCTAAGGACATCCATTATTTCAGGTTTCAGACTATAAAAGGCCTTTTACGAATTTGGCGATGGTCTCTAAGACTTCGGGAGAGACAGTTTCTCTGATTTCACCGTATTCTGCCACTTCGCCTGTCACTGCGTGCTGCATGAGATGATTGAGGTCTGGCATCAGCAGGGTTTGCGAATGAGGTGCCAGTTCTTTTATCACTCTCAGATTGTCGGGATTCACCTGGGTGTCCTTGCTCCCGTTGACAGCAAGTGCGGGACATTTCACTTTTGCAAGATATTCCCGCGGATTGAGTGTCAGGAACGCGTCAAACCAAGGACCACGCATCTGATTCTTCGCCTCATTGAGCGACTGGACAATCTGCTGAGGAACATTCAGTCCCTTCGAGGCGGCAAGCACATTCAAGTCGATGGGCGCATTCTCCCCTTTCCTTATCCGGTCGGCGATGGCGTCAAAGTAGAGTTCAATCAATTGCAGACTATTTTCAAGGTCAGCGCCCGTCAAACCGGCTTTTTCTAGACTGTGACGATTCTGCCGCAGCATCGTCTCCTTGCCGGACAAGGCCATACCGGCGAGCGAGACAATGAAGTCGGCTTTCTTTTCCGCACCCGCCATGAATGCGATTGTGCCACCCTCAGAATGGCCGAGCACCCCCACTTTGCCTATGGCCGGGATGGAGCGAAGCAGTTTGACTCCGCTTAGAGCATCATCCTTGAGAGTGAATGTGGTGGCAGTGTTGAAATTACCGGTGGATTTTCCCGTGCCACGGTCGTCATAGCGGAGAGTGGCGATGCCGTTGCGGGCGAGATAGTCGGCGATTACGGCAAATGGCTTGTGCTCAAAAAGTTCTTCGTCGCGGTTTTGCGGTCCGCTACCGGTCACCATCACCAAGGCCGGTATCTTTTTGCTGTAGTGGGTGAGCGGCATGGTGAGTGTCGCGCTGAGTACGGCACTGTCGGGAGCTCGAAATATGGTGTCTGTCACTGTGTATGGGAACGGTGGCTTGGGCGTTTGCGGGCGACGCTCCTCAATGGAACTGTTCGGGGTGAGGTCAAGGGGAAATGACATGCCTCTTTGCGAGAATTGACCCTTGATGAGTCCGGGCTTAATCTTTCCGGCATAAGATGCACCAATCATATCGCAAGAAAGGGCCACGGAGTCGGATGTGCAGTAAGTAACCCGTGTAGGGATACCCTTGGCGCCCTGCGTCGGAGAATCCATAGTGCACTGCATTTGCCCGGAGGCATCCTTCGAGAAATTAAACACCAAAGGCAATTTCATCTGCCCAAGGTCAAGTTCGCCGCGCCAGGAGCCTGTCTGCGCCGACATTTCTACGGCAAAAAGCGAAACAAACGCAAACGTGAGCAGGGAGGCGAATATCAGATGTTTGGGAAACTGTAGTTTCATAGTTTATTTATTTTATCAGGCAGTCGCACCGCGGCTGAGGTTTGTTTATTCCACAAAATTAATAAAATTTATCTGACGCTCAAACAGATGGCGACTTTTTCATTTGCAGTGAAAAGTATTACTATTTAGACCCCATCCCTTAAGTACATGACAAAAATTTGAAAACATCGAATTTAGGAGTATAAGCCGGACGCAGAAGTATGGTCGCAATCTCCTCCAAACCATACTTGACAATCGACTTCGCCTTTCTTCCATGCTTCAGGATCCTTATCGGTT
>OGNF01001392.1_pt1 | contig 22319 bp, 18 predicted proteins | sample 1573321 | NCBI WGS metagenome assembly OGNF01 (sample SAMEA2581911, study PRJEB24529) | metagenome | biome: Human gut stool | place: China | collected 2011
GCGAATAAAACTTGTTTTATCCCGAAGTCATTTTTTCTGCCGAACTTTGCCAAAATACAAATGGCAAAGAAAATGAAGCTATATCGACTTATCGCAACAGTTTTATTGGCAATTTTATTTTCCACGCCTTTATCTGCGCAAAAGGCTCAGATAAAGGTCGGCTATGACTATGAAGTCAGCAATGGAGGGCAAGTTCGGAAGGATGACTATATATTGTTGAGTGGCAAGGAAGGCTCGATGTTCTACAATCCAACCGCCTTGTGGATGGACATCAATTCAAAGGATGATGCAGCATGTCAGGCTTACGGTGCAATGGCGTCAGCATTGCAGGACGCAGGACGAGGAGATGAGGTGCCAAATCGTTCTGTAAGCATGTATGTATTCAAGGACTTTGTGAAGCAGGAGCATACTGTTTATGACGATTACAGCGACCAGTTCGCCAAATACAATGAACCGTTTCAGGAAATGCAATGGGAGGTGGTTGCCGATTCCACGAAAGTTATCTTTGGATATGAGTGTATGATGGCAAGGACAGCATACCATGGTCGCCACTGGACGGCTTGGTTTGCACCTGAAATTCCGGTTCAGGACGGCCCGTGGAAATTTGCAGGTCTGCCGGGACTGATACTTAAAGCCACAGAATCTCTGGGAATACATTCATTCACAGCTAATGGCATAGAGGCAACCGAACAGGAAATACCCGGAATGCCACGTGATGATTGGTACCACAAGGAAGATCGCATAAAATATCTTCAAGGAAAGTATCGCCACCTTCAGGATCCGTTTGCCGACCTTGCCGGAGGCAATCTGCCGTCCAATGCCAAAGTTTTTGTAAACGGCAGAGAAACAACCGTTGAAGAAGTGCGTAACCAATCCCGCAAAGAACTTGACAGCGGCTTTGATTTTCTTGAAACAGACTACAGATAAATATGAAAAGAAATATTATAATTATATTGGTAATTATATTTGCCTTGCCTCTATCTGCGCAAAAGGCGCAGATAAAGGCTTCTTACGATTACTATTTTTTTGATCCGCGTGGGATAGAGAAACATCACGATTTTCTGCTTCTTGCCAATCGTGACAAGTCCATGTTCTATAACAATCATACTCAGTGGCTCGACTCCACACGATGTACAAAAGACGGCGAGGCGTGGTACATACAGACAGGAATGGTGCTTATGGGACAGGTAATGGGAAAACCGCGTGAAGAAGTCGAGGCTATTCTTGAATCGTCAGGCACTGGCCGTCCTGTGACCATGTATGTTGTAAAGGAAAAGGGGAAGTTCAAGATTTGGGACGAAGTGTATAGCGAGTATCGCAAATATTTCGAAGATACCGAGGAACGGAATTGGAATATGGTGGCGGATTCCACTAAGAACATTCTTGGATATGAGTGTGTGCTTGCCGAGTAAGACTATCACGGGCGGCATTGGAAAGCTTGGTTCGCTCCTGAAATCCCTGTTGATGCCGGACCGTGGAAATTGCTCGGTCTGCCCGGCCTTATCATGGAAGCCGTAGATTCGACGGGACAGCATCACTTTACAGCAACCGGCATAGAATCGTCCGATATATCTTTCCCGAACTCCCGTTATTACGATACAGTTCGGCAAAATATTTGCCGTTGACGCAATACATCTGCGCTATATGTTTAATCGACAGGGCCGTAGTCTCCACCTTCGTCTTTTAAAAAAGCCACGAACTCGGCACTGAGTCGTGTTCCCTCCTCGTTGGGAAGCTCAAGGTTGTAGGAGAATATCTCGTTACGCGAATTCGAGATAACGCAAGCTAAATCGGCCAATCAACAAATTGGCATAAGTTATCGGGCGATCCGAGTGGGTCGCCTGATTTTTTACCAAGTCTGTTTAACACGCAGTTACCCTGTTCTAAACCATTGGCGCGGCGCGGACGTTCTCACTTTGTAAAATTTACTGAAATGGACATTAAGAAATTATATGACCTCAGCGGGAAGGTGGCCGTCGTTACCGGTGGCGGCGACGGTATCGGCCGCGGCGTGTGCCGCACTCTGGCACATGCGGGCGCCTCGGTAGTGGTAAGCGACCTCGACCTTGTCAAAGCGCAGGAAACCAGTCGGTTGATACGACAGGAGGACGGTCGGGCAATCCCCGTAGTCTGCAACGTTTTGGACCCGGAAAACCTCGGGAACCTCGTGAACACGGCGGTGCGCGGGTACGGGACTGTAAACATACTGGTCAACAATGCCGGACTCGGCGGCGGAGGCCGCGAGAATCCCTTCAAGATAGACCGGCAATACGTTGAGCGTATCTATGCCGTCAACGTCTTCGCCCCGTGGGAGCTGAGCAAACTCGTGGCTCCCTACATGGAGCAGTCGGGCTATGGCAGCATCATCAACATTACCTCAATGAGCTCGGTGAACGCCGACCCCAACATGGCCATCTACGGCTCGTCGAAGGCGGCGCTCAACCATCTTGCGGCCAACCTGGCGCACGACCTCGGCCCCATGGGCATCCGCATCAACAACGTGGCTCCCGGCGCCACGCGCACCAAAGCCCTCGCCTCCGTCCTCACTCCCGAAATCGAGAAGAAGATGCTGGCCAATACTCCGATAAAGCGGCTCGGCGAGGTGGAAGACATAGCCAACGCCGTGCTATTTTTCGCCTCCCCTGCATCGGCGTGGGTAAGCGGCCAGACGCTGATGGTAAACGGCGGCGGCGTACAGACACTGTGAACATCCGTACACCAAGTTGTGTCCATAGTGGCGGTTTGCGTGCAGCCCACGCCATGGGAGTCCGTGCCACAAGCAGTGCATCCCTGTTCTCCGAAAGGCCCAAATAGGAAATAGAGGCGTTTCCGGGTTAGGAAAAGTCTTGAAAAAGTTTAATCGGCAGCTTGGAAAAGTTGCCGATTCTTTTGGCCAAGCAGTATTATCCTGGGTGCGTTTGCAGCCACTGAAAGCAGGCGCAAACGGCAGGAATTGCGTTTTTTTCGGGTGAGGGAAGTGGTGCGGTTCGTTTTTTTTGATTAATTTTGCGGTATGAATACGGATTTTGTTTGTAAGGCGTCCGACCACGTGGTGGGTTGCGGGTGTACCGTGCGCGAGGCTCTGGTGCGGCTCAACGCGCTGCCGGGCGGCCGCATGACCCTGTTCGTGACCGACGGCGAGGGACGTCTGTGCGGCTCCTTGACCGACGGCGACGTGCGTCGCGCCCTGATAGCCGGCTGTGGCCTGGAAGATAGGGTTTCGGTCGTGATGAACGGCTGTCCCCATGCCCTGCGCCGGGGTTGCGACGTTTACGTTGCTGTGGCCGCGGCGCGCGAAAAGGGACTTCGCCTTCTGCCGCGCCTCGACGCCGCCGGCCGACCGGAAAACATCCTCGACCTCTCGCGCCTCAAGTCGCTGCTCCCCGTCGACGCTGTGCTTATGGCCGGCGGCCGCGGCGAACGGCTCCGTCCCCTGACGCTCAACACCCCGAAACCGCTGCTCCGCGTCGGCGACAAGTGCATCATCGATTATAACGTGGACGAGCTCCGCGCCAACGGTGTCGAGAACATCCACGTCACCGTTAATTACCTCAAGGAGCAACTGGAGGAACACTTCCGGAAGCGCGGCGACGGCGTGCGCTGTGTCTCCGAGCCGAAGCGCCTCGGCACTATGGGGTCCCTCTCGCTCGTGGAGGATTTGCGCCATGACACCGTCTTGCTGATGAACTCCGACCTGCTCACCGACATCAGCTTCGAGGCTCTCTATCGCCGGCACACGGACACCGGCGCCGACCTCACCATGTCGGTTGTCCCTTACAACGTCAGCGTCCCCTTCGGCATCATCAACACCGAGGGTGACCGCGTCACCGGTCTGCAGGAGAAGCCGGTCTACAACTATTACGCCAACGCCGGCGTTTACATGATGAAGGCCGAAGTGCTCCCGCTCATAGAGAAAGGGAAGTATCTCGACGCACCCGATTTTGTGGAGCGCCTGATAGCCAAAGGCCGGAAGGTAAGCTATTTCCCCATCGAGGGAACGTGGATAGACATAGGCTCGCCGGACGATTACCGCCGCGCCTGCGACATAATGTCCACGCGCCGCGCCCTTTAAACCACGCACTCCCAATTGGGTCAGTTTTAAAAGCATCAACACACCAATGGCAGATTCCAATTTCATCGATTACGTAAAGATACTGTGCCGCTCGGGCAAGGGCGGTGCCGGCTCGCGCCATTTCCACCGCGCCAAGTATGTGCCGAAGGGAGGCCCCGACGGCGGCGACGGGGGGCGCGGCGGCCACATAATACTGCGCGGCAACCGCAACCTCTGGACGTTGCTCCACCTGCGTTACCAGCGCCACGTCTTCGCCACCAACGGCGAGTCCGGCGGCGCCGGGCGGAGCTTCGGCCGTGACGGCGAGGACCGTATCATCGAAGTGCCCATCGGCACGACGGTTTTCGACGCCGACACCGGCGAGTTCCTCTGCGAGGTGACCGAAGACGGCCAGGAAGTGAAGCTTCTGCGCGGCGGCAAGGGAGGGCTCGGCAACTGGCACTTCGCCACAAGCACCAACCGCGCGCCGCGCTACGCGCAGCCCGGCCAGCCTGCCATAGAGAAAGCCGTGGTCCTCGAGCTGAAACTGCTCGGCGACGTCGGCCTCGTGGGCTTCCCCAACGCCGGCAAGTCCACGTTGCTCTCCACCATCTCGGCAGCGAAACCGAAAATCGCCGATTACCCCTTCACCACCATGGAGCCGAGCCTCGGAATTGTCAGCTACCGCGACGGCAAATCGTTCGTCATGGCCGACATCCCCGGCATCATAGAGGGAGCCTCGGAGGGCCGCGGGCTCGGACTGCGTTTCCTGCGCCACATAGAGCGCAATGCCGTGCTGCTCTTCATGGTGTCGGCCGACACCGATTCAATAAAGCACGACTACGAGGTGCTGCTCCGCGAGTTGCGCGAGTTCAATCCCGAGCTGAGCGACAAGTCGCGTATTCTGGCCGTAACCAAGGCCGATATGCTTGATGACGAGCTGAAGGAGGAGCTCTCGAAGGAGCTTCCTGACGACCTTCCCACGCTATTCATTTCATCGGTCACCGGCGAGGGAATAACCGAGCTTAAGGACCTGCTGTGGCGCGAGATAAACTCGGAGCAGAATATGGTGCAGACCACCATCACGCACCGCCCGCTCGACGTACGCCATCGCGTGGAGGAGGAAGACAATTTCATCTTCGAGGCCGAACCGCTCGACGACGACGAGGAAAGCCGCGACGACTGGAGCGACGAAGACTGGAACGATGAGTTCTGGAACGAGGAAACATCAGTAAACAAGGATAAGTAACATCAAGATTATGAAGAAATTAACGATAATACTCGCAGCCGTGATGCTGGCGCTCGGCGCCCAGACGGCATCGGCGTGGAAACTTAGCGACCTCTTCGGCGGACAAAGCGCCGGTGAAACGGTGACGTCACTCATCGAAGGTGTGTTCTCCACCTCGAAAATCGACATCAAGGATATGGCAGGCGAATGGACAGTAGAAGGTTCGGCTGTCAGCTTCAAGAGTGAAAACTTCCTTCAGCAGGCCGGCGGTATTGCCGCCGCAACCGCCGTGGAGTCGAAGCTTAACCCCTATTATAAGAAATACGGCCTCACCGGTGCCAAACTCACCATCGATGCCGCCGGCAACTTCACCCTCAAACTGAAACGCGCCTCCATCAGCGGCGTAATCGTTAAGGACGGCGATGGCAATTTCACTTTCCAGTTCCAGGCGCTGAAGGGACTCTTTACCCTCGGACAGATGACCGCCTACGTGCAGAAGACGCCGCAGTCGATGGATATCATGTTCAACGCCGAAGAGATGAAGAAAGTGCTCAGCACCGTCTCGGCCATCTCCGGCAGCAAGCTCGTCTCAGCCGCCTCGCAGATTCTTAATTCCTACGACGGTATGTACGTGGGCTTCTCCACCAAACTGACGGGGCGGGCTCCGGCCGTGCAGACACCGAACAACCAGAACCAGCAGCAGAACCAGCAGCAAGGCAACGGCCTCTTTGACGTAATAAACGGCCTCTTCGGCAGGTAAAGAGTAAGCCGCAAACCATAAAAATCCGGGCGCTTATCCACACCGGAAAGCGCCCGGATTTTGTAGGTAAGTCCCGAACCTCTAAAAAGGTAGAAAAGCTGTATCCTCGGCGGAGCAGCTTTCCTAACTAAACAACAATAACAACATTTTCAAAAAAGCACTTACGCTTTGTCAGCAAACTAAAAACTTTTTCTATCTACAAATTAACCTTTATCGGAAAGCGGATACCGCTTTTGGCGGGTTCGATTATCGCGCTTTCTATATATATTACAACGCAGCGCGTAAATAGTTCGGCGATAAGCTAATTTTTTTTTGAAGAAGTTTCTAACCTGCTATAGTGGGTGCAGTAAGGAAATGTACAAATACTTACAGCTCCTTCTATAAATGATAGCTGTTACGCGGCGGTCATGTTGATTACTTGCCGGCAGTTTTTGCGGAGGTTGTCGAAGTCGTCGAGAAGCCATACGCCGTTGATGCGCTTTAGCTTCAGTTTGTGGGGCTGGGGAACGTTGCGGTCCGAGTATTTCACTGTGGCGCGCGCATTGTCGCCGTCGATTGAGTCGATTTTAATCCACACGATTTTTGCACCCGGCGTCGGGTCCTGGTAATCGATGCAGAACGACGCCTGCTCCATAAGGTCCATGTCACCGGAATTTTCGGCATTTCCCTTTGCCGTGGAGTAGAGTTTCTTGAACTCCGGGGTCATCACACGCTCGGGATGCGCATTTTCGTTAGTGAGGCACGGAATCTGTTTCCATATTTCGCGGATGCGTTTTTCGAGGGCCTGTTTCTCGGCCTCCTCGTTCTGTTCGGCCTCTTTGGCGGCGAGGGCACTGTCTTCCTGCGCCTTCTCTTCGGCGGAAATTGCCGTCGCGGTATCGGCGACCGGCGCGGAGGCGGTATCGGAGTCGATGGACGAAGCGGCCTTCTGCCCGCAGGAGCAGCAAAGCAGTACCGCACCTGCAATTAAGTAGTTGATTTTCATAAATGTATCTCTTAACGTTTGATATTCGGAATTAACAAATTGGACAGTAGGGTTGTTGTGGTTCAGTTGGTGCGGATGAGATTAACCTCAAATTCTTCTCCGGTAGAGTTATTCGTGAAGGTGCCGTAATATCTTGGATAGTCTTCATACAATTCCCAAGAGCCACTGTTGCGACCCTTTTTTGTATATTCCTCAAGGCATATACGTCGGGGAACTAAGATTGGATTGACGTTCCCTTCCAATCGGAGTGTGTTCCCCGCTTTTGTGTAAGTATAACTTCCTTCGAAGTCAGTCACCCATGCTCCTACTCCTCCAAAACGATGTTCGGAAACATACAGAGTCATAGTAATTGCGTAAGGGCCGACGGTGCCCCGAAGCTTCCACACCTCGTCATATTTCTTTTTCTTGGAGGTCGCGGTGGTGCGTGCTTTGCTGCGTTTCTTCTTGGCCGAGGCCGGCGCGGCAGCTCCGAAGGCGAGTCCGCCCAAAAGCACCGCGATGATAAAATAGCGAAGTAATTTCCTCATTTCTAATTTGTTTAGGTTGTTGATAAATTCAGGTTTTTCAGCGCGGAAATCTTAGTCGTCATGATTTGCGTCCGGGGCGCAAAAAAGGTATGAAGATTTCGTGTTTGACCTGAAGGGGCATCGCCAAACGCCCGGAACATGCAAACAGGAAATTCCATACCCGTAGTTGCGGCAGAACCTTGCGTCTGTGCTGAGTGCGCTGACGCCGGTCTGTCCGCCGATTAGCGGATTCAGGGATTCCTCTTCTTTGTTCCATGCGTAAAAATTGGCGATTTCCTTCAGGAAAGAAGAGCGATAACTTTCTTGCAGTGCACTGGAGCGGACTGCAAAACGGGGCAGACTCCTCTACCCGCCGACAAAGTTAACCATAAAATCCCATAAATCCAAACGGATATGGAATATTATTTCTGTTCGCAGGGCAAAATTACTGTATGGGAGGCGGTTGCGCAAGTCCTTTTCCATCCTTTTCTCGGGAGGCATAGATTTGAGGACGTAGATTTGCGGGAAAGGGAAGTTATTGCTAATTTTGCGGCATGAGAGGAAAGCGTGATGCTAATATTTCAGGAAAGGTGATTCTCGAAGAGGCTGAAAGTCAGGGCTTTGCCGATAGCTTCACTGAGTTCTCCGTACACGGCAACTGCCGGGTGGGGCGCGTCAGGCGTTACGACCGGTTCTACTTCGTGAAAGCGCTGCGCGCCGACCTGCGGGACGACCCTTCGCTGCGCCGGCAGTTGCGCAAGGAGTTCGACATCATGCTCAAGGCGGAGCATCACGGCATAGTGCGCGCCATTGATTTCTTCTACTCCGAAGAGCTGGGCGACGCCATCCTCATGGAGTATGTCCCCGGCCTCGACCTAAGGCAATGGCTCGAAGAGAAACCGTCGCGCAAGGAGCGCCGCCGCGTTGCCCGGCAATTGCTCGAAGCGGCCGCCTACATGCACCGCCGCGGGATAGTGCACCGCGACCTGAAGCCTGAGAATATACTCATTACAGGAGAGGGCAACAGTGTGAAAATCATAGACTTCGGCCTCGCCGACACGGCCGATTCCGCCGTGCTGAAACGTGCCGCAGGCAATGCCGGGTATTCGGCCGCCGAACAGCAGGAAGGCGCCGACGCGCATCCCACGGCCGACGTCTATTCGCTGAGCCTGCTGATACGGCAGTTGCGTCCCGGCCCGGAGTGGCTCATCGCCGCAAAGAAAGGGAGCGACCCACGCCCCGAAAAGAGATACGCCGACGCCGGCAGGATGCTGCGTGCCGTCGGCGCCATCGACCGCCTGCTGAAAACAGGCGCCGCAGCGGCCACCGTCGTAATCATGGCGCTGATAGCAATGTTTTCATATTCGGGAAGCGATCAGTCCGATAGCGTTAAAATGCTTCCCTTAGACCACCCGCAGACTGCGGCAGACAGCATGGCAGGTGCGAACCGGAATGGTGTTGTAAATAATGAATCGTCGGCCGCCGACAGTTCTTCCTCCGGTGAGCCTGATATTGGCGTCCCGCAACTTGTGGGGGCCGACAATATGCCTCTGCCTACGGGCGATGTAAGCACCGGCCCAAGTGTGGCTTCTCCATCCCCCGCTCCCGTCCCTGAGCCCAAAAGCGCATCTGCTCCGGCGGAGGGAAACCGCAATAACATCGCTGACGGGAAGTCCCGCAAGGATCCGGCAAGAAACCATTCCATCTTCCATTCCTCGCTGAGCGGAATGGAGTTGCCGAATCACGATTATTTCTGTGACCGGTCTAAAGATTTGTTAAAAGATATGAGGAAATTGCCCGGTTACGGAAAACATACTCCCCGGGAAGTAGCCGAGGCTTATCGCCGTGACTTCGAAAAGTGCAAGGAACGGTTGAGAGAGGAAAATGTGGCTCCTCGAAATGATGATGCATTCGGCATAATGTGGGAATTTTACCTCGGAGGTTTTGCGGGGGCGTGGCCTGACGACCGGAATGCTTATCATGAATATCTAAAACTCATAATACATGTTGACGTACAAGTCCGCTCATGTTTCGTCAACGCAAATCCGTAGACACTCACTGCGTAGGGAGCAGGTTAAGCTCGACACCGCCGGTGCGCCCTATCTCGTAGAGCAGCGGCTCGACGACTTTTTGGGGCGGCGTGTATGGGCTTAGCAGCAGCGCGTCGTGCGCCACTATGCTGTCGGCGTGGAAACGGCCGCCCGCTTCGAGTCGCGTTCCCTGCGCCTCAAGGATGAGGAAATCGCCGTTCCCCTCGTGGCGCACACGCATGTAACGGTCCGGAAACCAGCGGAGTTCCAGCTCCGAGCCGGCGGCAAGTTCCGCGCTGAGCACAGAGTCGGCGGTGACGGCGCCGGAAATTGACTCCGGGTCGAGGCCGCAACCCTTCACGAAAGCATCCTCGTTGGCGAATCCCACGTATCTCGCCAGGATATTCCACACGCCCGGGCGCGGGTTCTGCCATCCTTCTATGTATCCGAACAGACGTTTCAGGGTAGTCTCGCTGATGTAGGCTCCGGTCTCGTTAAAAACTAGTTCCGCGAGGCGGGTAAAATCGGACGGCGACTTCACCGCGAACCCCGCCTTCTCCTCGATAAGCCGGCAGATGGCCCTCTTCTTGTACATAATGATGGTTGAAATTTTTACGAAGATTTGTTTCAGTCTATAAAAAAGATGTCATATAAACGGGTAAATATGTCAGTTCACCCTCTTTCCGAAAATCTTTGGTATAGATAATGTATCGTTTATTAACGCGTGAGGAAAATTTTTCACAAAACAGATCAAGCGATTTATGAGCCTTATAGCCGGATGACTTCACTTCTATCGGCTGTATCTTAGTCCCGTGGGACAGCAGGAAATCCACTTCGTAGAGATGGTTGCTTGTTTCCGAAGGCCATGTGTAATAATAGAGCTCATGTCCTTTGGCTTTCAGCATTTGCGCAACCACATTTTCGTAAACATATCCAAGGTCGGCACTCAGTTTGTCGGAGAGTAACTTTTCGTAGATGATGTTTTCTGTGAATTTTTTGTCCATAAAAGCAATGGTGATAAATAGCCCGGTATCGCAAAGATACATCTTGAATCGGTCGGATGAACGGTGCAATGCAAAACCTACATGTGGGTCGTTGGCGTGATATGCCAGATTTACTACCATCGAATCCTGCATGTCATATATTGTTTCCCGGAGGCGGTCGAAATTTGTAGTATCGGTTACAGCTGTAGCCTGATAACGGGAATAATTGCCGGTCAACTGAGCCGGAATGGCCATGAACATCTTCGAGGCATAACCGGTAGGGTCTATCTTTATGAAATCCTGCTCGTATAAATCTATAATGGCACGCTTCACGGAATCAACCCTCTTCATGTTGTTGGTTTCGATATATGTTTTTACAGCTTGTGGCATACCCCCTATAAGCATATAGAGCCGGAACCGTTTCATTTCCTCACGGTTGCCGTCATCGCCCAATCCTTTCCCCATGGAGAAGAATCTATGGAGCATTGTCACGTAGTTGTCGTTGCCCAGTGCCCAGTTGAATTCTTCATAATCCAAGGGATATAGGCAAAGACTGTATTCCTCGCTCGGAATTATGATGTTTTTTACATTCTGCCGTATTGATAGCAAAGAACCGGTTTCTATGTAGTCATATCTCCCGTCCTTTACCAGATATTTTATAGCTTGTCTGGCCTCCGGGCATTTCTGTACTTCATCAAAAATCAAGACCGATTGCCTTTTGTAGAGTTCGACGCCATAAATCATCTGTAACCTCATGAAAATATAGTCTAGGTCCGATGTGTCCTCAAACAACTCGCGCACTGCTTTTGGACAATTGGCAAAGTCTATGGCAATGAATGATTTATACTCATTTTTGGCGAAAGTTTCGGCAAGGGTGGATTTTCCCACGCGTCGTGCTCCTTTGATAAGCAACGCCATACTGCCGTCAAAATCCTCCTTCCATTTCAGCATTTCGTTGTATAATTTACGTCGGAATATCATACTCAATAATACTTGTTTCTGCCGCAAAATTACAAAATTTGTTGCTTATCCCCAAATTTAAAACTGCAAAAATGATGCTATCCCCTGAATTTAAAACCACTAAAATGATGCTCTCCCCCAAATTTGAAACCGCGAAAATGATGCTGTCCCCTGAATTTAAAACCGCGAAAATGATGCTGTCCCCCCAAATTTAAAACCGCGAAAATGATGCTGTACCCTGAATTTGAAACCACGAAAATGATGCTTTCCCAAAAATTTGATGCTGTTTTGGCTAAGGTGCCGTCAGAGGTCAGAGGCCCAGGAGGTCGCGGGTTATGTCGAGGGCGGTTTCGAGGGCTTTTTCGGGGACGGTTTGGTCGGGAAGGGCATCGCCGGGAGTCGGGAGGAGGGTGAAGCGTATTTGGTCGGCGACGTTCTTTTTGTCGGCGCGCATGAGGGCGAGGAGTTCGGGGTAGTCGTCGCAGGTGAAGGGGACGGCGGGGAAGAGTCGGCGCAGCATTTCGGCGTAGCTGTAAATGTGGGGGGAGGGCATATCGAGTTGCGTGTGGCTCAGGATGAGAGCGGAGAGCAGTCCTTGTGCTATGGCGATGCCGTGGGGTACGGGGCGGCCGCGCCGCAGGGCGAGACTCTCGAAGGCGTGCCCGGCCGTGTGGCCGAGGTTGAGCACTTTCCGCAAGCCGTGTTCGTGCGGGTCTTGCTCCACGATTTCACTTTTCACGCGCAGGCAGGTGGCAACTGTCTTTGCCATAGCTTCGGGATTAAGTTCCTCGGTTTCGAGTAATTGCGGCAGCAGTTCGGGCGCGCCGATATAGGCGGTTTTCAGCACTTCGCCGAAGCCGGAAAGCAGTTCTCCGCGTGGCAGCGTGGCGAAGGCGTGGAGCGGTACGTAAGTGGCCGATGGCTCGGCGAAAACGCCCACCTGGTTTTTGTGGCCGTCGAAGTCGATGCCGGTTTTTCCGCCCACCGAGGCGTCCACGGCGCCGAGAAGTGTTGTGGCCACGTTGACGAAGCGTAGTCCCCGCTTGTAGGTGGCGGCGGCGAATCCCCCGATGTCGGTCACCATGCCGCCGCCGACGTTCACCACAATAGATGAACGTGTAAGGCCGTGGCGCTGCATTTCGCGCCAAAGGTGCGCCGCGCTGTCGAGCGTCTTATTCTCTTCGCCGTCTTCGATTACGGCCACGGGTAGCTCATCCAGCATGGTGCCGCGCAGAATCTCCGGCAATAGCCGCTGCACATTACTGTCTGTAACCAACAGGGCGCGGTCGTGTTCCGGTAGCGACACTCCGAGTTCTGCCAGTGTGGCGCCGATGTGTATCTCCTCGCTCATTACCTCCTTTATTATAATGGTCTGGTTTTCAGGAACTCTGCGAACTCCGGCATGGAGTGGAAGATGGCGTCGGCTTTCTCGCTGACGAAAGCTTCGCGCGGAATCGGCCCCGTCGTTACGGCCACGGTGAAGAGACCGGCGGCTTTACCGGCGTGCACGCCGAGCGGCGCGTTTTCTATTACGATGGTTTCCTCGGGCCGCGTGCCGGCCTTCTCGAGACCTTTGAGGTACGGTTCCGGGTCGGGTTTGCCGTGGGTGACGTCGAGGGCCGTTATGCGGTCTCTGACCGCGAAGACGCCGGGAAAATCGCGATCCAGGCGGTCGAGCGTGGTGCGTTGCGCCGAGCCGGTCACCAGGATACAGCGCACGCCGCGGCGCTTCAGCTCACGGAGCATCCGCGCGGCGCCGGGCATGACTTCCGGCTCGCCCTGCTCCTCGAAGAATTTCCCTTTTATGGCATAGAGGCGTCGGCACTCCTCGGCGTCGGGGTGGCGGTGCAGCTCGCGCCCGAAGATAAGGTCGATGGTCGCAGGACCGGTCATCCCCTCGTAGAGGAAAAACTCGTCGGCGGTGGTAGAGACGCCCTGCAGGGCCATCATCTTCTGCCAGGCGCGGGCATGGCGCGGCATGGAATCGTAGAGCACGCCGTCCATGTCGATAAGGGCGGCGCTGATTATTTCAGGAAATTTCATACAGTTTGTCACTACTTATTCAGGTTCTGGTTTATCTAAAATCTTCAAATTAACGGTTATATTTATTCACTCGAAGAACTTTAGGTCGCATTGCTTCACTCGCGCTCGCAGAATTTGCGCAGAAATATTATGTTGGGAATTTGAGGTTAAAGTAGCTTAACCAAATCGTCCGGGTTTGGGAGCGCTGAACGAATTTCGGGCGGTAACTCATCAGCAGTTCTATATTTGGCAACGCCCATAGGAGTCGTAATTCCCCGAAAGGCGAATTGCACTGTTTTATCGTCCTTATCCTTACACAATACAATGCCAATGGATAGGTTCTCCTCCGGTCTTTTTACGTATTCGTCGAGCGCGGAGAGGTAAAAATTGAGTTTCCCGGCATGTTCAGCCTTGAACTCGCTCCATTTCAATTCTATTGCAACCAAGCAGCGTAACGCCCTGTGGTAGAATAACAAATCGATGAAATACTCTTTTCCTCCCACTATAACTCTGTATTGGTTGCCCATGAAAGTGAAATCATTGCCAAAGGCCATGATAAAATTCTTTATATTATGGACAATCCTTTTTTCCAATATCCTTTCATCGAAATTGTCGGGATCTTCGACATTGACAAAGTCTAACAGGTACTCATCTTTAAATGATCGAAGTGCGGCAGCTCTCAAATCCTTATTTTGTATTGTGGCATCGAATGTTGATTGTGAAAGTCCGGTTGTATATGGATTGCTCTTGATCATATAACGAAGTTTTTCGACAGACCAAAATTCAGTGGCACATCTTCTAATATAATAAAGTCGCTCTTGCAGTGAATTTGTCTTGATTAAGATATTGTAATGATGTGAGAAACCGATACTAAGAAACCACTCAATTTCTTGCTCCGAAAAATCGTCCAATGCCATTGGACGATTTACCGGAATAGCAGATTCAGAGGAATAGCCGAAATCGTCCAACGTTATTGGACGATTTGACACATACTTGGACCATCCCTCGTAAAAGGTGCGCATACGTTTGATGCCGGACTCCGAAAAGCCTCTTAGGCCGGGTAGCTCTTGCTGCAATAATCTTGATATGGAAGCAATAGCATTGGAACCCCATTTAGCAGTACGGCTCTTGACAGATATATATTCACCTATGTTATAATAAAGAGAAAGCTGCTCACGATTAGCCAAACGAGCAGCATTATATCTGCTTGCGAGAATCGTTGATTTTATATCTTTGACAGCTTTAACGATGTCGGAACTGTCGAATTTGTCAAGAGAAATTTCCATAATGCAAAATTACGAAATATAAATGACAAATCGATATAAACTACAGTAAAAACGGAAAGATGGAACCCTATAATGAGAGGAAAGTTGGGGTTCGGGCTTTTTAAGGATGCCTGTATTCTTGTCTTTGGCTCCCACGCCGCCGCGGTGTGCGGAGCAACTGCTAAATCCACTTTCTGACGGATGAGCAATATAAATAGCGACAATTCCTTGGCATTTTACTTCCTATACTTCCTTTCCCAAAATGCACAAATACTTAATGCGCCTGCTTTAATCGGCAAGATTATTTAACTTGTTTGCGACACAATGAAATCCGGAAGTTTTTGTAGGGCTTATTTTGAGCCGCCGTCGATGTCGGCTTTGGCGGCGTGGCGGATGAGCAGCCAGCCGTAGTGCCGCGCCATGTCTATGATGTTTATGCGGTCGTTGACGTCAATATGGTCGATGCGTTGCGCGGCCTGCGGCGAGTAGCGGCTGGTGGTGAACCTCAGTTTGGGATGATGGTACATGCCCCCTATGTTTATGCCGAAGCGCAGTAGCGGAATCGGCGTCTTCAGCACAGCCAAGTGGTAGTACAGGTCGCCGGAGAAGTCGTTGCGCCCCTCTGCTCGCAGGTGGTAGCGGTCTAAATAAATGTCGAAGGGATAGACCTGCAGCAGGTGGTCGAAGACGCGGGCCTCGGCCTCGATAGAGGGGATGTGGATGTCGCCGTCCCGGAAAATAAGAGCCATGTGCATCAGTTTCTTGATGAACGGGTTCTGGTGGAGGTAAAGGTCGGTGGCACTGGCCTTTATACTGGCGGTCATGGATCCGGTGTTTATGTCCATGGATGGAAATATCTGAAAACCGGTTCGGGCATTGGCGTGGAAGATGCCGTGGAGGTTGCCCATCTGCGGCATTAGCGCAAGCACATTGGGGTAGGAGTCGAAAAACTCCGTGAGGTTGAAGTTGTAGACGCGTGCCCCGAACTCGGCGCGCAGCGAGTCGCGGTCTGGCGAGAAGTAGCGCATCGAGGCGCCGGCGTGCCCGAAGTCGGCCGAGAGGTATAGCGTGTCGAGGGCCATGACTCCCGGTTGCATACGGCATTTGGCCGCAAGGTCGTAGAGCCACAGGTTTGTGTAGGCCGTGGCTTTGGCCTTGGCGTCGATGACGGCATCCCAGTCGCCGGGGACCATGAAGGCGGATTTCGGCGCTTCGTTCTCGGTGTCGTCGCTCTCCTTGTATGCGCTGCCGCTGGTGAAGATGTGCGCCATCTGGTTGAAGTGCAGCGTGTCCACGTCGAGCTTTGCGCGCAGGCGGTTGAAGGGTTTGCCGTCACGCCTGGAGCGGCGGTATGTGCCGGAGAGGGAGAAAGCGGTTTTCAGCGAGGCTACGTGCAGCGACCGCAGCGAGATGCTGTCGTTGTCGGTGAAGAGGTCGGCGCCGAGGTCGGTTGTGGTTATCGGAGCGGGGTATGCGGCCATCCGCAGCGAGGCGCGGGCGGCGTCGATGCCGAGGGTACGCGGTCGCCCGTCGCGCAGCAGAAGGCGCACCGTGGCGTCGTTCATTGTGGCGCGCATCAGCCGCGTGGTGTCGGCGAAGTCGGGCATCGAATAGTGCAGGCGCTTTACGCGAAGCGTCACGCGGTCGCCGCTGTGCTCCTCTATGGCCACATCGCCGGCCGTCAGCATACGCCGTTCGCCCAGGTCGAGTGTCAGCGTGTCGCCGGTAAGCTCAACGATTGTACCGTCGGCGAGGGTTATGTGAGCACGCAGTGAGCCCATGTCAAGTTCCTTTTTCCCACCTTCGCGGAGGCGTGCGGTCGGTACGAGGGCGTCGAAGGCGAGGTTCTGTACCCGCAGGCCCGGGAGCCTGAGGTTGAACTCCGGTATGGAGAGCGAGAGGCCCTGCGGGAGCGCCATGTCCACGTTGCGCAACGTGGCTTCGGCGTCGGGGAAACGTCCCGCCGCCAATACGGTGGCATCGGCCTGCGAGGCATTAACCCTTATGCCTTCCGGCAACGACATGGCTATGCCGGAGAGGTCGGCGGTGGCGGCGAGTGGCCGGCCGCTCTTGTTGGCCAGCGTCACCCGGCCGTCGCGCGCCGAGACACGGCCGCCGTCGGGCAGCATCACAGACACGTCGGAAAGGACCGCCTCCGCTCTCAGGGGGATATGGCGGTATTCACCGCTCCCTATCAGTGACAGCGGAAAGTCAAGGGTAGAGGTAAGCACGGCAGTGCCTCCGGGGCGGTAACTGTTCACCGGGGGGATGGCGGCGGCCAGCCGGGAGAGGTCGGCGTCCACGCGAAGCGCGGCATGGAACCGAGGGTCTGAGAATACCTGAGTGATTTCTCCCTTCAACAGCAGTTTCATCCCTTCGCCGGCGGCCTCCAGCCCGTCGATGGTACAGTAGCTTTGCTGCCAGTTATCACCGTCGAAGGTCAGCGATGCCCTCAGTTTGATACCGTTGACCACATAGCTCGTGCCGTCGGCCATGGTGTATGTCACCCTCGAGTCCGGCACCGTCAGCACCGCCTCGAAGCAGGGGAGGGCGCTTCCGGCGAAGTGGTAGGGCTTGGTCAGGCGTATGGATATGCTTGTGCGCAGGTCTCCCTTCACCCCCTCCAGTCCGGAAAGGAACTCCGAGGGGAGGTACTCGAGCAGCCTCATTAGGTCGAAGGTTGAAATATCGGAGTGGAGATTGCTGATTTTTGACCGCTCGCCGAAGTCCATGGTGGCTGAGGTAGTGGTCGAGACATTGGCCAGTTGCACCCTCATGTTCTCGAACTTCAGGGCGAAGGGTTTGAAACTGAAGTCTACGTCGCCGCCGAGGTCAAACGGGAAACCGGTCACTAACGGCATCCCGTTGAACTGTGCGGAGATTTTACCCCGGACCGCTACATTGTAGGAGTCGGAGCGGGGCGAGCGGCGTGTCAGGGAGATGTCGCTGAGCGATGTGCGGGCGTTCAGACGGTTAGGTGCCGAATAGAAAGTGCAGTCGTAGATGTCGCGGAGCGAGACCTTGTCTACGCTTATGTAAGGCATGTCGAAAGGCAACGTGTCGTGCGGCAGGATGTCGAAGTTGTTTACCGAGTCGTTGAGCGTCACCATGTTGAGGCGGAAACCGGATGCCTCCACCTCGTGGAGTTCCACCTTCCCGAAGAGAAGTTTCACTAAGTTCACGCTTCCGCTCATGTGCCGCAGGAAAGCCAGGGAGTCGGCGTTGGCGGGGAGCGCGGCGCGTTGCGCGGCGGTGACCGCGCTCCGGTGGAGGGTGCGGCTCACCACGTTGATGGAGTCCACTTCGAGGCGGAAGTGCGGGAAAGTGGACCAGATGGTGAAGTCGATGTGAGCGGCGGTGCAGTCTGCTGCGAAATAAGAGGAGGCGCGTTCTTCCACGATTTCGCGGAGATGCCCCGACGAGAGATACCATGTCAGGCAGGCCAGCAGCGCCACGGCGAGCGCCACGGTGCCGGCGAGGCACAGCAGCACAATCTTAAGGATGCGCAACGGCGAACGGGAGGTGTGTTTAGAGTGTGCAGACATAGTATTGAAGTGTGGACACGGCGCCGCGGTGGGACCATCTCGCCGCACGCCTTTTAACTTATAACATTTTTTAAGCTAAAATGTTAGTTCGCGTAAGACAATAATAAATCCGGGACAAAAGGCTGTCCCGGATTTGTATCGAGTAAATGCGAGTGTCAGAGTTTGGTTACGGCTCCGATGAACAGGATTGTGCCGGTGGACGTCTCTTCAATCACGAATAGGAAAGGCCGGTCGAGCGTTATTTCAACCGGTTTGAATTCCGGAGCGTCCGGATTCAAAGCAGTGTCAATACCCATCATGGTGACAGCGGCGCCGAGCGTGCCGCCTTCGTCGGTAGAAACGCGTGTTTCCTGAAGAACTTGGGTAACTTTCAGGAGGGAACCGTCCGAAGCGATTGCATTGAAACCGTAATCGAACATATAATCCAGCCCTTTGGATTTAAGCAATCTTGTGATGTCCTGATTGGAACCGATGTCGAATTTCGGCATCCTTACGATGCATTTGGTTTCTTTCGTATTAGCAAAATCCTGTGAAAGCGAAGCCGCGGTCATCCGTTCAGTGTAAGCTGTTATGTCATATCCCCGGTTCGGGAGAATACACATCATCCGGAAGTTGCCGTTGCCGTAAGGAAGACCCACGATTTCGGCAACGTCGTTCTTGGCATAAAGATATTCCGATGCATCGCCGCTCATCAAGTCAACTTGTGCCGTTGTGCCGTCAATGTTGGTGAAAGGAGCCTTTGAGGTATTGTCCTTATTGAATCCGTTAGTCCACATTCCGCGGAAATAGGTGGCGTTGAGCAGTGCGAGCTGACAATCAAGGTTGTTTTTCAAAAATTCCGGAATCAGGCCTTTAGTCTTCTCCGAGCACCATTGGTTGATGAGTTGCCGTGCATTGTCATCGTTAAGGGTCAGGAGCGATTTCACGTCGGCTCCATACCACCGCGTGACTGCTGAAATGAAATCAGGTAGTAATTGGGTGTTATTGCCGAACCACATTGAGTTTGAAACCAGAGCGTATGCCCGGGAGTCGAGTTGCGGCAACTGTGATATCAGCAAAGAGTTGAAATCATTGAGACCTTCAAGACCTGCTATGCCGGTGTCGAAACCGAGAACACGGAGGATTTGGTCGCGGGTCTTTCCGGTATCGCCATTGGCGGACATGGAAAGAGTAGAGTAGAGGCTGAAAGGTGAAATAACAGTAGATTCACCATTTTGCATCTCCATAACGTCCTTCATCAGTGAGACGGCAAAATCATTATTTGCCTGCTTGGCGGCTTCCTGGGAGGATGTGAGGTTTAGAGTGGTGTAGGCTTTCGGTTCGGGTATGTCATCGGCATCCCCGTTAGGAATGACCGTCTCTCCCCCTTTGTTGTCATTGGGATTGATGTCCGGCGAGTCATTGCCGCACGCGCAGAACCCGAACATCATTGTCGCAGTTGCGACGAAATAGAAGAGGTTTAGTTTCATAGTGGTATTCTTTTATGGTGATAATATGGGTTGATAGTAATTTTCAGTAAAATTTGGTATTATTTATTATCGCCATCTTAATTGATGACAAATGTCTTTTGTCGCAAAGTTATGGAATATATTTGAGATGTGCAAGTTTTTTCTTCAAAAATAATAACGTAATTTTTTTTACAGCATTGACAAATTAACAAAAATGAATTTAGGATTTGGCGGATTGCGGAGAATTTCTTAAATTTGCAGTATGAATCTTGAAGCGGCAGTTTATATGATACCCGTAGGCATCAGCGATGCCGGACCGGAGGCCGTCGTGCCGGCCGATACGCTCGAGGCTATGCGCGGAATACGTCATTTTATAGTGGAGAATGTGCGCACGGCGCGGCGCTGGTTGCGGCGTTGCACGCCGGGTTGCGACATCGACTCCATGACGTTCAGCGAACTTTCGCGCCACACGCGTCCGGAGGAGATTCCCGCCATGCTCGAGCCGTTGCGCCGCGGCGAACCCGTGGGCGTGATGAGCGAGGCCGGTTGTCCCGGCGTGGCCGACCCCGGCGCGCAGGTGGTGTCCATTGCGCAAAGGGAGGGATTCCGCGTGGTGCCCCTCGTCGGGCCGTCGAGCCTGCTCCTGGCGCTGATGGCCAGCGGCTTCAACGGCCAGGGCTTCACTTTCAACGGCTATCTGCCAATCGCAGATAGCGAACGCACCGCCGCCATACGCCGTCTCGAAAAAACGGCCCGCAACCACGGCGTGACGCAGATATTCATCGAAACGCCGTATCGCAACCGCAAGATGCTTGACACCCTGACGGCGACACTCCGCCCCGACACGCTGCTGTGCGTGGCCGTGGCTATCACCGACCCCGAGCACCAGCAGATAGTGACGCTTCCGGCTGCCAAGTGGAAAAACCGTAAGATAGAACTTGAAAAGCAACCCGCCGTCTTCCTGATAGGATGATGCATAGCGGCAAGATAATGCTCTGATTATGAAAGAGGTACAGATGACGATAGATTTCTCGAACCCCCGTCTGCCGGAGGTGACACCAACCGGTGGTGTGAAGGCCGCGCCGCAGCCGGAGAAGGAAGAAGATGCGCGTCTGTACTACATGTCGCTGGGTTCCGGGTCGAGCGGCAACGCCGCATATCTCGGCACGACGCGGGGCGGTATCATCATCGACGCCGGCATCAAGCACGACAAGATAGAACAGGCGCTGCGCTCCGCCGGAATACCGATGTCGCGCGTCAAAGGGTTGCTGTTGACGCACGACCATTCCGACCACGTGCGCTACGCCTACACGCTGCTGCGCAACAACAAGCACATACGCCTCTTCTGCACCAACCGTGTGCTCAACGGCCTGTTGCGCCGCCACAATATCTCCAAGCGCATCAAGGAATACCATTACCCGATTTTCAAGGAGATACCGTTCCGCATCGGCGACTTCGAGATAACGGCCTTCGAGGTGCCGCACGACGGCTCCGACAATATGGGCTTCTCCGTGAGCTACGGCACGCGCCGTTTCGTTGCGGCCACCGACCTCGGCGAGGTGGCCGGTCGTGCACTCTTCTACATCAGCCAGGCCAATTACCTTATGATAGAGGCCAACTACGATGCCGTGATGCTGCGCCACGGCCCCTATCCCGAGTACCTGAAAGCGCGTATCGCCACCGACCACGGCCACATGGACAACGCCGACACCGCCGCGCTGCTGAAAGCCATCCACACCCCGGCGCTGCAATACGTTTTCCTGTGCCACCTCTCGCACGACAACAACACGCCGGAGAAAGCGCTGACGGCCGTCCGCACCGCCCTCGAAGAGAAAGGACTGAAAGTAGGCGACTGTACCATGAGTTTCGACGACCGCGCCGCCGACCTTCACCTCATGGCGCTCCCGCGCCACGACGCCACCCGCCTATTCGTCTTCCGCAAGTAACGGCCGCAGCCATGACCCTGATATGGAGGGCAGGCCTTCCGGCGTGCCGTGCAGAAGCGCCGCGAAGAGTAGGGACTTTTAGGCGGCAAAGTTTATTTTCTCATGGGAGTGCATGTGCGGCGGGTTATTCGGCTTGCCAGGCGGCGATGTTGCGGGTCTCGGTGCTGAAGGTTACGCCCAGTCGGACTATGGGGCGCGGGTCGTCGGTGAACTGGCGCTCGTAGTCTTTTTCGCGGATTTGTGCGAGGGCTTCCTCCGGTGTGCCGTCGAGTTTCAACTCTATGATATAGATGTAGTTGTGCATCCTCAGCAACAGGTCTATGCGGCCCCGCGAGGTGTGCCATTCAGGCTTCGCGTCTACCCCTATCAGCACAAAGATTATGAAGAGGTTGTTCTCGTAATGCAGTTCCGTGGCACGCTGCGACATCTCGTAGGGGATGCCCGCCATAAAGGTCTGCAACCGCTCCATGGCCTCGTCTATCTTTTTCTCCTCAAGGAGGTTGCGGACGCGGCGCACGTTGTTGGCGACTTTCACGTCGTCTTTGTCGAAGAAATATTCCGCGAGGTTCTCGAAGAGGCCGCGGCGCACT
>OGNF01001400.1_pt1 | contig 22209 bp, 11 predicted proteins | sample 1573321 | NCBI WGS metagenome assembly OGNF01 (sample SAMEA2581911, study PRJEB24529) | metagenome | biome: Human gut stool | place: China | collected 2011
TCAAAAATCGGTCGCCCCTGCATTAACATTTTTTATGGGATGGGGTCTAAGAATTCTGGTTGTTTGATTTCCATTCCTTAGAAATCTCTGTCAATCGGTATTTTTGCTTGGGGTGCCTGGGCTGGTCTGGATAAAGTCTCTCAATAGCGCCATCCGATAAGGCAGGATTGAGATAATTCTCTCTAAATCGTTTGGCACTACTTAAATTAAATAATGACATTATTTCACTTAGAGACATGTAGTCTTCACCCATCAATATAATCAATTGGGATACTTGGGTCGTACTTGGGTCGTACTTGGGTCGTGCTTGGGTCGTGCTTGGGTCGTGCTTAAGTCGGTGATTGGTCGGTATTTGATCGGTGGTTGGCCGGTGCTTGGTCGGTACTTGGTCGGTACTTGGAGCGACATCACCCCCTAAGTTATCTTTTGTAGTATCAGAGGCTACTTTAGCCGGTCGTTTGAAGATGACATATACAAATGCTCCGTCCCAGCGCCATGTGGGTTCTTCGACACCTTGCTCTTGGCAAGCTTCGATGATGCGGCGGATGCCGCTGCCCCAACTTTCAAGAAAGGTAGAGCGATAGAGGGCATGAGCTATATTGCGGTTGTAGGGGAATGACTCATGCGACTCCTTGATGTTCTCGGGAGTTATCTTAGGTGGAAGTATACCTGGGTTGGCAATCTCCACGCGGTCGTCATAGACTGCTATACTGATTGTAAGATTTGCCTTCTCCCATTGACGATGTGCCAAGGCATTGATCAATGCTTCTCTCAATGCGCTTACTGGCACTTCGAGACGCTCTTCCCTCATAAGACTTCTGTTTGTAATTTTCCCGCTGAGATTAAGATGCTTGAAAAGGAATGCCATTCCGGCATCGAGGAGATCGAAGAAATTCCCTTCGACACGCTGATTGTCGATGAATTCAAGCTTATCGTTTCCACGGAATCGGGCTAACCTCAGCAGAAAGTTATCGTATGGGTAGATGTTGTTTGAGAAAAGCATGGCGGCGCCGTTGGTCGGAACACCATTGACTGTCAGTTTCCACTTTGCCAATGTGTCCTCAATCGGGGCTGTCAACGCCGATTCCGGGATTCGTCCTCCCTCTACTCCAAGTCGGATGCAACCCAATATTCTGTCCTTATTCAAATCTGAGAAGCTTACACCCTTTGCTGGGAATGATTCCCATGAAAATGAATGTGGCTCATGTACGCGAATCCGCTCGTCATACATCTCACGGGGCATTATCTTGGTAGTGCTCTCAATCTTGTAGTAAGGTCTGCCGCGGAATGTATATGGTTTCTTTCCCCATTCCCAGCCATCAAAATGAAAGGCTATGACCTTGTTGTCGGGATATTCCGGAACATCTACGTATATAGGCTGTATGTCGTAAGCCGGTTCAATCCCGGCTAATGCCTGAGAAATCTCTCGCTTTGTATCATCGGTCACTTGCTGACCGACAATCTTCAGCGACTTCGGCGCGATACCGAAAATTAGCCAGCCGCCATCGGTATTGAGAAAAGCGCACGCCGCGTGCATACCGTCCTTCAGCTCGCCGGTAGTCTTCTTCAGCTCCAGAGTCCGCGATTCGTCCGAAGCAATCAAAGCCTTTATATCGTCAATCGTCATAATAGAATCATTTTAAGAAGCCGTATTGATATATTTTGGGCTCTATGCACTTAGCCAATTCTCTTAATGAATCTCGTAGATTTTTCATTAGAGCGGTATACTGCTCATCATCACTATCCGGATTCATCTGAATCTTGCCACTCTTCAAGGTTTTGGTTCCTTGAAAATACATTTTTATATCATACAAAGAAGCATCCGGATTTGAATCTTCCTGTAAATGATAATATTTCCATAATTCTCTACCAGCGTTGAAAACCTCTAAGGCTTCAGTAGAAAAACACAATGGTTTTGTATTATCCTTTGGTTCTGTAAAAAAAGCGGCTTCAATTTTAGGCCTGTTTTTTCCTGATATGTAATCTGAAATGACATGACTCTTAAAAGCGTCTCTTGCACCCACCTCTGCCTCAGTGAATGGAATCCAATGATTTTCATTGCCAGATGAATTCACTCGTAACTGACCACTGAACAAAGTGTACGCTAAGCAATCGTTTTGGAAATCAGTATCATCTATCCATTCATTGGACGGGAAGTTATACTGATCCCGATCGTTTAACCACGTAGGTTCAATTACATGGCGCACTGCGAAATATACAGCTATACCATATAGATTCTTTATAGTAATATCACAAGTTTTACGTTGCTTTAAATCGCTTGGTGATGGAGTGTTAGTAATGAAGACCCCATTATTGTTTTGTATATCTGAGCCAAGCATTCTCAGATAAGCTATTCGTTTACCTGCTTTGTCATGAAGTTTCTTTAGCCAATCCATAAGAAGTTGATTGGGAATAGGAGCATAAATGTCTTTATTGCCTATTAACTCCCCCTTTCGTCCATACACGTCTGCCCTTATATTAACAAACGGAGTTTCTTGAGAATACCTCCAGATAAAGAATCCTATCGGGAAATTACCTGTAACATTATCAAACGTATCCGCAGGGACTAAAAAAATCTTTTTCAACTGGGATTGGAAATATTTCCTAAATGTCTGGAAATTCGGAGCTGCAAGATTCTTAATTTTTGAAAAATGAGCAAGAACGGCTCCTGGTATCTCTCGATATACACGTAACATGAACTGTGCATACAATTCATTTGCTGCTGCACCAAGCAATGTGCTATATTTAGCGGCCATAAGAGTGTCTTTTGCCACATTGGCCTTATTCTCTCCGGTACCAGTTTTCTGCTTTGCAGTAGCAGCTTCTGCATAGGGCGGATTAATATATATCAAGAGCTTCTTGCGTTTTTCCGGATCATGGATTATCTCACGTAAACCAGAGGGAAGATTGTCAAATGAATCGTTCAGGAAATCAAACTGAAAAACATGGGAAGGAAGAAGATTTGCGCCATTTTTTATTGTATCTTGCATTACGTCAACGTCCGCCTTATCAAGAGTCGATGCCCATATTTTATATTTATCCAATAACCCATTTAGCAGATTCCCGGTTCCCGCTGCACAATCCCAGATATAGTAATCGTCTTGCCAATTCTCACCTAATTCTTTAGCAATATATTGTTGCGATAACTCAACCCATTTTTGCGGGGTGAAGTAAGAACCCTTGCGCTCTCTTACATCGGGAGCTACTAGTAAATCTCTTCTGCCTACGATATAATCCCAATATTCCCTTTTCGGAGGTCGGTCATATCGGTTCCAAAATTGAGTATGAGCTTTTTGATTATCGTTAAAGGATGCTTTTCTTGATGCAAACATACCATAGTCGTCGCGTTTGCGGTCGAGTTCGTAATAGGTATCTCTTAGCAAAACAAATAATTTCTCACGTAGCGAAACATTATGTTCTGAAAGAATGTCGGCAAGATAGAAGTCTGCATCTATAACTCCTGATTTTTTAGCTTCGTCCCACTTCACATCGATTGACGGTCTTACCTCTTTCAACCATTTTTGGTAAATCGACACAAAGTTGTTTTTACTTATGCGAATTTTCGACAGCTTAGACTTTCCAACCTTGAAATTCTTTTTTATAAATTTTTCAAGTTCTTTGCCATCCTGTTCAAATTTAAAGATAAGCATTTCCTTCTCCAGACTCTCTTTTACTGCTCCTAAGACAGCCGAAAACTCTTTAGTGTTGTGATCGGATGGAGTTATATTCCAATTAAAATCGTTGCGATAAAAAATTTCAAGTAGATGATTATACTGGATAAATGCAATTTTATCAGAATCAAATGCCCCAAGGAATTTAGGTGGAAGATTATGTTCAAAGGTGCGAGCCTTACCTATTGTAATGATGAGCTGTACAAAAGACTCCTCGATTGAAGACTTTGCCCCTTTCTTGGCCTCAGCCCATAGAAAATACTCTGTTTCTGCCTGATTGGGATTTGACGGCATCGCCACTGAAAAATCGACATTGCCCAAAATATGCATAGTGTCATATTCTGAAAACCAATCCTTGGCAACCAGATTCTTCAATTCTTCTTCGCGTACATTATGCGGATAACTCATAATCCTTATTTATTATTAATAATAAGAGATTTAACATCAATATCAAGCAAATTAGCTATCTTGTATAATGTCAGCAAGTCCGGTTGGCTTACATTAGTACACCACTTGGAAACAGTAGAAGGGTTCTTGCCAAGTTCTTCGGCAAGCCATTTACTCGTTTTTTTCTTTTCTACAAGTACTATTTTGAGTCGATTTAAATCTTCCATAATTCAAGAACTGTGATTTTAACGCAAAGTTAATGAATTATTCCGATATTAGAACAATGCAAATATATGTTATATGGCATATATATGTCATTTGATGATTCAAAAAGTTTTATCCATCGGAAAAGAAAGCTTCGGCGATTACGACTTTGGAGGAATCGCAATATGACATGCAAGGGTTTTGAGGCACCATCTTGGTTTCGTGTGCCCCAAAACACACCTTGCAATGTTCACGTGAACGTCATTTCTTCAAATATAAAAATGGCAAGGAAAAAGGAATTGTGTCAGAATAGCGAAATGGCACTTGCGGCTGTCTCCTCTAAAAAATAAGTTGGGACATATTGTGGAAAGATTGTGGCATGTTGGGGAAGTAGCTGATTTGCTGAGAACTATTTTCAAAAGGCAGTCGTTTTGCAAACAGAGGTACAAATGGAGAGAACGTCACAGTGATGACAATTCAAATTCAAATTCATCTTCAATCTTCTCCATGCCTCTCCAGACATATCTTTCCATGTATATTTCAAGCGATATAGAGATGTCGCCACATCGGTGTGTATGTGTGTATGTATGTGGCAGCATTCATGATTGCAGCGCGATAAGGAGAGATCATCTCTGTCCATCCTCCGGCTCAACGGTATAATACCCTTTCGCATGGAGATGAGTTGACCCGGACATGGCTATCAAGCCGGGCAACGAGAAATGGTGTATGTCACCACCTTTTTATTCACCCAAAAACACATGATATGGACTATATTATGATAGAGCGTCATCTGTTTGACGCCCTCGTAAGAGGTGTGTGCGAATGTCGCTCCATACTGGATTCTGCACTATCGACAATCTGTTGCATCCGCAACGGTTGGATTGATAATAATTCAGCGCAATCCATACTCCAAAGGTCGAATCGAACTATGCAGTCGTTGCGCTCGTCCGGCAGAATCGGCTATTGTATTATAGACGGCAAGGTATTCTATCCGGATAAAGAGATTGCAAGATTTTTAAATCAGAACTATGTCGGTCATGAAAGAGAAGGTTGAAATCCTGACAGTTTCGGAATTGTGCCCTTTATTCAATGAACTGGAAGCAATAAAAAGCATTGCCTCGACATTGAGAAAGAATTCAGCACCAATGTTTCATGGCAAACGATTCCTGACAGATACGGCTCTATGTCAAAAACTGAAAATCTGCAAGCGAACACTTGCCGCATACAGAGCCAATGGTATGTTGGCGTATTATAATCTTCCCGGAAAGATCCTGTATTCCGATACCGATGTAGAGGATTTTTTGCAACGCCACTATCTGCCTCCTTTCAGATGAATGTGTATCGCCCCGACAGAACATTTTTGTCGGGGCGATTATCATTATTTTTGTGATCCGAACTTGGCTGCGAGTCCGCTCATCTGCTCTGCAATGGATTTATCTATGACTTTTGCGTAAATTTTTGTGGTGCGTATGTCGGAATGGCCCAGCATACGGGCGATAATCTCAAGCGACACGCCGTTGGCAAGAGCGAGGCACGCAAATGAATGGCGCGCGATATGCATTGTCAGAGGTTTGTCAATGCCGCATATTCCGGCAATCTCTCCGAGATAGGAGTTCATGCGTTGATTCGATATCACCGGAAGAACGACACCTCGTTTCTCACAAAGGGGATGCCCTTTATACTTCTCGGCGATGAGACGTGCAGATTCCAGATATGGGATGCTGCATACATTCTTTGTTTTCTGTCGAGCCTTGTGAATCCAGTAGTTTCCATCTTCATCAACGGAGATATGCTCCGGTTTAAGACCTTCGACATCAGAGAACGACAGCCCGGTCAGTGCGCAGAATATGAAAATATCCCGTACCACATTAAGCCGCTCAAGGGTGAATGTCTTGTTCATTATTATGTGGAGTTCCTTCTCAGTAAGGAATTGACGGTTTGTAGCCTTGGCATGGAAACGTATTCCCTGAAATGGATTGACGTCCATCCATTTGTTGTCGAGTGCGAGCGTGACGATTCGTTTCAGAATCTTGCAGTATTTGTTGGCTGTGTTCTGTTCCTGCTTTTTGTCAACTCTCAGAAAGAGGTGAAAGTCACGTACAAAAGCGTTGTCGATAGCCGAGAACGGTACGTCCGGAGCATTGAATTTCTTCAGGATAAACTCCCCAAGATAACGTTCAGCACGTTCGTTTCTCAAAACTGTATTGAGTACTACGTCACCAATTTCAAGACGTTGGCGGTATTTGAGATTCTCTTCCTTGAAAACTTCGCAGAGCGTCTTCGGTTTCTCTACCCTTCCCGCCCATTCATCCAGAATCGTTTTCGGATTGATGATTTTCTTTTCATCGATAAAACGCTGATGAATCTTCAACAACTTTGCCAAAGTATCGGCAATGTAGTCGTTGAGTTCAAGCGACAGACGGTCTCTGCCTGTGGAACATTGCTTTTTCTCGTTCCACATCTTTGGATTTACTCCTCTTTTGAGGGACGCTTCAAGGAACCGGCCATCAACAGTGACGCGCATATATACCGGTGCGTCACCGTTTTAAGCAGCTTCTTCCTATTTATATAAAAGAGGATGCTGAAAGTCGATTTTCTTTGTTGCATGTCAAATAAACATTTTTGATTAATCAATAGTTCTTTGACAAGATGAGAAAACCGCAGGCAATCAAAGGTCAATCAACGGATTAGACCTTAACAGTTGGACTTTTTGCACGTTAGAATCAAGTCCAACGGATGCTCCAACGCGAAGTGCCTCATTTTGCCGAATTTTGCGGTGGATGCCAAAAGCAAAGAATCCCGAAAATCAATGATTTTCAGGATTCTTCCGCGAATTGCTTTCGCTTGTTGTGGTCCCACTAGGGCTTGAACCTAGGACTCCCTGATTATGAGTCAGGTGCTCTAACCAACTGAGCTATGGGACCTCGCCAAACTTTCCTTACGCTATCGCGAAACGTGCATAAGTGGCTTTGCGGGTGCAAAGTTAATGCTTCTTCGCGGATTTTGCAAATTTTTTACCACCTTTTTTCTGATTTTTATTCTCACACCCTGATTTTCAGCCTCTTCCGGCACTCTTCAAACCCCGTTTAAGATATTTAACATTTCAATTATGGAATTATTTCCGCAATCTTGGCTTTTATCTCCCCAAATTTTGTTAACTTTGCAACAAAGTTTGACACTCAACGGTTTTACAGGTAGCGTCCGCACGTACGGGCGCCTATATGAATCAAGCAATTACTAATTATAACAAACTGCTATGGCACATTTAGATTTGGCCAAATATGGCATCAAAGATGTAAAAAAGGTTATCTACAATCCCTCTTACGAGGAGTTGTTTAAGGATGAGACAAACCCGGCCCTCACAGGCTACGAGAAAGGCATCGTCACCAACCTCGGCGCCGTGGACGTAATGACAGGCGTCTACACCGGCCGCTCCCCCAAGGATAAATATCTCGTCAAGGACGACGTCACCGAAGACACCGTATGGTGGACCTCGGACGGCTACAAGAACGACAACAAACCCATAACCACCGAAGTGTGGGACCGCCTGCGCGAGAAAGCCGTGCGCGAGCTCAGCGACAAGGTGCTCTACGTGGTGGACTGCTACTGCGGCGCCAACCCCGCCACACGTCTTCGCGTACGCTTCATCATGGAGGTGGCCTGGCAGGCACACTTCGTGAAGAACATGTTCATCCGCCCCACCGAGGAGGAACTCAAAGACTTCACCCCCGACTTCGTGGTCTTCAACGCCTCGAAAGCAAAATGCGAGGATTATAAGGAGCTCGGCCTCCACTCCGAGACCGTGGTGGCCTTCAACATCAAGGAGCGCGAACAGGTAATCATCAACACATGGTACGGCGGCGAAATGAAGAAGGGACTCTTCTCCATGATGAACTACTTCAACCCGCTGCGCGGCATCGCCTCGATGCACTGCTCGGCCAACACCGACCTCGAAGGCAAGAACACCGCAATCTTCTTCGGCCTCTCCGGAACCGGAAAGACCACCCTCTCCACCGACCCGAAACGTCTGCTCATCGGCGACGACGAGCACGGATGGGACGACGACGGTGTCTTCAACTACGAGGGCGGCTGCTACGCCAAGGTCATCAACCTCGACAAGGAGAGCGAACCCGACATCTATAACGCCATCAAGCGCGACGCACTGCTCGAGAACGTGACCGTAGACGCCAAGGGCGACGTGGACTTCAAGGACAAATCCGTAACGGAGAACACCCGCGTCTCCTACCCCATCTACTTCATCAAGAACATCGTGAAGCCCGTCTCCAAGGGTCCGGCCGCCAAGAAGGTCATCTTCCTGAGCGCCGATGCCTTCGGTGTGCTTCCCCCTGTTTCCATCCTCGACAACGAGCAGGCCAAGTACTACTTCCTCTCCGGCTTCACCGCCAAGCTGGCAGGCACCGAGCGCGGAATCACAGAGCCGACCCCGACATTCTCGGCTTGCTTCGGACAGGCATTCCTCTCGCTGCACCCCACCAAATATGCCGAGGAACTCGTCAAGAAGATGGAGCGTAGCGGCGCACACGCCTATCTGGTGAACACCGGCTGGAACGGCACCGGCAAGCGTATCTCCATCCGTGACACACGCGGCATCATCGACGACATCCTCAACGGCGACATCGACAAGGCTCCCACAAAGGTTCTGCCTATCTTCAACTTCACCATCCCCACCGAGCTCCCCGGCGTCGACCCGAAAATCCTCGACCCGCGCGACACTTACGCCGACCCGAAGGAATGGTACGAGAAGGCCGACAAGCTCGCCAACATGTTCATCGACAATTTCAAGAAGTTCGAGGACAACGCCGCCGGTAAGGCACTCGTAGCCGCCGGCCCCCACCCCGAAGCTTAACCGACGATAAATCGCAAACCGAGGGCGCCCCGCATCAGCAGGGCGCCCTCTTTCGTTGAATAAGTCTAATTAAACTTATTAGGCCTATTAGACTAATAGTTAGGTCAGGGGATGGAGTTGGCGCGGCGAAGCAGGGCGTCGCGCATGGGGGCCCATTGGTAGTAGGGGCCGGGGCCGTAACCGCTGACAGGCATCTCGCGCTCGTTGAGCAGGAATTTGACGAGAATGTCGCCGGGGTCGGTCGAGCCGGGACGGCGGTAGAAAACCATCTGGACGTTGCAGGCCATCGGGAAGATCTCGTAGGCGCGCCACTGCGAGGCGAGCGTGTCGAAGTCGTTGTGTTCGGTGCCATAGTCGCCGAGATTGAGAAGAACGGCGAGCGACATGACCATTGTCTCGTGGCCGAAGCGCAGGTTGGCGCTGGGGCGCAGCGAGGCGAAGGCGGTGTCGGCCGACTCTATCATATTGCGTAGCAGATGGCGCTGCACCATGGCGCCGCGACCCTTGTTGAGGGCCGAATTGCCGCCGTTGAGGAACCATGAGGCGTTGGCCCTGAGCCAAGCCTCGTTGATCTCTGCGGGCGAGAAGATGCGCGTCAGCATAGGCTCGAACTCGGGCGTCGAGCCGACGTTGAGAGCTACCTCCATGAGGTTATCGGCAAGAGCCGGGAGGTTGATCGAGTCGGCGGCAAAACGCTTGTCGGAGATAAGGCGTCCGAGAAACTCGCCCGAAGGGAGATGTCGGTTTGCGAAGGGCTCGTAATAACGGGCGCAGGCGCTGTCGGTGATTGCGTTCTTCTCGGGGTCGTGGTGGTTCATATACCACATGTCGCGTTCCGACGCGTCGGTGCGAACCGTGGCGCCGGGCACAGCCTTTCGCAACTCGCCGACAGCGTTGAGCATCGACAATATACAGCGGATAACTACCGTCGAGCGGGCGTCGATGACTGTCGAGTCGGTTATGACCTCGGGGAAGTTGGCCGCCATGCGGCGCGCTATGCGGCGGTGCTGGTCGGCTCCGAGCGGCGTCAGTTCGCCGAGCCGTCTGCGCGAAGCCTCTGCGAAGGCGCGCAGTTCGGCGAGAATATCGGCACCCAACGGGGTCAGAACGCCTGCGCGCTCGGCTTTCGAGAGCTCTTCGACGGGAACGGAATAGTTCTTAGGATCGATGAGCCAGCGCGAGCCGTGGCGCCCGTAATGCTCGATATGGAACGGCTCATATCCGGCTGGAGCAGGCGTCAGCGCAGCGACAAGCGTGTCGGGATAGGGCTGATACTGCGCCCGGGCGTGATCGGGCGTGACGATGAAAGAACCGGCCGTGGCCCCGAGGGCCACAGCCAGTGAAAGCAGTGTTACGATGATATTTTTCATTTTCCGGGACGGGGATTGGCGTTAGGCTCGGCCGGCTTGCGGCGTGCGAGGGCCTCATAGAGATCCCACAGATTGATTGCGCCTCCCTTCTCGGCTTTCGTCAGGGCTATCGAGTTGCCACCCTCGTTGGGGGTTCCGGTGGCGGCCCAGATGAGGTCGGCCACGTTGTTGGCGTCTTTGTTGGTGGCCCGTCCGGCGGTGGCAAAATAGGGATGGCTGACAATCTCGGTTATCTTGCCGGCCACGATGGCGTCGTAGAGTTTGCGGCCGCTGTCGCTCTTCAGGGCGTCACGGCGCCATGAGCGGTTGGCGTTGAAATAGTCGATGTCGGCCTGCTCGTCGGCGCTGACACCGGCAGACTGAGCGGGCTGAGCGGCCGCAGGCTGAGCGGCGGGTTGTGCGGCAGGCTGCGCCGTTGCGGGAGCATCCTGAGCCACGGCGCTGACAGAGTCGAGAGCTACGGCTGCGCCGGCGGCCTTGTCGGAATCGACAGGCTTGAGGATATATATGGCGCCTAAGATGACGGCTATGATACACACTCCGACGCATATCCACTTTATAATGTTCGAATTCTCGCCCTCGTCGCCCGCAGGCTTGTCGTAGGGGCCGCGCGGTCTCTCGGGAGCCTTGACCTCGGCGCTCTTGGCGGCTGATTCTTTCTCGGCCTCCTTGCCGGCGCGCAGTTTCTCGATGAGCGACGGTTTTTTCTCGGCGGCGACTGTTTCGCGCGGAGTGTCGGCCGTCTTACGCTCGGCCTCGCCGGCCTTGGGGAACACGGGCACTACGCGGCGGCGGCTCTCGTCGCGGTCGTCGCGCGAGGCAACGTTGTCGAAGTTCGGAGCCACGGGCTTGCTTGCCGAACGGACGTCGACATTGTAGATCTCGCCCTGGCCGGCCTGACGGTGGGCACGGAAGCCGTGGAAGTTGCCACCGCGGAGCTGACTGTATTCGGGGGTGTTCTTCTCAAGCGAGATCTGCTGCTCGAACACGCGGCCTTCGCCGAAATCGAGCCGCAGCACAATCCCCTCTTCAAGAGGCTGAAGAACAAGCTCGATGGCGCTCTGGCGCATCAGCTCGGCGGGCTCGTAGCTCTGCTTCAGAGGCTGGAAATTGTTGCTGGCCACCTGAATCTCGACGCGCTTGCCGGGCTGGAAGTCGGTCTCGTTAAGCTCTACGAAAGGCTCCATCGTGTTGACCGTGCGGTCGTTGACGCTCATCGTATAACCGTTGATGGCGCCACCTTTTGCCGAGCGCACGCTCAGGCGCACCTTGCGCGTGAACGACATTCCGCTCTCTTCGGCCGTCTTTATGATAAGGGCGCTGCCGTCGGTGCGGACGTAGGGCGACGGGCTTCCTATGGTCACATTCTCCTTGCGCGGGTTGAAGCCGTCTTTGGTGAAGGTCAATGTCAGATGGTCGCCCTCGTCGACAACCTCCTGCGAAGCGCTGACATTGTCGGGACAGACAACGGTGTATTGCTTTTTCACGGGAGCCGTGATGCGGTCGACGCTGACGCCGGGACGCAACGAGGCTGTGGCGGTTATGACAACGATATAGTGGAAACGCTTGTATTCGGGCTGGTTCGGGAACGAGAACACTGTCTCGAGCTCGCGCGTCGACAGATAAGTTCGGTAGCATATAGGGCTGAGACGCGCGCCCTCGTCGGGACGGTTGTAGTTCCATGAAGCCAGCTTCATCGGCGCTTCGGGGAAGCCCACGCTCTGGAGAACCTTGCGCACGGCGTCGTCGCTGAGCAGGCGGTCTTCGAGAAACGCCTTCTTAAGGCCGCTAAGAGCGCTGAATATGGCGCGGCCGGCCACGGCGTCGCCGTTGTCGACCATGATAGTCACCATAACGCGGCCTGCGCGCGGATCCATCGGGTCGGCGGTGATTATTCCGAAATAATGGCCCATAGGGTTCTGCCACATGACGTAGCATTCACGGGCGCTCATGAAATTACGGACGATGGCGTCGGGATCGGGGAGCGACCCTTCCCAGCGCTGCGACGAGCCGTCGGAGCCGTTGAAAGTGTAGCGCACCGACAGTTTGTCGTCGAAGTGGCCGTGCATGGCCACGTGGATATAATCGAAAGGATTCATAGGTTGCTAATTATTAATGAGCAAAATTACTCAAAACCCCCGACTCTGCAAAATGAAAAACGACAAATAAAGAAATCCCCGACCTGAGGCCGGGGATTCCGAATCAGAGACAGGAAGGATTATTTGACGCAGACCTTTGTCACGGCGGCGGCGCTGCGAACAATGTAGACGCCGGGAGCAAGAGTGTCGCGGACATCGCCCCACGGCTTATCGGCGTAGAGCACAATGCCGCTCGGAGTGCATACGGTCACCTTCTCGTCGGCGTCGACAAGGATGCCGGCGATTCCGCTGAGCTCGGTATAGGTGCCGTGGATGTCGACGTCGTGGGCGGGCATTGTGGGGGGGATGGCATCAGTCCATCCGTCGAACCGGCAACCCTCGGGCACTTCAGGCTCGTCGACGACGACGGCTGCGCCGTATTCGAGCATCTCATCCTTATACACCTCGTTGTTGAGATAGAGGGTGAGTCTGTAGGAGTTGACTGCAAATGAGCCTGTTACGGTTACATTTCCGGCGGGCATTACCTCAGGAACACCTTCCCAGCCCGAGAATGTGTAGCCCTCCCTGACAGGATCGGCTTCAGGAGCGATTGCCTCCCCCTCGTAGTGGGTTTCCTCCTTATATGTCTCGCCGTCGAGAACATAGGTAAGCGTATAGGTGTAGAGGTTCTTGACATAGAGACGACTGTCGGCGTCGATAACGGTGACGGGCTGAGTGAGCGCCGCGTCGGCGTACCACAATACTTCCTGCTCGCCTATGCGGGTCGGGAGATCAGCGTTCGAGTAGAGCGTCAGGCCTTCATCTTCGGCTGCCGCAGCAACGGCGTCGACCACGGAGTATGTCACCTTGTAGACCTTGTCGTCGCTGAATACGGGATGGGCGTCCTCCCCTATCTTCTGGCCGAAGGCCGAGCCGAGACGGTAGGCGATCTCGCCGCTTGCCATGCGGGCTTCGGTCACGAGAGTGTAGCCGCCTGTCTTGGCGTTATCGGCTATTGCGTAGGCGTTGGTGATGTTGTCGACCGCATAGGTTGAGCCGGCGATGGCATGTCCGTTGGCATGGTCTTCGATAACGCCGACGTTGAACACATTGCTGATGGTAACGTCACAGCCATTCGAGAGGTTGCCGACGATGCCGCCGCGTGTCGACTCGGCGAATACGCTTCCGGCGTTGTAGCAGTTGGTGACTGTAGACGTCTTCTGGGTCAGAGCGCCGATAAGGCCGCCGACGCCATTGCGGGCGCCGTGGATTTCGGCATAGTTGGCACAGGCGTCAATATCGGCGAAGCCCTGAACATGTGCGGCAAGACCGCCGAGTGTCATATTGCCGTTGACATAGCCGTAGACTGTCACACCCGATATATGGGCGCGGTGATCGGCGTCGGTTCCTTTGACACTGCCGAACAGACCAAGCATATTGCTGCCGGGCTGATCGATATAAAGGCCTCTGACGGTGTGGCCGTTGCCGGTGAACTCTCCGGTAAACGGATGGCTTGTATCTCCTATCGGAGTCCAGTCGTAGTCGCCGAGATCTATGTCGGCGGTCAGCGTGGCCTTGAGCGGCTCGGCGGCATCGCCCGCATTGACCTTGTCGCGGAACCAGGCGAGTTCCGAGGCCGAGGAAATCACGTAGCGGCCGTCGGCGTCGGTGGCCGGCTCTTTAGAGTTGGTGCCGAACCAGTCGTCGTCGAGTTTGACGGGCTCAATGTTAAATGTCTGAAGGCCCTCGGCGTCGTCGGGAATATTGTAGCGCAGACGCTGGCAACGGTTGCCCGGAGCTGTGGCGACTACGTCATAGAAGCCGTATGTGCCCTCGTAGAGGCCCTCGTCGTCGGGCTCGAGCTCCTTGCCGAGGTATGACACGGTAACCTTGCCGTTCTCGGCCGTGAAATCAACCTTGATGGGGAAATTCCTTACTGCCGTGACGGGCACTCTCACATCGGGAATAGCCCCGAAATATGTCTTGTGGGGCACTGCGGTGAAGTTGGGCGAGCGGCCGGCGCGAGGATCGATGATGCGGTGATTACCGATGGGATCGCCGTAGCCGTTCACCTGAATCACGCCTTCGGTGAACGTCAGCTCGGGCTCGGCGGCGACGTCGTGGTCGGCCGGGATGTCGAGAGTGACAGCCTGGGCCTTGTCGGAAGAGCCGAATTTATACTGGTTGGCACTGAGGATGAGCGACGTGCCGTTGGGGACACCGTTATATGTCACGTAGGCCGACATATTGTATATGCCCGCGAGCTTGTTGGCGGGATGACGCAGACCGGAATACTGGATCGCGAGCTGATCGCCCGGCTGGAAGATTTTGCTGCCGGGGCGGTTCACGTTCACAATCTCGCGGTGACACTTCTTGGCGGTGAAGACCTGATAGGCCGACTTGCCGGAGGCATCGGTCATCCGGACAATCTGGCGCCCCTCTTTCAGAAGAACCGTATAGGAGCCGTCGGCATTGGCTGTCACTCCCGCGTCGCCGAAGCCTGAATATGTGGCCATCTGCTCGCCGATGACGGGATAGGCAATCTTCACCTCCTTGGCGCCGTCGGCCCTGAAGGTATATGAGTAGCCCTCTTCAGTGTCGAGATAATAGAATACGTCGTGCTCGGCATCGACATAATTGCCTGCCACCTTGAGCGCTCCCTGATTATATTTTTCGTTGACGAGCATCTGCGGGTCGACGGCTGATTTGCCCTGACCTACGGTGATGACATAGGCAGCGGTGTTCTCAGGCCAGATGGCGCTCCAGTATTCGCCTCCCATATATGCCTGCTTGACGCCGGTCGACGAAGCATAGAAGTTGAGGCCGATAGCGTCGTAAGTGACGAGCACTATCGCTGTGCCGGCTCCGACAGCCTTGAGGCTGGCCCAGGCCGAACCCTCTTTCTGCTCTACCTTGATCACGGAGTCGCTCTCCTTGCCGTCGGTATCGATTATCGTGTAGTGGAAATCAGGCTCGATGAAGTAGTTGTTGGTGGAGTTCTCGGTGAGCTGCCATGTGCGCATGGCGTGGGCGAGGAACGTATCGCCGACGTTGAGGTCGAGGTATCCCTCCTTGTTGACGTTGACAAAGATGTCGCCGGTCTCGAAACCTTCGTTGGCCTGCACGTCGTGCTTGATTGTCTTTGGGTCGAACGCCTCATAGTCAGCTTTTGTAAACATCAGAACCGGGCGTTTGGCAACATCCTTGTTCATGGTGAAATATCCGCCCTGAGTGAGCTTGCCGGGCATCGATGTGCGGTAGTTGTAGACCTGACTGTGGGCAAGGCGGTAGACGAGCACTCTGAAATCACCTTCGACAACCTCTTTCACAGGGTCTACCCTTGTGAAATCAATGAAGTGGAAGAACTTCATGTTGAGCTCGAAAGTGGCGTCTTTGGGCACGGTCACGGTAAAGTTATCAGACTGAGGTATGGCACCGCTGACATTGACGTTGCCCGTGAGGGTAGCCTGCTTGTAGAGAGTCAGATACCCCTCGTCGGCATGGGCTTTCGAGGGAATGAACGCACAGGAATACGTGTCGCCGTTGAGGGCAAGGAATGTCTTGCGGCCTGCGGTCACGCTCTGGCCGAGCGTGATCGGATGGTTGACACCCTCGCGGCTGTTGACTTTGACGTCGATCGTATAGTCACCGTTGTCGACAGTCCATGTCGTTCCGTTGGTTTTGTTGCTCACGTATGCCGTGAGGGTGAGCACGGTGATCTGCTGCTTCACGGAATCGCCCACACAGACGTCGATAGTTCCGTTGACGGTCTTGCCGTCTTTGCCGTAGCCGGTGATCACGTAATCGCCCGGAGGCGCTGTAAAGGTATACAGCATCTTGTTGACATCGCCGACCGCGACATCCTCGCCGGTGGCCTTCGATTTCATCGACATGGTCGTTGACACGGCGTTCATCTTGACCGTGACCTCGACTGCCGATGCGGTGAATGCGCAGGTGAGAAATGTCATCAGCGCAATAAATGCAGTTTTTAGTCTCATGATGGTTTATTATTGATAAATGTCAGTTCTGATGATAGATGAATTTCCGGCCGTTCTGAATATAGAGTTGGCCCGCGACGGGATTGACCACCCGCATTCCCTGAAGATTGTAGATTGTATCGTCGGAGAGGGTTTCCTCTTCGGCGGCTATTTCGCCGATGGCGCCCCTGTTCGGGTTGAGCGCAAGAAAATGAGCCGGATTGATATAGACCTGATGGGTGCCGAGGAACTCGCCTTCGGGAGTCCACTGGTAGAGTCCGCCGGCGGCCACGAACTCGCCTGCGTCGGTGGCATAGATATATCCGGTGTAAGGGTTGACATAAATGCCGTAGGGCATCTGGATCTTCATTAAGTCTTCACGCACGGTGCCCGGCATGGTTTCCGACACGCCTCTGGCTCCTTTCGTGGCCATGACCTCCACAGGATCGACCGAAATATAGTTGAAGGTATAGTCGCCCGTATAATATGAGAAACGCGAGCCGATGGCGAAGAAGCGGCCGTCGGTATTGACGCAGTTGTAGGTGGCGGCATATTCCAGGCTCTGGAAACACTCCGGGTCGGGCTTGCCGTCAATCACGGCCTGACAGTCGAATATCATCATGCAGGCCGGCACGTCGTAATAGTCGCCGGGCGAGTTTATACACAGATACTGTCCGCTCTGCGACATTTTTCCGTAGAGATTGATGATGTTTGTCTCGACGTTACGCTCCACTTTCATCGTGGCGGCGTCGATCACACTGACGGTGGTCTCGTATTCATGGTCTTCCTGAAAGGCATATCCGCCCGTATTCGCCACGAAGAGCTTCCCGCGGTAGAGCGCTATGCCCTCAGGCTCATAGCCGACCTCGACGGCATCGACGACCTCGAAGGTGGCGACATCGATTTTAGCCACATAGCCTTTCGTGAAGTATTCCATGGCGCCGTTGACCTTACACTCATGGCCGTATGACGAGATATAGACATATCGTCCGTCGGAAGCCAGCTTGCGGTTGTTGGGCACATCCTCGGTGGCAGCCACCGCCTTCCCCTCGGGCGTTATGAACTGAACGATGTTCGACCAGTTGATGGCCATCGCTATCAGGTTGTCGTTGACCTGAATGATGTCGTTAGGCGTATCGCCTAACTTGTAGCCGTTGACATCGCGGAACCACTGGTTGCTGACAATCCGGCCGTCTTCGAAATAGCTCAGACGTCCGTTGTCAGACTGCCAGTTTCCCTCGTTCAGAAGAATGATTCTCTCCTGAGCGGCTGCCGCCATAGCCCATGCGGCGATGACGGCGATAGAAAGTAAAAGTCTTTTCATCTGTGTATTCTGTTACTGATTGAATATGAAAGCGTGAAGCTGAAGGCGCGGCCCGGCATCGGATAGCGCTGAATATGCTCGTACTGAACATCGAACAGGTCGTTCACCTCAAGCGAGGCGGTGAAGCCGCGCCAGCGGCCGGTGAGTTTCAGATCGACATTGTCGTAGGGGGAGAGCACATCGCGGGGGTCGGCATACGACCACATGCGCTCGCCGACATGAAGCTCGCTCACGGTAAGCGACAGCCATCGCCACGCCACGATCGCCGTTACGCCCGATGAGAACCGGGGCGAATAGCAGATAGGTTTGTTGTAGGTGTCGGGGCTGTCGGGATTGGTGCGGTTCAGGTCGTCCTGAAGGGTGAACGAGGCAAGCAGCGAGAAAGTCCAGTCGCCCGGCGTATACTGCCCCTGGAGCGTGGCGTTCAGACCGCGGCAGAATGTCTTGCCGTAATTCATCATCGACCATGTATAGGTTCCCTTGAGCGGGAGACACACAATCCGGTCGTCGATATGATTGATATAGACGTCGGCCTGGGCCGAGGCCATCCATCGGGCCGTGAGATAGTTGTACTCAAGCCCGATATTCCACTGCTTCGTATATTCAGGTTTAAGATTCCGGTTGCCGGCCTGAGTGTAATAAAGATCGTTGAGAGTCGGAGCCCGGAATATACATTTATACCACGCACGGGCGCTCAGTCCGCGCCAGCTGTAACCCAGAGTGACCGACGGCGTGACCTTCTGCAGAGGGTCGGCGGCTCCCACCTTAAGGTCGGTATAGTCCTTATAATGCTGATAGAGAGCCGAGGCGGCCAGCCGCAATCCGCGCCACTGCGCCTGAACGGCGGCCACAGCTTTCTGATCGAGGCGCCTGACCGGGCTGAAATGCTTCAGATCGGCCGTGAGCCACGACATGCGGGCGTCGTAACCCACGTTGAAGCTGACCCATTGCCACGGACGCACGGCGTAGGAAGCCGAGGCGAACGCATCGTTCTGATAGTAATGGTTGTCGACCTTGGCCGTGTTCTGATTCTCGGGATAGTCGGTGTTGTAACGCAGATATTCATGAGTGTACTTGGCGTTCAGCTTAACCGTATGCCGGCGCGCAAAGGTATGGTGCCACGACAGCTGCGCGAACAGGTCGGTGTCCCATTCGCGCCCGATATTCGTGTATTTGTCAGAGAGGCGCCGCACTATTCCGCCCGGACATCCGCGCTCCGACACATAGCAATAAACGTGCGACGCGAAACCGCCCCTGAACAGCGCGCTCTCTATTCTGAAATATTCTATATCGGAATTCCGTCGGCGCCCGACCGTATCCTCGAATTCCGATTTATATCTGAACGGATAGTCACCCCGGGAATTGAGATATTCGCCGTCGACAAATCCGCTCCACCCGCGCCGGCTGAACTGCATGTTGACGCGGCCGCGGTAGGTATGGAACGAGCCGGCTCCGGCGAGCACTGTCAGCGAGTCGCTAACAGGGCGGCGCGTCTGAAGATACACAGTTGCTCCCGAGGCATATTCCGAAGCCGACTGACACACATCGAGCCTGTTGGCATTATAGAGCGATACCGATTCAAGCGTCGACAGAGAGAATTTGCCGAGGTCGACAGTACCGTTCTGAGCGTTGGTGATTCTTATGCCGTCGATGTATACACCGACATGCTGCGAGCCGAGCGAGCGCACATTGATGGTCTTAAGGCCGCCGAGACCGCCGTAATCCTTTATCTGCACCCCGGCGAAATATTTCAGGGCGTCGGCGACAGAGGTCGACGAAAGAGCCTGAAGCTTCGGCCCGGCCAACACCTGAGTCGTAGCGAGAGGACGGCGTGTTGCAGTCACCTCAACGTCTTTCAGCGTCCGCATGAAAGCGGAGTCGGTCGTCTCTGACGCTGCGGCGGCACTGACCGCGCCGCCGCCACATGCGGCAAGACACAGCGCAAACGTCGGAGATCGGAATATTCTATGAAACAAAGTCATTGGCAGCCGGTTAATTCATATTTCACATTCTACAAAGCCACACAACCATACGCGACCACATAGAGAGTAGAATGTAAAAAACCCGGTGCGAACATTACGCATCGGGGTTAGATTACAAGCTGCTAAATACTGCTCTTCATCATACGGATATGCCGTATGACGGAGCCATATAATACTGCTGTCCCGTGATCCCGCAGGCGCGAACAAATATCTGGTATAAGAAAAAAGTGGGTCTTCTGACTTATCCCGGTTTCTTAGCGCCTTCCCAACCTTGCGGTCAGTGGCTGAAATGATAAGAAACCCTTGTGCGGGAATTACAGCAGCGGGTACTGTCACGGATTCTCACCGTGTTCCGAGGGCGACTCTTCGCCCACACTCATTCTTGCCGCAAATGTAGCACATATTTTTAATTCATGCAAATTGAAAAGCCCTATAGTCCTGAGGGCGAACTATAGGGCTTATATGGCCTATTGGGCTTATATGGCTCAGAAGACCGCCTTGAAGGTCTCGCTGCCGCGGCGAACGATGTAGACGCCCTTGTCGGGATTGTCTACGCGGCGTCCCTGAAGGTCGTAGTAGACTGGAGCAGCGCTGTCGGCACCGACGGCACCGATACCGCCTTCGGCAGATGCAATCTCAAGTGTTCCTGCTTTATCGACGGTGGTCTCGAACTTGTCGGTCTCAACGGGCTCGGCGTCGTTGAGCTTGATGATCAGCTTCTTGCCATCGGGCGCGACGACGGTCAGCGGTGTGGGCGGCATCATAGTGACGGAAGCCGGGAAGTCGGTCACTTTGTTGATGAGCTCGTAGGTCACTTCGGCCTCTACGCCGTCGGCCTTGGTGACAGTGAATTCAAACGGCTCGGGTTTCGAACGGAAATAGAGACGGTAGACGTCGCCTTCGGGATCGGTGAACGGATAGTCGGTTCCGGCGTCATCGAACGAGGGGAACACTTCGTTGTTGCAATACATTATCGATTCAACGTCGGTGAAGAACATCAGCTCGTAAGGGAGCTGGGCATCGTAGTACTCAATGAGGTTGAAGCCGTTCTCGGGCTGCACGGGAGTGTCGGTCTTGTTGAACATCTGGAACATGAATGGAGCGGCCGATTTGTCGTCGACGTAGAACACGAACTGTTTGTCTTTGACGATCGGCTCGGCGGAAACATAGATGTCTCCCTCGCCGACGAGGTCGAACACGAGCTCACCTTCGGCTGTCGAGAGCAGATCCCTGTCGCCCTGACGGATCTCCGTGAAACGGCAGTCGGGGCCGGCCATGAAATAGAAGAACGAATTATCCTCGAGGAACGAGATTTCGGTGTCCCCTTCCTTGAGCTCCACGGGGATGCCGAACGGAGTCTTTCCCTGCAAGAGCGAGAAATACTCGGTTCCGGTTGCATGGACTGTATGGGTGATAGTCGGAATCTTGCGGGCGTCGATAACGACCTCGGTGTCTTCGGCGATACGGACAACGATCATGCTGACGGGCTGATCGACGTTGTTGACCTTAACGCTGTTGACATAATATTCGGGCAGGTTGAAGTTGATCTGAAGCTGGTCGCCGACTTTCATTCTGAATCCGTCGGCAGCGAGAAGTTCCGACATGTCGGTCACCGGCTCGTCGGCAATCCAGGCCTTGTCAATGGCTCCCTCGGTGCCGGGGTTGGCGAGCCTGACCTTGACAGTGTAGAAAACTTCGGGGAAGTTCACCGTGACAACGATGTTGTCGCCGTCGCTGACACCGAAGGTGGCGCGCTGCGAGTTGTCGAGTTCAACGGGGTTGCCGTTGCGGGTTATGCTATACATCTTCAACGATATGTTGTTCACGCCGATATAGAGGTCGCCATCGTTGTCGTCGAAGCGGATTGTCTGTGTGCCCGATTCGAGAGGGATGTCGCGAAACGACGAGGCGAAATAGCAGGTCAGGTTCGTGGCGTCGTCGACGGTGACGGTAGCGGAATGGGGATACTTGTCGGCTTCCGACCCGGTAACGATCGTATATGTCGGGTTGGTGTCCCAGTCATAGAGATAGTTACTGGCTTCGCCGTTCTGGAGCCATGGCGACTGGCCGTTGATGGTTTTGATAACAAAGCCGCTTTTGGGCTTGACAACGAACACCATGCGATGTTGCGGCTCAATGGAGACCGTGTAGGTGTTGACACCGTTGTTGGCATCGAGCACCCGCGAGGTGTTGTCGGTCTTGTCGTCGACCCTGAGCTCTACGGCGGCGGCGTTGTCGATGTCGACCGTCAGAGTGATGTCAGTGGCAGCCGAAGATGAAAAGGCGCAGATGACAGCTGCTACGGCAAAGAGTAGAAATTTCCTCATAATGAAGCTGATTGATGGGAGG
>OGNF01001404.1_pt1 | contig 22078 bp, 20 predicted proteins | sample 1573321 | NCBI WGS metagenome assembly OGNF01 (sample SAMEA2581911, study PRJEB24529) | metagenome | biome: Human gut stool | place: China | collected 2011
TTCTATGCACTCGCACGGATCAGATAAGGGCTTACTCAGCCCAACCAGTGAGTAGTTCTATCGATTAGGAATTTACAGTTTGCAGATAAGTCATCTTGTTCTATATACTCGACATCACCGGAAGTCTTAGAAGGTAGCACCATATCTGATACTTCTACCTCCTCATTTTCAAGGCTGGCAAACTTAAACAGATTATATATGCTTGATAGAAAGAGAAGAAAAAGAAACAGGAATGCCTTTGCGACACTTCCTGTTTTTTCTATATATTGAGTAGATTTCAAATCCATATCCCACGCATTAAAAGTTACATGGGCACAAACATAGCAATATTCGTCAAACAAACAAATATTTTAACACGAAAATTTTATTTCGTAAAGAGATAATCCTCCGGTTTTGCGATTCGTAAAATATATTCCGGAGTATTAGGGAGCCTTTTCGCATACAAAGTGACAGAATCACCCCTCTCAGGCATCGTAGAATTAGATTCCAACGATATCTGGTCAACATTACGCAATTTTATTTCATCATCTTTATCGAAAAAGAATGAGTATCCTAATAAAACCGCAAAAAAAGATAAAATCAATGGCTTCATGTCTAACTTGTTTTTATGACTATATAAGCTTAGATGCTTATAAAACGATAAACGCTGCATATTATTTCAAAATAATTACATTTTTAATGTGCCGACATAGAAGTACGACTTATTTCGTTAATGAAGTATATATCCTATGACACATGCAGTATATATCCTATAGCATTTGAAGTATATCTTCGTAAAGAGGAGTTTCAAGGCCAAAATAAAAAAGGCGAGGATCTTAACCCCCGCCTTCTATCTGTAGATATAGAAATCCTATTTTATCCACCGAAATCATCGAAGTGCAACATCTCACGAGGTACACCCAAGTTATCCAGCATATTTTCCACGGCCTTTGACATCGGGCCCGGACCACACATGTAGTATTCGATATCTTCCGGAGCCTCGTGATCCTTCAAGTAAGTATCATGGATTACTTGATGAACGAATCCAGCCGTATATTTAACACCCGCAGCATCAGCGGCAGGATCAGGACGGTCAAGCGCCAAGTGGAACGTAAAGTTTGGGAATTCTTTCTCTATTTCCAAGAAATCTTCCAAATAGAACACTTCGTTCAAGGCACGCGCGCCATAGAAGTAAGACATCTTACGATCCGTAGTCTTCAACGTCTTCGTCATGTGCATGATTTGGGCACGCAACGGAGCCATACCAGCACCACCACCAATCCACATCATCTCTCTCTTAGAATCGAAAATTGGGTGGAAATCACCATAAGGACCACTCATAGTCACCTTATCACCCGGTTTCAACGTAAAGATATAAGAAGAAGCGATACCCGGCATCACATCCATGAAACCTACTTGTGGTTTCGGTTTGAACGGAGGTGTAGCGATACGCACGGTCAACATGATACGGTCACCCTCAGCAGGATAGTTAGCCATAGAATAGGCACGGATAGACGGTGAGTCGTTCTTACACTTCAAACCGAATAAACCGAATTTCTCCCAAGCCGGCAGATACTCGGGGCCGATCAAGCTCTTATCGATATCCTTGTTATAATCCATTGAGTATGTAGGAATCTTGATCTGAGCGTAAGAACCCGGAATAAAGTCCATGTGCTCACCTTTAGGCAACGCAACGATAAACTCCTTGATAAATGTAGCGACGTTCTTGTTACTGATAACCTCGCATTCCCATTCCTTAACGCCAAATACCTCGTCTGGTACCTGAACGACCATATCCTCTTTCACCTTGCATTGACAAGCCAAACGCCAATGATCTTTCACTTGTTTACGAGAGAAGAAACCTTTCTCAGTAGGTAGGATCTCACCACCGCCATCAATAACTTGAGCACGGCACTGACCGCATTTACCACCACCACCACAAGCGGAAGACAAGAAGATGCCACCGCTCTGTAGCGCACCTAGCAGAGTTCCACCAATCGGGGTCTCTATATCTTTCTCTCCGTTAACCTTCAAGCTTACATTCCCTGAAGGCACCAATTTTGCTTTGGCGAACAAAAGCAAACCGACCAAGATCAGCGTGATCAATAAGAATACTATTGCGCTGACACCAATCGTAAGTCCGCCCGACATTAATAAAGTCATCTTTATATTTTGTTTAATGCGTTAATACTTAAATCTTCAGACCAGAGAAACACATGAATGCCATACCCATCAAACCCGTGATGATGAAAGTAATACCCAAACCTTTCAAAGCATTGGGGACATTTGAATATGACAATTTCTCACGGATAGCCGCCATACCTACGATAGCCAGCAACCAACCGATACCAGATCCTAAACCATAAACAGTGGCGACACCTACATTAGGGAACGCCTTTTGTTGCATAAACAGAGAACCACCCAAGATAGCGCAGTTTACAGCGATCAGCGGCAAAAAGATACCAAGGGAAGCATACAAAGACGGAGAGAATTTCTCGACTACCATCTCGACCAACTGCACGAAAGAAGCGATAACGGCGATAAAGATAATAAACGCCAAGAAGCTAAGGTTCACCTCAGCATATTCCGGGCCTAACCAGCTTAGCGCACCTTCTTTCAATACATAATTCTCAAGCATATAGTTAATCGGCAGTGTACAGAAAAGTACGAATGTCACTGCTATACCTAATCCTAAAGCGGTCTTCACGTTCTTTGAGACAGCCACGAAAGAGCACATACCCAAATAGTATGCGAAGATCATGTTGTCAACGAAGATCGAGCGGACGAATGTGCTTAATAATTGTTCCATTCTATTATTCGTTTAATCGTTAACATTAATTTTCTTGAAGTTCCTTGTTCTTAGCACGATGAACCCAAATAATAACGGCGATCACGATCAACGCCATTGGAGGCAAGATCATCAAACCATTGTTCACGTAACCCAGATCATAGAATGCCTGCGGAATCACTTGGAAACCCAATAAGGTACCAGATCCCAGCAATTCACGGAAGAAACCTACGATAATAAGAATAATCGCATATCCCAGACCGTTACCAATACCATCCAAGAACGATTCCCATGGGCCGTTACCCAAGGCGAACGCTTCCAGACGTCCCATCAAGATACAGTTCGTAATGATCAAACCGACAAATACGGAAAGCTGTTTGTTTACGTCATAAGCAAAAGCTTTCAACACCTCACTTACGATTGTCACCAAAGCAGCAACTACCACCAATTGCACGATAATACGGATACGATTCGGAATCGTATTACGCATCAATGAAATGATCACGTTAGCGAAAGCCACGACAGCCGTCACCGAGATACCCATCACGATGGCCGGCTCAAGTTTTGATGTTACAGCCAACGCAGAGCAAATACCCAACATCTGAACGACAACCGGGTTGTTAGCGCTCAACGGGCCTAACAGAACTTCTTTATTCTTTTCAGATAATAATCCCATCTTCTACTTAATTTTGTGAGGTCAAAAATTTAACATAACCGCTCAAGCTGTTGAATAACATTTCATCCACACCTTTACTGGTAATTGTACCACCTGAGATACCGTCTACATAATCCTGTCCCGCTACGCTCTTACCCGGCTTAACAACAGCGACAGACTTGAATTCTCCACTCATGAAGATCTTCTTACCTTTGAACTCATTGCTGAACGCCGGTTTAGAGATCTCAGCTCCCAGACCCGGAGTTTCACCTTGGTGGCTGAAGTCAGCACCATAAATAGTATTCTTATCACTATCTACAGAGATATAACCCCATAACGGACCCCAAAGACCTGCTCCATGCAAAGCCATGATATATTTCGGTTGACCATCTACATTTGCGACGAAAACCGGATATTGATGCTCAGTAGCAGCCTTAACTACATCCGTAGCGAAAGCGTCGCCTTCCACCTTCTCACCATTCTCATTTACCAAGAAAGCTTCCTTGATCAACTCGTTGTACTTGGCCTCAGCCTCAGAAGAAGAAACATTTACGTTGATAGAACGCAGAATTTGTTGTCTCTTATCGTTATCCTCGTTCTGTTTCTGAAAACTTCTCAATGATTGTGAAGTAAACGCCAATACGACAGCCACTAGCACAACCATCACAGCCGCATAAACAACCGTATAAACATTGCTATCCCGGTTTATGCCTTTCTTAGCGGCACCCTCCTCCTTGATTTCCTCAAATTCGGAAGCAGGAGCGGAACATACCGGGCAAGTGTCAGGAGCCTTATTTCCCTCGTGGACATAGCCACATACCTTACATTTATATTTAGCCATATTCCTTCTTACTTTATTTTATTACACGTTTCAATCTGCGAGAGATATTAGCTTCCACAACATAATAGTCGATCAGCGGAGCGAACACGTTCATCAACAGGATAGCGAGCATCATACCCTCTGGATAACCCGGGTTCAACGCACGAATAATAATGGCCATAGCACCTACAAGGAAACCATAGATATATTTACCTGTCTCCGTACGAGCGGAAGTCACAGGGTCTGTAGCCATGAACACGGCACCAAAAGCGAAACCACCTAAGAACAAGTGATCCAGCGGAGATACGCACATAGCGACCGTTGTACCGACCATATTAAAGATCAATGACATGAAAGCACCACCCACGAACACGGAAACCATTGTCTTCCAACTCGCGATACCCGTAACCAACAAGATAACCGCACCGATCAAAATAGCCAATACGGAAGTCTCACCGATAGAGCCCGGGATCAAACCAATAAACGCGTCCCAAGTAGAGATCGGGTTACCTAATACGTCAACAGCTTGGAAAGAACCGATCATCTCCTTACCGGCGATAGCGACTTGTCCCAGCGGAGTAGCTCCGGAAAAGCCGTCAACCACTTGGCCAGCCCCAATACCAAACGTATCAGCCGTACGAACGAACACTTGATCACCAGACATTGCTGCCGGGTAAGCGAAGAATAAGAACGCACGTGTAACCAATGCTACATTAAATATATTATATCCCGTACCACCAAATACCTCTTTCGCGAAAATAACAGCGAAAGCAGTAGCTACGGCGATCATCCATAACGGAGTATCGACCGGAACGATCATCGGGATCAAGATACCTGAAACCAAGAATCCTTCCTGAATCTCTTCCTTCTTCACTTGGGCGACAGCGAACTCTATACCCAAACCTACCACATACGAAACAATGATCTTAGGCAATACCGCCAAAAATCCAAAAATAAAAGTCATCAAAAATCCCGGATCAGCCCCCACAGCTAAATTGTGCTGATAACCGACATTATACATACCAAAAAGCAAAGCAGGCAACAAAGCGATGATAACCACGGTCATGGCACGCTTTGAATCAATACAGTCATGAATATGTACGCCCGTTTTAGAGGTCTCGTTCGGAACAAATAAGAATGTTTCGAAACCGTCAAAAACAGAACGGAACATCGCCAGCTTTCCGCCTTCCTCAAAGTTAGGCTTAATCTTGTCGAGATAATTCCTTAACGCTTTCAATGTATTATAAGTTTTTTATGTTATTAATTCATTTCCTTATACAACAGGTTCAATCCGTCGCGAACGATCTTTTGCAACTCGATCTTGGAAGTGTCCACGAACTCGCAAAGAGCGAAATCCTCGGGAGCCACCTCATAGATACCTAAGTTCTCCATCTTGTCGATATCGAACGCAATGATCGCTTTCAACAAATATTCCGGATAGATATCCATCGGGAACACCTTATCGTATTCATTAGACATGATCATGGCACGTTTACCACCTTTGATACGGGCGTCGATCACATATTCCTTGCTAGTACCTAACCAGCTAAAGTAACTATGGCTAGCGCTGAACTGGTTGAAACGAGGCATAGCGAAACCTAAGAACTCATGCGTCTCATCACCTTCCGGAATCACGGTGATCTGGTTATCATAAGCGCCTAGGTAACCATCCATATTCACCTTGGTACCTGTCAAAACATTACCGCTGATAATACGAATATGCTCTTGTCCTAACACTTTACCGTTAACCAAGCTCTTAATCGTACAACCTGAAATTGTCTTAACATAACCTCTCTCGGTAGTCTCGGAACCGGTAATAGCAACCATACGGCTGAAATCGGCGACACCCTTGTTAAACAAGCGTCCGATAACGATCACGTCTGCCGGATTAACCGTCCAAACTACCTCACCCTTGTTAACGGGCTTGATATGATTGATCTGCACGCCAACGTTCGCTGCGGGATGCGGACCTTCTACTTCCACGATCTCCACACCTTTCATTCCGCTCACGACAGAACCACTTCTTACACCCACATACACTTTTCCATTCGTTAATTTAGCTAGGGCGTTTAATCCAGTCTGGAAATCAGCCTCCTGACCTTTTACGATAAAATCGAAGTTTGGAGCCAACGGAGCGGAGTAAAAAGCCGAAACGAAGATATCACGCGGAGTATCTAATGGAGCGGCGATGATATCGTATGGGCGTTGCTTGATAAACGGCCACATACCGGCATTCAGAAGTGCCTCTTTCACCTCTGCCCCCTGTAGGGATGACACGTTCTTCTTACCGAACTCCTCATACTCGATCTGCGCATCCGGCTTCACAACGATGCTTAGCACCTTACGCTTCTCTCCTCGGTTTACGGCAGTTACCTCGCCACTGACCGGCGAAACAAACTTGATCTCGGGGCGGTTCTTGTCAATCATCAGTACAGAACCGGCTTTGACTTTTTCTCCTACTTTCGCAACAACTTTGGGGAGAATACCGTTATAATAATCGGGGACGATCGCATAAGACTCGCTCTTGCCGCCGTTTAACAGTACATCCGAAGCTTTGCCCTTCAGATTAATGTCTAAACCCTTTTTAATCTTAATCACATTTGCCATGATACAACTAAAATTGTTTATATGTAATTTTCCCGCAAAAGTAAGCAATTTTTTATGCTTTAAAGCAGGGAATGGAAAATAATTAAAGAAATAATTCCATAATTTTGCGTCGTTAAAGAAAGTAATAAGAAAATGAAAGTTTTTAAAATCCTATTTCTGCTGCTTATCACGGTTTTAGTACCGTTGAACGCTCAAGTGACTTACTTCACCAACGTTAGCGATAAGCAAATAAAGACCCTCCAAGTGAAGGTTGCCGGCGAGATGTTCTCCGATCCATTGGGCGGCGAGAATCGTATCGAGGTTAATTTCGACGCGTTTAACCCGGGCTTCGGGCGATACGCCTATAATCTGGTTCACTGTAACGCCGATTGGACGCAATCGAATCTTTCCCCGATTGAGTATATGAATGGTTTCCAAGGGAGCACGATCGAGGATTTCGCCAATGCGATGGGTACTACGGTGCAATACACCAACTACCGGTTACTTTTCCCGAATGATGATGTCCAACCGAAGGTCTCGGGGAATTATGCCTTGCAAGTATATAACGAGGATGATCCCTCCCAGATCGTATTTACCGCTTGCTTTTCTATTTTCGAGCCGATGGTTAGTGTCGCCGCGACGGTAAGCGGAAATACGGATATCGATACCAATCAGTCACACCAACAAGTCAGCTTTGCGATCAATAACAAGAATTTCCCCATCACCTATCCTCAGACCGACTTGAAAATCTGGGTTTATCAGAATAACCGCAGGGATAATGCCGTGACAGGTCTTCAGCCTATGACTATTTTAGAAAACCAGATCTCTTATACGAACAATCAGAACTTGATCTTTCCCGCAGGAAACGAATATCGCCGTATGGAATTTTTGAGCAACAAATACAATGGCATGCACGTAGAAAGTATCTCGTTCCATAATCCATACTACCATGTAGAGTTGATGACGGACTATCGGCGTGACCAATTATCGTATCAATACGATCAAGACCAAGACGGCCGTTTCTTCATCCGTTGCAGTAATTGTAACGACCCGGATACGGAAGCGGACTATTACATCGTTCACTTTACCCTCGCCATGGACTTAATTCCCGATGGAAACGTGTATTTGAACGGTGAATTATATAATAATGTATTGGACGAGAAAAGTAAGATGGGCTATAATCCGGAGACGCATCAATACGAGAAATCCGTCTTACTGAAACAAGGCAGTTACAACTATCAGTACCTCTTTGTCCCTAACGGACAGACCGTAGGACAGACCGGCCCTATCGAGGGTAATTTCTTCCAGACGGAGAACGAATATAGCATTTACGTCTACTATTGTCCAATGGGAGCACGGTATGATCGTTTAATCGGTGTAACAAGTATCAGAAATACAATGCCTGTGCTATAATTATTCGCGTAAAAGGCATACTTTTACGCATAAAATAATTGAGCATGAAAACGAGACGTATTGTTATCAGTACCGTATTATTAGTCGGGGGACTTCTCTCGATCGTTCAAATCATGCCTAAAAATCCACTGTTAATAGGCGAAAGGTTATTTCCGTACGGAGGATGGATACAGGTGATACTTGCCATGCTATATAGCGGTTGGCTTTGCCATAAGATGCAAGATCGTCAAGAACGCCCTAAATGGAGAAAACGAGCGTGGTTGTTATTCTCGATCGTTTTCTTCGGGCAACTCGCCTTAGGGATTTTTGCCGATCCCATTTTCCTTATGACCGGAAAACTGCATTTGCCGATCCCTGCGGTAATCTTGGCCGGACCGCTTTATCGCTTCGAGGGACTATTCATGCCCATACTATTTATCAGCACCTTATTACTATCCGGTCCCGCTTGGTGTAGCCAGCTCTGTTACTTCGGAGCGTTCGACGCATGGAGTGCCCGGGGAAAATTGGAACGAGAAAGGTTCCCCTACCACAAGCAAATGCGACACAGCGTATTATTTCTGGTCATGCTGGGAGCCATCTTGCTACGGATATTCGGAGCGAGCGGCAAGATAGCCACCGCTTTTGGAATAGCGGTCGGAGTTATCGGCCTACTTGTCATGCTATTGTTTTCCAGAAAGAGACGGAAGATGGTGCATTGCAGTAGTTATTGTCCGATCGGGACTTTAGTGTCTTTCCTCAAATACCTCTCTCCTTTCCGGGTACGACTGACCATGGATTGTTGCCATTGCATGGCTTGCACAAACATTTGCCGGTATGATGCCCTGCATAAAGAAGAGATAGAGAAGGGGAAGATCGGTTACACCTGTACCTATTGCGGAGATTGTCTTTCCGCTTGCAAGCACGGGGCTATAGAATATCATTTCCCGGGATTGCGCCCGACTACTGCCGAGCGCCTATGGATCGTCGTAACGGTCGTATTACATACTTGCTTCTTGATGATCGCACGAATCTGAGCCGTATACTTGCTTGCCCATTATATAAGTACATACCGTATTCCGGTCATCTCCGAGGGTTTGCAGGCCAAACAGCTTATTCTCGATCGTCCATTTATCTCTCGAACGAAGATACTCCATACGCAATTTCTGGACAGAGGTAGCGGCATAATCCACGACTATGAAATCCGCTTCACGGCCAGGGAGGAAACTTCCGATTCGGTCGTCCAACGATAAGGCCCGTGCAGAGCCTAGCGTACATTTATAGATAGCCTCCAAAGCTGTCATCGGATAACCGTTCAGCTGTTGTACCTTATAGGCCTCTCCCATCGTACGCCACATAGAGAAAGATGTACCCGCACCGACATCTGTCGCCAAGGTAGTACGTACGCCGTAACGGTTCGCTTCCCTCATATCGAATAATCCGCTTCCAAGGAAAAGGTTCGAGGTCGGGCAATGGGCGATAATGCCTCCCGTTTCTCCCAACCGCTTATATTCCCGATCGGTTAGATGGACACAATGCCCGAATATCGAACGATCGGTCAACAATCCGGCACGCTCATAGACCTCCAGATAATCCGCATGACCGGGACAGAGCGATAAGACAGATTCAATCTCTCCCAGATTCTCCGAAAGATGTGTCTGTATATAGGTACTGGGATATTCGGCATGTAAACGACCGGCAGACTTTAATTGATCCGGCGTACTGGTTATGGCGAAACGGGGCGTGATCACATAGTGATTCCGTCCTTTCCCGTCCCAATCCTCGATTAAGCTACGGCAGTCCAACTCACCCTGATGCGTGGTATCCATCAGATAATCCGGAGCGTTCCGGTTCATCATCACCTTTCCAGCCAAGATGCACATATTATAATCCGAGGCCACGGAGAATAACGCAGTTACAGAAGCAGGATGAACCGTGGCATAAGCGGCACAAGTCGTAGTTCCGTTCTTCACTAGTTCCTTCACGAAAAAACGGGCGATATCCTGAGCGTATTCCATGGAAGAGAAAGCTTCCTCGGCGGGAAACGTATATTCGTCCAGCCAATCCAGAAGTTGCTTGCCATACATTCCCTGTATCTCCGACTGGGAGAAATGGATATGGGAATCAATAAAGCCGGGTGTAATCAATTTACCGGAATAGTCTGTCACCGGAAAATCCGGGTAATGGGAACGTATCTCCTCGAACGGCCCTGCCTCTACAATCTTTCCATCGACAACAGCCAGCCCTCCATCCTCAAAATAGCGGTAAGCCTCCACATGATCCAGCGGGGAAGCGATCAAATAGAACACTTCTCCCCTATATAAGTTCTTCATCATGGTCAAATAACAATTCGTTTATTTAATTGGTTCCACGTGCAAAGCGATGTGCGTAGCCTGACCGAACTTATCACGCAGATTCTGTTCGATCTCTTTCGTCAAGTCATGGGCACGAGTCACGGTTATCTGTCCGTCCACCCGTATATGCGCCTCGATAGCAAAATTATTACCGATGCGGCGGGTACGTAGATTATGCGGGCTCTTTACCTCGGGAATCTCACTAATGATCGCCAAGATCTCATCCTCCACCTCCTTCGGCAAAGATTTCTCCAATAAGTCATTAATCGCCGGGATCACTAGTTGTAAGGCTACTTTTACGATAAATAAACTGACAATCACAGCCGCCAACGGGTCCAGCACACGCCAATTATCCCCCAACAAAATCGCCCCTCCAATACCTAAAGCCGTACCGATCGAGGAAAAGGCATCCGAGCGATGATGCCAAGCGTTAGCGATAACGACTTGACTATTCTGCTTCCTTCCTACCCAAACCGTAATATGATACAGTAATTCCTTGATCACGATGGAGATAAGAGCGGCAACTAAAGCGATCATTCCCGGACTTTCCAACGGAATCCCCTTGAAATAAAAGTCATAAATCTTGTTCGCTCCCTCCCAGAAAAGGCCAAAACCTACACAAAGCAAGACGATACCGACAATTGAAGTCGCCAAAGTCTCGTATTTACCATGCCCGTAATCATGGCTCTCGTCCTTTGGCTTGGAAGATATATTGACAAAAAGAAGTACGATTATATCCGTTACGAAATCAGATAACGAATGTACCGCATCGGCGATCATAGCGCTACTATGCCCCCAGATACCCGCCACGAACTTGAATACCAATAAAACAAAATTAGCGAATGACCCTAAAAGTGTCACTCGCATAATCTCTTTTTTCCTCGCCTTTGGTGCCTCCTCCATAGAATCCCATTAACAAGATTTACCGGTCATGATGTCCAACACCAGACGATCCGTCGCCTCCATTCCTTTAGAACCGATAGCGGTCAAGTTCGCGATCGATTTATCCACATCCTCATCGATGATACCTTCCACGGAAGTCACCACCTTATCCTCCATGGCCATCAAAGCGGAAAGCATCGCCGTAGATACGCCACTAGATACTTTCATCGCGCAACTCGGCTTGGCACCGTCACAGATCATTCCGGTAATATTACCGATCATATTCTTGATCGCATAAGAAATCCGCGTCTTATTTCCTCCCATCAAATAGGTGATAGCGCAACTCGCTCCCGTAGCGGCAACCACACAACCACAAAGGGCCGACAAACGTCCCAGACTTTGCTTGATATAGATCACCATCAAATGGCTTAACATCAACGCACGGATCAGTTGCTCTTCCGAGCATTGGATATCCTCGGCGAAAGAAAGAACCGGAAGCGTAGCGGCGATTCCTTGGTTACCACTTCCCGAATTACTCATCACCGGGATCATAGCGCCGTCCATGCGAGCGTCGCAAGCGGCGGAAGTCATGATCAACATATGCGTATAAGCGGAATCTCCCATGAACTTACGGCCGAAAGCACCCGAGACCGTCTTGCTTACAGTATGTCCGTAATTGCCTTTCATGGAAGCTTGGGCGGCTTTCTTATTCAACTCAGCTGTTTCTAAAATAAAACGAATCTCATCCAATGGCATTTCCATGGCAAACTCATAGACCATAGAGAAGGAAAGACGTAAATCCTTATTCTCACATACTTCCTCGCCAGAAGCGTTTGCCATACGTAAATCAGTCAATACCTCCCCGTTTTTCTCTACATATATTATATGGGTATGCTCATAGCAAATGATCACCCTTGAACGATCGTTCCCTGCTGAACTTATAATTTCGATATAAAGTTTATCTACATTCTCTTTCAGGTCTATACCGATACATTTCTTGCAGACCATTTCCTTACCTTCTTTCAATCCCTCCGGAGTCAAGTCTTTCAGCACCTCTAGCCCATAAGCGGACTTACCGATGATCGATCCCAAGGCGATAGCGATAGGCAACCCCACCATGCCAGTCCCCGGGATTCCTACTCCCATGGCATTCTTCAGGATATTGGCGCTCAGATAAACCTCTATCTTCTCTGGCTTACGCCCCAGCACTTCCGCCGCTTTTGCGGCCGCCAAAGCCACGGCAATAGGTTCCGTACATCCGATAGCAGGGATTACCTCCCTGTGAATCAAATCTATAATTTGAGTTTTTATGATAGTATCCATACTGATAGTCTTTATTTAGAATTAGATAGTTAATATACAATAGATTAAGAACAAAACTCAACAACGATATCTCGCAAGGCATCGTATTGTTTTCCCAATGCATCTTCATAACGCAACGCTTCTTCCAGATTCCCTTCTCTTAACAGCGATAGTATATTATTCGATACATCGAATAGATTTACCAGACCTAAATTAGCGGCTATCCCTTTCAAGGTATGCGAATATAGCTTGGCATTCTCCAAATCCCGCTCTACTAAAGAGCTCCGTAATTTCACATACGAACCGTCTGTAGTAATAAATTTATATAGAAACTTTTTGAAGAGGCTATCACTATTCATAAAACGATCTAAGGTATTCTCTTTATCCCAAGCAGCTACATCTATTAATGCGTTATAAAAAGCATCGTTCTCATTCATTTTTTTATGATATTAGTTTTCGTACAAAATTAGGAATTTTATAGACACTACCAACGTTAGCGGTATTCTTTTTCTTTACTTACCGCAACTTGGGTACGGAACGATAATTTTAGTACTTTTGTCGCCTACTTCGGGACCTAGAACGCCCGGGCTGTATTTATCCGATTAATTGAATTGATAAAGGAATGGGAATTTCATCGCCGCTTGTAGATTTGCAACATCAATATGATCTCCTGCAGAAAGAATATGAATATGAGAAGGAAACATACCGACAGCAATCCGAGCGTACGGGTTTGCGAAAACGAGTGGCGCAGGGCCTCTGTTGGTATCCGGTCACTCCGGGACGCAGTTATTATAACTCCTTAAACCAATTGGTGATCGAGATCGAAAGAACAGAAAACCGGGAGATCGAGCATAATTTTGAGTACGGGCGCCCGGTTTGCTTCTTTACGGCAGATATCAGTGGTAAATTTAAGTATCTGGATTTCTCCGCCACGATCAGCTACGTGCAAGAGGACCGGATGGTGGTAGTTCTCCCCACTCCTTCCGCCTTGATGGATATACAAGGAAAAAGCAATGATCTCGGCGTGCAACTCTACTTCGACGAGACCAGCTATAAAACGATGTTTTCCGCTCTCTCGGACGTGATGCGGGCAAAAAACAACCAACTCTCTCATCTAAGGGACGTATTGCTGGGACAGGAAAAACCGGGACAGCGGGAATTATTCCCGATCCGCTTCCCTTGGTTGAACCGTTCTCAGGAAGAAGCCGTAAATAAGGTATTGGGAGCGAAACAAGTATCTATCGTACACGGCCCTCCCGGAACTGGGAAAACAACCACCTTGGTGGAAGCCATTTACGAGACCCTTCACCGGGAGAATCAAGTGATCGTTTGCGCCCAAAGTAATACCGCCGTAGACTGCATCTCGGAGAAACTGGTAGATAGAGGCATTAACGTCCTGCGCATCGGGAACCCCACTCGTATCAATGACAAGATGCTCTCTTTCACATATGAACGCCGTTTCGAGTCGCATCCGGATTATCCCGAATTATGGAGCATCCGGAAAGCGATACGGGATATACAATCCAATATGCGAAAGAAAAGCCGGGAGGAACGGGATACGATCCGAAACCGCCTCTCCCGTTTGAAATTCCGGGCGACCGAACTGGAAGTCAAGATCGATACAGAGCTGTTCGACGAGGCTCGTGTCGTTGCTTGCACCTTGGTTGGCTCCGCAAACCGGGTCATGATGAACCGGCACTTCACGACCTTGTTTATCGATGAGGCCGCCCAAGCCTTGGAAGCTGCTTGCTGGATAGCGATCGGCAAGGCGGACCGGGTCATACTAGCGGGCGATCATCACCAATTGCCCCCTACTATTAAATGTATAGAAGCGGAACGAGAAGGCTTAGGACGTACCTTGATGCAAAAGATAGCCCACACGAAACCGGAAACAGTCTCTCTCCTGAAGATCCAATATCGTATGCACGAGGATATCATGCGCTTCTCCTCCCAATGGTTCTATCATAACGAACTCGAATCCGCTCCCGAGGTAAGTGGGCGAGGAATCTTGCGACTGGACACTCCCATCGTATGGTTCGATACGTCCGAGTGCGATTTCACGGAAAATACGAGAGAGGAGACCATGAGCCGTGTCAACAGGCAAGAGGCGGAATTGCTCGTGGAACAATTACGCTCCTATATACAGAAAATATCCAAGGAGAGAGTGCTGGAGGAGAATATCGACTTCGGATTGATCTCCCCTTATAAGGCGCAGGTACAATACATCCGTAAATTGATCAAACAAGACGCTTTCTTCAAGCCTTTACGCAGACTGATTACCGTACATACCGTAGACGGTTTCCAAGGGCAAGAACGCGATGTCATCTTGATCAGTTTGGTAAGGGCCAACGAGGATGGAAAGATAGGCTTCTTGAACGACTTGCGGCGCATGAACGTAGCGATCACCCGTGCCCGTATGAAACTGATGATCTTGGGAGACGCTTCCACCCTTACCCGGCACGCATTTTATAAAGAACTCTATAATTATATCTCCCAAAGAGGTAAAATAATCACGATCAACACGAAACAAGAGCATGAACTATAAATTATTGGTACTGGATTTAGACGGTACACTGACAAACAGTAAAAAAGAGATCACCCCGTTTACGAGGGAAACCCTTCTGCAAGCGCAGGAAAAAGGATTGCATCTGGTCTTAGCCTCCGGCCGGCCCACCTACGGTATCGTGCCTTTAGCCGAGGAACTGAACATAAAGCAATATGGTGGTTTTATCCTTTCCTTCAACGGCGGTAAGGTGATCGACTTGATGACAGACAAAGTACTTTTCGAACAGGCTTTGCCACCCGATATCGTACCTGTTTTATACAACCGCTCCAAAGAAGCGGGACTGGCTATCCTTTCCTACAACGGTAAATATATCTTAAGCGAGCACCCGGAAAATAAATACGTACAATACGAATCATTCCTAACAAAGATGAAGATCAAGGCTACCGACGATTTCCTGCGGGATTTGCATCAGCCAGCCGATAAATGCTTGGTGGTAGGCGAACCGGAGATGTTGGTACCGTTGGAAGAGAAGCTCCGCCAAGAATTAGGGAAACGTATCAACGTATATCGTTCCGAGGCATTCTATCTGGAGCTTGTCCCCAAAGGTATCGACAAAGCCGCCTCATTATCCCGCTTACTAGAGCGAACCCGGATAAAACAGGAGGAAGTGATCGCTATCGGCGATGGTTTCAACGATGTATCCATGATCCATTTCGCCGGATTGGGAGTCGCTATGGCCAACGCCCAGCCCCCTGTCAAGGCCAATGCCGACCGCATCACCCAATACACGAACGATGAGGATGGAGTGGCTCGTTTCATCCAAGAATTGCTTTGAAAAAAAACACGTACGTATTTTCCGAAAAACATGTACATGTTTTCGCGAGAACACGTACGTGTTTTTTCAGAGACATTTACACCAGTATCGACACAGGCCAATGCCTATATCGGCATAAGCCTGTACGTATATCGCCGCAAGGCTACACCGATATAGGCGTGAGCTTGCGCCGATATACGTAAATTCCTTTCATGGAAATGTCTTCTAACTATCAACTATTTTATGTACATTTGTATTCTAAACCATAAAATAAGACGCCATGAAGTACAAATTATTAGTCTTAGACGTAGATGGGACGTTGCTTAACGACAAGAAAGAGATAACTCCCCGGACCCATGCCGCCCTGTTAAAGGCTCAGCAGATGGGAGTTCATGTTGTATTGGCATCCGGCCGACCCACCAACGGGGTTCAACCCTTGGCGGAGGCCCTTGAATTGAATCATTACGGTGGTTTCATATTATCTTATAACGGAGGTCAGATCATCAATGCCCAGACCGGAGAATTGATGTTCGAGAAACGAATCGATCCGGCCATGATTCCTTATTTGAACCGGAAGGCGAAGGAAAACGGTTTTGCTATCTTCACGTATCACAAGGACTATATCCTGACCGATAGCCCGGAAAACAAGCATGTCCAAGAGGAGGCCGAACTCAATAAGATGCGCATCATCGGTGTGGAGAATTTCCCGGAAGCGGTGGATTTCGCACCCTGTAAGTGTATTCTTACCAGCGATGACGAGAACAATCTAGTGGGTCTCGAAAATCATTGGAAGAAACGTCTGGACGGGGTATTGGAAGCTTTCCGCTCCGAGGACTATTTCTTGGAGGTAGCTCCTCATTTCATCAATAAGGGAAATACGTTGGCGGTATTGATGGAGATGCTGAATATCACGACCGAAGAGGTTGTCGCTATTGGTGATGGCGTAGCCGACGTATCCATGCTTCAATTAGCCGGTACCGGCGTGGCGATGGGTAACGCACGCGACTCCGTAAAGGCTTGCGCCGATTTCACGACCTTATCTAATAATATGGATGGTGTGGCGGTAGCGATCGAGAAAGCGATCCTTGCCACGATCAAACCCACGGAGGTTCCGTTAGATCAACTAAACGCACGGGCCAAACATGCCTTAATGGGTAATCTAGGCATTCAATATACCTATGCGTCGGAGGATCGTGTGGAAGCGACCATGCCTGTAGACGAACGGACCCGCCAGCCTTTCGGTATCTTGCACGGAGGCGCTACGCTGGCTTTGGCGGAGACCGTGGCCGGACTAGGTTCCATGATTCTGGCGAAACCGGACGAGATGGTAGTCGGCATGCAAGTTAGCGGCAGCCATATGTCGTCCGCCCACGAGGGAGACACGGTACGTGCCGTCGGGACGATTATCCACAAAGGCCGTTCATCCCATGTGTGGAACGTAGACATATTCACCTCTACCGACAAACTGGTTTCCTCGGTACGGGTAATCAATAGCATACTAAAGAAGAAATGATTCCAAGAGATTCTTACGAAATAATAGACACGTTGATCAAGCAAGGCCGGAGTTTCGCTATTTGGCGTATTCCTAGTGAGGATAGGCTCCATTTCAGGATGCAAAGCGCCGGCTCTCCTTGCCTATTATACGACATAAAAGACTTAAATGAACGGAGCGGTTTTGTAATCGCTCCGTTTCAGGTGACAGCGGAACGACCTATCGTTTTAATCCAACCGGATTGCTTTGAAATCCCCTCCGAATCCGATTGGGATTTCTCTCGAGAGAAAAACGAATTCCCTTCGAATGAAATCGAAATCCCATCCGAATCCGAGGAGAAGGAACGATACGCTTACCATTTCTCCCTGTTTACCAGCCCTTTGCTAAAAGGAAGCCAAGATAAACTAGTCCTATCCCGTAGCAAAACGATCCGGAAAGATCCCTCTTTCTCACCCGGCAAGGCATTCTTCGCCGCGGAAGAACGATATATCCGCTCCTATGTCTACCTTTGCCATACCCCGGAAACCGGAACTTGGATGGGTGGGACACCGGAAATCTTGTTATCCGGCGAGAAAGGCGACTGGCAAACGGTAGCTTTGGCCGGAACCCAATCCTTACGAGACGGGAAATTACCGAAAAGCTGGGACCATAAGAATTGGAGAGAACAGCAATTAGTCGCCTCCTATATACGCCGCCAGCTGTCCACCTTGGGTATTACTCCCGAGGAGAAGGGGCCTTATTCAGCCCGGGCCGGAGAGGTTTCCCATTTGAAAAGCGATTTCTTCTTCTCCTTGCCGAATCCCGAGAAGCTGGGTGATGTCCTTCAACTATTACACCCTACTCCAGCCGTTTGCGGTCTTCCCAAGGAGGAGGCTTATCATTTCATCATCGAGAATGAGGGGTACGATCGTAGCTATTACTCCGGTTTCATCGGTTGGCTGGATCCCAAAGGCAAAACAGATCTGTACGTAAACCTCCGTTGCATGAATATCCTCCCCCAAACCTTTACGCTGTATGCCGGAGGCGGTCTGTTGGCGGCCTCGCAGCTAGAGGATGAGTGGCAGGAGACAGAGGATAAATTAGATACGATGCGGAGAATAGTGGGTAATTTATAATTTTATATCATATAATGTATAGCGATAAAAAGAACATCCTTCAATTGGTAGCCTTGCTGATAGAGCACGGCGTAAGTAATATCGTGCTATGTCCGGGGAGCCGGAACTCTCCGATTGTGCACACATTGGCAAACCATTCGTTCTTCAATTGCCATTCCGTGACGGATGAGCGAAGCGCGGGATTCTTTGCCGTAGGGCTAGCGTTGCACGGAGGTAAGCCGGCGGCTGTTTGCTGTACCTCGGGCACGGCCTTGCTGAATATACATCCGGCGGTAGCGGAGGCTTTCTATCAGAAAGTTCCGCTTGTCGTGATATCCGCCGACCGCCCCGCCGCATGGATCGGGCAAATGGACGGACAGACTTTGCCGCAACCCGGGGTGTTCGGCTCGCTGGTGAAGAAATCGGTACAGCTACCGGAAATACATACGGATCAAGATGAATGGTATTGTAATCGATTGATCAACGAGGCTTTGTTGGAACTGAACCATCACGGCAAAGGGCCGGTTCATATCAACGTCCCGATCTCCGAGCCTTTATTTCAGTTCACGACACCCGAATTGCCGAAGGTACGGGTAATCACCCGTTATCAAGGCTTGAACGTGTACGACCGGAAATATGATGATCTGATCGAGCGCTTGAACAAATATAGCAAGCGGATGATGATAGCGGGAGAAATGAGCTTGATCTATCTCTTCGAGAAGAAAATATGCAAGTTACTATACAAGCATTTCACTTGGCTCTCCGAGCACATCGGCAACCGTATCGTACCGGGATTGCCGATCAAGAATTTCGACGCCATCCTGTACGCTACCCCAGAGGAGGAAAAAGAGAAGCTGGTTCCCGAGCTCGTGATCACCTACGGCGGCCATATTGTCTCCAAGCGGCTGAAAGAGTTTTTGCGGAAACACCCGCCTAAGGAGCATTGGCATGTCTCATTGGATGGGGAGGTAGCGGATTTATTCGGTAGCCTGACCACGGTGATCGAGATGGACGCTTTCGAGTTTCTGGAGAAAATCGCTTATATGCTGGAGAATAGGCAGATTGAATATCCGAAGGCTTGGGAATATAAATCCCGGAATCTGCCGGAGCCGGAGTTCGCTTACTCCGAAATGGCGGCGATCGGTGGTTTGATACGTTCGCTTCCGGCTGAATCTGCCTTGCATCTGGGGAATAGCTCCACCGTACGTTACGCACAATTGTACACCGTACCCGAGACGGTTGAGGTTTGTTGTAACCGAGGTACGAGCGGGATCGAAGGCTCCTTGTCTACGGCTATCGGATACGCCTCGGCCTCGCAAAAACTAAACTTTATCGTTATAGGCGATCTTAGTTTCTTCTATGATATGAATGCGTTGTGGAACGGAAACTTGCACAATAACCTTCGTATCCTGCTCTTGAACAACGGAGGTGGTGAGATCTTCCAAGCCTTGCCAGGATTCAAGATGAACGAGCGTACGCACCGTTACGTCACCGCCTCCCACCAGACCTCAGCGGAGGGATGGGCCACGGAAAGGGGATTCTCCTACTCCGCCGTTCATAACGCCGAGGAGTTGGCAGCTGCGATGAGCGCCTTTACCCAAACGGAGCAACCGAGCGAACATCCCCTATTCATGGAGGTTTTCACGGACAAAGCAGAAGACGTACGATTGCTCAAGGAATATTATCATCAACTAAAAAATTCATCCCAAGCACAAAACATATAATATATGGAAACGAAAAGAGAATGGACAACCATCAAGGAATACGAGGAGATCTTATTTGATTTCTACAACGGCATCGCCCGCATTACGATAAACCGGGAACGGTATCGCAACGCTTTTACCCCGACTACGACCACGGAGATGAGCGACGCCTTTTACATCTGCCGGGAACGTCCGGACATTAACGTAGTCGTTCTGACAGGAGCCGGAGATACGGCGTTTTGCGCGGGAGGCGATATGAACGTGAAAGGACGTGGCGGCTACGTGGGTAAAGACGGCGTACCTCGCTTGAACGTATTGGACGTACAAAAGCAGATCCGCTCTCTCCCGAAACCCGTCATCGCGGCCGTGAATGGTTTCGCTATCGGCGGCGGACACGTATTGCACGTGGTTTGTGACCTTACGATCGCTTCCGAGAACGCTATCTTCGGACAGACAGGCCCTCGTGTGGGTAGCTTCGACGCCGGGTTCGGCTCTTCTTACCTCGCCCGTGTGGTCGGACAAAAAAAGGCCCGTGAGATCTGGTTCCTATGCCGCAAGTACAATGCACAGGAGGCTTTGGATATGGGTCTGGTAAATAAGGTAGTCCCCTTGGATAAATTAGAGGACGAGTACGTTCAATGGGCCGAGGAGATGATGTTGCTTAGCCCGTTGGCTTTGCGCATGATCAAGGCGGGCTTAAACGCCGAGTTGGCCGTGGAGTTCTTGCCGAGCGGGTTATGCAGGTCGTTGTCGTCCATAAAGCGGAACACGGTGTCGCAAAAGCGGCGTATGAACGCGGTGTCGCGCCCGCCGAACAGGCCCATGTTGTACGAGGCCACCGATTCGGCCGCCACGCCGTCGTACAGTTCCGGCGGTATGCGCAGCCCGGGGCGCGAGAGCACATCGTTGGTCATGCTTTTATAATATGCCGTGCCGTATTCGCGGTTCTGCGCCACGAGCGCGGCGCGCTCCAACCGTTTGGGCAGCGGGCGCGGCAGGTATATGTCGGAATCGATGTAAACAAACGGCTCGCTCTGGCGCGCGTAGGCCAATATCTTTGTATATCCCCAGTAACGCGGCAGGCATTTCAAGTTGTCGAAGCATACTTCCACCCGCGTGTAGGGCAGCCGCAGCTTGTTTATGAGCACGTCGTAGCCCGCGCTGTCGGTGTAAAGGGTTACGTCGTCGTAATGCTCGCGCAGGCTCAGGCAACTCAACGCCCACGACATGAAATGCAGCTCCGGGTGCTTCCAGCCAAAGCCGTCGGCATACACATCCTTGCCCGCACTCCAAAAAGACTGGATTATCTTCATGACTATAAGGTTTTAAGTTGTAAATAAAAACCGCCCGACCTGCACACCTTGCAAACCGGGCGGAATATGTTGCGTCAGTTATACAAAACATGAGAGAACGAGGCCTGCTCGATAATGAACAACCCTCTTCTTTTGCGGCATTTTGCTTTAGCGCGGAAATCCATGCCAGCATAACCAAAGGGAAATATCGGATTTAGCGATTGCATTAATCCCAAAAAGACATGTGTCCTCTCTTCGATAGTCACATCCCCTTTGTTATCTTTGCTTATCGTGCAACGGAACGTGTTATTCTCTAATGAACGGGGATAAGAATATACAGCGTCAGTCCCACTGCAAAAACCTTTTTTATCAGTACCTTTCACATTGAAATCCAAGTAGGCGTTCACCCGTCCCGGGGAAGT
>OGNF01001416.1_pt1 | contig 21961 bp, 22 predicted proteins | sample 1573321 | NCBI WGS metagenome assembly OGNF01 (sample SAMEA2581911, study PRJEB24529) | metagenome | biome: Human gut stool | place: China | collected 2011
GCGCGAGCCGGCATCCGAATCTGGCCAACAATCCCGTGGATGTCAGCCTCGACGATCTGCGCCGGATGTACGCCGGTCTTGCAATGTAAGTCTTAAACGTATTCCTTGACGGGAAGTTCGCCCCGGAGGGCCGCCAGGCCGTTCGAGGCGAGCGCCAGCATCTCGTTCTCGCCCGGGTATACGTAGACCGGGGCAAGGAAATCGACGCGCTCGCGGATGCGCGAGACGACATAGTCGCTGAACGCCACGCCGCCCGTGAGCAGGATGGCGTCGACCTTGCCGAACAGCGCTACAGCTGCGCCTCCTATCGATTTGGAGATCTGATAGATCATGCCGCCGAGGATCACTTCGGCCTTCTTGTCGCCCGCTTCGATCGATTCGACGATGGCTGCCACGTCGGTCGTGCCGAGGTGGGCGGCCAGGCCGGCGTTGCCGCTGATACGCTTCTTGAGCTCCTCGAGTGTGTATTTGTTGGAGTAGCAGAGGTCGATGAGCTTGCCGGGCGGCAGCGAGCCGGCGCGTTCGGGCGAGAAGGGACCTTCGCCGTCGAAGGCATTGTTGACGTCGATGCAGCGGCCGTGGCGGTGTGCGCCCACCGATATGCCGCCGCCCAGATGGGCGATTATCAGGTTGAGATCCTCGTAGCGCGTTTCCTGTTCGGCGGCGAAGCGCCGGGCTATGGCGCGCTGGTTGAGGGCATGCCAGGTGGTGATGCGGGGCATCAGCGGCGAGCCCGACACGCGGGCCACGTCGTCCATTTCGTCGACTACGCCGGGGTCGGCGGTCAGCGCCCTGCAGCCGGGTATCCGGGCAGCGATCTCGGCGGCTATGCGGCACCCCAGGTTTGATGCGTGGTTGCGCATCGGATGCTCCATCTCGCCGAGCATCACGTCATTGATTGCGTAGACGCCGCCTTCGATCGGCTTGAGCAGGCCGCCGCGGGCCACGATGGCGTCGAAGCTGAGGTTCTGGCCCTTTTCGGCCAGCGTCTTCAGCACCAGATTCAGGCGGTAGCCGAACTGGTCGGAGACCTTGGCGAAGGGTGCCAGTTCTTCGACCGAGTGCTTTATATTTTCAATCATTACAGGCTTGAGATCGTGAAAGACAGCGATTTTTGTCGAAGTCGAGCCCGGATTGATTGTAAGTATGTTCATATTTCAGGTAGTTTTTGCTGACGGCAGCTTGCTGCCCGGAATTATTAGGTAGTTATGTCAATTGTGGCTTTGTGCGCGGGTAGAGAGGAGCCTCGCGGGCTCAGAGCAGTGCGCTGCAGGCGGCCAGGGCCAGGCTGCAGAGCTTGGAGCGCGATGTGTCGGCGCGCGACGGCAGGACAACGGGCACGGCGGCTCCGGCGAGCATTCCGGCGTTGTCGCAGTGGGTGAGCCAGGTGACGGTCTTGTAGAAGGCGTTGCCTGCCTCGATGTCGGGGAAGACGAGGGCGTCGGCGCGGCCTTCGATGGGCGAGTCGATGCCCTTGATGCGGCCCGATTCGGGATCGACGGCGGTCTTGAGGTCCATCGGGCCGTCGACGATCGCCGGGCCGAAGGCGCCGGCGGCCGCCGCGGCCCTGACGGCCGCATATGACTCGGTGACGGGAAATTTCGGCGAGGACTTCTCGGTGCAGTGGATCAGGGCTATTCGCGGCTCGGCGATGCCCGTCTTGCGGCACAGGCCGGCCAGGTAGCCCGTCATGGCTTCAAGCTGGGCCTCGGTCGGATAGGGGATGACGGCTGCGTCGCTGAAGTAGAGCAGCCCGTCGCGGCCTGGTATGGCTGTGGCCGTGATGTGGGTCAGCACCCGCCCCGGCGGCAGGATGCCGCGCTCCTTGTTCAGAACGGCCCGAAGCATGTTGTCGGTATTGATCAGACCCTTCATCACCACGTCGGCCCGGCCTTCGCGCGCCAGGGCCACGGCCCGTGCGGCAGCGGCGTCGGCGTCGGGCTCGGCGACGATCCTGACCTGCTCCGATGGCGCGAACGGTATCCGTGCGGGATCGCCCACGAGGATGAACCGTGCAATCGAGGCTTCAAGAGCCATGGCCACGGCCTCGCACGTATGATCGTCGTGAGGACAGGCCACTGCTACCCGAGCACGCGGCTCGGCCGCGGCCAGGTGTCGGATGATGGTGTCGAAATCCTTCAATAATTGCATACTTTGACTTATTTTGTGCAAATATCACAAAAAAAATCGATTTATCAAAATCGCCACCTCTTTTTGGAGGTTTGGGCTAACTTTAAGGTGGATTTTCCCTATATGCCGGATGAAATAATGCGCCGCCTCTCACTTGACTGTGGAAGGCGGCGCCTGCAAAATAATATTTAGGTCTAAGAGTCTTTCATCTATGCCTTCACCATCGAGCGGCCCTTTTCGATGGCCTGCTCGTTGACGGGTATAAGGTGGTGGTGGCGTTCGGGCAGTGTTTTGCGCAGGGCCTTCACCACGGCTTCGGTGGTGACGATCGGGCACATGCCGAGCAGCGCTCCCAGGAGCACCATGTTGTAAGTCTTGGAGTTCTTGAGTTCGAGGCTGGCTTCGAGCGCGTCGACCGGCACGACGGTGATGTCGGTGCGCGTCGGCAGGTGATGTATGCCCGAGGGATCGTAGATCAGCACGCCGCCGGGCTTTACCTTGCTCTCGAATTTGTCGAGGCTCTGCTGATTGAGGATCACGGCCGTATCGTAGGTGTCGAGCACGGGCGAGCTGATGGGGCTGTCGCTCAGAATCACGGTCACGTTGGCCGTGCCGCCACGCTGTTCGGGGCCGTAGGCGGGCATCCAGGTCACTTCCAGGTCGTTCATAAGTCCGGCATAAGCCAGTATCTTGCCCATCGAGAGGACTCCCTGGCCGCCGAAGCCGGCAATAATTATTTCTTGTTTCATAGCGCTCAGATATTCTTTAGATCACCCAGGGGATAGCGTTCGAACATATGCTCGGCCATCCATTCGTTGGCCTTGGCGGGCGACATTTTCCAGCCCGAGTTGCAGGTCGACACGATTTCGACCACCGATGTGCCCTTTCCGGCCAGCGAGTTCTCGAAGGCCTTGCGGATGGCGGCCTTGGCCTTGCGGACCGCGGCCGGAGTGTGTACGGCCTGGCGGGTCACGTAGCAGGTGCCGTCGAGCGGCGCGAGCAGCTCGGTGATGCGCAGGGGGTAGCCGTTGAGGTCGGCGCGGCGTCCGTAGGGGGTGGTGGCGGTCTTCATGCCCAGCAGCGTGGTCGGGGCCATCTGGCCGCCGGTCATGCCGTAGATGCCGTTGTTGATGAAGATTATGGCGATGTTCTCGCCGCGGTTGGCGGCGTGGATGGTCTCGGCGGTGCCGATGGCCGACAGGTCGCCGTCGCCCTGGTAGGTGAACACCAGGCGACCCGGATTCAGGCGCACCAGGCCGGTGGCTACGGCGGGTGCGCGGCCGTGGGCGGCCTCCACCCAGTCGACGTCGATGTAGTTGTATGCAAAGACGGCGCAGCCTACCGGTGCGACGCCGATGGTGCGGTCCTCGAGGCCCATCTCGTCGATCAGCTCGGCGATGATGCGGTGCACGACGCCGTGCGAGCAGCCCGGGCAGTAGTGCGTATGGCGGTCGTCGAGCAGCCGCGGACGGGCGTATATCTTGTTTTCGTCCTTAATGATCTCTTCCGGTTTCATAGACGGTTCATTTTAGAAAGTCATTGTTGAGAGCGTCGAGCACTTCGGCGGGGTTGGGAATCATGCCGCCCATGCGGCCGTAGTGGCGCACGGGCACGCGCCCGTTGACGGCCAGGCGCACGTCCTCGATCATCTGGCCGGCATTGAGCTCGACCACAAGCATCCCCTTGACGCGGTCGGCCATAGCCGAGACGGCATCGGTCGGGAACGGCCACAGGGTGATGGGGCGCAGCAGGCCCACCTTGATGCCGCGGGCACGGGCGTCCTCGATGGCCTTGAGGCAGATGCGGGCCACCGATCCGAAGGCCACGATGAGGTATTCGGCGTCGTCGGTGTAGTATTCGGCGAAGCGCACTTCGTTGCGCTCGATCTCGGCGTAGGTGCGCTGGAAGCGGCGGTTGTTCTCTTCCATGGCGGGCGAGTCGAGTTCGAGCGAGGTGACTATGTTGCGATGGTCGCGGCCGTGCTTGCCGGTGACGGCCCAGGGGCACTGGCGCGCTACTTCCTCGTCGGTGCGCCGCGGACGGAAGGGCGGCAGTACCACCTTCTCCATCATCTGGCCTACGATGCCGTCGGCCAGGATCATGGCCGGGGTGCGGTATTTGAACGACAGGTCGAACCCGAGGCCCACGAAGTCGGCCATCTCCTGCACGGTGGCCGGAGCGAGCACTATCAAGTGGTAGTCGCCGTGGCCGCCGCCCTTGGTGGCCTGAAAATAGTCGGCCTGCGAGGGCTGGATGGTGCCAAGGCCGGGGCCGCCGCGCATCACGTTGACGATCAGTGCCGGCAGCTCGCTGGCTGCGATATAGCTTATGCCTTCCTGCTTGAGCGATATGCCCGGCGACGACGACGAGGTCATCACCGCGCGGCCCGATGCGGCGCCGCCGTACACCATGTTGATGGCGGCAAGCTCGCTTTCGGCCTGAAGCACGACCATGCCGGTCGTCTCCCAGGGCATCTCCTCCTCCAGGGTTTCGAGCACCTCCGACTGGGGGGTGATCGGGTAGCCGAAATAGCCGTCGACGCCGTAGCGGATCGCTGCGTGGGCTATCGCCTCGTTACCCTTCATCAATCTTACTTCTTCTTCCATAAACTGAGGTGCTTTGCGTTAATCTTTGATTACAACTCGGTAGACTTCGAAACAGCCGTCGGGGCATACCGTCGCACACGAGGCGCAGCCTATGCACGCCTCGGGGTGTGCGGCATAGGCGTAGTGGTAGCCGCGGTCGTTCACTTCTTTGGGTTGGAGCAGCAGTACGTCGGTCGGACAGGCCACCACGCAGAGGTCGCAGCCTTTGCAGCGGTCGGTGTCTATCGTCACAGCTCCTTGTACTTTAGCCATTATTTTTAAGGTTTACTTAGTTTTTTTGGTTGATCCGACAATTGGATGTTGCAAATATAGCCAAAACTTGAGTCAACTCCAAAAAACAACACACTTTTTTCGCCTTTGTGCCAATTTTCCGCTCCAAAGAATCAGCCCGGCATCCGTGTGTGGGTGCCGGGCTGTGTTGTTGGCGGTATTTTCGGGGATCAGAAGAGCTTGTCGGGGTAGACTCCGGCGTCGTGGAGGGCGGCAAGCTGGGCTACTACTGATGCGCGGTCTTCGGCGTAGGTGACGCCGAACCACTTCGAGGTGGTGTCGAGCAGGCGTACGGTAGCCTCACCGCTGTGGATCAGGTCGTTGACGGCGGTCGGGATATAGTACTCCGACTTGGGCTCGTCGATGCGGGCGTCGAGGAACTTGATGAATTCGCGCTTCGAGAAGTCGAAATAGTCGGGGGTGAAGCCCCAGAAGTTCATCGACACGGGCGTGTTGGGGTCGAGATGGCAGGTCCGGCCATTCTCGTCGGTGAAGGCGATGCGGTGCTGGTCGTCGAAGGCGATGGCGGTGCGTTCGACCACGTTGGCCAGGTAGCCGTCGGCGTCGGCGGTGCAGACGCCGCGTGAGACGGAGCCGTTCTCGGTCATGGTGTTGCCTACGCGGAAGCCCACCATGCAGTAGTCGCCCTTGCGGTCGCGCTCGCGCGAGAGTTCTTCGGCGATTACGCGGAAGGCGTCGGTGCCGTAGTAGTCGTCGGCGTTGATGACGGCGAACGGCTCGCGGATGACATCGGCGCCCATCAGCACGGCGTGGTTCGTGCCCCAGGGCTTGGTGCGGCCTTCGGGGGCGGTGTAGCCTTCGGGAAGGCTGTCGATGCTCTGGAATACTACTTCGACCGGGATCGATCCTTCATATTTGCTGAGGATTTTCTCGCGGAAATCCTGCTCGAAATCTTTGCGGATCACGAAAACGACCTTGCCGAATCCGGCCTTGAGTGCGTCGTAGATGGAATAGTCCATGATGGTCTCGCCATGAGGGCCGACTCCATCGAGCTGCTTCAGGCCGCCGTAGCGGCTCCCCATGCCTGCGGCCAGTACGAATAACGTTGGTTTCATCATATATACAGAATTGATTGATTTATCGAAAGATTCTTCCTAACAGGCCGCAAAGTTACGAATTTTCCCCGATATAACGAAATGTTTCCTCTGCGAGCGCCTCCTGTGGCATATAAAACAGAAGCGAGGCTACCCGCCTAAGTGATAGCCTCGACTTTACCTTTTTTTTGAGTGCAAGGATGTAGCGACGAAGTCTACACCGGCACTATGATATTGCAAAGGTAATGCTTTTATTTTATGCGACAAAATTTTCAGATAAAAAATCATGCTAAAAACTCATATTATGGAAAAATCTGGAATCAGCGACTTCAAATTAGGAGAAACAGTACATAAATTATCATATAGATATTTTATAGAAGTGCTCAATTCTGCGGCTCGATTCACTGATATTTGTTCCATAATATATTTAATAACACGCAGTGTGCCTATTATGTTGCCAGATTCCTGAGGCGTCTGGTGCGCAGGGCCACGATTGATCCGTCGTGTCAGTCGCATATCATAAAGTAACAAGCCGTGGGCACAAACATTTCTTGCCTGCCTAATGGTATGCATATAATTCTCGAAGGTGACGACCTGTCGGATGCCGAACTTATGGGCGATGAAGATTTTATCTTCGCGCTCTTTAAGTTGCTCGTATAGTTTCATCACGGCACCGAAAGTCATGAATTCGAGTGTCTTCCAGGCAGGAGCAAAGCGGTCGTTGGGATTCTTCAGATGATGGCGGTGGATTACGGGATTGCGTTTGAAGTCGGGCGTGTATACCTTGAGTTCGAAGTCGCGGGCGTAGGGCCGGTTGACAACGGCAGGGCTTATGAACCAGACAGGATTGGATTTGTATTTGTTGGAGAGATGGTAAATGAGCGAAGTGCGGAAGGCTATCTCGATGCGGTTGAGATAACGCATAAGCAGAAGCCGCAGGTCAAAATCGAAATAGTACAGGTTGACAGCGTCTTCGAACGAAGCGCCTTCGATATATTCGTGGGAGCGGTTGCGAAGCTCAGGATAAGACTTCTCAAAGGGAAAGAGATAGAAGCCAAGTCGATAATATCCTATGTCAAGCAGAATTTCGCGTGCTTTGTCCATATCCGACACAGTCAGACCTCTTGATTTCAGTAGGTTAAGCTGTTGGTCTATTGTCGTTGCTGATTTCGTCATTTATAAATTTGAAATATGCGGAGATACAGAAGTTTAGCGGAAGAGGTGGCGGAGGCGGATGGCGGCGGCGCGCCGCAGCGAGCGCAGGCGGGCCGCCGGCGAGGGCGACGACGATGAGATATCGGTCGCCATCGGGTCGATGAACGAGGTGGGCAGGGCCGTGTCCTCGCCGAACTGCTCCGGGAAGATCACCAGCAGGTTGTTGCGCGAGAAATTGCGCTGCAGCAGGGCCGGCATCTCGGTCACCTCGTCGGTGTGCGACACCGAGTTGGGCCGCGCGCTGATGACGATCAGCAGGTCCTCGTCGCGGATAGAGGCGCTCTCGACTATCATCTCGTCGTGCGACTCGACGGTGCGGAACTCGCAGCGGATGCCGTAGTTTTCGTGATATATGACGCCGCGGATCAGAGGCTGTATGTCGCCGTGGCAGCAGAAGATGATGCGGCAGCCGAGCTGGCGCGTCAGGCGCGCGACGGCGCGCACCCAGCGCGAGAAGCCTGTCTCGTACTGTGCGGCGCGGGGCACGGCCACGATGATGCGCGCGACGGTGTTCAGCGGCATGAACATGCGCGATATGATGATCATGCGGTTGGTCGAGCGCAGCAGCTGCTCGGTCTTGGAGCCGTAGAAAGTGTCGATGACGGTGGAGCGGCGGTGCATCCCCAGGATCACCTCGGTGATGTCGCGCTCGGCCACGGCGTTGACGATGCCGGTGACGATGTTGAGGTCGTAGCGCTCGATCTCGTCGATGGCCACGTCGGCCAGGGCGGCGGCGTTGCGGGCCAGCGTCAGCGACTGGCGCGAGAGGGCCTTGGCCGCGGGCGAGTTGTCGCTGCGCACGTGTATGGCGTAGAAGCTGTGCGAGCCCGTCTCGTTGCGCATCAGTACGCCGAGCTCGGCCAGTCCGGGCGACGTGAGAGGGTTGGAGACTGCGATCAGCGTGTTGTTCACGCGGGTGTGGCGGATGACGCCGTCGTCGCCGAGCATGCTGATCTTGACTTTCGGAGCGCCGTTGGCGGTGATGATCGGGGCTATGGCGCAGGTGACCAGGATCACGAGGATGGTGGCGTTGAGCACGGTGCCGTCGAGGATGCCGAGGGTGTGGCCCAGGGTCACGACGGCCAGCGCCACGGCAGTGTGGGCGGCCGTCAGGCCGAACATCACGCGCCGAGCCGCGCCCGTGTATCCGTTGGCGCGCTGGGCTATGAAAGCCGGAATCCACTTAGCCACCAGCGCCACGGCCAGCATCACGGCGGCCACGGCGAGTGTGTCGGTGTTGGCCACCACGCTCAGGTTGATCATCATGCCGACGCTGATCAGGAAGTAGGGGATGAACAGCGCGTTGCCCACAAACTCGATCTGCGACATCAGCGGCGATGCGGGCGGCACGTAGCGGTTCAGCACCAGCCCGGCGAAGAATGCCCCCAAGATGCCCTCGAGGCCGATGAGCTGGGCCGTCCACGCGGCCAGGAACACCATGGCCATCACGTAGACGTACTGGGTGACGCGGTCTGAATAGCTGTTGAAGAAGCGGCGCGTAAGCCGCGGATAGGCGTACAGTATCACTATGGCCCAGGCGGCCATGCGCAGCAGTAGCCCGGACGTCGCTACGGGGTCGAGGCCGCCGAGGTCGTGGATGTTGACGGCGGCGGCGATCACGAGCAGCGAGCCCACCACGGCGATGATAGTGCCTACGACGGCCACCATCACCGCCGGCGACTTGGTTATGCCGAAGCGGGCGGCCACAGGGTAGGCGATCAGCGTGTGGGCGGCGTACATGGCGCCCAACAGCAGCGACGCCGGCAGGTCGAGATGCAGCAGGCAGCGGCTCGACAGGATGCCGAGCACGAGCGGTATCAGCAGCGTGAGCAGGCCGAAAAGCAGCCCCCGCCGCAGGTTGAGCCGCAGATGAAACATGTCGATCTCCAGCCCCGCCAGGAACATCAGGTACAGCAGGCCCACCTGGCCGAAGATGGCGAACGACGAGTCGTTGCTCAGCACGTTGAAGCCGTAGGGCCCGATGACCACGCCGGCTACGATCATGCCGATGATGTGCGGAATCTTGAGCCGGTTGAGCAGCAGCGGCGCCAGCAGTATGATCACCAGCACGATCAGGAAGATCGCTATCGGTTGGGTTACTAAGGCGGCTGCTATCATGGTGTGGGATTTTTATTAGAGGTGAGAAAGAGACGGGGCGGGGCGCCGGTCAGCGGTGCTCGGCGATGTAGCGCACGATCTGCACGGCGTTGAGCGCGGCTCCCTTGCGCAGTTGGTCGGCCACGGCCCAGAAGGCCAGGCCGTCCGACGCCAGGTCGCGGCGGATGCGCCCGACGAATACCGGATCCGTCCCGGCCGTCGGCAGCGGCATCGGGTAGGTGCCCGCTGCCGGATCGTCGGCCAGCACTACGCCGTCGGCCTTCGCGAATGCCTCGCGGGCCTCGGCTACGCTGACGGGACGCTCGAATTCGGCCCAGATGGCTTCGGAGTGGGCGCGCATCACCGGCACGCGCACGCACGTGGCCGATACCTCGATGCTCGGGTCGTGCATTATCTTCTTGGTCTCGAGGTTCATCTTCATCTCCTCGCGCGTGTAGTCGTTGTCGGTGAACACGTCGATCTGCGGTATCACGTTGTAGGCCAGCTGGTGGGCGAAGCGCTCTACGCGGGCTTCGCGGCCGTCGGCCAGGTCGCGGTGCTGCTGCTCGAGCTCGGCCATGGCGGCTGCTCCGGCGCCGCTGGCGGCCTGGTAGGTGGCCACGTGTACGCGCCGCAGCCCGGCGAGCCGGTGCAGCGGGTTCAGGGCCACGACCATCTGGATGGTCGTGCAGTTGGGGTTGGCGATGATGCGGCGGGGGGCGTCGAGGGCGTCGGCGCCGTTGACCTCGGGCACCACTAAGGGTACGTCCGCGTCGAGGCGGAAGGCGCTCGAATTGTCGATCATCAGGGCTCCGTGGCGCGTGATCACGTCGGCATATTCGCGCGAGACGCCCGCTCCGGCCGATACCAGGGCGAAATCCACCCCTGAGAAGTCGCTGTCGTGGCTCAGAAGCTCGACGGTGATGTCGCGGTTGTTGAATTTCAGCTTGCTGCCGGCGCTGCGCTCAGAGCCGAACAGTCGCAAATTGCCGACGGGGAGGGCACCCCCCTCGAGGACTTTGATAATTTCACGGCCGACAGCTCCGCCGGCCCCGACAATTGCAATGTTCATTTATTAGCTGTATTGCTTTACTTATGTGACAATTCTGATAAAATTTGTGCAAAGTTACAACTTTTTTCGCGCACTTTCCGCAAATATCTCCAAAAATCGCTAACTTTGCGGAAACCAATCAACTCGAATTATATGCCATTAGCTCCGGGATCTCTCCTTCAGGGAGGCAAATACCGCATCATACGCTTCATCAGCTCGGGCGGCTTCGGCTGCACCTACGAGGCCGTGCATACCGGTCTCAACGGCCGCATGGCCATCAAGGAATTCTTCGTCCAGGACATCTGCAACCGCGACGATGCCACAGGCTACGTCTCCGTCGGCTTGCAGAGCAAGGCGCAGACGTTCGACAAGCTGCGCGAGAAGTTCATCCGCGAGGCGCAGTCGGTCTTCGCCCTGTCTCATCCCGGCATCGTCCACGTCAGCGACGTGTTCGAGGAAAACGGCACGGCATATTTCGTGATGGACTACATCGACGGCTGCTCGCTGGCCGACCTTGTCGACAAAAACGGCCCGATGGACGAGGCAACGGCCTTAGGCTACATGCGCCAGGTGTGCGCCGCGCTCGACTACGTGCACGCCAACGGACGCCTGCATCTCGACATCAAGCCGGGCAACATCATGGTCGACCGCGCGGGCCGCGCCGTGCTCATCGACTTCGGCGCCTCGAAGCAGTACGACTCCGGCACGGGCGAGAACCTCTCCACCCTTCTCGGTTTCACCCCCGGCTTCGCGCCGCCCGAGCAGATGACCGCCGACGTGTCGCGCTTCCTGCCGGCGACCGACGTCTACGCCCTGGGCGGCACGCTCTACAACCTGCTCACGGGCGAAGCGCCGCTGAGCGCCAACCACCGCTACGCCGGCGACGACCTCAAGCCCCTGCCGGAGTCGGTCAGCCCCTCCACCCGCCGCGCCGTCGAGGCCGCCCTGCAGCTAAATAAATCCGCCCGACCGCAGTCCGTCGCCGAGTTCGCCGCCCTCCTCTTTGATGGCAAAGCGCCTCAGCCTCAACCTAAACCCGCTCCCGGGCCGGCTCCGCGCCCTGACAACCCGACCGTCAAAATCGATACTAATCCCCATACCCCGTGGTATCGCCGCTACGCGGCACTTCTGACGGCAGCCGCCATTGTAACCGTCGGCATCACCGCGGCAGTGCTGTTTGTCGGCCGTCCCTCCGGCTCTGATATAGCAGCTGTGGCCGCTGATACACTCTCAAGTCTCGGCGATGAAATTGAAGAGACTATAAAGGTTCAGCCCGAAATTACGGCTTCTGAAGCTCCAACGGACAAAAATGAGCTTGTGACAAAAAATGAACCCGTTAACAATAATGAGCCTGCGAAAAAAACAGACGCTGATGTAGATAATGTTAAGAAGACCTACGGCCACAGCAAGTATAAGAATCTTGACCTTGCCACGACTCTCGCCGGCGAGCCCGTCTTCTTCACGCAATCGGAGTGGAGAGCAGTTCCCTCAGCAGAGCGCAGCCGCTACAAAAAAGTCGGTGTAGTCATCGATTATAACGGCTGTCCGGCATTTACCGTTGCTCTTCATAATAACGGAGAAGATATTACTTGGGATGAGGCCGTTGCAAAATACGGCGAAAACCGTCTTCTGAGCGAGGCGCAATGCCGGGCAATGGCCAAGCAATATGAATCCGTCAGTAAAGCCATATCAGCTTTCGGTGGTGATAAAGATCCGAACGGGAGTTATTGGGGTAAAAGTATAGATTCTTCCAACGCCTGGGCCGTCGCAATGGGCTACGGCCACGCCCATGGTGCCCCTAAGACTAATACATGTATGGTGCGCCCGGTGGCGCCCGTAGCCGAGTCCGCGAAATAAACCCTTTCACACTTCACCACTTTTGTCGGCGGGTGTGCGATTGCGGGCAATCGCCTCCCGCCGACTCCTTTCGCCCTCGGTTATGAACAGCTTCGCCAGGGAAAGCAGGCTTTCCAGCCTGCGCCCCCGATCCGCAACGTCGTTCGCGTCATGGACACCTGCGAGGCCAAACCATGAAGCCTGCTCCGCAGGCTTGCGGGATTATCCTACCTTGCTGAGCCGAGGGTGTTGCAGAACCGCAGGATGTAGGGATGCTCCATGGAGCATCCGAGCGCAAAGCATTGAGGTTCAGCGGATGCACGAGCGTGCATCCCTACAAGTACGACGTTTTTTTATGTTCTGCAACATCCCCTCTCCTGCCATGCGGAATTCTCGTCTCGCGTTTATTATAATCAAAAAATCGTTGGCGCTTCGGGCGGATTTTTATAAATTTGCGGTATTAAATCCATAACCATGAAACACATCGGAACGGCGATATTGGCGCTGATGCTTTGCGTCAGCCTGACGGCCTGCGGCGAGGACGAGGCCGCGGTCGATCTCCGTGTCGCCGCAATGTCGTCGGTCAACCTTGTCAATTATCTCGGCAACGCCGAGAACATCCATCCGAAAGTGCTGTATTTCGACGACGGCTGGAACGGCCACCGCTACTGGATGGCCTACACGCCGTATCCGAAGGGGACCGTCGCTGCCGAAAATCCGTGCATCGCCGTGTCGGACGACGGCGTGCGCTGGGAAGCGCCCGAAGGCGTCGTGAATCCGCTCGCCCCGCAGCCCGCGGGCGGCTACAACAGCGACACCCACCTGGTCTACAACCCCGCCGACGGCTCGCTCGAATGTTGGTGGCGCGCCTACGACATCCCGAGCCGCCGCGACCGCATCCTCCGCCGCATCAGCCGCGACGGCGTCGGCTGGTCGGCGCCCGAAACGGTCCTCCCTGCCTCCGACGGCCGCGAATGGCAGTGTCTTAGCCCGGCAGTGTCAATAATCGACGGCCGCTACGTGATGCTGTACAGCGACGGCGCCAACATCTACATAATGCGCAGCGCGGCCGAAGCGCCGGCGGTCAGCTGGGAAGCGCCTGTGCGGGTCGACATCCCCTTCATCGGCAAAAACCACTGGCACCAGGACATGGTCGTGAGCGCAGACGGCCGCGAAGCCGTGGTGATCTCGTGCTGCTACGGGCCCGAGGGCAACAACAACTCGGCCGACCTCTACGGCATGGTCTTCGACCTCGAACGTGCCCGGAGCACCCGGCCCGTGCTGCTGATCGCGCGCGGCGAGCTCAACCCGTCCGTCACCGGGCGGTCGCTCTACCGCTCGTCGCTGGTGAGCGTCGGCAGCCGCTACCGCATCTACTACAGTAGCATCGACGAAGGCTGGCATCGTCACCTCGGCATGACCGAGGGCGACTGGAATGAGCTCGTCAGCCGCCTGCGTGGCGCCTCCGACGCCGCCGAATAGCGCCGTCGCGCACGTTTTTCGCCCGCGATGGCCGCAATGTCGCGCTTTTTTATTACCTTTGCTTTCCCTAATAACTACGCAAATGAGAAGATGGCGCATTGAGGACAGCGCGGAGCTGTACAACATCAACGGCTGGGGCCGCAACTACTTTTCGATCAACGACAAGGGACATGTCGTGGTGACTCCCCGCAGCGGATACGCTTCTGTGGATCTGCGCGAGGTCATGGACGAGCTGAAGATCAAGGATATCTCGGCTCCCGTGCTGCTGCGCTTCCCCGATATTCTCGACAACCGCATCGAGAAGATCTCGCGCTGCTTCGCGCAGGCCGCCGAGACCTACGACTACAAGGCCCGCAACTACATGATCTACCCCATCAAGGTGAACCAGATGCGGCCGGTGGTCGAGGAGATCGTCACCTACGGCAAGAAGTTCAACATCGGCCTTGAAGCCGGCTCGAAGCCCGAGCTCCACGCCGTGCTGGCCACCAACATCGCCGACAACGCCCTGATCATCTGCAACGGCTACAAGGACGCCAACTACATCGAGCTGGCCCTGCTGGCCCAGAAGATGGGCCGCCGCATATACCTTGTCGTCGAGAAGCTCAACGAGCTGTCGCTCATCGCCGACATAGCCAAGCGCCTGAAGATCCGCCCCAACATCGGCATCCGCATCAAGCTGTCGTCGACCGGCTCGGGCAAGTGGAGCGAGAGCGGCGGCGACTCGTCGAAGTTCGGCCTCAACTCGTCGGAGCTGCTCGAGGCGCTGGCCATCCTGCGCAAGCGGGGCCTCGAGGACTGCCTGAAGCTGATCCACTTCCACATCGGCAGCCAGATCACCAAGATCCGCGTGATCAAGAACGCCCTGCGCGAGGCCACTCAGTTCTACGTGCAGCTCTGCAAGATGGGCTTCGATATCGACTTCATCGACATCGGCGGCGGCCTGGGCGTCGACTACGACGGCACCCGCTCGAGCTCGTCGGAAAGCTCGATGAACTACTCGATTCAGGAGTATGCCAATGACGCCGTGTCGGCCATAGTCGAGGCCTGCACCAAGAACGGCCTCAAGCAGCCCAACATCATCACCGAGAGCGGCCGCTCGCTCACGGCACACCACTCCATACTGATCCTCGAAGTGCTCGAGACCGCCGAACTGCCCCGCTGGAAGGACGACGCCGTCCTGGGCGACGACGCCCACGAGCTGGCCCGCGAGCTGTTCGAGATCTGGGACCGCCTCGACCCGCACAACCTCTTCGAAAGCTGGCACGACGCCCTGCAGATCCGCGAGGAGGCCCTCGACCTGTTCTCGCTCGGCATGCTCGACCTCACCACCCGCGCACAGATCGAGAAGCTCTTCTGGTCGGTGGCCCGCGAGGTGGGCGAGATCGCCGACACCATGAAGCACGTTCCCGAGGAGCTGCGCAAGATCTCGCGCATGATTCCCGACAAATATTTCTGCAACTTCTCGCTGTTCCAGTCGCTGCCCGACGCCTGGGCCGTCGACCAGATGTTCCCCATCATCCCGCTGGCGCGTCTCGACGAGAAGCCCACGCGCACCTGTACGCTGCAGGACATGACCTGCGACAGCGACGGCAAGCTCAGCAACTTCATCACCTCGCAGGGCACCAAGGGCGCCCTGCCCGTCCACGGCCTCAAACCGGGCGAGCCATACTACCTCGGCGTGTTCCTCGTCGGAGCCTATCAGGAGATCCTCGGCGACATGCACAACCTCTTCGGCGACACCAACGCCGTGCATATCAGTGTCTACCGTGACCGCTACGAGATCGACCAGGTCATCGAGGGCGAGAGCGTCGACGAGGTGCTCGAATACGTGCAGTTCAACCCCAAGAAGCTCGTCCGCAACGTCGAGGCCTGGGTCACCGCCTCCATGAAGGCCGGAACCATCACCCCCGAGGAGGGCCGCGACTTCGTGTCGACCTACCGCGCCGGCCTCTTCGGCTACACCTATCTCGAACGCGACTGATGCGCTGCTTCATCGACCTTGCATACCGCGGCGGTGCCTACCACGGCTGGCAGGTGCAGCCCGGCCAGATCACCGTACAGCAGGTCATCGAGGATGCGCTCGGCCGCCTGCTCGGCGCTCCGGTGCCCGTCACCGGCGCCGGCCGCACCGATGCCGGCGTCAACGCCCGCCGCATGGTAGCCCACGCCGACTTCCCCGACGGCTTCGATCCTGCATCGCCCGTATTCCTGCGCTCGTTCAACGCCCTGTGCGGCCGCGACATAGCCATCCGCGGCATTTATCCCGTGGCTGCTGACGCCCACGCCCGCTTCGACGCCACGTCGCGCACCTACCGCTACTTCGTCCACACGGCCAAGGACCCCTTCGCCGGCGAGCTGTCGTGGCAGGCGCCTCCGGCGCTCGATTTCGAGGCCATGAACCGCGCGGCCGCCCTGCTTATCGGGCGCCGCGACTTCACCTCGTTTTCGAAGCTCCACACCGACGTCAAGACCAACATCTGCGACCTGCGCGCAGCCGCCTGGCATCAGACCGACGCCTCGCACTGGTACTTCGAGATCACGGCCGACCGCTTCCTGCGCAACATGGTGCGCGCCGTCGTGGGCACGCTTGTCGACGTCGGCCGCCGCAAGCTCGCCGAGGCCGACATCGCCGCCGTCCTCGCCGCCCGCGACCGCTGCGCCGCCGGCACCTCCATGCCCGCCGGCCCTCTCTTCCTCTGGTCCGTCACCTATCCCTACATCGCCTTCCCCTGACCCCGGGGATTAATCAAATCATATATATGGAAACTTTTGTTGCGCACAACAGCGAATCCGAATATAATGAAATTCTACAGCAGGCTGTTGTATTTATTGAGGCGGCAAGATGTAAGGTCGCGCGAACGGTTGTAGACACGACCAATGAGTTGCATTGGAATATCGGCAAGTTGCTGTATGAACGGAAACTTGACAGTGAACATGGAAGCGGTGTTGTGAAACGACTTTCCTCAGATCTCAAAGCTGCTTATCCTAAAATGGGGATGTCAGTCAGCAATTTATGGAACATGAAGCGTTTGTATGTCCGTTTTCATGATTCAAATCCAAAACTACAACAGGCTGTTGTAGTTTTGCCGTGGGGGCACATAATCCCTCAATCGGCATAATATTGTGTGCCGAGAAAGATAATATCGAAGTCGAACTTACGCTTGATGGGTTCACAAAACCTATAGGTGTCGCTGAATATAAGCTGTTGCTTCCACAAAAAGAATTAAAGCAACTTATAAGTGATGAAATTAAAAATTTCAATCAAGAAGTAGCTTGTAAAGCAGCTGAATAAAGTTGTATAGACATGGCGTTCGTGCTTTAAAGCGGGGATTTGCGCAAGTGAAGATTATTGGCTAACTTTGCAGTGAGATGAACGGCAAGCCACTGACACGCGAACTGATCGCCGACCCCGGCCGCTACAGGCTCATGATGAGCCTGGGCGAGAGGTCGCTGCACGTCGTGGCCGCCTGCACCGCCGGCGACGAGGAGGCCGTCGCCGACACCGTCGGGCTGGCCGACAACTCGGCCCGCGCGCTCGAGGAGGCCGTCTACGCCAATCCGATGCTGCTGCTGCCCTTCGCCCGCACCGATGTGGTGGCCGTCACCGGGCGCGTGCATATACTGCCGCCGTCGACGGCCGGATGCACCGACGCCGTCGACGCCCTGACCGGCATTTTCGACGATGACCGCCCCGTGGCGCTCGCCGACGGCATCGATACGCACACCTCGGCGCTGATGCTGCTGCAGCGCGAGCGCGTCAACTTCATCCGCCGCACGTTCGACCGGGCCGCCATGCACAGCCATCTGGCCGTGCTCGGCCGCTATCTGACGCGCCGCAGCCGTCTGGGCAACAGCGGCAAGGTATTCGTCAACCTCCGACCCGACTCGCTCGACATCCTGGCTTTCAACAGCTTCGGTCTCGCCGCGGCCAACACCTTCGCCACCTCCGACGACAGCGATGCCGCCTACTACGCCCTGGCCGTTGCCCGCGAGTGTGGCCTGGCTGCCGATGCCGACGAATTCATCATCAGCGGCGACCGCCGGCGCCGCGCGTCTGTCTCCGAGACGCTGCGCCGCTTCGCCCCGGCCGTCGTGCCGCTGATCGTACCGGCCTCGGCCACGGCACATTTGCCCAAGAGCGCGAACGTTCCGCTCGAATTAATTGTTCTGCCTTTATGCGAATAATACGAGGAAAATACGGCCGACGCCGATTCGACGTCCCCACCAACATCACCGCGCGACCCACTACCGACTTCGCGCGCGAGAACCTGTTCAACGTGCTTGAAAACATCGTCGACATCGCCGATGCCGACGTGCTCGACCTCTTCGCCGGCACCGGCGCCATCTCGTTCGAATTCCTGTCGCGCGAGTGCCACTCCGTTACCGCCGTCGAGAAAGCCGCCACGCAGTACAATTTTATCAAAAAAGTGGCCCAGCAGCTCAACATCACCAATATGAAGCTCATCAAGGGCGACGTGGCCAAGTTCCTGTCGACCTGCGACACGCCCTTCGACATCGTCTTCGCCGATCCGCCATATAATCTGCCCGATTTCGACACCATCCCCGGCATGATCCTCGGCAGCGGCGCCGTCGCGCCCGGCACCGTTGTCGTGGTCGAGCACTCCAAGGCCTACGACTTCTCGTCGCTGCCCGGCTTCATCGACCACCGCGTCTACGGCTCCGTCAACTTCTCCATCTTTCGCGTCGGCGACTACACCGACTGAACCATCGCGCAGCCCTGGAGAGCAGGCTTTCCAGCCTGCGCCCCCAGACAGCAAAAGTATTTTACAACAACGCGCAGCCGGGAGAGCAGGCGGCTTTACTTTGGTAAAGCCGCCTGCTCTCCCGGCTGCGGCAACGAGTCCTTACTTTTCGGCGTAGCTCAGCACGGTGGGCGACTCGACGTCGACACCGTACTCACGGGCGCGCGCCAGGATGGCGCGCGCCAGCCGTGGCTTCAGTTCTTCGGGACAGTAGCGGAAATAGGCCTCGGCGGCGCGGACATGCGCGGCGTCGGGCATGGGATATTCGTGGCGTTCTGGAAGCCCGTAGATGTCGTCGGGCAGTACTTTGCGCTCATCATGTGTCAGTCTGTCAGTCATTTTTTTATAGTTTTAGTCGATAAAAAGTCATGGCGGGGCATCAAAGCCTCGTCAATTAATCAACACTCCTCCCCCGCCATTGGTTCACCCGGTGCGACCGCACCGCGGCAGCAAGATTCCGCCTCCTGTGCCTGCCGCAGCGCCGCAAGCGACAATATTGTATCAGTCTGCTCCGTATTTCAGGTTGTAAAATTGGGCACGCAACGCCATGAGGCTCCTATATACGTTCTTATATGCGCTGTAGATCGCGGCCGTTTCGGCTGACTCAAAGTCGGGAAAGTTCATCAACATGTCCGTGCTAACCTGGTTGTCGCGGCCTTTTTTGATGATGTCTGCCATGTGACGGAAATTGTCAAGGAAGCTGTCGGCCATCTCTTGCGACAGATATTTATGGTTTTCTTTCATCCACGCTGCAATATAGGGCAGCCGTTCTGTTCTTATTGCGGATTCTGTCAGGTCGGCCTGCTCCACAAAGACAGCTCTGGCCATCGGGTCGTCACTGAAGTTGTTGTCGCCCGGATAAAGCTTGATGCCGGTCTGCGACATATCCGTTACTGTCAGCAAAAATCGCATCATCAGATTCTCGGCGGCGTCCGGCTCGACTGTTTCTCCGGCGGCACGTCCTCTTATGCTGTCGATCATGGCAGGGAAAGTCTCGACATCGAGTTCTGCAAGTTTCAATTCCTGCATACGCTGGTCGTCGTAAGCTACAATATTGCTGGCCAGGCCCAGCGACAGCATATCGTCGGTGCCGGCGGCGTTAGCGGCACTCGCGGCGGCGATTGCAAGTATTATTGCGAGAATATAAGGTCTCATAGCGTGCCGTATTTAGCTTTCAGAAACTCTGAGTTAAGCCTTCTGATTATTGTGAGGGCCGGTATATAGTGCGGCGAGTCAGCGGCTGCGCAATAATAATAGTTGCCACCGTCAATACGTCCGACAAGCGGGTGCTCAACCATCATTGTGACATATTCGTCGTACATTGCGTCACTGAAATACCGACGGTTGGCTCTGTACCATTTTACCACGTTCGCCACCTCGCTGCTGTCGACATATTCAGACTGCCCGTGGATTGTGAAACCTCCGCCGTGCAGCAGGTGTAAATCTCCGATTGCCTGCATGAAGCTGACTGCCAGTATTTCAGCGGAGTCGAGTGTTACGTATGAGTCGCCCTCAACAGCCCTCTTGCGCAGACATTCGACTATGCTGTCGGCCTCGGCAAGTGTTGCGGCCTGCGCCGCGGACCCACACAATATCCCGGCGGCAATCAATACCGCCACACGCATCTTAACGCTCAACTTTCTGAATCTCTCCATTGACAAAGTGTGTTTGAACGTTTTGCCCATCAATATTTCACTCTGCATATACCCCTTTCCAGCGCTTTATAGCCCTCTCTGATTTGCCCGTCATCAGCGAATCTACAATGGGATAAACAAAATGCTCATAACTCTCATGATAAGTTCTATATATCGGGCTTAATGAATCCAATTTTTCGCCAAACTTCTCTGTCAGATAATATGTCGGCATATACACATTAATGTATTTGGAAAATGTATTTGGAATCATACACTATAGCTTTTTCGTCACTGATTACGGGCGAAGGCATTCCCGCGATCCGCTGGAAGTCTTTTGGATGCCTTACATCGTCGTGCTGTACTATCAACAGAGAATCCGGCCAATCATGATGCTTTATATCCCAAAGCCAATGCAAATCGTACGGATATTCACTCTGATAAGTCTTTATAATTCCATCATCATTTACCGTAACGATATTAATCCGGTTAGTGTCGTTATGCAGATGGTTAAAATACCAGAATATCAGAAGCATAGGATAATCATACTGTGCCACAACACAATATACTATACCATTTTCCTTTGCGTATTTTTTAATCAACTTATTGCTTATTTTATAGCAGCGTGTTTCTTGCATCCAATCACCGTCGAGCCATCCCCGACCGATTAGATCCAATTTCTGACTACATCCTACCGCAATTATCATAACACTCAGCAAGATGCCTAATAATAAGCGCCTATTTTTCATAATGAGTCTCTAATACTTTGTTAGGAAAGGTTGCAGTTCACGGTCGGATCAAGGTCATCTAAAATGTTGCCCCAAATATACAGTTATTATTTTTAATGCGCAGCATATTTTAACAATTTTAACACAAAACCGTAACTAATCAAAGGAGATGTTGAGTCAGGAAAGCAGGCTTTCCAGCCTGCGCCTATGGAGTGAGGACGTCCCGTCCTCACATTCTCCCGGCCGGCCCCGCGCTCACAGCACCCGCAGTAATTACACCATCTCAATAACCTTTCCATCTATTGATATCCACCTCGCGCTTACCGGCCATCAAGGAGTCGACAATCGGATATACGAAATGCTCATAGCTCTCATGATAAGTCTTGTAAATAGGACTTAAGGAATCCAGCCTTGCGCCATATCTTTCCAATAGATAATACGTCGGCATATCAATCTTTACGTACGTTGAGTCATAAACGATTGCCTTGTCATCAGCGAAGACTCCCATTTCTGGCACGTTTTGAAAATCATTCGGGTGCAATTTGCCATTACGTCTTACGATCAATAATGAATCCGACCACCCACGGCATTCAACATTCCACAACCATTGCAAATCGTACGGATACTTATAACAATATTCTTGCTTGATACCATCATTATCAACAAGAATTATATTGAGTTGATTACCAAGTTCTTTATTATGATCAAAATACCATAGAACCGAAAGCATAGGCTTTCTATAATATGGGACTATATGATATACTATTGCATTTTCTTTAGCGTATCGTTTAACAAGTTTATTTGTTAACTTATAGCACTGTGTATTCTTCCAGTTTCCATCAAGCCAGCCAGTTCCTATTAATACAAAATTCAACTCTTCTGAATTTGAGATCACATCATCTCTCTCGGCTATAATCTGCTGACTATTCACACCGAAAATCGACAATATGATAAACACTAAAATAAATGCAAGACTTTTTTTCATTCTACTCCAAGAATTCTGTTAAGTTCCTTTATTGATACCGTTTCAATAATTGTATCTCTATAATAAAACGTTATTTCTTTATTTCTACCACCCACAAGAAGGGTTGTGCCTT
>OGNF01001428.1_pt1 | contig 21760 bp, 12 predicted proteins | sample 1573321 | NCBI WGS metagenome assembly OGNF01 (sample SAMEA2581911, study PRJEB24529) | metagenome | biome: Human gut stool | place: China | collected 2011
TATATCCCCTACGGCAACCTCAAAGCAGCCCAGGACAAATACAAGATAAAAATAGTGGAAGTCCGCAAAATAGAAGACCTCTTCCGCCACCTTTTCAACGGCTAAAGCTTCTTTAAATACCGGCAGTCAGGAGGTTGGTTTGCTATTTGGCTGTTGGCATTTATATATAGGTTTTACATGTCTATCAAGATTTTACTGAGGCCATAAAGCTTCTGCCCCATTGGCTTATCGGTTTGACTTTGTATTGCCTTAGACACACCAGACACATAAGATGTTAGATACATCCGTCACATTTTCTCAGATGATAAAATCCGGGGTGAGCGGATTGAAATTTCGGGGTCGCCCGGTCAGCTTGTATAGAGCGGCGGCAGTCATTCCCATGGTGTGACGCAGGTTTATTTCCACACAGGGATTTACACGGCCGTCCTTGTCTGCGAGCATATCAATCCCTACCGGTCCGACGTAACCTCTCAGCATTTTGGCGAGCGCGCGCGATTGTGCTTGGAAAAGGTTGTCGTCAACGGTCGGTGCGATATGGCGGATGCGGGCAAGCAAGGCGGCTGTGCTGTCGCTGATGTTATGGCTGTAACGACCGCTTTCATTAGTCTCGAATACTGACAATCCTTTGAAAATGGCTCTTCCCTCGGCTGTCATTTCCCATTCGGAGGCGAAGTCGAGAGTGCGGTCCCATGGCCGTTCCGCCATTACGCTTCCTTGCATGCGGATGCTACCTCCGGCCCATCGTCTTACAGCCTCCGGCGACTGACCGGCAATTCGCAGAACACCCCGACCCGAACTGCTCCACGGCGATTTTAGATAACCGTCGGGATGTCGTCCAAGCCATTCGTCAAACTCTTCCATACTTTTTAGCTCGCATGGCATTTCGCCTATATCATATTCTGTGAAAGTTTGAAGGAACGGGATGGTATTTCGTCTGTGCGACAAGGCGCGAATCAATTCCATTTCCTCTTCTGCAGGCATCAGTTTCTTTTCCAATCCGTTGCGTAGCAGTGTGTTGCGTAATGCGGCGTTCCATCCCCATGGAGAAATACTTTGAGGATGCAACCCTTTCAGCTGACCTAAGGTAATTATTTCTACACCGCGGAGGCGGCATAACTGGCTATACATACCTTCGTGGTCCACATCATCGTCGAGCGCAAGAATCGTATCGCCGGGTTTTGCGAATATAACCGGCAACGCGTGGAGCATCTTTCTCAGCATCCTGACGTTTTTCGGCGGAGTGTATTGCGTCCGTCCCGAAGCCAAGGCATAGTCGGTTTCGGGATTGAAGATATGTAGCGTTAATGGTGCTGACATTCCGGGGATTAAAAAAACCGCGAAGGGTATCCGCGGTTTCAGTATCATAACTTTGTGTGGGGGAGGATTACGAATCAGTCGTCAAGACGGTCTTTCTCCTTCAGCGGATTCGTGAAGTACAGTTTGTGCTCCACATACTCCTGCGTAGCTATGAGGGTCGGCTTCGGCAGTTTCTCGTAGAAGCGCGATATTTCTATCTGCTCACGGTTCTCGGCCATTTCCTCATTGTTGTCGGTAGAAGCAAATTCTTGAAGTTTCTTTTCAAGGCCCTTTTTCATCTCTATGGCGATTTGATTGGCGCGTTTGCCGATGATGCATACGGTCTCGTAGACGTTCCCGGTCTGCTCGGCCATGGCTATCATATCGCGGGTCACGGTGTTTGTGGGCGCATTTGTTTTCTTGTAATCCATTTTATATCTGTTAATTACCTTTATTTCTCTACGTATGATGAAGCTATCTTGAATATATTGTCCGCCTCATGGCGGTTCTTGGTATCGGGATAGGTATTGATGTACGAGTAGTATTCGTCTATCACCTCCTGAAAGCGTTCCTTCCGTTTCTCGGGCACGCTCTGGCGCGCCTCCTGATACTTCGACTTCAGTATCAGCAACTCGAAGTCCTCACGGTACTTGGAGTAGGGATACATCTTCAGGGCGTTTTCGGCTACCACTACCGCCGAGCCGTAGTTATTACCCATGAAATTGCCGAGGTTGTAGTATAACTGAGCGTTCTGCAACTCCTTGAGCGTCAGTTTGTCTTGAAGTTCGAAGATGGCATTCTGCGCGATGGTGACCTTGTTGCTCTTCGGGAAGTAATCAAGGAACCCTTGAAGTTCCTCAATACCTTTGAGGGTGACGGTCTGGTCGAGTTGCGGATCCGGGGAGTCGAGATAATAGCCGTATCCGCTGTAGAAGCGGGACAGTTCGGCATATTTACCGCGGGGATAACGCTGGTAATACGTCTTGAAATAGACGGCTGCATTGAGGTAATCGCGCTGCTCGTAATACGACATTCCCAGCATATAGAGCGCCTCTTCGCCATCGGGACCGCCGCGCAACGGGGTAATGACGCTTTCGAGCAACGTGGCCGCCTGCACGTATTGCTTCTTGTCGAAACACTTTTTGGCATACTCGAACTTGAGTTGCGGGTTGTTGCTCTTCAGTATTTTGTTGTAATCGCCGCAGGCCGTCATGATACAGGCCAACAGCAGTAGGCATAAGTACTTACGCATACAAGTTTATTCAAGTTAATTGAGTTCCGCCGCCATGCGGGCCGAATCCACTTGGAATACACCTTTTTCAGCCGCAAAACAGTTACGGAGTGCGCCGCATTAACCGGCCACAACTTCGTCAGTCTCAAAAAATGTGCGCACGCATTTTTTAACACGCACACATTCTGAACTACAAAATTACAACATCTCCCGCAAATAACCAAACCCGCACCTTTCCTCCCTTCAAAATTCCGCATTATTTAATTAAATTTAACACTAATCCGCTCTTAAATCTGCATTGTTAAGTAAAAACTTCCTTATCAAACAGTTTTCCGCATCTGACCATCGCTTTCAATCATGTTAAGGTCACGGAGTTTGCTTTCCCGGGACAGCAGAGCAACAAAATATGTACGACTTTCGTTAAATTTGGTTACAAGATTTGGCGGTTTCGATTTTTTTCGCTATTTTTGCACATCTTTACCTCGGCAGACACATTTTAGACGCATCTTTACCCATTTCCCTCCCCGATTCCACAAGCCGTCCCCCGTGTGTACAACTTACTATGCTTAAAATGATAATACGATGATAAAAAAATGGAATTATGAACCTTTGGCGCACCGGCAGGCCGAGCAAGAGGAAGCGTTGCGGCGTTATTGCAGCGACAGCCCGCCCGTCGCCGAGCTGCTAATCCGCCGCGGGGTCACTACACCGGAGGAGGCTGACAGGTTTTTCTCACCGTCGGTGTCTGACCTCCATGACCCTTTCCTCATGAAGGACATGGACAAGGCGGTGGAGCGGCTCAACAAGGCCATGGGTGCCAAGGAACGCATCATGGTCTTCGGCGATTACGATGTGGACGGCACAACCGCCGTAGCGCTGGTCTACAAGTACTTACAGAACTTCTACAGCAATATAGAATACTACATTCCGTCGCGTTCCGACGACGGTTACGGCATCTCGCGCAAGAGCATTGACTATGCCGCCGAGAACAACGTAAAACTTATCATAATCCTCGACTGCGGCATAAAGGCAAACGACGAGATACGCTATGCCCGCGAAAAAGGGATAGACTTCATAATCTGCGATCACCACATGCCCGACGAGGAGCTACCCGAAGCGGTGGCCATCCTCAACCCCAAGTTGCCGGGCAACACCTACCCCTGCCGAGACCTGAGCGGTTGCGGCGTGGGATTCAAGTTCATGCAGGCCTTTGCCATGAGCAATGGCCTCACCAACCATGGCGAACTGGAATCACTGCTCGACCTGGCGGCCGTCAGCATCGCCGCCGACCTTGTTCCCATCGTCGGCGAGAACCGTGTAATGGCCTACCACGGCCTGAAACGCCTGAATTCCAATCCCAACCTCGGCTTGCGAAGCATTATCCGCCTTTGCAAACTCACCAACAAGAATATCACCATCAGCGATGTCATCTTCAAAATCGGACCGCGCATAAACGCCTCCGGCCGTATGCAGAGCGGCATGGAGACGGTGGACCTCCTTACTATGCGCGACCTCCACGATGCCTACGAGAAAGGTAAGGACATTGACCGCCACAACAAAGACCGCAAGGAGCTGGACAAACGCATCACCGAAGAAGCCAACCACCTGATAGAAAAGGATGTAGAGGTTGTGCAGGGGAAACGTACAATCGTAATCTACAACAAGGACTGGCACAAGGGCATCATCGGCATCGTGGCCTCGCGCCTCACCGAGCTTTATTACAAGCCCGTGGTGGTGCTCACCGGCTCAGACGGCATCGCCACAGGCTCGTCGCGCTCGGTCCGAAACTTCGATATCTACGATGCCATCAGTTCCACCCGCGACCTTCTGGAGAACTTCGGCGGACACCCCTACGCCGTCGGCCTTTCGCTGAAGGAGGAGAACATCCCGGAGTTCAGCCGCCGTTTCGAGCAGTATGTGTCCGAACATATCCATCCCAGCCAGCTTTCGCCGCAAATCGACATAGACGCCGACATCACCTTCGCCGACATCACCCCCGAGTTCATGGGCGCGCTGAAGAAATTCGACCCATACGGTCCAGGCAACCAGAAGCCGGTGTTCCGCACGCGCCGTGTGATAGACTTCGGTACCAGCAAACTTGTGGGGCGGAACCTCGAGCACATAAAACTGGAACTGGAAGATAACAGCACGAGCCGCGTAATCTCGGCCATCGCCTTCAACATGGCTCCCTACTTCGAGCATATCCATGCCCACAAACCCATCGACATAGTCTACACCATAGAGCAGACCAAGCACGGGTCGAAGGGTGACAAACTGCAACTCCTGATAAAAGACATCCGTATCTCGGCCGACCATTAGCCTCCAAAACTCCCCCGAAGAGCAGGGACGCACCATGCGTCCGCCAAAACGCCGGGTTCTTTGCTAATATAGCTAAAATGAATAATTTAGCTAAAGCCAAAGTTCAGCCTCCCCACGTCCCTAAACGTTACATATGCAAGACATATTCGCAATTCTAAAAAAACACTGGGGTTATGACTCCTTCCGCGATACGCAGGAAGAGGTCATCCGCAGCGTGCTTTCAGGCCGCGACACGCTGACGCTAATGCCTACCGGTGGCGGGAAATCCATCTGTTTCCAGGTTCCGGCACTGGCAATGGGCGGACTGACCGTGGTGATAACGCCGCTCATCTCGCTGATGAAAGATCAGGTGGACAACCTGCGGAGCCGCGGCATTAAAGCCGTATATCTGCACAACGGCATGAACCGCGCCGAAATACGCCATGCCTTCGAGCGCCTGCACAACGGCCGCATCAGCTTTCTCTACGTATCACCCGAGCGCGTGCAGAACGTCAACTTCCGCATGGAATTGGGGCGACTCGGCGTTCGGCTCCTCGTTGTGGACGAAGCGCACTGCATCTCGCAGTGGGGCTACGATTTCCGGCCGCCTTATCTCCGCATCGGGGAATTGCGGAAATACCTTCCCGGCGTCCCGGTTATGGCTCTCACGGCCTCGGCGACACCGGTTGTGGCGCGTGACATATGTGACAAACTCCTGCTCGAGGACCCCGCCGTACACCGCCGCAGTTTCCTGCGACCGAACATCAGCTATGTGGTGCGCGAATCCTACGACAAGGATGCTCAACTGCTGCGCATACTCTCTGCCACGGAAGGCTCCGCCATAGTGTATGTACGCAGCCGGCAGCGGACGCGCCTCCTCGCAGAGATGCTTGAGCGCAAAGGGTTCTCCGCCACTTATTTCCACGCCGGACTTGACTTCGAGGTCAAGGAACAGCGACAGAACGACTGGATGCAGGGCCGCATCCGCATTATAGTGGCCACCAACGCCTTCGGAATGGGCATCGACAAGCCCGACGTACGCACCGTAGTGCACTACTCCATGCCGCCATCGCTCGAAGATTATTATCAGGAATCGGGACGAGCAGGCCGCGACGGTCTCCCCTCCTACGCCGTCCTGCTCCACAGCCGCAACGACGACGCGCAGTTGCGCCGATACATAACAAAGCATTTTCCTGAAAAGGAACGAATACGTAAAATCTACGAGCGTGTCTGTAACTTCCTCGGCATAGCGCTGGGCGAAGGCTATGGCCGGCTCCTGCAATTCGACATCCACAAATTTTGCGAAACCTTCGGTTACGAAGAGCAGCAGGTGCATGCCGCGCTCGTAATCCTCGGCAACTCCGGTTATCTCGAATATCTGGAAGAGCCGATGAACCGCTCGCGTGTGCTCATGCTTCTGGAGCGTGACGAAATGTATGACATGAATGTTGCGCTCTCAGACAACGCTTCGCGGGTACTCATGTCGCTGATGCGCAACTACGGCGGACTCTTCGCCGACTATACCCCCATTGCGGAAACCAAACTCGGTACGGAGCTAAACCTCGCTACAAGAGAGGTTTACGAGGCACTTCTTGAACTTTCGCGCCAACGTGTGCTGAGCTACATCCCGCTGTCGCGCGTCCCCTGCATCTATGTCGTCACCTCACGTGAAGAGCCGCAATACGTTCAGATACCGCGCTCCGCCTATGAGGAACGCAAAGAAGCCGCCCTTGTGCGCGGCAAAGGAATGATAGACTTTGCCTCCACGGCTTCGCGTTGCCGCGCCTCGGTGATTCTCGAATACTTCGGCGAGACGCCCGACGGCGATTGCGGCTGCTGCGACGTTTGCCGCAAGCGGAAATCCCCCCCGCGACGCCGAAACTTCACACAACTCGTCAACGATGTCTACGTCTTTCTCTCTTCGGCCGAATGTCCCGTTACAATCAACGCCTTCGCCGAGCGTTACCGCGGCAAGGAAGACGTGCTCTCCGCGCTACGACATCTCATGGCCGAAGGGTTCGTCGTGGCGGACAATGACGGTAAACTTTCAACTCGCAAGAAAGCATGACAGGTTTGCCCGATTGCGACAACTTCTTCGTTTCCTGCGAACGCACCGTGCACCCCGGCCTCGAAGGGCGTCCGATGGTCGTCGGAGGCAATAACGACGGCTTTGTCATGGCGCGCAGCAACGATGCCAAACGCATGTGAATCAAGATGGGACAGCTCATCGCCCTTTCCGGTCACCATCTCCTTTTATAAGGAAATAAGCATTCAGATGCACCAAATCATCCGCCGGTTCGTCACCGCTGCCCTCGCCTGCCTTCCCATCGACGAACTGTGGGGCGAGGGACGCCGCTTCTCGCGCAGAATGTACCTCGAAGGAGTGAATACCATAGCCGACTTCGCCAATATGGAACGCGTTCGCGTGAGGTAGAGCTTCGGAGTGAACAGCGAACATGCGTGGCCCGAACTACACGGCACCCCGTGCCTTACCCTCGACCATGTGGAACGCAAAATACAGGATTCCATCAGCGAATCGCGAACATTCCCATACGACGTCGTAAGCCGCTGGGCCGAAAGCGCACTTTCGGGAGATGAGGCGGATTACATAGAACGGCTGCGCCGGCGCCTCGACAAAGCGGGAGTGGAAATAATCCCGTCGGCGGTAAACAAACCGTTCACCGGCGATACGCCCGAGCTCCAGGCTACCTCCACCTTCCATGACGATGCCCTGTTCCCGGGAGAAACCATCGTCGCCGCCTGTACGGCGGCGGGCGTGCGCCGCCGCGTCATCGGCATGGATCCCATCGTTACTCCCGCACAGGTGACGCTGGCCTCGCACACTGTCCGGAACCCCGAACTTAAATACGACGGCCGCACGTTCATTCCCGTCCGCGTGACAGTAGACCGCGAGCACGGCACCGTCCGCATCTTAACTTACGATGAACCAATCTCCGGAGACAGCCGACGGCTCGGCCGCGAATTGTTCCCTGATTTACCCGACCGCAAAGTCTATGAAACCGAAATATCGCTGCGCGCATACGACCGTATGCTCCAGCGCGCCGGCTGGAAATACACCTTTGACGAGATAAGCGGACGCCGGATATGGATGCGCCCGGAAGCTGAAAAAGAGGTGGCCGACGCCATAGAAAAGGAATCCCGAAACCCGGAAAACAAACCGTCGGAACCCGAAGAATCGCAGGAACCCCGACAGAGCGAACGGTCTGAGCAACCCGTCGCAGAAGTTCCCGCCGAACCAAACCGGGATTCTCAAGCCCCTCGCGAAACATCAGACATATCGGAAGCTCCCGCCGAATCCGATGTCATACCCGCCGAACCCCAACAGCCACAACCCTCACAGCCGACCTCCGAAACACCGCAGAAGCCAGCGACCCCTCCCGAACCTGTAGAACTGCGCCCTGAAGACTCAGTCTTCATCGGCGGCCAGGAAGTCCCCATAATGTTCATAAACCCCGACGGCTCCGTAGAAACGCTGTCGGTCCTCCCCATAAACGAAAATTCCGTGGAAGACAACGGACGGTACTATACCACTTTCCCCTCGCGCGAAGCCCTCGAAGCCGCCGCCGAGCACCGCCCCGACGGCTCGATGCGCGTCATCCGCGACGGGAAAGAACTCGCTCCGCAAGACCAAACCCGTACGCCAAAACAGCCCGAATCGGGCAACCCTGCTCAACCGACAGACACACCCAAACAGCCCGGCTCGAACGCGCCCGCAGAGGGTAACAGTGACAATCCGCCAAGAGAGGGTAACGGCGGAAACCCGCCAAGAGAACCAAAACAGGGCGGCGGTAATCCACCGTCACGTCCCGAAGGTAACGGCGGTAATCCGCCGTCACGTCCCGAAGGAAACGGCGGTAATCCGCCGTCACGCCCCGAAGGCGAAGGAGGCGGCGAACCCCCGAAATCCGACCCGCCGTCACAGCCCGCTGAGCCTACCGACCCGAAAGGTCTGCGCGAGGCCGCGGACCGCGCACAGCGGGACATCGACGCCCTTGAAAAACAGATAGAATCCCACCGCGCCAAAGAACCCTCGCGCCTCTCCGCGGGTACCACTTACGAGGCAAAACACGCCAAGTGGCAAGAGAAAATGGACGAACTCCAAGACCAGCTCCCGCCGCTACGCGAACTCGTCCTCAAATGGCGCGCAAAAGCGGACCGGCTCGAAGAGGAACAGCGCCAGGCAGAAGAGCGGCGCATCATAGACGAAGGGGGTATCCCCGAAGATGCCGAAGGGAACTGGCAGTTCCACAAGGTGACGCCCGAACATACATACCGCTTCCTCACCGGCCGGCAGGGATATACCGCCGATGACGTAATCGCCACCGCCGATGCCAACACCGATGCCAAAGAGCCGAAGAAACCGAAACTCGGCGCCAACGCAAAAGCAAACGCCGAAAAACTCCGGGACTATAACCGTCGTCTCGAAGAGTTCAACCGCAACCGCGAATACTGGCAGCAGGTAAGGGAGATAGCCGTCCGCCATAAAGCCGAGGCCGAGGAAGCCGCACGACTCGCCGAGGAAGAAGCACGCAAAGCCGCCGAAGCCGCCCGCGCCGAAGAAATACGCCGTCAGGAAGAGGAGCGGCGCCGCGCCGCCGAAAAAGGTGTAGGCCGCGAAATCACCGACCGCTGGAACGGCGCCGAAAAGATACAAGGCATCGAAGACGCCATAATCACCCCTTCGGGACGCACCATCCGAGGCCGATACGTCCTGGTGGAAGAAGGAGCCGCCACGCCGAGCCACGACCCGGAGACCGGCTTCGCCAAATCACCCGGCTTCCCGGTGGATAAAAACGGAAATACCGTCAACGACCGCGACTATGAGCGCGACCACGCCGCACAGCAGTACGTGCACCGCGTAGCCGCCGGTTACGACGGGCGTGCCGTGCAGGACCCCGTCATCGTCTCGCGCGACGGAGTGGTGCTTTCCGGCAACAACCGCACCATGTCGGGACGTATCGCCGCACGCGACAATACCGACGCCGGATATATAGGCCATCTCGAAACCACGGCGGCCAAGTACGGTTTCACGGCGGAGCAGGTACGCTCCATGAAGCATCCGCGCCTATACTTCGAAACCGGAGAGAACCTCCCCTACACCGCCGAGACGTTCGCGCTCTTCAACAAAACCGAAAAGAAGGAGATGAACGTCACGGAACGTTCCGTGAAACTCGGCAAGACAATCTCCGAGGGTGTGTTCAACCGCATGGCGCGCGAAATGGACGCCTACGAGACGTTCGCCGAATACGCCCGCTCACCTGAAGCGGTGCAGGCCATAAAGGACCTGCACGCCGCCGGGGTGATCGAAACCGCGGAATTGCCCAGATACTACGACGAGCAGACCGGCGCCATCACCCCCGAAGGCGTCTCCCTGCTGCAGGGGGCGCTCATCGGCCACGTCTTCAACGGAAACCCCGACGTCGTGCGCATGGCCATGGAACACCCCGCGGTGCGCGACTCTATCCTCAAAGCACTCGTGATGCTGGCCGAGAACTCCCGCTTCTCACCCGAATACTCCCTCATCGGCGACATCTCGCGCGCCATCGAAATTTACCACAAAGGGAAAGAGGCGGGCTTCAGGACCGTTTCGGAATCCGTCCTCCAGCACTCGCTGCTCGAAGAGCTCGACATCCCCGAAACTAGGGCGCTCGTCATCGCCGACCTCCTCAATGGAGGCAAGACGACACGCCTACAGAAATTCCTCAAAGAATACAACGCCGACGCCCGGCTCGCCGACGCCGGACAGCTCGACATCTTCTCGGAAAACGCCGAACCCAAACCCGCCGAAGAAATCCTGCGCCAAGTCTACGGACACCTCGGCATAAACCCCGAACAATATGAACGATACGAAAAACTACGAAACAACGGAAAACCAGATGAACCCGACCGACCCGACAACGACCCGCCAACCCCAAGCGGCCCCGGCGGAAAACCCGGAGGAGGCGGCGAGCCTCCGCAAACTCCGGCTCGTCCTGCGGGCGGCACGCAGCAGCCGGGAGCAGGAAACGGAGGACTGACCCCGCCCGCCGAACCCAAAGACGGCGGCAATCCGCCCACTCCCGAAGCCTCGGAGCCCACGCAGGGTTATGGCAGCCGCCCCGACCTCCAAGCGCAAGGAAGGCGCCGTGACCTCGCCGTCGAAGCGAAGCACGCCCGGGCCAAGCTACGCTGGAATCAGAAAGTCCTGCAGCAAAAAGAACAGCGCCTCCGGAAAATCCTTGACCGCGACCCTGCAATGGTGGAAATCGCCGAAGCTTTCGGCGTCTATATGGAAACAATGGAAGCAGAAGCACGCAAAGAGGTCAGAATGGCATCCGACGAAGTGGAATACGCACGCGCCCAGGTAGAACAACGCGAAGCGGAACTCAAAGCCGTGCGCCGCGAGATCCGCGAAGGCCTCAAGCGACTCGGCATCCAAGAAGACCGGGAAACCGACATCTCCAAAGCGCGCCAAGTATTCGACCGGCACAACACCGACCCCGAAAACGCCGCGCTCATGCAACGCGCCGCCGACCTCGCACAGAGCGTAGGAGTGAAACTCATATTCACAGACCGCCTCCCCGACGGCGCAGGCGGAGCATACGACCGCATTGGAATAGTAAGACTCCCCGTTGACTTCCTCACGGAAGACTTCGGGCGCAGATACTCCCGAAACATCCTCCACGAAGTAATCCACTCCGTCACGGTATACGCCCTCGAAACCCCCGAAAGAGACCTTCCCGAAGGCCTCCGCAAAGGTGCGAGGGTACTGAAGGAAATATACGCCGAACTGCGCGACGACCCCGACTTCAAAGGGGAATACGGCTCCAAGACAGCCCTTGAAATGACCGCCGAACTCTCCAACCCCCTCTTCCGCGCAAAACTCAAAGCCAAAAAACTCTGGCACCGCGTGGTAGACTCCGTGAAAACAATGCTCGGACTGCGCCCCGGAAGCGCATACGACGCCGCCTCGCGAGCTTTGAAAAACTCCTGGACAACTTCGACGCCGACCTTTGGCGCGAATACCGCGACCAAATCATCCGCGAACGCGGGCAAAACTCCGGCGCCGACCGGGCCCCGCTGAACTCTGCCATGACAACAAACGCCGAAGAGTTCCGCCGGTTGCAACAGCGTGCCGTAGCCGAACGCGGCGTCGTCATGCCCGGACTCGCCGACAAAGAAGTAAGGGTGGTCGAGGTCCCGCGCCATCCCTTCACAGGGGAGAAACCGATCTCACAGGCACGCCGTTGGGCAAAAGGAAATATCGTCGGCGAGCATACGCTCATCGACAGCTCCAACCGTGAAGTGCCGTATACCATCAGCGGCAAAGCCATAGAAAAGTACCTGTCCGAAACAGCAATTGGCAAAAGCGCTAACATAGGCGTTCATCTCGCGGTATTAACAAAACTCCCCGAAATAATCCGCGAAAGTGTAGAAGCTGAAATTCATCCGGACTACTCCAAAAACAATAATGCCAAGCGTACATCTGAAAATGAAATCAACGGCGACAGCCTGATTCATAGATTTTATGGAGCAGTTGAAGTCGACGGAGAGACTTTCCGTGTTAAAACTACTATTATCGAGAATGGCGTTGCGCAAAAGAATAAGCCCCACAGCTATGAAGTCACAGCAGTAGAGCTTATAGAAGATGCTGTGCCTCAGCCGGACAATCATGGACGCATCGGACGTCCCCGCTTCTCTGAAACACAGCATATAGTGGAGGATGAATCGTCATCCGGCAATTCTATTTCCGCTGCAAAATTACTAAAAGGAATTGAAAAATCCTACGATTCAGGTAAATTTTTGCTCGAAGAAAGCGAAAAAGCCTCAGAATCACCCCTTGTCCGCTTCCGCGATTCCGAACAGCTGAGAGAAGAGTACGGCCCGCGCTGGCTCACCGAACAGCAGCAGGAAGACGGCCGACACTCCACGCAGGTGGCCAACACCATACACTCATACCAAAAATTCGGCGACTGGGTACGCCGCGACTCGCAAGGCCGCGAAGTATCGGTTCTCGACGCAAGCAGCGGCCTCGGCCTCGGAACACGCCACCTCAACGAAATGGGCATTACCACCGAAGACGTCGAGCCATACCCCTCAGCCGACCGCCCCGCACCCACATTCCGCTCATACTCCGACGTAGACAAACAGTATGACTACATCATCAGCAACGCCGTCCTCAACGTCCTGCCCGAAGACTGGCGCCGCGACGTGCTGCGCAACATGGCCGTCCGCCTTAAACCCGGAGGCAAAATGCTCATCAACGTCCGCGGGGCAAAAAGCATCATAAACCAGGGCAAAGAAGGACAAACCCGCCGTACTCTCGACGACCCCTCCGAAATCCTCGTACTGCGCCCCGACGGCTCTATACGCGCATACCAGAAAGGATTCACCAAACCCGAACTCAAAGAATGGGTGCAGAAAGAACTCGGCGACGGCTACGAAGTGGAGGTAGCCAATAAAGACAACGCCGGCTCCACATACGACACCGCCGTCCTCGTGCGCCGCAAAACCGCCGACGAAACCCAAACCGGCCAACGCTTCCGCCAAGAAAACCCCGAAGCCCCAACCCCTGACCGGGATTCCCGGGTCACCCGCTACGTCCCGACTCCTCGCGAAGCCCGCGCCGCATCCCCTATCCTGAGCCTCGCCGTCTGCGACACGCGGGCGCGCCTCGACGCCGCCGGAGACCCGCAAGAGCGCCGGGAGTTGCAGGAGCAGCTCGACCAGCTCCTCGAAGAGCAGGACGCATACGCCACCGGCCGGGCGCCGCAGACCCCGCAGCAGCGCGCAAGCATCCGCCGCGCGGCAGAAACTACCGCCGCAGCCCTGGGCGAAAAAGTAGTCATACACACCACCGCCGCCGGCATCACGCATCCCAATGCCGCCGTCCGCGCACGTATGCAGCGCGCCAAAGGATGGTACGACGCCGCTACCGGGGAAGTGCACATAAACGCCTTCAACCACGCCACAGAAGCCGACGTGGCACGCACCATGCTGCACGAGAGCATCGGCCACAAAGCGCTGCGCGACTTCTACGGCGAGAGATTCGACAGCTTCCTCGACGAAATATACACCTCCGCCGAGGAGTCCATAAGACGGCAGATAGCCGCGGGCATGGGACGAAACGGCTGGAACGTCCGCGAAGCCACCGAAGAATACATGGCCTCTCTGGCCGAGACGGTGGACCGCCACGGCGCCGAACATCTCGACACCGCAACGCGCCGCCTGTGGCAGCGCGCCAAAACCGCCGTGAAGCGGACACTGAACCGGATACTGGAAAAAGCGGGACTGACTGCACGTGTCGGCCTCACGGACCGCGACCTCAGCTACCTCCTGTGGCGGCAATACCGTAGCCGCCGGAAAGCCGGGGCGCTCGAAGCTGCCGAAAACCAGACGCGCCTCGAAGCCCTGCGCCGTGACCCCGAATCATTCGCGCCGGAGCTCTCGATAGAGTTCCGCGACGGGCAGGCTATAGACGTCTCGGAATTGAAGAGAGCGCAAATAGCAAAACTTCGCAACAGCGAACCTGTAACCGTTTCCGAGGATATGATTCCCCGGGGCGTTGACTTAAATGACCGCAAGGCGGTTAAGGCAGCTCTTAAAGAGAGCGTTCGTGGAGAGGTTACGAATCAGGATACAAATAATGTCATATCGGTATATAAGGATGGCATAAATGAAGTGACGGCACATGGCATGAAAGTCCCCGCTCATGTCAAGTCATTGTTTGCCATACCTGAAATGTTGCGTAAATCGATTTTTATAGGCGAGAAAAGCAACGAAAAGGACCACACCGATTTTGATAAGTACCAGTACTATGTTTGCGGGATGAAGATAGATGGGGAAGATTACACCGCCAAGATAGTAGTCGGCGTCAAAGGAGAGAACCGATATTATGACCATCGGCTGACCCAAATAGAAAAAGGGAAACTTCTTGACAGCCTTAACGGACTTTCGGACTCCGAGACTGTGAAAGAAGCTCCCTCTAATGAGCGCAAAGGTACTACTTTAGAATCACTTCTGCAAGTTTCTGACTCAAAAAATATCGAATACCGTTTCCGCGACGGCGACCGGGAAGCCGCAGCCGACCCCGCCACGGCCGAAGAGACGCGCTCCCGCCGCATCTTCGACCTCATGGTGGACATGTGCAACCGCAACAAAGACAACGTCGAATACCGCGACGCGGCACGCAAGACGCTGACCGGACGCCTCGCCACGGTAGCGCGCGGAATGCGCCTGCAGCGCGACTTCGACCGCGCGCAGCTCTCGGCGGTCACCGACACCTGCAACAAGATGATAGGGCTCGAAATCCTCGACACCGACAGCCGTGCAGACCTCGCACGCACCATAAAAGCCATCGACGGCAGCGCCGGCAAAGAGGACCTCGAAGACACCGCATACCGCCTGCTGCACATCGCCTCGCACTCGCAGGTACGCATGGCACGCCGGCGCCTCGACGACCTCTCCAAAATACGCGGCACGAAAACAGGCGACGACCGCATACAGCGCCAGGCCGGACTCGACCCCGAAGGACAGGCCACGGCAAAGGCATTCCGCGACTTCCGGAAACTCCCGGAACAGAACATACAGACCGCCATGGCGCGCGTTTCCGAACGCATCGCCGGAGACGACGTCCCCCAGTCGGCCTCCATGCTCGCCGCCGCCGAAATGCTCGGCCTCCGGCAGGCGCTACTCCACTCTCAGGAAGACGCCCTGCACCGCGACAACATCAATAACATCAAGGCTGCCGTCGAAGAGCTCAAACGGACATACGACCGCACCCTCTCCGGCGAGGAACGGCGGCGCTACCGCCAGGCCAAGAAATCCCTGGGGCAGCAGCGCATAGTCGAAGAGCTCCGCCACGCCGACGCCCTGGGCGCCATAGCCGACTCCATGGGAGACACCCTCCAGGCCTCCAAAGAGCGCGTCCGCGAATTTAGAGAAGCCGAGAAAGAGCGCGTCAACACCATCCACCACGACGCCAACTGCGACATGCAGGGACACCCCGCCCACGCCGACAAACCCGCGCGCTCCAAGCTCGTAAACAACGCCATGACATCCTTCTTCCTGGCCCCGACGATGACCTTCGACCAGATGCTGCGAATGTTCGGCAAACACTCCGCCAACGGGGAAGGGTACCTGTACTACCGCTTCATGTCAGGGCCGCAAGGATGGCAGGCCTGCGAAGACCGCCGCTTCAAATCCAAACAAGCCAAAGAACGGATACTCGACCGGAAAGCCGCCGAAATCCTGGGCAAGGACAAAGCGCACTGGGCCGACCTCTACAAGCTCAAAGACACCGCATACCTCGCCGCCACCGAAATGGAGGATAGTTTTGAAGTCAGAGAGAGTGCTTAATTGCAAGGCTGGGCGGCTGGTCGTAAACCGGCAGCGTCTTTACCTCTCTCTATCTGTCAAATTAGGGAAGATATGTCAGAAGCCAAAGATGCTTAACTTTAATTAACGTTTGGTGTTAGGAATCGGGGCTTTCTTTGTGTTAAAATTATGTCGGGAGTGAGATTCCGGGACTCCGTGTTTTCCCCTGGCACAACTTTTGCAAATGCCTTTTCCCGCAAGGGTCAACACGAGACCTCCAATCCCGGCGCCACGCCGACCTTTTGAATTTAGACAAACATTAAAACAAATTTATATGGCAACCGGAAAAATCGGGGTAACAACCGAAAACATCTTCCCCGTTATTAAAAAATTCCTTTATTCTGACCACGAAATTTTTCTTCGCGAATTGGTATCGAACGCTATCGACGCCACGCGCAAACTCCAGACCCTCTTCTCGTTCGGCGACTATAAGGGTGAACTCGGTGAGCTCGACGTGCGCGTAACCATCGACAAGGAGAAAGGCACTCTCACCGTCTCCGACCACGGCATAGGCATGGATGCCGAAGACATCGACAAGTACATCAACCAGATAGCTTTTTCGGGCGCCGAGGAGTTCCTGGCCAAATACAAGGACAACGCCAACAACATCATCGGCCACTTCGGCCTTGGCTTCTACTCCGCCTTCATGGTATCGAAGAAGGTTGAAATCCGCTCTCTCTCTTATAAAGAAGGTGCGAAGGGCGTGCAGTGGGTTTGCGACGGCTCACCGGAATACGAGATGAGCGAGTGCGACAAGACAGAGCGCGGCACCGACATCATCCTCTACATCGACGACGATGACAAGGAATTCCTGGAGCAGGCGCGCATCGATACATTGCTGAAGAAATACTGCCGTTTCCTCCCCGTACCCGTAATCAGCGGCAAGGAGCAGGAGTTCAAGGAGGGCAAATATGTGGACACCGACCGCGACAAGGTGATCAACGCTTCGGAACCGCTGTGGTCCAAGAAGCCCAACGAACTCACCGACGAGGACTATCTCAAGTTCTACCACGAGCTGATGCCTGGCCTCGAAGACCCTATGTTCTGGATACACCTCAACGTGGATTATCCTTTCACGCTTACCGGCATCCTCTACTTCCCGAAAATCAACACGAACCTGGATGTTACGCGCAACCGCATCGAGCTTTACTGCAACCAGGTCTTCGTCACTGACCAGGTTGAGGGCGTGGTACCGGAGTTCATGACCATCATGCAAGGCGTCATCGATTCGCCCGACATTCCGCTTAACGTGTCACGCAGCTACCTGCAGGCCGACCGTCAGGTGAAGCAAATCTCCGGCTATATCACCAAGAAAGTGGCCGACAAGCTCGAGAAGATGTTCCGCGACGACCGCCCCGCCTTCGAGACGAAATGGGACGACATCAAGGTGTTCATAGAATACGGTATGCTCACCGACGAGAAGTTCTTCGAGGCCGCCAAGAAGTTCTTCCTCCTCAAGGACGTCAACGGCAAGTATTACACCCTGGAGGAATACCGCACGCTCATAGAGCCGGAACAAACCGACCGCGAAAGCAATGTGGTCTACCTCTACACCAACGACAAGACAGCGCAGTATGCCTTTATAAAAGGTGTGGAGAGCCTGGGCTACAACGTCCTTGACATGAACGGACAGCTGGACCAGCACATCGTGGGACTATTCGAGAACACCATGGAAAAGTCGCGTTTCGAGCGTGTGGACGCCGACATTCCGGAGCGCATCATCCGCAAGAGCGACGACAACAAGGCGGAGCTTACGGCAGTGCAGCTCGACGTGCTTTCGGGCCTCTTCCGCCACGCGCTGCCAGAGATACCCAACTCCAACGTAATCGTCGAGTTCCAGGCAACGTCGCCGGACGCAATGCCCGCTACTATGGTACAGAGCGAGTACATGCGCCGTATGAAAGCCATGGCAGCCATGCAGCACAACAATCCCTTCTACGCCAACCTCCCGGACACTTACTCCCTGATAGTGAACACCCGCCAGCCGGCCGTGGTGCGCATCTGCGAAGAGTCGGCCAAGGCACTTGGGGACAAGATACAGCCTATCCTCGACGACATAGCCCGCATCAACAAGGAGATGGAGGAAGCCCGCGCCGAAGCCCGTAAGGAGAAGAAAGACGCGCCGGACCTCTCCGCCAAGGAGAAAGAGGTCGACGACCTGCGCGAGAAGGAGACAAAGATAATTGCCGACTACTCGTCGCAACAGCCGGTGGTCAGCCAGATTGTGGACCTCGCCCTACTTCAGAGCGGAATGCTGAAGGGGGAGAACATGACGGAGTTCATCCACCGCAGCGTCAAGCTCCTGTAAACCTGCTTCGCTAATCCGAAATGTGTAAATTTACTTTTAAGGCTACTAAATTTAGTTAAAAAACCATTATAAATGCCGCTCCGTACAGATTACGGGGCGGTTTTCTTGCACGTTTTTGGCTGTAATGTGAAAAACATGTTGTTTAACATATCTTTTTAGTGTGCTTACTTCAAAAAAATTTACTAAATTGCAACGCTTTTGAAAACGGAGCCCTTTCTCTCCCACATCTACTGAAACTTTTTAAAAATCTCATACGGTATGAAAACCTATAAAACCAACGAACTTAAGAACATTGCATTGTTGGGGTCGAAAGGCTCCGGGAAAACCACACTCGCCGAGGCTATGCTCTACGAGTGTGGGCAAATCAAAAGAAGAGGTACCATAGAAGGCGGGAACACGGTCTCCGACTATTTCCCCGTAGAAAAAGAATACGGATACTCCGTTTTCTCGACTGTAATGAACGTCGAGTTCAACGGCAAGAAACTTAACTTCATCGACTGTCCGGGCGCCGACGACTTCGTGGGCAACGCCTACACCGCAATGGGCGTATGCGACACCGGCGTTATCGTTATCAACACCGAATATGGCGTGGAAGTGGGCACACAGAACATCTTCCGCACCGCCACTGCGCTGAAAAAACCCATCATCTTCGCACTCAACCAGATGGACGGCGAAAAGGCCGACTACGAGAACGTAATGGAACAGATGCGCGAAGTCTTCGGCCCGAAAATCGTGGCCATCCAGTATCCGCTGCAGTCAGGTCCCGGCTTCAACTCGATGATCGACGTCCTGCTCATGAAGAAATACGAGTGGGGTCCCGACGGGGGAGTTCCCACCATCTCCGAAATTCCCGACGACCAGAAGGAACGTGCCGAAGAGCTGCACAACGCCCTTGTGGAAGCAGCCGCCGAGAACGATGAAACCCTGATGGACAAATACTTCGAGGAGGGCCACCTCACCGAAGACGAGATGCGCGAGGGCATCCGCAAAGGCCTCATCGACCACTCCATCCTCCCCGTATTCGTGGTCAGCGCCCTCAAGGACATGGGCGTTCGCCGCATGATGGAGTTCCTTGGCAACGTATGTCCCGGCGTCGATCAGGTTCCCACTCCCGAAACCACCGAAGGCGTAGAGGTTAAGCCCGACGACAACGGCCCCGTTTCGGTATTCTTCTTCAAGACATCCGTAGAGCCGCACATCGGCGAGGTATCTTACTTTAAAGTAATGAGCGGCGTGCTCAAGGCCGGCGTCGACCTCGACAATGTTTCGCGCGGCGGCAAAGAGCGTCTCGCACAGATATTCACCGTCAGCGGCCAGCTGCGCCAGCCCGTGGATGAACTCCATGCCGGCGACATAGGCGCCGCCGTGAAACTCAAAGACGTGCGCACCGGCAACACCCTCGACGAAAAGGGCTGCGACTACCAGTTCAACTTCATACAGTATCCCGCGCCTAAATACTCGCGCGCCATCAAGCCCGTCAACGAAAGCGAAGCCGAGAAACTCAACGGCCTGCTCACCCGTATGCACGAGGAAGACCCCACATGGCTCGTGGAGCAGAGCAAGGAACTGAAACAGACCATCGTCAAAGGTCAGGGCGAATTCCACCTGCGCACACTGAAATGGCGTCTCGAAAACAACGAGAAAATCCAGGTAGAGTTCATCGAGCCTAAGATTCCGTACCGCGAGACCATCACCAAGGCTGCGCGTGCCGATTACCGCCACAAGAAACAGTCGGGCGGCAGCGGCCAGTTCGGCGAAGTGCATCTCATCATCGAGCCGTACACCGAAGGAATGCCGGAACCCGACAGTTATAAATTCGGCAGCCAGGAATTCAAACTCAACGTGCGCGACAAACAGGAACTTCCGCTGGAATGGGGCGGCAAGCTCGTGGTCTACAACTGCATAGTGGGCGGCGCCATCGACGCACGCTTTATCCCCGCCATCGTGAAAGGTCTCATGGACCGTATGGAGCAAGGCCCCCTCACCGGCAGCTACGCCCGCGACGTGCGCGTTATGATCTACGACGGCAAGATGCACCCGGTTGACTCCAATGAAATCTCTTTCCGCCTTGCCGGCCGCAACGCCTTCTCGGAAGCCTTCCGCAACGCCAACCCGAAGATCCTCGAACCGGTATACGACGTGGAAGTGCTCACACCGGGCGACACCATGGGCGACGTGATGAGCGACCTCCAGGGACGCCGCGCCATCATCATGGGCATGAGCAGCGAAAACGGCATGGAGAAACTCTCCGCCAAAGTGCCTCTGAAAGAGATGGCAAGCTACTCCACCTCGCTCAGTTCCATCACGGGCGGCCGCAGCTCTTTCTCCATGAAGTTCTCCAACTATGAACTCGTTCCCGGCGACGTGCAGGAGAAACTGCTCAAAGAATACGCCGAATCGCAGCAGGAAGATTAATCCCGCCCATCACCCAAAAGTACAGATACAGTCTGCGGCCGTTCCGCAGACTGTATTTTTCATCATCAAATCATAGTTGACAATTTTGCTTGGCAAAAATTTCGTTATGTCGGAAATTATTCGTAAATTCGCAGTGCAATTTGTGCGGTTGTCACCCCGACGGCTATAACGCACTAAAACATAGAAATTTAAACTACAATACATATAATGGAAGTAACAGGAAGAATCATCGTCGACATACCTATGGTAGAGGGCGTTTCGAAAGCTGGCAACCCTTGGAAAAAGAAAGAATGGGTACTGGAAACCATCAACACCCCTTATCCCCGCAAGGTGAAATTCCACCTCTTCGGCGACCGTGCCGACAATGTGCACATCGAAGTGGGCAAGGTCTATACCGTGACATTTGAAATCGATAGCCGCGAGTTCAACGGCCGCTGGTACACCGACATCGCCGGTCTTTCAGCCTACGAAGTGCCCGAGGGCAACGTGGCTCCCGCACCGCAGCAGGCTTTCCAACAGCCGCAACCGTTCCAGCAGCCGCAACAGCCCTTCCAGCAGGCAACTCCCGGCGCTATGCCCGGTGCGATGCCTGACTTCACCAACTCCGGCGACGAAAGCGACCTCCCCTTCTGACGCTTCCGTCAAGAAAGATACACCATCTTTAAGAAACTAAAACAGCGGCCTCCATGCGAAACCGCTGTTACTATTTATGGTAGGCAAAGTAAGTAATTGTGCATTTTATTGTAGCCCGAATTGCGTCAGCGCCTCCGTCAGGAGGCTAATTTTTCCGTAACCCCGTACGCCGCCAGGCGTGCGGGGACCAAAGCGCACATGAA